>Ga0070713_100000180_pt1 | contig 41991 bp, 43 predicted proteins | sample LARL82metaG_FD_65465 | JGI IMG/M metagenome (GOLD analysis project Ga0070713, IMG submission 65465) | Corn, switchgrass and miscanthus rhizosphere microbial communities from Kellogg Biological Station, Michigan, USA - LAR L8-2 metaG | ecosystem: Host-associated > Plants > Roots > Rhizosphere ... | reverse complement strand
TCACGCCTGAGGAAATTCCTGGGAACGAAACTCGGATCTCGACGACGTTCCCAGATCTAGCCCGCGAACTATCGCTTGGCGCGCGCATTCTGCTCAGCGACGGACTGATCGAACTCCGCGTGCGCCGCATCCGTGGCAAAGACGTTCTCTGCGATGTCATCAACGGCGGCCTGCTGGGTGAGCATAAGGGCATCAATCTCCCAGGCGTTGCACTCTCGATTCCCGCCTTGACCGTGAAAGACCGCAAAGATCTGGAGTTTGGTCTGAAGCACGGAATCGACGCGGTCGCCCTCTCATTCGTCCGTACGGCGGCCGATGTCACCGAAGTCAAGAAGATCATCGCATCGCACCGGAGTGATGTACCCGTAATCGCGAAGCTCGAAAAGCCGCAAGCCATCGACCATCTTGAAGAAATCCTCGAAGTCGCCGACGGAGTCATGGTCGCCCGCGGCGATCTCGGTGTCGAAATGGCTCCAGAAAAGGTCCCGGTCATTCAGAAGCACGTAATCCGCCGCGCCGCCGCCTGGCGAAAGCCGGTCATCACCGCCACGCAGATGCTCGAATCGATGATCGAGAATCCGCGCCCCACACGCGCGGAAGCCAGCGATGTGGCCAACGCGATCTTCGACGGCACCGACGCGGTAATGCTTTCGGCTGAAACCGCCAGCGGAAAGTATCCGCGGGAATCCGTCGAGATCATGTCTCGCATCATCGTGGAAGCCGAATGCAATACTGCGGATCTCGGTCAGGTGCGACGCCGCCGCGATCGACGCGGCCTCTCCGTCGCCGAAACAATTTGCGAATCCATTGCCCATGCCGCGGAAGACCTGCCTATGGGTGCCATTGCCATCTTCACCGAGACCGGCAACACCGCTCGCATGATCTCGAAGTACCGTCCACCGGCGCCGATTTACGCTTTCACGCACGCGGAGCCTGTGGTTCATCGCATGAATTTGTACTGGGGTGTACACCCGGTTCGCTGCCGCCAGGCGCGCTCAGCAGAGCAGATGGTAGTCATGGCAGAACAAGACTTGGTGCGCCGTGGCGCGCTTCAACCGAAAGATGTCCTCGGAGTAGTCGCTGGAACCAGCCTGGCATCCGGTTCCACAAACCTGATGCGCCTGCACACCGTGACCGAACAGGAAGCGGAAAATATAGTTCATCCCAAAAAAGCGTCAAAGTGAGCACATTAACCACCAACTCCTCCAGCACGCGTTTATAGGAGACACCGTGATTCCGAGTCCCGTAACCGACCTTAAGACATTCGTACCAGCGAAGGATGCAGCGCTATCGAGAAAGTTCTATGCCGACCTCGGGTTCACCATCAACTGGAGCAACGACCAGATCGCAGAGCTTCAGATTGGTTCGTTCCGCTTCCTGTTGCAGACTTTCTACGTTGCTGAGCATGCAGGCAATTTCATGATGAGCCTCGCCGTCGAGGATGCAGATGCCTGGTGGGAATACATTCAGAAGCAGGAACTCGCCAAGAAATATCCGGGAATCATGTGCAAGCCCCCGCAAATGCAGCCTTGGGGAATTCGGGTGCTCTATCTGAGCGATCCAACCGGCGTTTTGTGGCACATTACAGACATGCGCAAAGCGTAAAGGAACGGGTGCCAATAGCACCGTCGAGCGGGTTACTGTGGGCGAGTCTCCAAAACGTGGGGTGCCCACCGATTTTGCGAGAAGTGGGAATCCACGCACGCTATAATTCCCGCTTATGGCACAAGAGATACTCTCAGTAGCCATCTGGGAGCCCGTCCCCAGTCACGAAACCGCTGCCTTAGAAACTTTCCAGGAACTCACATCCATAGTTGCCAAACGAGGCTACGGACGCGACCTCCTGTACCGCGACGGAGAGCATCACTATGTCTTTCTGCGCTACTGGAAATCCGAAGATGCCCGCCGAGCCGCCCTGGAAGATCCTGACATGCTTCGCTGCTGGGCCAAGCTAAGCAATGAGATCCAGATCGTGAAGGTGTACGAGACGCTCGCCGCAGTCGCGGTTGACTCTGCCTCTCAATAACTTCCTGACCCGCGCTGCCCTGCCATCCACAATCGGAGTGGCAGGGCATGCAAGTCACCCCGCGCGCTTACGGATTAATCCAGATACTGTTCCCTACGGCATTGTTTGTGAAATAGCCATCCGGCGTCGTCATCCGCACACCAGCAGTCGCCTGCCCCCATCCGGAGATCGTGGGAATCGCGCTGATGCTCACCATCTTGCTCGTTCCTGGAGACATCGTCCCCAGCTTGCAGAATACGGTGATTCCCTTCGTGCAACCCTTGGGCGCCGTTACGGATGTCGAGCCCTTGGGCAGCACAAGAACGGCAAAGACATTCCGGGCGTCGTCATCCTGAACGTTCGTCACTGTCACGTTATAGGTAAGCGTTTCACCGACCTTTCCTGGATTTGTCGACGTCATATCCACCTGCATCTCCGTCAGCCCAACCTCGGTGATCGTGCTGGTGATGAATGCACTGGCAGTTCCGCCTGCGGATTCCTTCGCGGTTGCGGTGACATCCTGCGGTGCTGTGTTGACCGGATGCACCGCGATCGTGAAGTCGTGCGACTGGCCCGCGGGTAGCGTCGCAAGGGAACACACCGCAGCCAGGTGCACTGGACCGGGGGTGAACAGACAGCCGCCGCTGGGAGGCGGTGAAATCGGCAGTTCGGCCGCAGGCAGCGTGTAAGTCACGGTCAGGTTCAGAGCATCCTGCGTTAGGCTGGCATTGATGACCGTGGCCTTGTAAGTTGGTTCCCCGTTCGCGTCGGTTCCTGGTGTTAGTCCGATGTTGAGCGGCACTTGCCCGTGTGCGATGGCTGTCGCCAGGAAGCCAAGAATGAACAGCGCGAGCACAAAAACGTTTCCCCGGGACGTCCCCCGGGCACTTGTACGAGACATGGTTTTTCCTCCGTATAGTTGTGCGCCGAGGGGCGAGCGCGTTTCAGTTGTAGGAAAGTTTGTTGCGAAATGCTCTATTTGAAAGGAGAAAGGGGCAGGTTATGCAATGCAGGCCGACACCCATCCTCTCCTGTTTAGAAAGGCGGAAATGATCTGCTGATTCGGTTCATCAAACCGCGATTTTTTTCTACAGGTGACCCTAGCATTTAAAATGCGATCTTGCCTTCCGCATCCGTCAGCGATTTCGTCGACAGCTCTGTCGAGCCCAAGGTTCGCGGATACCTGCACGTTCCTGAGACGTCCAACGGCACTGGACTGATCCTGACCCACGGTGCCGGGGGGAATGTACAAGCCCCGCTACTGCGGGCCCTAGCCGATACTTTCTCCGCCGCCGGAGTCACGGTGCTCCGCTGCGATCTCCCTTATAGGCAAGCCAGATCCTTCGGCCCGCCCGGTCCAGCCGACGCCGCTAGAGACCGGGCAGGGTTGAAAAACGCCGTAGTCGTCCTGAGAACGATTCTGGATTTTGCTCGCAATCAAGAGAAAGAGAAGCGGAATATCTTCCTGGGAGGCCACTCCTACGGCGGGCGCCAATCCAGCATGCTCTGTGCGGAAGAGCCTGAACTGGTAAGCGGACTCCTTCTTCTCTCCTATCCGCTACATCCGCCACGACGCCCCGAACAGCAGCGCACGCAGCACCTCCCCGACCTCCACACGCCAACGCTCTTTGTTCACGGCAGCCGCGATCCCTTCGGTACCACAGAAGAGCTCGAACGCGCATTAAAGATGATCCCGGCAAGAACGAAGCTGATAACGATAGAAGGCGCTGGCCACGACTTGGGATTCAAGGGAAAATCAAAGAAGGAAGAATTGCCGGGCTGGATCTTCTCAGAATTCTCGACCTTTCTAGGTGTCATCCTGAGCGAAGCGAAGGATCCCTACACTGCATAAAGCCTCAACGAAATCGAAGGGTACTAACATGGACGTGTTCAACCATGGAAATTCCCTGCAAGGCCAATGGTGCGGATAGCAGAATGGGATCCTTCGCTGCGCTCAGGATGACAGGCTAGGAAAGACATGAAGACTCTGAAACCTGGTTTAGTTCACCCAGCCCGACTTCCCCCCGCCATTCCCTTTGCGCCCCTGGTCCTCGGGAGGAATGTAATTCCCGTGCTCATCGAAGTGAACATCGCGGTCATGCTGCCGCATATACACTTCAAACTTTTTCGCCGCTCGCTTCCGTCTCCACCGGTAGTAGGAATTGCGGAGGCTGAAGTACCGCTCGCTCGAAACGAAACCTATTCCGCGGCGTGGCACATACTTCACATAGAGAAATCCGAAGAGCAGCCCCCCTACATGCGCCACGTAAGCGACGCCTTGGCCGTGCCCGGGGCGCGCTGACTGGATCGCGCTGATTACCTCAATGAAAGCAACGCCAATAACGAAATACCTGGCTTTGATCGGCAGCAGGAAATAAAGCAGGATCTCGCGGTCTCCGTACAACATCCCAAAGGCTGCCAGTATGCCGAGAACACCACCCGAGGCTCCTTCCGTAGCCGTTTGCGGAGTGATCCCCCCAACTCCCGTATAGGAGACAGCAATCGTGGTGAGCGCCGCACCGGCGACACAAAAAAAGTAAAACTCCAGGAACTTATTCTTTCCCCAATCCATCTCCAACGGTGCGCCAAACCACCACAGGCCCAGCATGTTGAAGGCGATGTGAAGGATACCCTGATGCAAAAACGAGTAGGTGATCAGTTGCCAGATCCACCCATGAAGGACTCGGTCCGGAATCAGCGCAAGGATGAATTCTGCCCAGTCGCCTCCGTTGCCTGTGACTGCCTTCAAAACCGTAATGCCAAAGAAGACGGCGGCATTGAGCAGGATGAGCCATTTCACCGCTCGAGTGAACGGGGGGAAACTGAGCGTAAGAGTTCGGTCGCGGTACATAAAACAAGAAGAGCTTTCGGCCGAGCTTGTGAGGAATCGGCCTACGTAATGAATGTTATCAGTTCTCAACGCTCCGGTACGGGAGTTACCGCCGGACTGCGATGTCCCGCCGCATCCACTGCCCTGACCCCAAAAATCACATTATCCTTCGATATCTTCAAAGTCGCCCGCGTCGCGTTGCCAAAGCTCTGCGTGTGCTCCCACTCCGGGCTCGATGTCGCCCGCCAGACCACTTCGTAAGAACCCGCGCCTGGCGCCGCTTCCCAAGTCAGCGTCGAATCGTTTTCCAGGTCTTTTGTCAGGATTCGCACGTTCCCGGGAACTCCCGGTGCTGACGCCAGCGATGCCAACGTCGCCGCGTTCAGCCGCGCCACGTCCGCGACGTAATCGTAATCGACGAACTTGGGCACGTCTCCATACTCGATACCGCCTTCATTCCGCACATTCTGATGCTGATGATGGAAGTCCTCGCGAAACTCGGTGACCCGAACGGCAGCGAATCCCTGCTGATTGAACGAAGAATGATCTCCACCCCGGAGATACCGGTCCAGCCGAAAGACGAGCATCGGCGACACTGCGGTCTCGTACGTCCGTCCAACCTCCGCCACGTAACGCGCCAGTTGCCGCGATCCCGAGTCGCTCTCCCCGCCCAACCCGCGAATCCGCTTCACATCTGGTTCTGAGGCCGCCGCCGGCAGCCCCTCGGAAAATACGCGAACCACCGTATGATCCTGCTCCGCGCTCTTATCCCCGCCAACAATGTCGTTATTGAGCACGGCCTCCAGTTCCCATCCCTGATCCTTCGCCATCTTCGCAAAGTGACGGCTTCCGTTCAGTCCTTGCTCCTCACCAGCCACCGTGAGAAAGATAATCGTCCCCGGAAACTTCATCTTGCTCAACACTCGCGCGCACTCCAGGCTCACCGCGGTCCCGCTCGCATCATCGTTGGCTCCCGGCGCGTCTCCCCTTACATCCAGCGTGTCGCTGTTGCGCGAGTCATAATGACCCGTCACGAGTACAATGCGTTTTGCCTGCGCGGGATCTACCCCCTTCAGAACCGCATAAACATTGGTGATTTCCGTCGCCTTAGGAATACGATCCGCGGGCTGCTCCGTGAAGCTGTCCGTCTTCACCTCGAGACATCCACCGCAGTCCTTCGAATACCGCTCAAACTCCGACTTGATCCACTCCCGCGCCGCGCCGATTCCCTGTCCCTTCGCAATCGATTGTGGGTCCTGCGCTGAGAGCGTCAGCCTTGTTCCAAAGCTGACCAGCTTCGCAATGTTCTCTTGAATCCTCTGTGCTGAAACCCGCTGTAAGGCCGCGCTGATTTGTTTGTCCTGCACCATTTTCGTTGCATCTTGTGAAGCGCCATCTTGCGTCAGGCAAATGATTGCAGTAACCACTGCTGCGGCGCAGAGCGTCCATCCGTGATTTTGTTGGCTCATAAAGAAGTAGACTTTCGATGAACAACCGCGAGTGGTGTGCTATTTCACATCCTCAAAATATTTCTGATCCGAAGCCCCAGCCACTTGACCAACTGCCGGGGAGAATCTAAATATTATCAGGAGGCTCTAATTGGCATGGGAGGCCTTATGTTGCTCTGTCCGGAATGCGAAAACAATCTCGATATTGATGAAGACGAAGTCGACGAGGGCGAAGTCATCTCCTGCACTGAATGCGGCACCGACTTCGAAGTAGTCACTACAAGTCCGCTCGAATTGAAAGCCGTTGAAGAAGGTTACGAAGAAGACGACGAAGACGAGGAGGAGGAGAGCGAAGACGGTGACTACTCCTGACCGTCGCCCTCGTCCGCTTTTCCGCCAACTCATCATTGGCGTTGTAGGAATGCTGTTTCTCCTGCCGGGAGTCGCTCCTCAAAACGGTCTGCTTTCAGCCCAGAAACCCAAGGGTAAGCCCTACGCCGTCATCGTCGGCACGGTCTGGGGCCCGGACGATCACCCAGTCTACGGAGTTCCGGTCAAAATCCGCCGCGGGAAAGATAAGCCCGGCAAGGTTCGCTGGCAGGCCGTTTCCGACCACCGTGGAGAATTCGAAGTACAGCTGCCACCGAAGGAAAACGACTACATCCTCTCCGCCGATCTCAAGGGATTCAAAACCACCGACGGCAGGCAACTCCGCCTTGTCAAAGAAGTTACGGTCCACATCTACCACGACGAACGTCAGGATGTCGGACTCCACCTGGAATTCTAGCGCTGGAATACCAGACTTCCGGCTTCCTCCTCGTGAGACAATATTCTCAGCATGAATCACCACCGCTCAGTGATCAAACCTGCTGCTTTCATAACTCTGTTTCTCCTCGCCCTCTGTATCACCGTGAATGCCGCGTCCGACAAGAAAGAGAAGCCGGTCGGCCGTCTGCTGTTCGGCAAGGTTCTTGACGGCGGTGACAACCCACTTTCCGATGCTGTTGTGTACGTAACGAATACCCGTACTCGCGCGGTGAAGACCTATATCGTGGGTAAAGACGGCGCCTATCGCTTCCCAGCTTTGTCCAGTGCGGTCGATTACGAGGTTTACGCCCAGTTTAATAACCATAAGAGCGATACCAAATCAGTAAGCCAGTTTGACGATCGCCCCCAGGTGTACATGGTCCTGAAGATCGATAACCACTAGACTCGAATCCATACAGTTCGGTGCATACGGAAGCCGAGTTTGGCAGGCTTCCGTCCCGCGTCCACGCTTCCGAATCCGTACCATTCGATGCAACTTTCCCCCACCGACCCGGGTTCTAGATAATACGGATAATTGTCTGGAGGGCAATGTGAACCGATCGCGCACTTCTTTGATTTTCAACGTTTCTCTGGCCTCGATAGTTGTTTTTTTGGCTGCGTCCGCGTTCGCGCAAGGCGGCTCGATGAGCCCCTACCAGGGCGAACGCGACGGCGCAAACGCCGGCGGAAAATGGATGATGTTTGAAAGTGAAGACAAAATGACCGGCGCCAAACGCGTCCGCTTTGAACTTCTGGCTGAGAATTACTTTAAGGAAGATCCCGAATACAAGCCTCGCGTCGAACTGGTCTGCGAAAACGGCAAATTCAAAATGGCCAGCTTCAATCCGGCCGTCCGGGTTCCGCCCAATCGTCCGGGATTCTGGGGACAGCCGCAGCTCCAAGCCGAGGTCCGCGTCGATGACGTTCATTACTACCACGGTTGGAACTGGCAAGGGCGCTACGTCTCGATGGACAAGGGCACCGTTCGCGGAGTGATGCAGGCTCACATCTTCAAGATCGCGATTCCAACCCGCAGCGGGCGTCAGATCGCGGAGTTTCAGCCGGATGGCCTGGACATCGACCAGGTCCGTAAAGCCTGCGACCTGACCCCAAAAAAGCCCAGCAAAGACTAAGGCAAGCAAGCAAATCTGGATGCCCCATTTCTGGCCGGTTTTGCCAGAAGTGGGGATTTCCGAGCGCGAAAGTCGAGCGGTCCGACGAAAGAGGGCGAACCACCGCTACCAGGTCAGCTTTGCCCCCAGCTGTATGTGCCTCGATCCACCCGACCCGATGACAGGATTCGCCGCTCCAATGTCTGGCGTGTAGACGACGGTTCCGACACTATCGGGCGCTGACAGATCGGTGCTCAATCCCGCGAAATTCGCATGGTTGAGGATGTTGAAGACTTCGCCCCGGAACTGCACCTTTACGCGTTCACTCAGACGCCAAACCTTCGATAACGAAAAATCCCAGTTCTTGAAGCCCGGGCCTGTGAAGATATTGCGGCCCATGTTGCCCTGAGTTCCAAAAAGTGGAGGGGTCATCGTCGTAGATCCTGCGATGTAGCATCCGTAGTTCAACAACTGCTGAGCCCCTTCGCTGGCTGCTCCCCCGGCGGCATTGATGCACTGCGCGTTACCCGTTACATTCCCGCTGTTGTCCGTCGAAAAGTCGTCCCACGATATGAACGACAGCGGTCCTTTCGGCGACCAGTGAACATTTCTTGGCGACCCCGCCATGTTCCACCGATCGTTCAGTTCGCCGGTCAAACTGATGTCGTCCCCGAAGTCCCCCAGCGTATAAGGTTCCCCAGCTTGCAGGTTCACGATGCTCGTCACCTGCCATCCCTCGAGCATTTGGCCCTTGGTCTTCAGCGACGGCAGATCGTAAGTGACCGACAGCGTGAAGCGGTGCCGGATGTCATAGTCACCGTTCCCGCGCTCTGCCGCGTAGTTATTGCTGTCCGGAGGCACGCCCGCAAGATTGCTCGTCGCGGTATCGATCGCATGCCCATACGTGTATCCCGCCAGCAGATACAATCCCCGCGAATACCGCTTCGTCAGCGTGACCTGTAGCGAATTAAAGTTCGAATTCGACTGATTGCTCAGATAGTTGAAAAAACCCAGCCACGGGTAGCACGGCCCGCCCAAACCCAATCCACCTTGCGATACGGGGCAGTTCGTTACCAGCGGCCTACCGATCGTTTCAGATTCATCGTCAAAATTCGGATTTACCTGATTGATGTCCGTTACGCTATAGAGGCTCACGCCGTGATTCGCAACGTACGCAATCTGCAGAAGCGTGCTCTTGGACAACGCTTGCTGTATGTTCAAATTCCAGTTCATTACGTACGGAGTTCTCAGGTGCTGATCGACGGCGAAAACGCTGCACTGGGCATCGAGGCTGCATACATTTCCTGAATTCGACACGTTGGGGAAAATTGTGGGCGCCTGGTTCGGTGCCAGCCAGTTAATCTGCGTGCCGTCGCTGGAAATCTGCAGGAACGAAGTAATGGTTCCAGCCGGGCTCTGCTGCACGCCGTTGCCGTCGATATAAGGAACTCCGCTGGGATTCAGGTTCAGTCCGCCGCCATTGAACATGAAGGTGCGAATCGACGGCTGCTCAAAAATCACACCAAATCCGGAGCGCAGCACAGTCTTTCCCGTGCCGAAGACGTCCCAGGACAGACCGACGCGTGGGGAAATATTGTTATGGTTGACTGGATACGGAGAGCTGATTCCCTGTCCCACTTGCACCAGTCCGCTCGGAGAGCCAGGCACATAGTTAGCCAGCTGGTCATGGGCGTCCTTGATCGCGCCTGTCACGTCATAACGCAAACCCAGGTTGAGATTAAGGCGCGGAGTGACCTTCCAGTCATCTTCCAGGAACAGCCCGATGGATTTCTGACTTACCTGCCGGTGCGGATCGCCATACAAGAATCTCCAGCGCCGCACGTCACCAGCCATAAAGTTCCACAGGTCCCGGAAGTCGATGCGTCCGCGCCCCGTGCCGGCGCGGTAGTAATCGACATTCCCCGAGCGGAACGTCCCACCGAACCGGAGTGTCTGCCTGCCCCGCGTGTAAGACGCCGTGTCCCCAAAGCTGTACGTTTTGATCGGGGTCGTATTCAGCGGCCAGCTCGAATTACCGCCCATGTAGTCGAATGCTGACGTTCCCGGATTGATGCGGGGGAAACCGAACAGCCGTGGATCCGTTACGCCCGTATTCAGTCCGTAATAGGCCAGCGGATCGCGCGTATGGTCCACCGGGACGATCGACTCGTCGAAAATGTTGTAGCTGAAACGGGCCTCGTTCGACCACGAAGATGTCGGGTTCGATGCCCAGTTCACGCCGAATACTTGCGTGATCGGAGCCGTTGTCGAAAGCCAGTCCGCGCGCAAGGGAAATGCGTCTTCCTCTATCTGATCCGTATTCGCGTAAATGAATCGCGCGCTCAGAATGTTCGTCTTGTTCAGGACGTAGTCGGTTTTTGCAACCAGGGTGTCCCCCCGGTTCACACTGTTGAAGTTGAAGTTAATTGCCGCGGGATCGTTCTGCGATGCTGTGAACCCGGGATTCGGAAGCAGCAGATTCGACAGTTGAACGCTCAGGGGGTTCAGCGAACACACCCCGATGTTGTCGAAGTTGTTTTGACAATAGGCAACGTCAGCCGCGTAGTTAACATAGTTCGGGTCAAAGTAAGTCATCGCGTCAGGCACACTGAAAACTGCCGACTCCGGCGTACCATCAGCAGCAGAGACACCGTCAGGGAACCAGTCAGTGCGCGACGCCAGCGAGCTCGTCACAGGGCTGTCCACAATTCCCGGATTGCCGACCTTGTCTCGTATCCCCTCATAGTTCACGAAGTAGAACCATTTGTTCTTCTTGATTGCCCCGCCCAGCGATGCGCCGAATTCGTGCATCAGCACGGCCGAAAGTGGCTGCGGCGCAGGATTAAAATAGTTCCGCGCATCGAATGCCGAATTCCGGTGGAAGTAATACGCCGAGCCATGGAGATCGTTGGTCCCCGACTTGATGCCAATATTCATCACCACGCCCGGCTTCACCCCGTAATCCGCCGTCGGACTCTCCTGCGTGTTGAATTCCTGAATTGCGTCGAGTGGAAGGAAGCTCGCCGGTGTCCCCTGGATGCCTGCATCGTTGACCACCGTCTCGCCGTAGTACGCGTCGTTGTCGTCCGCACCATCAATGAAGAAGTTATTGTCGTCCGGACGATTCCCGTTCGACGTTACCGAATGGAATCCTCCGCCCGGCGTCCGCTGCACTCCCGGATGCAGTTCGAGCAAGTTCTGAAAGTCACGCCCTTGTACCGGTAATTCCTCAATGGCTTTGTTCGAGAGCACGCCATTCAGTGTCGCGTCGGTCGTGTCGACCAGAGAGCTCTCCGCGCTCACCTCGGTGATCTCGTTTACGGCTCCGGGATGCAGCTTTAAATCCATGCGAACGTCTCGTGACACCTCCAGCACAAACGGCGTGCTCACAGCCTTCTTGAATCCCGCCGACTCGGCCGTCACTGTGTACGACCCAGGCTCAAGGTTCGAAGCCACGTATTCGCCCGTTCCGTTTGTGACCAGTTGCCGAGTCACGTTCGTGGCAGTGTTAGTGACCGTGACCATTGCTCCGGCCAGTACTGCTCCGCTCTGGTCTGAGACCGTACCCAAAATTCGGCCTTCCGACGTCTGCGAAACGAGGTGAGGAACTAATGCCCAGAGAACGGCCATTACCAGTACGAGAGTACGCGTGCGTTTCATAACAGCTCCTTAGTCACTCCAACAATCAACGAGCACTTAGACGGGGAGGGGTTTTAATTGTCAGTCGTCGGCTCAGAGGCCTGATTCCAATTTGCCGACATCAAGAAGGAACGATTTGTGCGCTAACAGAAGCAATGCCCCGTAGAGAGAGGTTCGAAACAATACAAGATCCACAATAGACACGCGCATCGCCCCAGCCAGGTAGGAATATGGCCGATCATTCTAGCAGTTCGGCCGCATTGCTGCTGCAGGCTGGAAAGAAAAATCTCATGCACTCAGTCGTCCAGAATCCTTGTGCACGATATCACTGTGCCGTCAGCCTCTTTTCGAGTACTCTTTAGCCGCGACTGAGTCCCTCCATCGCCTCATTTGTCCCAGGAGCGAGTCTCTATGAGCAGGCTGCCAAAGGCAGTTGCACATTTGTTGGTGTTTTCGAGTTCTCTGGTTCTTTGCATGTGCACCCGAGTATTCGCGCAGGCGGCGCCTTCCGCCAACGTCGCTCTCTATCAACAGCTGCAAACATTCTCACTCGGATCCCGCAGCATCCGCGCTGAAAATCTGGTTCTGCACAAGGATCGTGCCATCATCACCTTCCGCGACGGTACGATTCACTTTCCCGCTCCGGTGGCTGGCAAGATTCGTGGCGCTGTTTTCGAAGGCGCTGGGTCTTTCCAGGCGGCGGCCCCGCCGAGTGAATTCGAACGCGACAATGTCCGCCGCCTTCTCGGCGCCGATGAAGTTTTCCTTGATTTCAAATCGGCCGTGCTGCGCTTCACCGATGACACCTTCGCCGCCGAACTAGAGGGCCCACAGCACTCGTCTCCCGTTCCCGCCAGTGCCGCCAAATTAGCGGCGTGGCTCGAGGGGCGTGTTCTCGAGGAAACTGGCGCCAACCTCTCGGCACGCCAATTGATATCCATCATTAACGAAGAGTCTCCGGGATTCTTCTTCGCCGAATTCGACGGTACCCGGAAGGGGCGCTTCGCCTATGTCTTGGACCACCAGGCGCGGATGCTCGTCTCGAATTTCCAGGTCAATGCTGGAGAACGTGGACTTGTATATGCCTTCGACAAAACCATATCGGGACCTGACATCTGGCTGGCTTTCTACACTGAGGACGACTACCGCAACGGCCGCTCCCGATATGCCGACGCCAACAACTTGATCTCCATTCCGAATTACGCGATGGACATCGATGTCACCGAACCGAAGAAGATGTTGCGTCTCACCGCCACCATGCATTGCCGCGCTCTCAGCGAAAAAGTTACCGCAATACCCATGGTCGTTGGGGAAGATCTTAACTATTTCGAGGACGAGCGCAGAAAAAAACAGCTGCATCTCACCGGCGCCCGCTTGTCCGATGGGCGCCCCATTGAGTGGCTGCAGGAGCAATGGGAAGGTGGCTTTACGCTGCTCCTGCCGGCACCACTGCAAAAAGATCAGGAGTTCACGGTCGAGGTCACGCTTGCGGGCGAATTCATGTTCCAATCCCAAAACGTAAGCGAAACCTATTTTCCGCTCCGAACCACCACGTGGTATCCACGCCACGGAGAACTGCAGCGCTCTGTTTTCGATTTGCGGTTCCGCCATCGGAAGAAAGACGTCGTTGCCAGCATCGGCGTGGTTGCGCGCGACGAAGCTGCCCCAGACAGCGATCAGCGGATCACCGAGTTCCATCTCGCAGATCCGGTCGCTCTGGCTTCATTCAGCGTCGCTGTCTACGAGATTCACAAAGACCAGGCAAAAATGCCTGACGGTCAGTCGCTCCCAATCGAGTTTTATTCCATGCCGGGCTACAAGGCTGCGATCAAAGAAGACTTTATCCTCGCGGAACTGAATAACTGCATTCGATACTTCGCGACTTTGTTCGGTCCCTATCCGTACCCAGTATTTCGCGCTGCCTACCACCCCTTTGGCTACGGACAAGGTTTCCCCACCACGCTGATGATTCCGGCCACCGATCGCGCTGTAAACCGTACATTTCATTTCATCGCCCATGAAACCTCCCACCAGTGGTGGGGAGACGAGGTGCTCTGGCGTTCCTATCGTGACCAGTGGTTGAGCGAGGGTTTTGCCGAATATTCAGGAATGCTTTACACCCAGACTCGGGAAAACACCTCGTCCGAGAAAGATTTGATCAAGCTCGACCGCGAGGAGCTAAAGCAGCCTCCTGAAACCCTGCAGGGAATTGGCAAGGGCCGCTTGGTTGACGTTGGCCCGCTCATCTTGGGACATCGGCTTAGCACCCGCGAGACCGGAGGCGCTTATACGGCGCTGGTTTACAACAAGGGGGCGCTCGTACTGCGCATGCTTCACTTTCTATTTACCGATCCTCAAACTGGCGACGGCCAGGCTTTTTTCGACATGATGAAGGACTTCACTCGCCAGCATGCCAACGGAGCCGCCTCCACGGAAGATTTCTTTGCCGTCGCCAACGCCCATGTTGGAACAACCTCCCTCGCCCGCAAGTTCGGGTACAAAGATCTCAACTGGTTCTATCGACAGTGGGTTGTGCAGACCTATCTCCCTTCTTACCGCGTGGGCTACGACCTTGAGCCGCAACCCGACGGAAGCATTCTGTTGAAAGGAACTCTGGTTCAGGAGGGCATTCCAGATTCTGAGCAATGGTTTATGCCGATTCCGTTGGTCATCACCATGGCAAAAGGCAGCAAGGGAGTCGTCGATATTGCCGTGATGGGAAAAGAAACGCCTTTCAAGATAAAGCTGCCGTCGCGGCCACAAAAAATCGAACTCGATCCGGAACTCTGGGTCCTCTCCGATCACACCTCGATCGGCATGAACAAATAGGTACAGTGGAAGTTGTTGGAGTCATGCCTGGAGAGCTTCATCTGCAACTGCTCGTGCAGGGACGGACGCCTTCGTCCGTCACGCGAGGGCGGAGCCGGGCGCTCCGTGTAACCTCTCGCTGTCTTAACTCAGCAGCTTTGCCGCGTCTTTCGCGTAGTAAGTAAGGATAATGCTGGCCCCCGCGCGCCGGATGCTGAGCAAAGATTCCATCATCACTCGCTCGCGCTCGATCCATCCGTTCCGCGCTGCCGCTTCAATCATGGCGTACTCGCCTGAAACCTGGTACGCCGCAAGCGGCAGATCGAATCGGTCACGCGCTGCGGCGATAACATCCAGATACGGCATCGCCGGCTTCACCATGATCATGTCCGCGCCCTCTTCGATGTCGGCCTCGATCTCGCGCATAGCTTCACGGACATTCGCACCGTCCATCTGGTATGACCGTCGGTCTCCGAACTGTGGCGCCGAGTCCGCGGCCTCGCGGAATGGTCCATAAAATCCCGAAGCGAACTTTGCCGCGTACGAAAGAATTGGAGTATTGATAAATCCCGCCGCGTCGAGCCCGCGCCGGATCGCCGCCACTCGCCCATCCATCATGTCGGAGGGCGCAATGATGTCGATCCCAGCCTTCGCCAGCGATACCGAAGTCCGCGCCAGCAATTCCAGCGACTCGTCGTTCACAATCTCATAACTCGCTTCCGAAGCCTTCGCCACGATCCCGGCAAGTTTGTCGATCGCCTTTTTCTTTTCCTCATCGTCCCGCACTGCCACCGCGCTCATTGAGTTTCGCGCTGCTGCCCCGAGCGATTGCGGCGCATGCGTTGCCTTCACAATCCCGCAATGCCCGTGCGACATGTACTCGCACAGGCAAACATCTCCCATCAGCACGAGCTCGGGAACTTCGCGCTTGATTGCCCTCGTTGCCTGCTGGACAATCCCGTTCTCCGCCCACGCCCCGGTCGCGACCTCATCTTTTTTGTCCGGCAAGCCAAACAGAATCACGGACGGCACTCCCACGGAATGAACCGCCACAGCTTCCTTGACCGCTTCATCCACCGACAGGTTGAACACGCCCGGCATCGACCGCACTTCCTTCCGCACTCCTTCCCCGGGACAAACGAACATCGGATACACAAATGCATCCGGCGTGAGCCGTGTCTCTGCGACCATGTTCCGCAGTTCGGCGGTACGGCGCAAGCGGCGTAAACGAGTAGTAGGAAATGCCATAGGGATCCCCTGGAAGCGACTCGACAATCGCGTATCCCTGATTCTAGAACACTCGACCGGATCCTGAAGGGACGAATATTGCCCGGTCCTGAAGCCAAACCCTAGAGCCGAAAGCCTTGACTTTCAGGTCCCGGTGTTACAAAAGTAATAGTCCTTGTTTCCAAGGGTCCTCGGATTCCCAACATAACTCTCATAGAATTGACTGCGGATGAGTCTGTTTAGTCGACACCGCTGGTTTGTCGTGGCAGCCGGAATTACTCTGGCCTTCGCCGCGGTATGTCTTGTGAACCACGGGCCTCATCCCTGGTTGACCGCTTTCGCCGATATCTACGGCGGTGTTTTAATGCTGATCGCATTGGCGGTGTCTACGGCGAATGCGCTGTCTCGCCCCCGCCATGAACGCAGCTTCTGGGGTCTGATGGCCCTTGGTTTCGCCCTGTGGCTCACCAATCAGATTGCCTGGACCATCTGGGAATCCGTTCTGCACCGGGCCGTTCCTGATCCTTTCGTCTACGACATTGTCCTGTTCTTCCACGCGGTGCCGATGATCGCTGCCGTAGCGTGGCGTCCGGATCTTGCCAACAAGCAGGGCAGAATCCTCTCGAGTGTCCTAAATTTCTTGATGCTGTGCGGCTGGTGGGTCTTCCTCTACGCCTTCATTGTGTTTCCGCACCAGTACGTTGTCCCGGATGTCGTCAAATACAACGTCTATTACGATGGGCTCTATGCCGTTGAGAACGGCCTCCTGATCGGCGTCCTCTTGCTGGCCTCCATCACCAGCACCGCCGGATGGCGGCGTCTGTATCTTCATCTTCTCGTTGCATCTGTCATATACGGCGTCAATTCCCAGCTCCTCGATCGGGCCGCCGCGAACAGCACTTACTATTCCGGAAGCGTGTACGACATCGCCCTGATCGCGACCGTCGCATGGATCGCCGCCGCTGCATATTCTTCGCGGACCTGGGATTTGCAGATTTCTGAGTTCAACCTCGACCGGATCTGGAGGCGGCTGATTCGTCAGCTGGCGATGCTGGCGATCCTCTCTCTGCCGCTGCTGGGTTTGTGGGCGGTGCTCTCCGATACGTCTCCCTGGCGCACCCGCGCCTTCCGGATCTTCGCCGTCCTCCTCGGAATGTTGTTCATCGGTTCGTTTGTATTCCTTCGCCAATACCTGCAGGATCAGGAATTGTTGTCCCTGCTGGGAGATTCGCGCCAAGCCTATGAAAGCCAGAAAGAGTTGCAGAGCCAGCTCGTACAAAAAGAAAAGCTGGCTTCCTTGGGAAACCTCGTCGCAGGAGCTGCCCAGGAAATAGACCATCCTTTGAGCGCGGTGATGAGTTATTCGGAGCAACTCTGGTCAAAGGAGAAACTGACGGAGGAACAAACGGCGCTGGTCCGAAAGATCGTCAATCAGGCTCGTCGTACGCGCGACCTGGTCGCCAATCTTCTTAGCTTTGCACGGCAGACGCCGGGAGAAAAGATTGTTGTCGACCTGCGCGTGCTCTTACAACGCGCCATGCAGATCCTTGAGCCTCGGCGGCAGGCTGGCAAGATTCAGGTGCAACTTTCCATTGCTCCCGACTTTCCGTCCGTTCGCGCCAATGCCAATCAGATCTTTCAGTCTTTCGTCGAGATCATCGAAAATGCCATCGATGCGCTGGAGGAGTCGGGCGGTGGAAGCCTCGAGATTAAGGCGGAACGCCACGGCTCAGATGTCGTCCTGCAGTTCTCCGACACCGGTCCGGGTATCCGTGATCCGCAACGCGTGTTCGATCCCTTCTACACCACCAAGCCCGTTGGCAAGGGCACGGGCCTCGGCCTGAGCGTGGTGTACGGCGTAATTCAGGACCACAGCGGTCAGATCACCTGCCGCAATAAGCCTGAGGGTGGCGCACTGGTTACCCTGACTCTTCCAGCCGCTGTAGAATCCGCCCAAACCGCCAACGCCGCCGGCTAAATCCAACTGTTTATGTTAAGGAAAGCACACCAAGAATGTGGGGACAGCCGCCTCGGCTGTCCAGCGAAGCGAAGCGAGCAAGCTTTCCGAAGGCCGGAAGCCGAAAGCCGGAAGCCAACCCCTCCTGTACCATTGTGAAGTGCCTCACGAGCTAATCCACAACTCCGCGCGTGTCCTCGAATTCGACACTCTCCGCGATCTTGTTCGCGGATACTGCTCGTCTCCGCTCGGGCAGGCGCGCGTCGCGGAACTGGCTCCATCTACCGACCATGGCTGGATTGAACGACAGCAGACGCTCGTCTCCGAGATCCGCGAATTCCGCCGCGTCGGCGGGCGCTTCGATTTTTCTGCTTTAACCGACATCATCTCGTTGCTCGAGAAGTCCCGCATTGCCGGAGCCGCTCTCGAAACGACCGAAATCCGCGATGTCATTGCAGTCGTCGATCGCGCGGCAGAATGGCGTCAGATTTCGCTTCAACCGCCGGCAGCCATGCGCTCGGATTGGCGGGAAGTTCATTCGCTTTCTGCCCAGATCGCCGACTTCTCTGAATTCCTGCGCCACTTCCACAACAAGATTCAGCCCGACGGCACTCTTGAAGACAAGGCTTCCCCCGAACTGGCGCGTATCCGCCGCGAAATTGAAAAGCAGCGCCGCGTCATCCAGGAATCTCTCCGCGGATACCTTCGCCGCCTTGCTGAAGGCGACATGGTCCAGGATGAGCTAATCACAATCCGCGGCGAGCGTTTCGTCATTCCGATCAAAGTCGAGCAAAAACGTCGTGTCCAGGGCGTCGTCCACGGCGCGAGCTCCAGCGGACAGACGGTATTCGTCGAGCCGCTCGAGACGATCGAGCAGAACAATGAACTCGTCCGTCTCGGCGAAGAAGAGCTGATCGAAATTCACCGCATCCTGATCGAGATGACTCAACGAATCGGCTCTCAAGCCGCGGATATTCTCGCGGCAGCCGAAGCACTAGCAGAGCTGGAACTGCAATTCGCCAAAGCCCGCTTCGCCGAAGACTACAACTGCGTAGAAGTAAAGCTGACGAGCCATGTAGGAACAGCCGCCTCGGCTGTCCCGCGACGCGAAGCGAGCGCCCCTATTCCGACAGCCGGAAGCCGAGAGCCGAAAGCCGGAATCCTTCTCCTCCACAACGCCCGTCATCCCCTACTCGAACGCAATCTCAAAGCAAAAAATCTCTCCATCGTTCCCGTCAGCATCGAGCTAGAGGGCGACCGCCGCCAGCTCATCATTACCGGCCCAAACACCGGCGGCAAGACCGTCACACTGAAAACCGCTGGCCTACTTGCTCTGATGGCTCAATCGGGCATGCCGGTCCCCGCCGACCATGCCGAACTTCCGGTGTTCGACGCTGTTCTGGCTGACATCGGCGACTATCAATCGATCGAGCAGAATCTGTCCACGTTCTCCGCTCACGTTACCAACATCGATTTCATCTCCCGGACTGCCACTTCGCATTCATTGGTTCTGCTCGACGAACTCGGATCCGCCACCGATCCCGAAGAAGGCGCGGCACTCGCTGTCGCTATCGCAAGTCACTTCGGCCGCCTCGGATGCATGACTATCATTTCCACGCACCACACGTCCTTGAAGGTCTACGCGGCCAATACTCCCGGGGTCCTGAATGCAGCCGTGGGATTCGACGAGCGCACTCTGCAGCCTACTTACGAAATTAAGGTTGGAGTTCCCGGAGCGTCCGCGGGCATCAACATTGCCCAACGTCTCGGACTGAATCCCTCAATTATCGAGAGTGCGCGCGCTCGCATCGGCACTCAGGCTCGCGACGTCGGCCAGTTCCTCGACAAGCTTCATGCTGAGTTGCGCTCCGCTGAGGCCGAGCGCCTGCGGATGAAGAAGCGCGAGGAAGAATTGGAGCGGGAAAAGACACGACTGGCGGCGGAAGGCAGGAAAGATCAACAGGCCAAAGTTCGCGAGATGGAGAAGAAACTTGAGAGCGTGCTGCGTGATTTCGAATATCATGCGCGCGAAGCTGTAAGTGCCATCCAGGACCGCGCTGCCGCGCAAAAGCTCTCCAAAGACGCTGAACGCCGCATCGCCAAGCTTCGGCGTGAATTTCGCGAGCAGTTCGACGCCACTGTCGTGGCGCATTCGACGGGTGCCGATCAGGGTGATCCGCATGCCCAGCCGCAGGTCGTAAAACATGTGCTCCAGGGCGATACCGTCAAGCTGAAGTCCACCGGGCGCTCCGCGCGAGTCTCCCGCAAGATCGACGAGACCCACTTCGAAGTGGAAATGGGTCCGATGAAGATGAAGATCGCTCGCGACGATATTGCCGAGGTGTTGGCGAGCGCCCAGCCCGTATCAGACACTCCGGTGAAGGCCGCGCGAGCCCGCGGCGTCTCCATCTCGCTCGAGAGTGAGGGTGCCAACGTCCCCACGGAAATCAACGTCATTGGCCAGACCGTCGACGATGCCAGCCGCGAAGTCGAAAAGTTCGTCGATCGCGCCTTCCTTGCGGGTCTTCCCCGCGTTCGCGTCGTCCACGGCAGCGGCATGGGAATCCTGCGCAAAGCCCTACGCCAGATGTTGCAGCAGCATCCGCACGTGGCATCAGTGGCCGAGCCTCCCCAAAACGAGGGTGGAGGTGGCGCAACGGTCGTGGAACTAAGGATTTAGATTTACGAAATCCAGGCGTAGCCTCAACAGCTCTTCACTTCCGCTCTTAAACCACTTTGCCATCGATCGGCAAGAAATACCAAATCGCGATCTATGTCGACACTAATGGTCGACCACACGTTGACTCCCGTTCGTCCTTTCCACTCCTCTCTTGCCCAAGTCTCGTGTCCAACTTCTCCAGGTCCGGAGTGTTGAGAGATAAAGCATTCCATCCACAAACAGTGGTGTCGTCTCACATGGCGCAGCTTGATGGCGGTCTGTTCCGTGCGCAACATCAACCTCGCAGTTGTGATAGGTCCACGCGCGCTTTAGGGTTCCAACATTATCGTGGTTGATTTGCTTCCGAGACGAGCATCTCGTGCCTCCTGTGTTGCCTTCATAGAACCGCCAATCCTGCGCCGATCCTATGCAGGGAACTAGCAAGAAAGAAGCATCACCGCAGGTTTAGTCGCCATCGTGGAGGCGATCCTGCCATTAATTTACTCACCCGTAAAGTTCGGCTCCAGGAGCTCTAAGAGTGCTCCAAACTGCGGACTGAAAGTACGTGAAACGCTGTTCTCATCAGCAAAAATGACGACACCGCCTACTGCCTCTCTTATGTAGCTTCATGTGGTTAGGCCCATGGCAAGCATCGTGTCAACGGAGCAGAATAGTCACGCTGCTTTCAACCCTGTCCTTCTGAGCTTACGTTGGCAGGCAAATTTCTGCTCGGGCTACACTGGAAGAGGCACCGTTTCGCCAGTTGCTCCTTCAAAATGATCTCTTTCTCAAACATCAATAAGCAGTATGGCAAGCAGTTGCTCTTCGTGGATGCTTCGTTTCAGTTGAATCCCGGCGAAAAAGTCGGACTGGTCGGTCCCAACGGGGCGGGCAAAACAACGCTCTTCCGTATGGTGGTCGGCGAGGAAACTCCCGACGAGGGCACGGTTTCTGTCCCCAAGAAGTTGACGATCGGCTACTTTCGTCAGGACGTCGAAGAAATGCAGGGCCGTTCAGTCCTGGATGAAGCAATCGCAGGGAGCGGGCGCGTCGGCGACCTACATCACGAACTCGAGGCCTTGCAGCACGAAATGTCCGACCCTGAAAAGACTGATGACATGGAGCGAATTCTCGAGCGCTTCGGTCACGTTCAAGAGGAGTACGAGCATTTAGGCGGTTACGCGCTCGAATCGCAAGCCCGTGAGGTGCTCCACGGCCTGGGATTCAAAGACGATCAGATTGACGGGGACGTGGGCGCTCTCTCGGGAGGATGGAAGATGCGGGTTGCGCTGGCGCGTGTCCTGCTCGGAAGGCCGGATGTCTTGCTGATGGACGAGCCCACGAACCACCTCGACATCGAATCCATCATCTGGCTCGAACAGTTCCTCAAGTCATTTCCCGGCGCTTTGCTGATGACGTCGCACGACCGCGAGTTCATGAATCGTCTGGTCTCAAAGATCGCCGAAATCGATGGCGGCGAGATCATCACCTACTCCGGCAATTATGACTTCTACGAACGCGAGAGAGCGATCCGAGAGACCAACCAGCAGGCGGCATTTGCCCGGCAGCAGTCCATGCTTGCCAAGGAGCAGCGCTTCATCGATCGTTTCAGAACGCACGCCGCCAAAGCAGCCCAGGTGCAGAGCCGGATCAAGACCTTGGACAAGATCGAGAAGATCGAACTGCCGAAGAAACGACAGGTGGTGAAGTTTGATTTTCGTCTCCCCCCGCGATCCGGCGAACAGGTGGCAGTCCTTGAGAATCTGCACAAGAGCTATGGCCCGCGTGTGATTTACGAAGGGTTCAATCTCACCATCCGCCGCGGAGAACGCTGGGCCGTCATGGGGAGGAACGGTGCGGGCAAGACCACGCTGCTCAAGATGATTGCCGGGGCCAGTGCTCCAGATGCCGGAAGCGTTCGGCTCGGCGCCAGCCTGCATATGGGCTACTTCGCGCAACAATCGCTGGATGTGCTCAATCCCGATCTCACCGTCATCGAACAGTTGCAACAAGATTTTCCCCACGACAATCTCGGGGCGCTGCGGACCCTGGCGGGAGCATTCCAGTTCTCCGGCGAAGACGTGGATAAGAAGATCCGCGCACTCTCCGGCGGAGAAAAGTCGCGGTTGGCGATCGCGCGCATGCTATACAACCCACCGAACTTCCTGGTGCTCGACGAACCCACTAATCATCTGGATCTCGCGACCAAGGAGATGCTGGTAGACGCTCTGAGGGACTTTGAAGGCACCATGATTTTTGTATCGCATGACCGCATGTTCCTTCGCGGTCTCGGCTCACGCGTGCTGGAACTTGGCGGTGAGAGCGGTACGGACCGCCATCCTACTGTCTACCCTGGGTCATACGTTGAGTACGTGCAGAAGCTTGGACATGAGGCCCCTGGGATCTACTCGTAGGCCTTGCAAGGCCCGGCGCGACGGGCGGCAGAAGAACCCAAGCCCAAGTCCCATAACGGAACTGTGGCGGTCAGGGAAACCGTAGTGCGACACCCTTTCGTCTGTGCTAGCCTTCGAGTCAGGAACCCTCTGGCTATATGTCGAATGAGGAGATGTAACTCCGGTAGAGGAAAGAGACTGGCTCGACCAGCTGGAGAAATTCGTCGAGCTGATCTGTCTCAAGGACCAAGGCTACTCATACCGGAATTTGGGCGAGCTGCACTGTCCCACCTGCGGGGATGCGCGGCGCATGGATGTGGTGGTGAAGCACAAGGAGCGTCCCCACTCGGCCACGGCACTGTTGCTTGTGCTGATGAAGTGCGTCCAGTGTGACACGCTCTTCACCGGCCTTCTATATGACGGCCCAGGGGGAGACAAGCTGGCGGTACTGCCGTCGACATATGGCGGGCTTACTATGCCTCACACTCCGGCTGGAGTCGCCGATTACCTTGACCAAGCTCAGAAGTCGCGGCTTTTCCTCGAGGCGGTGCCACCATGTTTGGATTGCTGGCCGCTTTCGAAAACCTGGGTGGAATTTTCATGCCATGGGTCGTTGGGGTAATCTCGGACAGGTCTTCATTGCGGCTGGGTCTGGCCACCTCGACAGCTTGCCCGCTCTTGATGCCTTTTGTGCTTTGGTGGATCCAACGTCACCCCGTTGCCGTTTTGCGCGAACGGAATCGTGCCGCCACACCTGAGGAGATTCCGACTTAGAATTGACCGGCCAGGGTGACCGTTCAGGATCTCGCTGTAACCTTCTACAGACTCGCGAATCTCATCAGGTTCTCGTCTCACTAAGGAACGCGCTGATGAAATCACGAATCAATAGCCGCAAGTTCGAAGCAATGAGCCGACGGGAATTGTTGAAACTTACACCGGTGCTTGCGCTGGGGGCATTTGGGATCCCGAAGCTCCAAAGCCCATTGCTCAAGACCGGGCTTGGGTTCAGCGACTGGGCCTCCGAAAAACTGTTTCGCTCCGGTCACTTGGCCACGACTTTTGCTGATTCGGAGCTGACACCGTTCAACAAATTTCCCATCAACGACTATGACGTCGACGACCCAGAGGTGGATTTTGATCGCTGGACTCTGACGGTAAACGGAGCTGTGCAGAAACCAGGAGACTACAAGCTTGCACAAATTCAAGCCCTTCCTCGATTCCGGCAGAATACGAGGCATGTCTGTGTCGAAGGCTGGGATGTGATTGGGCGTTTCGGTGGCGCGCGGCTTTCCGACTTCTTGCAAGCAGTCGGTGCAGACCTTTCGGCGCGTTTCGTCTATGTGGAATGTGCCGACGATTACTACGAATCGCTCGACATGGCCACGGCCCTCCATCCGCAAACGCTCCTCTGCTACGAAATGTACGATCGCCCACTCACACGCGAACACGGAGCGCCGCTACGCCTGAACATCCCGACCAAGGTGGGATACAAACAGGCCAAATACCTTACCGATCTGAAGGTCACGAATGTGCTCGAAAAAGTCGGCTACTGGGAGGATCAGGGCTACTCCGGATTCTATGGCCTGTAGCCCCTTGGAGTTGACATGGCAATGCGTACGATCGCAATCGAGAACGTGAAGACCCACGAGGTGACCGCCGCCGTATATGAACACCCGTTTCTGGTGCGTCTCTGCCATTGGGTGAACGCAGTGTCGCTGTTCGTGATGGTGGGCAGCGGGCTCCAGATCTTTCGCGCCTTCCCGAGTTTTGGTGCAAAGATTCCGCAGCAAGATCTTCTCAATTGGCCCAAATCTCTGGCGATTGGTGGGTGGCTGGGCGGCGCGCTGCAATGGCACCTTACCTTCATGTGGATCTATATGGGGACCGGCCTGCTGTACATCGGCTACCAGCTTTTCAGCGGAAATTACAAGCAGGTGCTCTTCCTGCGACGTGACCTTCCAGGTGTGTGGCCGATGGTGCGCCACTACTTTTTCTTCGGCCGCAAACCAGAAACCAGAGAAGCCTACAACCCCCTGCAGAAGCATGCCTACACCTCCGCGGTTGGGCTCGGGGTCCTGTCGGTACTAACTGGCGTTGCCATCTGGAAGCCCGTGCAGTTCTCCTGGCTGGCGTGGCTGATGGGTGGCTTCCACCTCGCACGATTGTGGCATTTCCTGATTATGTGGGCGATGTTGGCGTTTGTTTTCGGACATCTGGTGATGGTGGTCCTGCATGGCTGGAACAACTTCGTCTCCATGTTGACGGGATGGAAGAGGGATCCGGAATACGACTCGGAGTGATGGTTGGTTTGGAATCGTTGTAATTCCACAGTGCGGTGAGGAGCAATGCCGGAAGGGGTAACATCGCTAAGCAATCCAGCCGAGCGATTCACCGAAGAGACGCTCATCCGGCGCATTCGAGAGGGCGAGCATGAGCTCTTTTATGAGTTGATTCGGCCTTACGAACGGCGTGTGTACTCTGCGGCCTTCGCCATTTTACGCAACCAGGCGGACGCTGAAGATGCCGCACAGGAAGCACTGCTAAAGGCCCTCAAGCACATTGGACAGTTCCGTGCGGAAGCACGATTCAGCACTTGGCTGATCCAGATTACTGTGAATGAGGCTCGTATGTGGAAAAGGAAGGAACACGCCCACCTGGTTGAGTCGATCGCTGAGCGTGAGGACGCAGAGGGAAACTACATTCCTCGCGACTTCGCTGACTGGCGGGAGATCCCTTCCGAGGCTCTCGAAAGAAAGGAAATCCGCGAAAAGCTGGCAGAGGCGTTGGAATCCCTGGGACAGATCTATCGCGAGGTCTTCGTATTGCGCGATATGCAGCACTTAAGCATCGACGAGACCGCGAAAGCTCTGAGCATTTCGACTGCATCGGTCAAGACCAGGCTTCTGCGAGCCCGCCTCATGCTCCGCGATCTATTGGCGCCAGGACTCGGTGGGAGTTGGAGCACACGACTTGATTTTGAGAAGGGGACCAAGCCATGGTAGTCAACTGCGAACAAGTTTGGCGGGAGATCTCCAACTATCTCGAAAGTGACATTGAGCCGAATCTGCGTGCTGCTATGGAGGCTCACTTCCGGGACTGCGAACGATGCCGGTCCGTGCTCGAGGGCACGCGAAACGTGATCGAGTTGTATGGCGACGAGCGCATGATCGATGTACCGCTAGGGTTCGGTTATCGCCTGCAGCGAAGGCTCGAGGAAAGCATCCAGCCAACGCGGCGTGGTTTTCTAGGATGGATGGTCGCTGCCGCTGCTGCCGTTGTCGCCGTAGGCAGCTTCGAACTAGCCAGGTCCTCGGCCTTCAGGCAACCCGATCTACGTTCGGAACACGCTCAACCGGGAGTTGGCGTGCCGCCTGAAATGATGGTAGTAGTGTCGACCGATGGGAAGCTGTTTCACGCCGCAGCATGTCCGTTCATCCACGACAAGGCGCATGTCCGGTCAATCGTGGCGCGCGAAGCGCTGAAAGAAGGCTACGCGCCCTGCGTGCGCTGCATGAAGAAGTATCTGCCGTTGCTCAGATTGTCTTGACCATACGCCTTCGTACAGATAAGGTCACCGTAGAATTCACTCTGGTGATACCGCGGGAATGGGCGCAGCCCTGCCTCAGCGTGATTCAGATGAAAGCTGGCCAATGATTTTGGAGTTGCAGCCACCCTTCCGATCAAAGCAAGAAATCATCATCAACGTGCCTTTGGAGGCGGTGTGGTCGTTCAGTATGGATCTCACAAAGATCCCGGAGTTCCATCCTCGTGTTGTTAGGGTGGATCTTCTTTCTGGCAAGAGCCTCCGCGAACCAGGCGGGTCCTATCAATGTCATCTTTCGGGCGGGAAGCACACGTGCATCGAGAAGGACATTGAAATTATCCCGCTCGAGAAGATCGTCACCGTGTTGCCGGAGGATTCATTCGGTATCAGCAAGATCCTGAGTGATTACAGAGTGGAAACGACGTTTCAGGCTCTCGGCCCTCAATCAACCAAGGTGGAGATTAGCCACTATTACTCGATCACAACCCTCAAAGCCAAGCTTCTCAACTTAATCGCAAGAGGTAAGATCGCACGCGAAACCCAGGCAAAACTGGATGCCGCCAAAGCCACCATCGAGGCTGCCTGCTGTGCGAAATAGTTTGCCCCACTGGTTTTAAGCAGACCGCCAACTTTCCAGGGTTCGGCGAAGCAAGGTCACGAAGCTTTTACAAATCATTCTCACGCGCCTGTAACTTCCACCGACGTGCGGAATCTCTGCTCGGGCGGCTTCGTGCCGCAAAATCTGTCGAACGAGGAGATGTACATGGTCAGTAGGATTCGCACGTTGCTACTTGTTATGTTGGCAATTGCAACAGGGTTGACGGCGCTAAGCCAAGCTGAAACACACAGAAGCACCGGGGCGGTGTTTGTCATGACGAATGCCGCGTCTGGCAACGAGGTGATTGCCTACGAACGGAATATGGATGGCTCGTTGGAGCAAGGACGCCGTTTCGCAACGGGCGGTCGAGGCAGTGGAGGCACCACCGATCCGTTGGCATCTCAGGGATCGCTGACACTTAGCCAAGATCGCGCGTTTCTGCTGGCCGTGAACGCCGGAAGTGGCACGATTTCAGTCTTCCGTGTCCACGGGGACTGGCTTTCGCTGGTGGACAGAGTTCCTTGTGGTGGCAGCGAACCCGTTGCCGTTTCCCAGCACGGAAACCTCGTGTATGTCTTAAACGCGGGAGGAAGCAGCAACGTCGTAGGCTTCCAGTTCGACCATAACGGAAAACTCAGGCCGATTCACCATTCCATCGCATTCCTCACGACCGGCAACTCTGGGCCGGGTTCCTTGTCGTTCCGCCCCGACGGCCAGTTTCTCTTGGTGACGGAAAAGCTCAACAACGTAATCGATGCGTTCCATGTCCAACTGGACGGGACGCTCGGTCCACTTGTTGTGACTCCTGCTATCGGACCCGGCACCTTTGCGTTGCTGTTCGCTCCGAACGGAGCGGCCTTGGTATCGGAAACCGGGCCGGCGGGCGGAAACAACGCCTCAGCGATTTCTTCGTACGCCTTGCTTCCCAATGGGACAGTGTCTCCGATTAGCGCAAGCGTACCAACTGAAGGCGCCGCCACCTGCTGGCAGGCCGTCACTCCTGACGGTCATTTCGTCTACACCTCTAACGCCGGGACATCAACCATTTCTGGATTTGCGATCTCTAACAGTGGAGCGTTGACTGCATTGCCCGGAACGACCGTCGCAACGCTGCCAACCGGAAGCACGAACCTGGACGTGGCGATCAGCTCCGACGGAAGATTCCTTTACACGCTCGACTCCGGGACTGGCTTCGTCAGCATCTTCGCAATCAACGAGGATGGCTCACTGACGAACCTCGGAGATGCAGGCGGTCTCTCTGCCGCTGCCGGTTTCAATGGCATAGCGGCAATTTAGTGGTTGCGCGGTGAGCTGCAAGGCTTGATCGCAGCTGGGCTCGTTTTTCTTTCGTCCGGCACCTGGTGCGACGGTCCAAACTTTGGACGTCCGCTGGGGCCGGATGATTTCGTTACCCAACGGACGCTAGCCTACTGGAGCTGAATCATTTTTTCTTGGCTACCGCGAATAAGGCTTGTAGCACTTGCGGGAAGGCGGGCAATCGAACAGCTCCGGGTAGCAGGTAAGAGTTTCCGATGACGTTACCCGGAGCGATCTTCAAGAACTCCGGCGGTGCTAGTTCTGCTTCATACCGTCGTCGTGTTTCATGTTGTCGTCTTTCTTCATGTCGTCTTTCTTCATCTTGTCCTTCTTGGTTTTCTTGGACTTTTTGTCCTTCTTCATTTCATCTTTCTTCATTTGATCGTTGTTCATCTGGCCTTGTTTCGTGTCGTCTTGCTTCATCGTGTCCTGCTTCATGTTGTCGCCGGACTGAGCAAAGGCTGCCAAGGAAACTGCCACCAGACACATCGCCATCAACCTGCCGATCATCTTCTTCACGAAATCCTCCGAGTCTTGCCGAATTTACGCCGACAGACTGCGGCGCACATATGGGATGCCCTTGTAGCTGCAAAGTTACAGGATTGGCTGCGGTAGGTCTTTTCTGAAGTTGACCGCGACCACAGCCGAGGAGCTACCATGTCGCATGTCTGAACCCGCGAGACACGCAATCGATCGGATTGTGTTTGACAGCGGAATGGTGCGGATCGGTGCGTTCCGCTGCCATCCAGATGATCCATCCTTTCATGATTCTGGACCGGCAAGAAATTGTTGCTTTGTGTTTCCACGAACCGCAGTCGAGATTCAGCAATGAACACGAGTCGGCCTTTGTCGCCAATCCGAATGTGGTTACCTTTTACAATCAGGGTCAGGCCTACCTGAGAAACGCAGTCAGCATCGAGGGAGACCGTTGTGATTGGTTCGGCGTGGAAATCGATGTCGTGCAAGATGTAGTGCGGGTTTTTGATCCGACCCTTGACGCGCGTCCGGACCGACCTTTCAACCTCACGCGCGGGTGGGCCGACGCGTCCACGTACCTCGCCCAGCGGAGGCTGTTCGAACAGCTTGTGACCGGGGCGCTAAATGATCCATTGATGATTGAAGAGTCAATCGTGGATCTTCTGGAGCAGGTCGTGCAATCCGCCTACAAGACCACAGCAATCGTGAGATCAAGCATTGTGGGTCCGAGGCAGCGCGATATGATTCACCACATCGAATTCATTCTCAGCCGGCAGTGGGGAGAATGTCTGTCGCTGCGCGAACTCGCGAACGAAGTTGGAATTTCCGTGTACCACTTGTGCAGAATGTTTCGTCGCGCGACGGATCCACCCTCCATCAATATCGTCAAAAATTGCGCGTCCGTTGCTCTCTTGAGGGCGTCATGGAATCTAGGAGATCGCTGGTGGATATTGCTTTGGATGCGGGATTTTCCAGCCATAGCCACTACACCCACACCTTCCGCCAGGAATTTGCTCGGACCCCGTCCAGCCTCCGACCCGACAAGACCACAGAATCAGCACGTCGCCAGAGAGCAAGATTCTGATAGCGAGATCGCTCGTGATCGGCTAGTAGATAGGAGCTATGCCGATAAACATCACGCGCTTCACAGCGACAACATGTCTTGTTTTATCTCTTTTCATTGAAATCGGATGTTCGTCGCAGCCCAAGCCCACCACGGCCGAAGCAACGCTAGCCGCAGGCATCGCACGCCTGCAGGCCAATGACGATGAGGGTGCGGCAAGCATCCTGGAACAAGTAACCACACACGAACCGAACAACGGGCGCGCTTGGCGCAATCTCGCCCTCGCCTATCAGAAGCTCAAAGACTGGGATCGGGCCATCTCGGCACACCAACACGCGCTCGACGTCGAGTCCTCGGTGCCCACTCCACTTTTCAACCTGGGTGTTCTCTATGCTCAAAAGGGAGATGCGGACCAAGCCTTCGCCTGGCTCACCAAAGCCAAAGCAACCCGCAAGATCGATATGACGCAAGTCGACGCGACACCAGAACTGAAAGCGCTCGAGAGCGACCCACGCTTTCGGAGCCTTTTGCCGTCGCGATCGGACTTTGACAATCCATTTGTCGAGCCGATAAAGATCGTCCGCGAATGGGACGGCGAGACAACAAAGGATCAGTTTGGATGGATTGCCCGAAACATCGGCGATGTCGATAGCGATGGAGTGCCCGATATCGTCACCTCAGCACCGACCAGCAGCAAAGCTGGGGACAAGGCGGGCCGCATCTACGTGTATTCGACGAAGTCCGGCAAGTTGCTCTGGACAGCTGACGGCCATGCCGGCGACGAACTCGGCACCGGGTTGAAGCGGCCGGTGACACCAACGGGGATGGCATTCCCGATGTGATCGCCAGCGCCCCCGGGGGCGGCTATGCGAAAGTCTACTCGGGTCGTGACGGTCGTGTGCTTCTCACTCTTCAGGCAGAAAACTCGGGCGATGAATGCGGCCGACATGCTTCCGGCATCGGCGATGTGAACCATGACGGATTTGCGGATGTGATCGTTGGGGGCGCCAGGAAACAATGCGGTGGGGCAAAAAGCCGGACGCGCCTATGTCTATTCGGGGAAGGATGGACGCCCGCTGTTGACGCTCAGCGGTGAGCGTGCTGGCGATGCCTTTGGTAGTGCAGTCGCGGGGTTCGCCGACAAAGAACACATCTTCCTAATTGTCGGCGCGCCCAACGCTGGACCCAAACAAACCGGTCGAACCTACGTGTACGGCGCGCTCTCTTCCAAGCCGAAATTCACCATCGAATCCGATGAAACGGGAGTTGCGTTGGGAGCGATGTTCTTGTCGGTACTCGGCGACGTCGATGGCGACGGTGTGCCAGATATTTACGCCTCCGATTGGTCGAATGCTGCGAAAGGGCCCTCCACCGGTCGTGTGTACATATACTCCGGGAAAGACGGCCATCCTCTATTGACGCTGACCGGTGAAACCGCCGGTGAAGGATTTGGCACAAGTCCGTCCGTGGCGGGGGATGTGGACCATGATGGCCACGCCGACCTGATTGTGGGTGCCTGGCAGCACAGCAGGGAAGCCGTCGGCGGTAGGCGTGCCTATCTTTATTCCGGCAAGGACGGACATCTCATCCAAACCTTCACCTGTCGAATTCCGGGAGATACATTCGGATTCGATTCCGTGACCATGGGTGACTTGAACAAGGACGGTACCACCGACTTTCTCATTACCTCCGGCTGGAGTGGTGTTCACGGCTTTCATTCTGGCCGAGTGTTCATCGTTTCCAGTGGAGTTCAAACCAACTGACTGCGTTACACCCAAGAATTGAGTGCTGCATCAATGGAATTCCAACCCTGAATCGCCTTGTACGCAACCTATGCCCCCGTCCCACCTCGAAGCATTCGCTCCTCATTTAGCGTCGTCGGCTGAACTTCGTCAGGGTTTCTGAGTAGCGCTTCATCGTCTCCGGGATTGCTCGGTTGTAAATAAACTGTCCTTCGCGACGCGAGTTGATTAGTTCCGCCTCCGCCAGAATCTTGAGGTGATGGGACACCGTACCAGGGGTTAGCCCTTCCCGTTCGACCAGCTCCCCGCAGTAGGTCTCATCGCTTGCCGCTATCGCTTCATAGATGCGGAGTCGGGTCGGATCGGCCAAGGCCCTTGAGATCTTTGCAAGCTGCTCGATATCCATGGACTGTTCACTGATTCTAACTGGATGAGAAGTCTTTTCCACAATCGTGCTGCCGGAAGCCTGAAACTTAATAGTTTGATACTCATCAAACTATTGAAATAACCTCGGAACGTGAATGCAATTCCGTGAGACTTCTAAGGAGTCCTTTATGAAAAGGCTTGCAGGAAAGGTTGCGGTTGTGACTGGCGGGAACAGTGGGATCGGGCTGGCAACGGCTAAATTGTTCCGCACGGAGGGTGCAAAGGTGGTCATTTCGGGACGCAACCAGAAGACGCTCGATGAAGCGGTGAAAGCCATTGGAGGGATGTTCTCGGCGTGCGCGCCGACGTTTCCAAACCGGACGACATCCAGCGGCTCTTCACCACCGTTGCGGAGAAATGGGGCAAGATTGACGTTCTATTTGCCAATGCCGGAGTGGGAAAATTCCTCCCCGTTGCGGACGCAACGGAGGGCCATTTTGACGAAATCTTCGATGTCAATGTTCGGGGACTCTTCTTCACCGTGCAAAAAGCCCTGCCTCATCTGAATCGGATCCGCAATTGTTCTCAACGCCTCCGTGGTGGACCAGCTAGGTATGCCCGGAGCCAGCGTCTAATCTGCAAGCAAAGCTGCAGTGCGCTCTCTTGCGCGTACGTTGACGGCGGAGCTAGCGAACAAAGGCATCCGCATTAACGTTGTCAGTCCAGGTCCGGTGCCAACTGCCATTTTGGAGCGCCCTGGCATGTCGCAGGACGGGATCGATGAGACTCTGCGCGGTCTCGTCTCGCAGGTCCCGATGAAGCGTGCAGGCAAGCCCGAGGAAGTAGCCGATGCGGTTCTGTTCCTTTCGGGTCCTGAATCTTCTTACATCACGGGAGTAGACCTGAACGTGGACGGGGGGATGGGACAGGTCTGATTGGACCTGAGAGACAAGGAGCTTGACGATACAGGGCTACTCGATCCGGCCAGCTGAGGTCGCGGATATTCTAGATCTTCCCTCGATTGAGCTGGCGGCGGCACAGCTGCTCAGAGGGCACGCACCGGAGTCCGCGCTGGCTGGGACCACAGACGAGCGCACGTTTGCCGACGCCGCGCTCGAAGGGCGACTTTGGGTGGCCTCAAGGCGCAACACACCCGTAGGCTTTGCGTTGGTAAAAATGCTCGCCGATGATTTGCCCCATCTTGAAGAGATTGACGTACACCCGTCTCACGGGCGGCGAGGCCTAGGCAGAGCCCTCATCCGAGCCGTATGCGACTGGGCGATCGTCTCCGGGTACGTAATGCTGACTTTGACGACGTTCAGGGATGTGCCCTGGAACCTCCCGTTCTACGCGCGGCTAGGCTTCGTCGAGATTTCCCGTGAGACGCTCCGTCCCGAGTTGGCAGCTGTCGTATGCGAAGAGGCGCATCGAGGCCTGGATCCCCATACGCGAGCAGTCATGGGGTATCGATGCGGGCCGACTGTTATTCGTGGATGACGTTGTCAGGTCTCTCTCTGGTAGTCGCATCTTATCGCTCGTTAGTCCTTAGGCGTTGGCGAGCCGCGTAGGCCGCAACTTTGAGGCGGTTTCCGCACAGTTGCATGCTGCACCAGCGTCGTGTCCCTTTCTTGCTGGTGTCATAGAAATGCAGAACGCATTGTCCACACTTGCGAACGCGATTCCGATCCGCCTCCGCGAACAACTTCGCCGCAGCGTATGCCAACGGGGCAAACAGGTCTTCAGGTTGCCGTGGTTCGAACCATGTTTCCAAAGACGGGACGCTCCCGGTTGCCTGAAGCTTGCTAAGCATGGGATGGGCTGCCATGAGCCGATTCAGCTCCTCCAAAGTCTCGCAGTCGACCTCGGCACCACCTCCCCATGCAAGAATCTCCTTCCTCAATCTTTCCCTAAATCGCCGCATCGCGTCCAAGGTTCGCCGTGAGGCTGCCGATTCTCCTGACCGCCGTTGGAGTTTTGTTACCGCATCAGAGCTCAGCAAACCAGCCACCTGAAACCACCTTACGAGGGCGTCGAAATCAGAGAGCAATTCCATGGGCTCGCCGTTCTGAACCGGACGCGTATTCAGAAAATCCAAAGCTAGATGGTTCCCGACGAAGAGGAACCCATCTCTCCAGTCGGAAGCAAGAATTGGGCTGTTCTGGCTCATATTTTCATGTCCAAGATTATAACACCGATAATGTATCTTTTTATCGGTTAGTACATCTGATGGTGTGAACGAGCAAAACGTTGCTGGGACAGCACCGACATAAGTTGCCCGCAGCAAACTTCTCTGAGGAGACACACCATGACCAAGTATCAATACGCCATCATCGACGGCTCGAAGATCTTTTATCGTGAAGCCGGCCAGAAAAGTGCCCCAACACTTTTATTGCTGCACGGGTTTCCAACGTCGTCGCATATGTTCCGCAACCTCATTCCGAGCTTAGCCGACCGCTACCATGTCATCGCGCCTGATTTGCCAGGATTCGGGTTCTCGGATGCGCCCGACCCCAAGCGCTTTCGTTATACGTTTGAACATCTGGCTGCGGTGATCGACAAGTTCGTCCAGACGATCGGCACCGAACGATACGGGATCTACGTCTTTGATTACGGCGCACCCGTAGGCCTCCGCTTGGCACTCGCACATCCGGAGCGGGTTACGGCGATCGTCTCTCAGAACGGCAACGCCTATGAGGAGGGCTTGAGCCAAGGATGGAACCCGATCCAGAAGTACTGGAAGGAGCCAACTGGCCAGAATCGAACCGCGTTACGCGACTTCCTCACTCCGGAGGCGACCAAGTCCCAGTACCTTTATGGCGTCCAAGACGAGACGCTTGTGGCGCCGGAAGGCTACCAGTTGGACTCCGCCCTGCTGGCGCGTCCCGGCAATGATGAGATTCAACTCGATCTGTTCCTGGACTATGTCAGCAACGTCGCGCTCTATCCAAAGTTCCAAGAGTACTTCCGTACAAAACGGCCGCCGTTGCTTGCGGTTTGGGGTAAGAACGATCCGTTCTTTCTTCCCCCGGGGGCTGAGGCTTTTAAGCGCGACAACCCGAAGGCCGAAGTACATTTCTATGACACTGGTCACTTCGCGCTGGAAACGCATCATCGGGAGATTGCCCACACCATTCTGGAGTTCCTCGGGCGCAACCTAATCACGGAAGCCAACGCTGCATGAGGATGATTCATGAACTCGAGCCCATAGGAACGTAGGCTCAGGAACCGACACTCATCGCGGGGCCGCGTCCCAACGCGGCCTGCGTCTTAATCTTGGCATTACCTGAGGGATGGATTATGCATGTGGTTTCCGTAAATGTGGGATTGCCACGTAATGTCGTCTGGAAGGGCATGACGGTACAGACAGGGATCTTCAAAGAACCCGTAGAGGGCCGCGTGTCGATCAGCAAACTGAATCTCGCCGGGGATCAGCAGGCGGACCTCACGGTGCACGGCGGAGCCCCGAAGGCGGTCTACGCATTTCCGGCCGAGCACTACGAGTACTGGAGGAAGATGCTGCCGGAGGTGTCGTTCTCGTGGGGCAAGTTTGGCGAGAACCTGACGACTGCAGGACTTACGGAGGCGGGGTTGTGCATCGGGGATCGACTAAGAATCGGGACAGCTGTTCTGATGGTGACCCAGCCCCGAATGCCCTGTTACAAATTGGCTCTACGTTTCGACCGCGACGACATCATCAAGAGTTTCTTGACCAGCCGGCGAAGCGGGTTCTACTTCTCGGTCGTCGAGGAAGGAGTGGTCCAGGCGGGATCAGAGGTTGAGATCTTGAGTCGAGATCCCAATCGAGTCGCTGTCGTGGACATCTTGCACCTCTATCTTGGGCAAGCACACGATCCGGAACTCCTTCACCGCGCGATGCACGTAAGCGCGCTGCCGCAGGATTGGAAAGCCGACCTTCTACTGCGCGCTCGAATGGAAAGAGCGTGACGATTGTCTCTACCGCGCACTGACCGGCATCGAAGCGGCCCCGAACACTCGGCGCTGCCGTGTTTCTTGAACGAAGGCTATCAACCGCAGGTTGCGCGGATCCGACCCCGGTTCCAACGTGAGGTGAACATCTTGCGTCAGCACTTGTCCCTGTTTCAGCGTGCCAATCTTCGTGAGACTCTTGACCACAGAAACGTGCGACAGTCTGTGTCCGGAATTTTCGCCTGCCAACACTTGCGATTCGGCACGGTTTAGCGCAACCGCAACGTACACATCCGCCTCCTGTGCGCCAAAAGAGGAATTGAGTGCTCCCGTTTCCAGATGAGCGCGCAGAATATTCGAGGCGTCTGCAGAGATCGAGGACAAGCGTAGCGGAAGCTTTGAAGCGCTCAACGCTTTTCGAAAAGCCTTATCGGCCTCTCCGGAACTACTGCCGACAAACTCACTGATCCCATCCACCACCATTTGCGGCGTGTAGACGCTGTCCAAGCCGAAACGCTTGGCGTAGGCACCCTGCCGCTGACTATAGAAGCTGGCAGAGTACGGGTCCTTCCAGCCGATGTGGTTCCAGTAGTCGACGTGTTCGCTGAGGACAATCATTTCCGCGCGCGGTATGGGTTGTCCATCCAGCGTTTCGAGAAACCTGTCTGCTAGAGGGCAGCTGGAACACCCCTCCGAGGTGAAAAGTTCCACCAGCAGTGGAGTGCGAACATTTGATCCAGCGTCCGCGCTATGGAGACGTTGCGGTGCAAAGGTTAACATCCAAGCACCAATCGAAAGCACGACCATCACTGAAACGACCGGAATCCTCATTGTTTCGCAGTCCTCGTGTCCCTCTGAGTGGATGTCCCGCCGGGCGTGAAAGTTACGAGGTTCTTCTGTAACTTTTGCCTTTCAGAGGACTCTAACAACACCGGCTCGCGGAATTTACTTGGCAGAGGCCAACGAGGAGTTTGTTATGTCTAGCTTGCTCTCACGCTTGCTCACCATGATCTTGCTACTGACGTGTGCCGGTGTATCCGCGCACAGTGCCGGGGACAGGGCGAATGGCACTCTCCCAGCCCCAGCTGTCGATGCGCCGCTGGTGTCGACCAGCAGCCAGCAAACTGCGGTCATCGCTGGTGGCTGCTTTGGGGCATTCAGGCCGTATTTCAACACACCAGGGGCGTCATCCGCGCAACCTCGGGATATTCCGGAGGTGCAGCCAACACCGCGGAGTACGAACTGGTCAGCACCGGTGAGACCGGCCATGCGGAATCGGTGCAGATTGAGTATGATCCATCGAAAATCACCTACGGCCAACTGCTTCGGGTCTTCTTTTCGGTCGCCCACGACCCCACGCAGCTGAACCGGCAAGGTCCCGACGAGGGCACTCAGTATCGTTCCTCCATTTTCTATAGCACCGACGAGCAGAAGCGGATTGCCGAGGGCTATATCGCACAACTCGATAAAGCCAAGGTCTTCGAGCGCCCGATCGTGACTAAGGTCGTTCCATTGAAGGCCTTTTATCCGGCCGAGGCGCACCACCAGGACTATGCCGCTCTACATCCGAACAATCCATACATCGTGTACAACGATGCGCCGAAAGTGGCTCACCTTCGCGAACAGTTTCCCAACCTCTACACGGGTAAGTAGGACCTCTAGGAGAAAGCGACTATGTTCGATTCTGATCTTGAAAGTGGCGAAGGATCGCTGGTCCGGCGACGGACGTTTCTTTTGACTTCAGCATCAGCGATTGCAGGCGCGATCTTGTGGTCGCTACGAAGACCTAGCCCTGCGCACGCGGCCAAGGGCGGGCCCGAGGAAGTTACGATTGTGACCTTTTCCGATTCGGGAGAGCGACTGAAGACGATCCAGGTACCGAAGGTGGTCAAGACGGAAGAGGAATGGCGCAAGCAGCTTTCGCGGGGCGTTTTCTCGATCACCCGTCGGTCCGATACCGAGTTTGCCTATTCGGGAGAGTATTGGAACCTCCACGAAAAGGGTCTCTACCGCTGTGTGTGCTGTGAGAACGCACTCTTCACGTCAGACACGAAGTTCGATTCCGGAACGGGCTGGCCGAGCTTTTGGGCGCCCATTGCACCGGAAAATGTCCAAACCACGCGAGACACCAGCTTGGGAATGGTCCGAACCGCTGTCTCATGCACCGAGTGCGACGCACATTTGGGACACGTGTTCGACGACGGCCCCGAACCTACAGGTCTGCGCTATTGTATGAATTCAGCGTCCTTGAGGTTCGTTGCGCAGAAATTATCCCAATAACTGACAAGTAACTGCGAGCATCAACCTCGAGATCTTATCGGCCCCTCAAAATAGAAAAATCGCAGGAGTGCAGTCCCGCGATCGAACTTTCTCCGGTGGCGGAAGAATTTAGGAGCGGATTTCTAGTGATCATGGACACATAGGGCCCCGTGATTTCTGCCGATTGCCGGGAAAATTCACGGTTCCGTCTTGACAACAATCTGCTCAGATTCCTGTTCTTGCTTTCCTCGACGGGGTTTCTGCCCAGTTGGAACACTTGTTTAAGCAAGTCGGCAAGACCTAGACTAAGGCCCGAGCCAAACACTCTCATTCCGGTCCATCAAATCTGCGATTCCTGCAAAATTGATCATGGGTTTAGTCATTCAAGTTTCCGCAATCCGCAAAACCTACGGCTCTACGGTGGCGGTCGACGATATATCATTCGAGGTCAACGACGGTGAGATCTTTGGATTGATCGGGCCTAACGGCGCTGGAAAGACCACGACGATGGAGTGCATCGAGGGTCTGCGAACGCCGGATCGGGGCACCATCTCGGTGCTGGGTCGTAATCCCTTCAATGACGTTTATGAGCTACAGGAGCGAATTGGAGTTCAGCTACAGCAGGCACAGCTGCAGAAGCGGATCAAAGTGTGGGAGGCGGTAGACCTGTGGGCATCCCTCTACCAGAGGAATGCGATCGACGGCGAACGCTTGCTCGAACAGCTTGGGCTGATCGACAAGCGGAATGCCTGGTTCATGACCCTGTCGGGCGGCCAGAAGCAACGACTGTTCATTGCCCTTGCGCTAATCAACGATCCAGAAGTGGTATTTCTCGACGAGTTAACCACCGGGTTGGACCCCCAGGCGCGCCACGCTATCTGGGACTTGGTGCGCGGAATCCGCGAGCGCGGGAAGACGGTTTTCCTGACTACACACCTGATGGAGGAGGCCGAGCGGTTGTGCGACCGGGTGGCAATCATCGAACACGGACGCATTATCGACATCGACAGCCCGGAGAACCTGGTTAAGCGGCACTGTCCGGAGCGAACTGTTGTCCTTGCCACAGACGACGGAAGCGCGGCGGAGCGTTTTCGAGCGATACCGCGAGTCGAGGCGATCACGTCCAATGCGTCGCACCTCACAATTCGGGGTAGCGGGGACGATCTTGTCACCGAGGTAATTCATTGTCTATCGGAGAATCGAATACGGGTCACCGATTTCCGTACGATTCTCCCCACTCTTGAGGATGTCTTTCTCAAGCTGACCGGTCATTCGATTCGCGATTGAGGCTTTGATCCTATGCTGCGTGGGCTCTGGAAATTGACGTGGATCGAAATCAAGATCTTCATGCGCGAGCCGTTGGGAGCGATCGGGACGATCGGTATCCCGGTTTTAGTGTTCCTCGTGGCGGGTCGAATGGTCGGCCGCAGAGCTACACCGGCCTCACCCGCGGCTATTAGTTTTATCGGCGTCGGCCTACCGGTGCTCGCCTCGGTCCTGATCCTCATCGGCGCCGTGCTCTCGCTGGTCACGATCATTTCGATCTATCGTGAGGGGGGCATTCTCAAACGACTTCGCGCCACTCCTCTGCGACCCCAGGCAATTCTCACCGCCCACGTGTTGGTAAAGTTGTTGCTCAGTGCAGCCACACTGGCCTTAATGGTGGTAGCGGGAAAACGCTACTATCCGGTCGGCATTCATGCCCCCTTGGGGCGGTTCACGCTGGCGCTTCTGATAAGCACCTGTAGCATTTTGTCGATCGGCTTTCTCATCGCCAGCCTGGTTCCCACGGCGCGTTTTGCGCAGCCGATTGGCGCCGTCATTATGTATCCGATGATGGCGGTTTCGGGACTTTTCGCGCCGGTTGAATCGTTACCGCACGCGGCTCAACTGGTTGCCAAGGTTTTGCCGTTAACTTACGCGGTGTCACTGCTCGAAGGGATTTGGAAGGGCGACGCATGGTGTGCACATGCGCGCGACCTGACAGCACTGGCCGTCGCGTTTGCGGTTTGTACCGGACTCTCGGCGAAAGTGTTTCGGTGGGAATAGCACGAATTTCTCGAAGCCCTTCAGGCTCCCGAATTATGTCTCTGGAGGCGGATTATCGGGAAAAGCTGTGAGTCGGGGAAGATGTTGCGAAGTGTTGAGCAATCAGCAGTTCGATCGCCGTTTCCTGGGCGGCCTTGGTACGACCGTTATCCTTAAGGCGCAACAATGTCACCAATCGCTGGATGGCTCGAGTACGCGTCGGAGCGATCTCACTCCGTTGGCACCCAAGGAGGATCGAACAATCGTTGTCAGAGTAGCGTTCGAGCACAGACATAACGAAAACAAATCGGTCAAAGGGGGCAAGGTCGAGGATCGCACAGACCTCCGCATGTAGGGCCACAGGAACTTTGTCCACTACCTCGACGACATCCTCACTCCGAGTCGCAGTCGCGGACCATTTCAGTGGACTGATTAACCGAATTGCAGTCTGAACAATGGTGCGCCGGGCCCAAGAGCGGGCCCACTCCTTAAAAACATGGTTCCCCTTGGTGGATTCTCCAATGCCCTCGACAAAGCATTTCTCCGCGTTCTCGGGATCCCCGGTCAACAGAAGAGACAACAACTAGATGCGTAGGATCGAGAAAAATCGCAAACACCCGGTGAGCGCTGGGCAGTACGCGACGGTTGCAGACTTCAAGCGAATCTTTACCGAGGACGTCAATAAACTCAAGCAACAGAAGTTCGATGCGATGCGACAACAATCGACTCAGGATTTCGCTCCACCCGTGTAGGGGCTAAGAGCATGGCTCTTCGAAGAGCGATCTAAGCGACAGCGCCGGCCACATTTTCCAGGGCTCGATCCGCGGTGCAAAAGATCTCAACGACGTCCTCAACCGATGAGATATCCAAAACAGAGGTCAATCTGGTTAGCTCAAGCATCTGTCTCACTGGCTTGGAAGGCTGCACAAGCTTCAGCTGAATCCCGTTCACACAAGCCCAGTTATGCAAAGAAACCAACATCCCAAGACCGCCGGCATCGATAATTTCCACTTTTGATAGGTCGAGCACGGTCACTCGCAACTCCGACAAACTGGTCACAGCGTCTTTCAGAAGCGAGAGTGCCTGAGCGCGCACCATTCTTCCGGCGCACTGCAGCACGGCCACATCACCCGTTTGTTCCATGTTGACGTAAAACGACATAAAGTCTCCTGCGCGCTTCCCGACCTACATTCTGCTTCCTGATCCTTAGCCATTCAATTAATAGACGATCGAGATCGCCAATTTTCGACATCCCGAGCGAAATATTTCTAGTTTCGTTAGCGTACAGACCGAGGCTTCCGTGGTTGGGCATTGTTAAGGGTCACAGCCGGATGCCGTAATTCCGCGAGCCAATGAATGCATCATCAGTGAATAGCGTGCACCACACCAGTGCCGATGGTCACGGCTTGCGGATGACAACTGTCATCTGCGGAGTGAGTGCCCGCCGAAACTTGTAATTGGAGTACTCGCAAGGGCGCTGTGCTCCATCGTCACGACAATGAGGGCATCGTTATCCACATCAAGGACGGTGCCTTGATCTGACATTGCTTTAAGCTGGACTTCAACTCCAAAACCCGCTAACGGAGCCACGCGGCCAGAAAGTCGGGTTCCGGGACCTCAACCAGCCGTGAATACTTTGCAGGCGCTCCACGCGGCGAAGTCAAGTGGGTTCGCAAAGAGTTCGATCTTTGATCGCCCTGCCTTCGCCTAACGAAAGTCGACAAAGTTGGACTACTCATCTGGCCTTCAGAGAAAAAGGCGCAATTGAAGCCGGGTGGTTGCACG
>Ga0070713_100000175_pt1 | contig 42783 bp, 12 predicted proteins | sample LARL82metaG_FD_65465 | JGI IMG/M metagenome (GOLD analysis project Ga0070713, IMG submission 65465) | Corn, switchgrass and miscanthus rhizosphere microbial communities from Kellogg Biological Station, Michigan, USA - LAR L8-2 metaG | ecosystem: Host-associated > Plants > Roots > Rhizosphere ... | reverse complement strand
GACTACTACGCGCAGCCGCAGCAGGCGCCGCTCTACGCGCCGCCGCTGCCGGCGCCGCGGCGGGCCACCAACGGCGCCGTTCCGCTGCCGCCGGGCTTCCTCGAGTTCGTGCCGCTCCCGGCAGGAACCATCGGCGTCGCGCCGCCGCCCGCTGGTGCTGAGGCGGGCGGCGATGTGGCTCCGGCTGTCTTCCCCGTCGGCATGTACGCCGCGCTGCCGCCGTCGCTGGCCTGGGCGGCGCGCGCGGTCGAGGAGGCGGCGCTGGCCCCGGCGCGGCGCGCGGCCATCACCACGCCCGCGCCCGCGACGTCCGCCGCGGAGGCCACGCCCTCGCGTGCGGTGACGCCGCAGGGGCTGGTCGGCAGCCTCGCCGGTGACGAGTGGGCGGCGATCCAGCTGGCCAACCTGCCCGGCACCGAGACGCCCGACCTCACCCTCACCAGGGTGCGCGGGCCCAAGTCGCCCCACGGGCTGCTCAGCCTGCTGCAGTCCAACCAGCTCTTCGCGGTTGTGGCCAATCCCGACATTTTCATGGAGCAGGCGTCGGTGCGCTACCAGCTCACCGCGGAGCGCATCCTCATCCTGCTCCAGGGCAAGCGCATCGACGACACCACGGCGAAGAAGCTGCGCGGGTGGTATGGCGCCGACGGCTACCGCATCTACGCCACCGAGCCCGAGTTCCTCGCCGTCATCCCGCCGGACGCCAACCTGCCGTCGCCGGTGGTGGCGGCGGTGCTGGACGTCGCCGGCCTCTTCAAGGCGGACCTGCAGGGCTGGACCTTCCAGCTCTCGCCGCGCTCCTGGCGCGCCACCGAAGGCGACCCCACGCTGATGCTCTTCAAGTACTGCAACCGCAGCCTGGCCGACCTCGTCGCCGACCCGGCGTCGTGGGGCTGGCCGCAGGCGGCGGTGCGCACGGGCAGCACCATCGCGGCGACCCAGGGACTCATCCAGGGCATCTTCACCGCCGCGCGCGAGGCGCCCGACGGCTCGCCGGAGAAGCGCTTCTACGAGCAGGTGGTCAACGACGCGACCTGGAACGGCACCCTGTTCCTCAACGCTCCGGTGTCGCTCGCCGACTTCCCCGCCGAGCTGCAGTTCGTCCTCGGCGGCGTCGACACCACGCGCTTCTTCGCCCACCACGTCGGCTTCTCGCTGACCCCGTTCCGGCTCCAGGGCACACCGCAGCGCATCGAGCCGCGGCAGACCGCCGCCTTCGGGCTGATCCGCTACAGCGATCCCACCGACCTGGTGCACGGCGTCGACACCAGGGGCTTCGCCTTCAAGACGCTGGCGCTGAACGCGCGCTTCGCCAACGCGGCGCTGGCCGACTTCTCCGCCCAGGTGGAGCTGCTGGTCACCCGGCTGTTCGGCGACGGCGTCACCAAGGTGCAGACCGAGCACGGCAACAACCTGGTGCTCGACGGCAGCGTGCAGCGCCAGAACGGCGCGCCCACCTACGCCTTCACGCTGCGCGGCAGCAACCTCTTCCGCCTCAACCGCTCGGCGCTGCAGAGCGTCGAGGTGCTGGGCGTGCAGCTGCAGACGTCGAGCGGCAGCAGCAGCCAGGGGGTGGTCACCGCCGAGTTCGTCCTCACCGGCAACCTGCGCTTCGACGAGCTCTACCCCTTCGACCTCTTCTCCTTCGGCCCGCAGCGCATCGTGGCCAAGGATGCGACGCCGCTCGACGGCTGGCTGCGCTTCGGCAACCTGGCCGTGGCCATGAGCTTCCCGCTGGGCAGCCCGGGGCAGCAGACGTTCCGCCTCAACGAGGGCCGCGTCGGCTTCGACGCGGCCGCCAGCATCACCCGTCCCGGCTCGCTGGTGGCGGGCTTCCCGCTGCAGCTCTCCCGCCTGGTGGCCAGCCCGGTTCCCGCCGACCCCAAGCAGAAGGGGCAGAAGCCCGAGGACCTCGGCTTCACCTCGGTCTCCGCGCCGATCGACCAGGCGCTGCTCTCCCCGCCCTGGTACGGCCTGGTGTTCACCCTCGACCTCGGCACCGTCGGCGCCCTGGCGGGCAGCGCGGGCATGAGCGTCGAGCTGCTCGCCGCCTGGGCGCCCGGCGCCACCGGCGACGAGCGTCCGCTGTTCCTGGCGCTCAAGCTGCCGTCAGGACCGAGCTGGCCACTGCAGGGCGTGCTGCGGCTCAGCTTCCGCAGCTTCCAGTTCACCGTCAGCGAGGACACCAAGGGGCAGCGCGCCTACATGCTGCGCATGCACCGCTTCGCCCTCTCGCTGCTGGGTTGGAGCTTCCCACCCGGCACCACCGACGTGCTCCTCTTCGGCAACCCCGACCCCGGCACGCGGCCGGTGCTCGGCTGGTACGCGGCCTACAGCAAAGATGACAAGGGTGGCAAGAACGCGCAGGCACCCACCGCCCTGGCGGCGCTGCGGGCCGCGCCACCGCCGGAGCGCTCCCGGCAGCGGCGGTTGCAGGCGGGTCGGCGCCAGCTGCCGCCCCCGGCGGGTGTGTAGGGGAGAAGCGGGATGGCCACCACCAAGGTCTTGATGCAGGTGCTCGACGTCGGCCAGGGCAGCGGCAACCTGGTCGAGATCTACGACGGCGCCAAGCTGATCAACACCATGCTCATCGACCTCGGCTCGACGCCGAGCACCGCGACCAGCGGAGACGAGGCGGTGGAGTACGTGGTCGCCACCCTCAAGAGCATGGACGACCCGACCATCGACGTCATCGCGCTGTCCCATTCCGACAGCGACCACATCAACCTGATCGGCAAGGTGCTCGCCAAGTTCAAGGTCGAGGACCTGACAATCAACGCCTGCTACTACGGCGGCAGCTACGACCGCTACACCAAGCGCAGCGTCGACATCCTGGGTGAGATCGACAAGTACATGCCCAAGGGGAAGTCGCCGCAGGGCTTCGGGCCGCACGTCACCAACTACAACGAGAGCGGCAAGAAGTGGGACGCGTTCCACATCACCGCCGAGGTGAAGCTGAGCCTGGTGATCGGCAACTGCCCGACCCCGGGCAAGCTCGAATCCCCGGAGGAGGACACGGGGGGCCGCCTGGACGGCTTCACCATCAACACCTGGACCACCGTGGTCTTCGCCGAGTGGGCGGGGCAGCGCTTCGTCCTCACCGGTGACGCCACCGGCACCACCATGGCCTGGTGCAACGGCGTGTTCCTGGTGTCGGGAACCCTGTCCAACGTCTTCATGCTCACCGCGCCGCACCATGGCAGCGCCACCAGCTCCTTCGACATCAAGGGTGTCGAGCACCAGTACACCGCCGAGGAGAACGTCGAGTACTTCGCCGACTTCGTCCGGGCCACCACGGTGACGGCCAGCGCCGAGCGCAAGGAGCGGTACAAGCACCCCTCGGCGAAGGTGCTCTCCTACTTCTGGAAGAACCGGGAGAGCTCGGACACCTACTTCTGGCAGGACGCCACCTTCCTCCCTGGCAAGAACCGCCATTTCTTCACCGCGTACTTCATCAAGGCCGACTGGGACCTGAGCGAGCCCAGCAGCGGCGGCATGGACACGGACGTCAAGTGGCCGGACGCGGACGGCTGGTACACGGTGCAGACCGGGGGCAACGTCTACAACACCCTCTACTTCGTGGCCGACCTGCAGGCCGGGGCGGGGCTGCCCGAGAGCAAGGTCTACGACAAGATCGTCGTGCCCGCGCCGGCGCCGCCCGTCGGCGTGCGATGGACCTTCAGCGTCCTGCCCGACGGCACGCGCGGCATGTCGCGCAGCGACAGTCGCAAGGCGCTGCGCCAGGTGACCATGCGGCACATCGCACGTGCGGCGCACGCGGCGGCGCCGCCCCTCGAGCACGTCGCCGCGCGGGTGCTGGCCACGCGTGCCGTGCCGCATGCGGCCGTGCCCGGCATCGCCCGCGCCGCATTCCCGGCGCCGCCCGCGACGCAGCCGCATCTCACCGGGCTGCGCGCGCTGCGATGACGGCTGGCAGCGACGGGGCAGGCGGAGCGGCACCGTGTCGCTGACCGCGGTCTGGGACGCCCTCAACGGCGAGCTGCGCGACGGGCGCATCGACCTGCACCGCGCCGCGGCCCGTCCCGCGCTGCAGCCGCTGCGCGACATCCTCACCCGTTTCGCCATCACCACGGACTTCGAGCTCAGCGGCGCGGAGCTCTCGCTGCCGCCGCCGCCTCCGCCGGTCGTCCTCCGCGGCAGCGGGCTCTGGACCACCGCGGGCGGCATCAAGCCTCTCGACGTGGTGGCCACGCTGACCGTCGACGACGTCCAGGGAGGTGACCATTTCGTCCTCACCCTGACCCCGTACAAGCCTGCGCCCGCCGCGGTCACCTGGACCTTCGACGAGCTCTTCACCGACCTGCCCGACTGCCAGCGCGCCGGCGGCGTGGTGGTGGACTTCGCGCCGTCGTTCCTCATCGGCCTGCAGCTCACCTCGCCGGCGTTCGTCAGTGGCAGCGACGACAGCGCGCTGCACCTCGACGGATCACTGCCGCTCAACGGCGACGACCTGGCCCGCGTCGCCGACCTGCTGGCGCCCTGGCCGCTGCGCCTGCAGGGCACGGTGACGCCGTCGACGACGGCCGGACTGCCGGCCCGGCTCGACCTCCTCGCGGTGCAGCAGGGGCGCAGCATGGACATGCTCGGCGCCACGCTCACCGACGTCGGCGTGCAGCTGCGCGTGGTCAACGACCTCGACGAGAAGCGTACCGGGCGCCGCGCTTTCTCGACTCTCAACCTGGCGGGAACGCTGCAGGTCGGTGGCGGCGGCGGCATCACCGGCACCATGACCACGCAGCTTCTGGCGTCGGGCGACACCTGGCGCCTGATGGTGGTGTTCAAGCCCGGCCAGATCAGCCTGGCCCGCGGCCTCGCCGAGCTGGCCGACCTCTTCAAGCTTCCCGCCGGCGAGTTCCTGATGCCCGCCAGCTTCCCGGCGCTGCTCGACATCTCGGTCACCGACGTCGAGATCGGCATCAAGGCGCCGACGAAGCAGACGACCTCACCGGCGGTGCGCTTCATCGCGGTGACCCTGCAGACCGACAGCGACGAGGCCAAGTGGGAGCCGCCGGTCTCGTTCGTCAGCGTCAACAGTTACGGCGCGCGCTGGCTGCTGACCTTCCCAGAGAACATCCTCGAGCCCTACATGGCCGGCGAGGTGTTCGGCACCATCCGCTTCGCCACGGACAGCGGCAAGTTCGACCTCGACGTCAGCGCCTCGCTGCCGCAGTTCGTCATCACCGGCCAGCTCGCGGTCGGCGACGACATCAAGCTCGACGACCTGCTGCGCTACTACTTCAAGCAGCTACCCGACGGTCTGAAGACGGGCCTGGTGGTCACCGCCCTGGGGCTCAGCGCCGACCCGCGCAACCAGACCTACGACGCCAGCGCCGAGATCACCACCGACTGGACCATCCCGCTCGGCGGCGCGCTGGAGCTGCAGCTCTCCGGCCTGGAATTCGAGATCGCCGTCAGCCAGGGCGACGTGTCCGGCGGCATCATCGGCCTCTTCACCCTGCCCGGCGCCGGACCGCCCGAGCTGCCCGACCCGCAGTTCGACGTGGCCGCCTACTACGACGCCGACGCCACCGGCTGGACCTTCGCGGGCCGGCTGTATCCCAGCTCGACGGTGCGTCTCAACGCCATGGTGGCGCGCTTCCTGGAGATCGCGGACACCGGCGGCGTGCCCACGCTGGACATCGAGGCGCTCAGCGTGCGCTTCACCACCAAGCCGCAGACCTGGGCGCTCTCGGGCCGCGCGGCGGCGCGCTGGGAGCCCGAGCTCTTCCAGCAGAAGCTGCCGCTGTCTGCACGCGCGTCGGCAGACCTGGTGCGCGCCGAGAACAGCACGCCGGTGGGCACGCTGTCGGGCGAGGTCTCGGTCAACCGGATCACCGTCGGCCTGGCCATGAACCTCAAGGTCAAGCAGTCGACGTACGTGTTCCGCGTCCAGTTCGACCAGATCTGGGTGAGCGCCACCACGGGGTGGCACACCATCGGCGGCAAGGACCACCAGACGCTGACCATGCAGCTCGGCGGCGTCACCCTCGGAGAGGTGCTCACCTACTTCGTCAACCTGGCGGCGCCGACACTGGGCTTCTCGCTGGACTCTCCGTGGGACGTGCTCAACCGCATCGAGCTGTCGCGCTTCAAGGTCACCGTCGACCCCTATCCCGAGTGCAACGCGGTGTCGCTCACCTACGACGCCAACCTCGACCTGGTCGGCGGCCGCGTCGACACCGTCGGAGTGCGCTACACGCGCCTGCGCGGCGAGAGCGCGGTGGAGCTGATCCTCACCGGCAACATCCTGGGCAAGGACTACACCAAGAAGCCGCTGAGCTGGGACGTGGTCAACGAGCCGCCGCCCAGCATCCCCGGCAAGGGCAGCTCGCTGATCGACCTGCGCTACGCGGGCATGGGGCAGCGGGTGCGGCTGAGCGGGAAGACGCCGAACACGGTGGCCGAGACCATCAAGCTGCTGCGCGACCAGATGCAGCCGCCCAAGGACCTGGACAGCAACCCGCTGAAGCCGCCCAACCAGAGCAAGCTGGAGTTCGCCGCCGACAGCCAGTGGCTGATCGGCTTCGACGCCACCCTGCTCGACACCGTCGCCCTGGCGGTGGTCTTCAACGACCCGCTGGTCTACGGGCTCTCGTTGGGACTGACCGGCGAGCGCGCCAAGTCCTTCGCCGGGCTGCGCTTCGAGCTGCTCTACAAGAAGATCACCGACGACGTCGGCATGTTCCGCGTCGAGCTGCAGCTTCCGCCGGCCTTCCGCCGGCTCGACTTCGGCTCGGTTTCGGTCACTCTCGGCATCATCGTGGTCGAGGTCTACACCAACGGCAACTTCATGGTGGACCTGGGCTTCCCCTACAACCGCGACTACACGCGCTCCTTCACGGTGGAGGCCTTCCCCCTGATCGGGCGCGGCGGCGTCTACTTCGGCCTGCTCAGCGGGGCCACCTCGACGCGGGTGCCGCAGATCAGCAACGGCACCTTCTCGCCGGTGCTGGAGCTGGGCGTCGGCCTGGCCGTGGGCGTGGGCAAGGAGATCAGCGCCGGCCCGCTCTCGGGCGGCGCCTACATCCAGGTGGAGGTGGTCTTTCAGGGCGTGCTGGCCTGGTTCAACCCCACCAGCGCCGGCGTCGCGCCCGACCAGTACTACTGGGCGCAGGGCATCGTCGCCCTGCACGGCAAGGTGTACGGCAAGGTCGACTTCAAGATCATCAAGATCTCGGTGACCATCGAGGCCTGGGCCCAGGCCACCGTGGTCTTCGAGGCCTACCGGGCCATCCTCTTCCGGCTCAACGTCGGGGTGCGCGTCGAGGCCGAGGTCGACGTGCTCTTCTTCTCCATCAGGTTCAGCTTCTCGGCCACCCTCGACGTCGGCCTCACCGTGGGCAACGACCGTCCCACGCCGTGGGTGGTCAGCGGCGCCGCGCCGGCGCGGCGGGTCGTGCGCGTGCCCGAGCGCCGCATCGCCGCGCTGCGCACCGAGCATGTGCGCGGCATGCACCGCGCCGGGCTGCTCGACGCCTCGGCGGCGCTGCGCGCCGGCGAAGAGCCGTACCAGCTGGTCTGGGATCCCGAGCTGCGCGTCTTTCCCAACTCGCCGCGCGACGTGGCCCTCACCATGCTGCCCGCCTTCAGCGTCGACGGCGCGCCGGTCGACTGGACGCCGCCGTCCGCCGGCGCTGTCGCGCCCGAATACCGCGTCGCACTGGTGCTGATGGCCGAGACCGGCATCGCGCCGCGCGCCACGCGCGAGCAGGCGGCGCAGCCGTCGGCGGAGCGCAGCGCAGAGGCCGCGACCGCGGGCGAGCTCGCCGCCAGGACGCTGATCCGCGCCCTGCTGCGCTGGTCGATCGCTGCGGTGACCCGCCGTCTCGAGGGCACCGTCACCGCGGGGCAGATGCAGCTTCTCGCCGCGCAGATGGACATGGCGCAGACCGCCGACGAGGGCTTCGCCTGGGAGAACCTGAGCGGCTTCTTCGCGCACAACCTGCACCTCCAGATCGCCGGGAAGCCGCTGCAGGCGGACGGCGTCGAGGCGTCGGCGGTGGGCGCCATGGCCTTCCCCATCCCGCCGGTGCTGACGCGCACGTCACCGACCCCGCATGTCGGCGACTTCGACTTCGCCGAGCAGAACAAGGTGGGGCCGCTCTACGAATGGGCCTGCGCCGAGTACCTCAACCGCTTCTTCCCGCAGCCCGAGCCGCCGCGACCGCGTCCCGACCGCGACGAGCCCAAGGAGTCGGTGGCCCGCTTCGTGTATCGCGACTGGTGCCTGATGGTCGCCAAGCAGGCGGTGCAGTCGGCGCGCGACCTCATGTCGGGCTGGACGTTCGGGCTCGTCGAGGACAGCTCGCTGGAGCGCGTCGCCGAGATGTTCCCCGCCGACACCGTCGCGTACACGGTGCGGGCCGGTGACACCGTGGACAGCGTCGCCGTGTCGCTCGGCGCCACGCCCGCCGAGCTGGCCTGGCTCAATCCCGCGCTCGACGAGGAGCTGCAGCGCGCCGCGCCCGGTGCGGTCATCGCGGTGAAGCTGGGCGTGTCGCCCGAGGCGGTCGCCGTCGACAACGCGCAGGTGGCCCTGGCGGCGAACGTCGCCTTCACCGTGGCGACGCGCTACCAGGTCGCCGCCGGCGACACGCTGAGCGGCATCGCGGTGACCCGCTTCAAGCTGGCGGACGCGCTGGCGCTGTTCCAGCAGAACCCGGCGCTCGCCGGCGACCGCGGCCTGCTGCGCGGCGGCGCCGCGTTCGCCGTGCCGCAGCGCACCGTGCCGGCGCCCGCGCAGTTCAGCGCGGTCGATGTCGCCGCGCTGTACTTCGACCGCTACGCGGTGCCGCTGACCGGTGGCGCCACCTGGTACACGCAGACCATCCTCGACCTCAACCGCGAGCGCATCGCCGGCCTCAGCGCCGACACGGTGCTGCCCGCGGGCACGGCCGTCGAGGTGCCGCAGCAGCTCGATCTGCCGCAGCCGTCGCGCACCTACACCACGCAGCCCGGCGACACGCCGATGCGCATCGCCACCGCCCTCGACCTGGCCCAGAACCACGCAACGGGCGGGCACGAGGACGGCGACCTGGCGCGCTGGCCGGCGTTCCGTGACGCGGTCACCCTCGGCCCCGGCGCCACCGCCAGCATCCCGGCGCTGCAGGTCGCGGTGCAGCCGGCCGAGTCGCTCGACGCCATGGCGGTGCGGCTGATCGCCGGCGAGGGCGCGGCATCGCCGCTGGCCGGCCTGCTCGCCTGGACCGGCGGCGCCGCGGTGCTGCGCGAGCTGGCGGTGATCGACCTGTCCGCGGCGCCGGTCACCACCGGCGGCGACCTGTCCACGCTGAGCGCCATCGCCACCCGCCTCGGCCTCAGCGTCGAGGCCCTGGCCGGACAGATGGCCGGCCGCGACCTGCGCATCTTCGCCGCCACGAAGGAGGACCCGCTCACCCTGACCATCGCGCACCTCGCCGTGCAGGGCATCGACGCCCTGGTTGATGCCGTTCTCGACGGAAACACGCCGGCCGACATCGCCGGCATGTCGTCGCGGCACCTGCTCGGCGGCCTGCGCCTGCCGGCGCTGCCCGGCGCCGACGCCGCGGCCGGGCAGGACGTGGCGCCGCTGTACACCCTGACCGGGCAGCAGTTCCGCGGCCCCGACCTGCCCGCCCCGCCGCCCCAGGACGACGTCGCCCTGGAGGTGCACGTCACCGTCAACCCGGGCTTCGGCTGGGTGGAATTGATGTCCAGCGCGGTGGTCGGTGCGCGGGAGGATCGCGCGTTGCTGGCCTCGCGCCACGCCGAGCTGGAGGCGCTCAACCCCGGGCTGCGCGCGCGCGAGCCCCAAACCGGCATGGTGGTGCGCACCGCAACCACCGGCGAGCTGGTCTACCGCTACAGCAGCGAGCAGCTCGCCGCGGCGTACCCGGCCACCACCCTGCAGGTGAAGCCCACCCAGGGCCCGGCGCCCATGCCCCTCGCCGGCCGGACCCCGCTCACCTACGGCCTCGACCACCACGTCGAGCTGCAGTCGCCGGTGGCGCTGCCGGTGCCGCAGACGGGCACGGCGCCGCTGACCGGCAACGGCGGGCTCTGGCCGCTGCCCGTCGCGCTGCTCGACCGCGCCCGCGCCGGGGTGACCACGCCGTACGACATCGTCCGCGCCAGCTCGCGCGTCGACAGCGCGCCGCCGCTGGGACCGCAGCCCGACACGCTGCTCGACGCCACCTTCGCCTGCAGCGTGCCCTTCGGCATCCGCCGCGTCGAGGGACGCACCCACGTCTACGAGCTGCTCGGCGCCGGCACCGCCGACCGCGGCGCGCTGCTGCAGATCTGGGAGTACCTGGCGGGGCACGACGAGAAGAGCGGCGACCGCGCCCTGCTCATGCTCGCGCCGCCGCCTGGATCGGGCAACGCCGCCGGCCTGCAGGTGCTCGGCGCCGACGCGTTGAAGACGTTCCTGGTCAAAACCAACCTGTCCACCGAGACCACGCCGGGCAGCGCCGCGCTGCCGCGCGCCAGGGCGGCGGACGCCACGCCGTCGCCGTACTTCGCCAGCCTCGCCGAGCTGCGCCAGTTCGTGCTGCTGCTTTGGGAGGGCAGCACGGTGGCCACCGGCTACTGGCTGGGCGTCAGCGGCAGCGACGGCGCCGACCTGCCCCAGGGCGCCTTCGACAGCCGCGGCGTGGCCACCCTGAACCTGCTCTTCGTGGCCGGCGAGCAGAACCGCGTGGCGCCCAACGGGCGCGCGCTGCTGCCCTTCAACACCGCGGTCATCACCGCGCCGGGGCTCGACCCGTCGACCGCCGCGCTCTACGTCGAGGCGCACGACGACAGCGAGCTGATCACCCAGCAGCTGGTGCCGCCGGGCTGCGTCGGCTTCACCATGGGCATCGAGCAGCCGCCCGACACCCTGCCGGCTCCGCCCGAGGTGCGCCTGCGCCAGCTGTTCAGCATGGCCAGCTACGCGGTGACCGAGGGCGCCTACCCGATGGGCGAGGTCGGCGTCCCGGTGACGCCGCAGAAGCCGGTGAACGGGTCGGCGCCGCTCTGGCGGCACGAGCGCGAGCGTCGCTGGGCGCGCTCGGCGGGCCTGGCCGAGCCCGCCGCCGACGACGCGCCGGTCTGGACGTTCCAGCAGGTTCTGCCCATAACCCGCTTCGGCCCGGCGTCGGTGGCGCCCGCCGTGCCCGGCCTGCCGCCGCGCGCCGGCGATCCCTACCGCGGCATCGCCGGCGCGTCAGACCACAGCGTGCGCATCCGCCTCGGCTTCGCCGACGTGCTCGGCAACATCACGGCCAGGCCGTCGACCGTCATGATGCCCGCGGAGGTGACCAGGTGATCGAGCCGGAGAGCACGCCGGGTGTCGTCGTCGCCGAGGTCGGCTACACCGACTCGCTGCTCGGCGTCGCGGCCTGGCCGGCGACGACGTCGGTGTACTGGGTCATCCCGGGCGAGAAACCGGGCACGGCGAGGGTCACCGTCACCGTCGCGGCGCAGCTCGGCGCCATCGTCCCGGCACCGGGGCAGGCGCTTGCCGCGGCCGCCGCACTGGCGCGCCAGCACCTGGAGAAGTTCACCCAGGCCTACTACCAGCTCGCCCAACCCGGCGTCAGCGCGGCGGTGCTGACCAGCCTGGTGCCGGTGTCGCCAACGGACGGCACGCCCGCGGAGCAGCCCGTCGAGGTGGCGCCGCTCTGGCGCTTCGTCGCCGCCCGTTGCCTGGCCGCGCAGGCCGCCGCCGCGATGGGGGAGGTGCCGGTGCGCGGCAGCCTCGCCGACGCGGTGCGCACCTACGGCGTCGACGTCGCTGAGATCGCCGCCGCCAACGCGGCGGTGCCCGTGGAGCGGGCCTTCGGCGGTGCCGGTCTCGACGTGCCCGCCTACACACCGTTCCTCGCCGGGTCGACCGCGCAGGGCATCGTCGACGGCGTGCGCCAGGGCTGGCCCAAGCCCGCGGACGGCGCGGCGCTGCTGCGCGATCCCGACAACGCGCAGGCGCTGCCGCTGCGCATCGGCACGGTGCTGACCATCTCGTCAGCCGGCGTCGTCGTGCCCGAGACGCTGCCCCCCGCCACGCTGGCGAGCGTCGCGGCGGAGCGCCACACCACGCCGGGACTGCTGGCCGGTGACAGCGGCGCCGTCGAGAACGCCATCCGGCCGGACTTCGTCTTCGACGTCGACGGCGTCACCGTGCCGCTCACCGAGCCGGGCCACGCGCCGACCCTCGACGGCGTCAGCGGCGCCTTCGCGAGCAAGGGCATCGTGGCCACCGCGGCCGACCTGGGCACGGCATACGCGGACGACGCCACGCTGCTGATCCCCGGCGCCACGCTGCGCACCGCGCACTACGCCGCCGCCGACGGCGACACCCTCGCCGACAACGACAGCGGCGTGTCGCTCGACGAGCTGGCGCGCCTCAACGTCGCCACGCCCGACGTGTACGACGCCGGCGCGCTGGTGCATCTCGGCAGCTTCGGCGCGCGCGGCGCGGAGCCCGGCGAGACGCTGCGCGAGTTCGCGGATCGATTCGCCTGTCCCCTGGAGCTGCTGTTGCGCGCCAACGCGACGCGGCCGGTCGCCGGGGACACCGAGCTGGCCGTTCCCGGGACGTGCGCGCTGCCCACCGACGCGGCGTCGGTGTCGACGCCGGCGCCGATCCTCGCTGGTGACACCCTCGACCTGCTGGCGGCGCGTTTCGCCGAGCCGGCGGGCAGCGGATCGCGCACCGAGAAGCTGGCGGAGCGCAATCGCGCCATGCCGGGACTCGTCGCCGGTGGCCAGGAGGTGAAGGTGACCGTCGACGGGCATCCGCTGTCGGTGGAGACTGCCGCCGGCGACTCGCTCGACGCGGTGGTGGCGCGACTGCAGAAGGAAGCCCCGCCCGGCGTGCAGGTGACGCTCGCCGACCTGGTGCGCGCCATCGCCGCCGCGCCCGGATACCTCGCAACGGGCGCGCTGGCGGCCTGTGCCCCGGCGCTGCTGCCCGACGGCATCTCGCCGGGCGCCTGCACGCCCGACGCCGCGGTGCAGCGCTTCGCCGGCGCGGCGCCGTCCGCGTTCGACGCCGCCGCGCTGGCCCAGGCCAACGCCGCCCTGCTGGGGCTGGTCAAGGGTGGCGCCGAGGTCGAAGTTGCTGCCGAGGATGGCAGCAAGGTGAAGGTGCCCACCCGCGACGACGACACCTTCAACAGCCTGGTCACGCGCTTCGCCGAAGCCGGCGTGCAGACCAGTCCCGGCGACATCGCCACCGGCAACGCCACGGTCGCATTCCTGCGCGCCGGCGCCATGGCCCTGCTGCCCCCCGCTCCCACCGTCTGCGTTCCCAAGGATGCCAAGCCGGCGGGGCCCTTTCCCACTGCGGTGTTCCCCCTCACCGTGGCGCTGCGCCTGCAGCGTCCCGCCGCCGACGTCGAGCACGAGTTCCGCGGCGCCGACAGTCCGGTGGAGCGCGCCGACAGCCCGGTGCCGCCGCCGGCCACCAGCCAGGGCAGCGGGTCGGACCGCTCGCTGACGCTGGCCGCCTTCGCAGAGGCGTTCCAGAAGACGTTCCCCGCACTGCGTCTCGGCACCGCCAAGGTGGCGGGTGTGGCTACCGACGTCTGGGTGGTGGACTTCACCGGTACCGGCATCAGCAAGGTGACCGTCGAGCCGGGCGTGCCCACGGGCAACGGCACCGAGAAGTGGCCACGCTTCTTCGCCCTGCGCCCGCTCTACCGCGAGCTGGTCACCCGCACCGGGGTGCAGCTCCTCGACCTGCAGACGGACGGCTCGCTGCTGCCGGCGCCGCGGGTCAGCGACTTCCAGGGCGTCGAGGTCGAAGTGTGGGCGCGGCGCCTGCTCGCCGACGTCGACACCTTCCTGGGGAGTGCCTACGCGGCGGCGGTGTACGCCGATCCCGCCGCGCGTGCGCACCTCGGCAGCGTGCTGGCCAGCAAGCAGGCGCTGCTGCCCGGCGTCGCGGCGGGACTGGAGACGGTGCTCCTGCTCACTGAGGATCGCGTCCACCTTGAGGCCGCACGCATCGAGGCGCGCCGGGCCATGGAGCAGCAGCTCGCCGTCAGCCTGTCGCGCGCCTACGACACCGCGGCGGTGGTGCAGTACGACGCCGCCGCGAACACTCCCTGGACGCGCGATCCCAAGCTGCCGCCGGCCCGGCTGCTCGGCACCGCCAGCGCGCGTGGCGGCGAGGCAGGCGCCGGTGAGCAACAGCCCTACGGGTTCAGCAACGCCAAGACGTCGCTGGCGGCATCCAGCTCCTTCGTCACATTTCTGATGCGGGTGGCCGACCCGGCGCTGCAGAAGGTGGTCGAGGTCGACCTCGACTACGACTACGTCCACCTCGAGTTCGACATCGCCGACCTGCCGGGTGACGGTGGCTACCAGTCCTCCGACTGGCTGGCGTTCGTGACACCGCTGACGGAAACCACCAAGCCAGCCGCGCTGCGCGAGACCCGGCTGGGCAAGGCCGAGGTTCCCATCCCCCTGCGCGCCTATCCGGCGCTGCCGGTGTTGCGGGCGCAGACCGCGCGGGCCAGCGCTGCGGGCGAGCAGCCGCCCCCGCTCGACCGGCTGGGGCTGTGGGACTACGGGGTCAGCTACGCGGCGCAGCACGCCGCCCAGGACGACGTCGCGGTGACCGCCACCTTCAACCTGCGCGACACCGGCGGATCGCCGCGCGCCCTGGTCGAGAAGGACGTCGCCGTCGCCCTGGCCCGCTACGTCCACGTGGCCGACGGGTTGTGGTCGATGCTGGCAGGATTCCTCGACGGCTCGGGCCAGGCCGCCGACCTGCAGCGGGCGGCGGGATCCTTCGCCGACCTGGTCGGCGAGGTGGCCGGCGCCTGGGGCGGCCACTGGGCCTCGGTCCCCGACTGCAGCCAGCCGCCGCCGCAGGGCGCCACCACGTCCGGGCCGGCCACCGTCGCCTACTCCTACCGCGCCACCATGACTCGCAAGGTCGACCCCGAGAGCAAGGCCATCCTCATCACCGGGATCACCCTCACCGCCATGAACGAGGGCATCGGTCCGCAGGGAAAGTGGCCGCGCGTCTTCGTCGCCGCGGACGGGGAGCGCGTCGAGCTCGACCGGCACGACCCCAACGGCGCCGTGTGCGACTACACCGTTCCAGAGCACGTGCAGGTGCGCTCGGTGGAGTGGCCGGAGGTCACCCTGCAGTGGAGCGACCTGCCCGTCGCCGGATACCAGAACGCGCGCGCCTCGCTCTCGGTGCAGCGCAACCACGGGCTGGTCACCGGCGTCGAGACCACCTGCTGGTTCCTCTATCAGACGCCGGAGATCACCACCGCCGACGTGGTCACGCCGTTCAACTCCTGGACCGGCGAGTTCACCGTGTCGCCGCTGGTGGGATCCGACCTCACCGCCCAGCTCGACTGGACGTTCAAGCAGGTGCTGGGCGCAGACGCCACCGCGCTGGGCCTGCCCGTCACCATCGCCGCCTGGTACGGCTACCGCCTGGTCGATCCGCCCGACGGCGGCGAGGGCATCATCGTCTACCTGCCGGTCACCCTCTACCCGCATGCCACGCTCGACGGCGGCACGGCCGCGCTGGTGAGCGCAGCGCTGACCCAGTGGAAGGACGGCGCCGACCTGCCCGACAAGCCGGGCCGCGTCTGGGCCGTCGCGCTCACGGTGATGTCGCAGATGCAGGGCGAGGGGCAGGAGAGCACCAAGCCCGTGCTCAGCATCGAACGCCTGCTGTTCACGGTGGCGTGAGCCCGGGGTCACGCCGGGCGCGGACCCTGTTCGAGGCTAGCGTCCCACCGCGAGGGTGAGCGTGAGCTGGAGCACGTGCGTGTTCACGGCGGGCCCGGTGCCACCGGTGGTCGACTCGAAGAAGTAGTTGACGTTGACCGCCGCGCTGTTGGCCTGGGCGCGGGGTGTGCCCGGGTCCTGGATCCAGTTGCTCGTGTAGCCGAAGCCGGCCCCGACGCGACCGGCGCCGGTGGGCCCGCCCGGAGCGCCGGCGCCGCCCGACACGCCGTAGCCGTAGGCCTCGAACAGCCAGGCGGATCCCTGGCCGGCGCGGTTGTAGGTGGCGCTCGCCGCCCCTCCGAAGGTGACGGGCGCCGTGAGATTCGCGCCCGAGTAGAGCTGGCCGCCCTGTGCCACGGCGACGCTGGGACTGGCGTCGAAGCTCCAGGCTCCGTGGGTCTCGGAGGGGTCGCGCTCGTATCCCACCACGCCGGTCAGCGAGCCGCCGACGTTGGTCGACGGGGTGCCGCCGAAGGCCACGGTCGGCGCCAGCCAGAAGGCACCGCCCCAGTTGTTGGCCGCCTTCCAGCCGCCGTGGAAGGTGAGGCCGAGGTTGCCGCCGCTGCCGAAGCCTCCCGCGCCGGGCGTGGCGCCGGCGCTGATCCCGCTCACCCCGCCGAGGTCGAGCCCGTGGCCCAGTCCGAACCGCACCGACCCCTGCCACGTGTTGAGCCCGCCACCGACGCTGCCGGCCGAGGGCAGGATGAGGATCGGCTGGAGGTTGAACTCCCCGTGGCTGTGGCCCGCCTTGGGGCCCATCAGGCTCTGCGTCACCGACGCGTAGATGGCGTTGGCGTAGTCCGGGTTCTCCGACGCCTGGCCGCTCGCCGCCGCCTGTGCGGCCTGGCCCGTCTGCGCGTCCGGAGTCGCGGCCGACGGCGACGACGGCTGGTTCGTCGCGGGCGGTGGGCCGGTCGACTGCGCAACCGATGAGGCGATCAGCGACGGTGGCGTGAGCCGGTATTGGGGCACCGGCGGCAATGTCACCGTGGTCGGCGCGGTGACGCTGTCGTTGGGATCGCGCCCACCCGGGTCGCGGTGCCCGATCGGGTTGTCGCCGCAGTACGCGTAGAGGTTGACGCCGCCCTCGACACCCTTGGGATCGGGGTTGAACCAGCGGCCCAGCCATTCGCAGTAGTGGCGCGCACCGCAGTAGGCGAACCCCGTCTCCTCGTCGCGTTCGCGGGCGAGGAAGCGATAGCGCTTGAGGCTCACCTCGGCGATCGCGGCGCGCGCGTGGTACGCGGTGGTGCCGAAGGGGTGGTACTCCTCGTAGGAGAGCAGCGCGGCCGCAGAGTCGAGCTCGACGATCGCCGAACCCAGGTGGTTGTCGAGCTGGTAGCGCGACACCGGCGCCGGCGCGGCGGCGGAGGTGTCCGTCTCGACGACGATGATGCGCCCGGTGTCGTCGACGGCGTGGACGGCCTCGCGCTCCAGCGACACGGCGCCGCCACCGCCGAACTCGCGGTAGACCTCGTACTCGCCGGCGTAGATGCGCTCGTGGCTCAGTGCGGTTCCGCCGCCGGCGCTGCGGGTCTGCACCTTGCGCACGCGCTGCCCGTCACGGTCGTGCCGGTTGTGCACCGCGCCACCGCCGCCGCGATCCGCCCCGGCCAGCCGCCCTCGCTCGTCCCAGGCGATGGCCGGCAGGTGCGGCATGGCGACCACGTTGCCCGCTGCGTCGTGGGCATACGCGGCGCCGAGGACGGTGGGATCGGGAGCGCCCGGCAGGCTGGTGCCGAGCAGGCGGTTGGAGCGCGCGTCGTAGCCGTAGCCGCGCACCCAGCCCTGCATGCCGGCGTGGTGGGTCATGCGCAGGATGTTGCCGTCGCTGTCGTAGTCGTAGTGCTCGGTGTAGCCGGCCAGGTCGTTGCCGTCGGGCGGCCAGGCACCGAAGGGCAGGTCGACGTCATCGGGTTGCGCCGGGTCGTGCAGCTCGCGCCCGCCGGCGTCGGTGAGCCGGTAGATCGAGTCGTAGGTGTAGGCGAGACGCGGGGCGATCATCTGGTTGCGGGTGAACACGGTGGGCTGCGCGGCGTCGCTCACCTCGGTGAGGTTGCCGGCCGCGTCGTAGGTGTAGGCGATGTCCTGCAGCACGTCGCCGCCACCGCGAACGCTGCGCGCGCCGGAGAGTCGGAAGCTGAGCGGGTCGTAGGTGTAGGTGCGCACCACGCCGTTGCCGTAGGTGGCGCTGACCCGGCGTCCCCTGGCGTCGTACTCCACCGCGGAGAGCACGTCGACGGCGCCGGCGCCGTACTGCGTGGTCAGGGTGATGCGCTGCAGCCTCCCCTGCGGCAGGTAGGTGCGCAGCAGCACGTTGTCGCTTCCCGCGACGGTTTTCCTGCGTGGCAGCACGGTGCGGACCACGCGGTCGAGAGCGTCGAACTCGCGCACGGTGACGAACGGCGTGAGGTACGTCGCGGTCCAGTCGGGCGCGCCCTCGAGGGTGCTGATGAGCTGGCGCCGTTCCTCGAGCAGGTTGCCCTTGAAGTCGTAGCGGGCCTGGGTGTGGATGCCGGCCTGGTCGTACACCTCGTACACGCGGCCGAGCAGGTTGGCGGTGGCCGGCACCGGACCGATGGCGGGATCGTCGCCGTAGACGGTGCGCTCGGCGACCCATGCCGTCGCCGCGGCCGTGTCGGTGGCGGTGACGGTGGTGGGACGGCGCAGCACGTCGTAGGCGTGCAGCAGCTCGATGCCGCGGGCGTCCCGGCTGTGCACCGGGAGGCCACGCACGTCCGGCAGCAGCGTTGCCGTGCCGGCCTCGGCGCTGGTGCTGCGGACCACGCGCCCGCACATGTCCCAGGTCTGCGTCAGCGTCGCGTACGGCGGCAGGGCGTGCAGGCCGCGGTCGGTGTACAGGCCCAGCAGGCGACCGGCGACGTCGAGCACCCGGCGCGACTCGTAGAGCACGTGGCTCGCTTCGGGGACGTCGGAGCCGGGTGGCTGTGTGGTGTTGTCGGCGAAGCTCGACACCTTGCGGCCGAGCGCGTCGGCGAGGGATCGCAGCGGCGTGCGCCGGTGGCTGCGCGCGGCCGCGGTGGCGCGCTGGTCGGCGGGCGTCTGGCCTGGGCGGTTGGCCCAGAGCTGCGCACCGTCGTCGACGGTGTCGTCGCCGTCCCACTCGCGCCGCGTCCAGGCGGCGATCTCGGTGCGGGAGAAGGAGCCGTCCGGCATGTCGACGCGCACCACGCGACTCAGCGGGTCGTAGTGCAGCACCGAGGAGACACCGAGCTGGGCCAGCAGCGGATCGGCCTCGTAGCCCGAGCCGTCGGCGTAGAACGGCTCGTACTTGCGCACGGGATTGCCCTTGTTGTCGAAGACGGTGCGCCCGCTGGCGATCCAGCGGTCGGCGGTGGCCACGGTCACCACCACGCCGCCCTGCACCACCTGCGCCGGGCCGGGATCGGCGCGCACCTTGGTCATCAGCTCGCGCTCGAAGCCGTCGCTGTAGACGTAGGTCTCGGCGAATCCGGGCTGGCCGTGCACCAGCCGCTGGCGCGTGTAGGTGTGGTTCGGCGTCGACAGGGTGCGCCAGTCGTCGACGGCGTAGTCGTAGTGGATGGTCGGCGCTGCCAGGGTGTCGCCCTCACCGGACTTGCCGGTCAACGCGATGTCGCGGACGCGGCCGAGAGCGTCGTAGGCGGCCAGGCTGGTGTTGCCGTTGACGTCGGTGACCGCGGTGGGAAGGATGCCGTGGTAGTCGGTGGTGACGGCGACGGCCTGGCCCAGCACGTTGACCACCTGCGCCGGCACCAGCTGGTGGGCGTCGTAGACCACCTGGCTGGCATTGCCGAAGGCGTCGGTGTAGCCCGTCGCCTGGAAGAATGCGGCCGCGCTGTAGCCGATGCTGTCGCTGACCGACCACCAGTGCCCATCGTGTTGCGCGTATCCCGCCGCACCGAGCATGGCCGCGTCGACCGCCGCCGGGAAGACAGCGGCCACCATGGTCGCCGGCATCAGCGCGTGCTCCGCGCGGTAGAGCAGCGCGCGCGCTCCGAAGCTGCCGGGAGCGAGCGGCGTGGTGTCGTCGTCGGCGTAGTAGCGCAGCAGCGTGTGCGCGACGAGACGGCGCTGCAGGCGCGTCGGGTTGGGCGCCTGGTCGTAGGCGAGGTCGTCGCCGCCGCCCGCCAGCGCGGGGATGGCCTGCAGCTGGGCCACGCTGAAGATCCCGGCGACGGGCGGGACCAGCCCCGTCACCTCGTAGCGCCGTGTCTGCGCCACCACGTTGACGCGGTACAGCTCCGCCTCGTCGCCGCGCGCCGCGTGGTCCTGCTCGCTGTAGGCGATCAGCGTGCCCGACTGGGTGGGCCGCCGCGGATAGCCGATGCGCACGCGCTGCTCGACGGCGCCGTAGGCACCGACACGGAGCACGACGTCGTGCTCGACGCGCGGGTCGGCGGGGTCGCGCTCGTAGGCGTAGGCCAGCTTCTCCACGGCGTCGCAGGCGAACACCGCGTGGCGGCGCGAACCCCGCGGCTGCAATGTGCGCAGCTGGTAGGTGTACTCCTCGACCTGGTAGGGGATCGCCGTCGCCGGCGCCGGGGGCTGCTCCTCGGCATAGATCTCGACTCGCAGCGGCTTGCCGCGCATGGCCCGCAGCGCTTCGCGCCATTCACCGGCGTCGAGGCCGCCGGGCATGGCCGCGTCGGCGGGGTGCTGCTGGCCTGGGTCGAGCCCGAACCACTCGGTGCGGAACCGGGCCACCAGCTCGTCCTCCTCCAGGAAGGCGCCGGTGTGGAACCAGGTCAGGGTGCGAGCGGGCGGCACGTCGTCGACGTCCGCGGGGAAGCGTCCCTGGCTCTGCAGTGCCGCGAGCGACTGGGTGTCGCGCTGCTCGACCATGCCGAAGCCGCGGAACTCGCGCTCCACGCCGTCGTAGAAGCCGTGGTGGTATGCGTACTCGCTGGCCAGCCGGCTGCCGCCGACCTGGTCGACGGCGGTGACCCGCTCCAGCACCTGCACCGGGAAGGGGATGCGGGTGACCCAGGGCCGGCCGGCGGCGCGGTCGGCCAGGTAGAAGCGCGTCGACGGCGCGAAGTCGAACGTGGCGCTGCGCCCCATGCCGTTGTCGACGCTGCGCAGCAGGTGCGGCTTGACTCCGCCGGTGAGCGACACCCAGCGCACCGGTGCGCGCGCCTGCTGTGGCAGCGGCGAGGACCAGACCAGGCAGCTGGTGCCGTCGCCGAGCAGGTCGACGGCCTCGACGCGCACCGTGCTGTCGTACGGCCCCGGTCCGGCGACGGCGGCCTCGTCGGAGAAGGAGTTGCCCGCCAGGTTGCGCCAGTAGCGGACCCGGTCGCTCTCGCAGTAGAGCAGGTCGGCGGTGCCCGAACCATCGACGTCGGCGAGGCGCACGTTGGCCTGGTTGAAATCGGCGGTTGAGCTGAGGTGCGGCGCACGGCCCATGGTGATGCGCGCGCCGAAGCGCCCGTAGCCGAGGTTGGGCCAGTAGCAGACCTGCCCGTTGCGCACGCGCACCAGGTCGGTGAGGCCGTCGCCGGTCATGTCGGCGAGGTAGACGGCCTGCTCGCCGTCGGCGAAGACCAGGGCCGGCCCCCGCCTCTCGTCGTACGGCTTGCCGGTGGCCAGCGCCTCGTCGAAGCCGGCGTCGCCCAGCGACGGGTACCAGCGCAGCACCCGGTCCTCGGTGATCAGCAGGTCGGCGCGCCCGTCGCCGTCGAGGTCGACGAAGCGCAGGTTGGGATCGTCGAATTCGATCGCGGGCAGCGAGCGGAAGGGCTGGAAGTCGGCCCAGCCGAAGTCCTCGGTGCGCGCGTGCAGACCGGGCGTGGCACCGCCGAAGTGGACCAGCGCCTTGACCCCGTCGCCGCCCACGTCGAGGAGCTGCCCGCCGCCGAGGAGATCCTGCGCCGGCCGCACCCGCATGGGCTCGGCGGCCGCCAGCGCGCCGCCGCCGAGGTTGCGCTTGTAGTACCAGCCAGGTGTGTCCACAACCAGGGCGCCGGGGATGCCCTCGCCGTCGAGGTCGACCCAGCGGCTGCGGCTGCCGTCGACGGGCGGCGGCAGGTCCTCCACGGCGGCGGCGTCCAGCTCGTGCACGGTGGGGTCGACGCGCGCCTCGGTGTAGTCGAAGCGCAGCTCGGGATGGGCCAGGGCGGCGCCGTCGCGCCAGCCGATCGAGGTCACCCCGGCGAGCTTGCTCAGCGAGGGGTCGTCGAGGTAGCGCAGCCGAGTCTCGCGCACCAGCACCGGATCGGGTCCCAGCTCGTCGATGCGGTGGAACACCAGGATGCGCTTGCAGAGGCGGTAGCAGCGCACCTCGAAGCCGGGCTTGTAGTTGGAGAAGGGATCCTGGCGCACCGTCCACGCCGCGGGTGGCATGTAAGGGGGCGCGGTGCCATCGGCGACGCCGTCGCGCTCGCCGTAGTCGAAGACGAGCTCGAACAGGTACGCGGCGGAATCGGCCGGCGCGGGCTGCGAGGGGTCGTAGGGCCGGCGGACGCCGTAGAGGATGCGGTCGATCAGCGTGTCGACGGGCCGGCGGTTCTCCTCCCACACTGCGGCGGGGACGCCGGCGCGGTCCTCGGCGCGGTAGCGATAGCTCACCAGGTTGCCGCGCGCGTCGAAGCTGCGCTCGCAGAGCCAGCGGTGGACGCGCCGCGGGTCGTCGGGATCGGTGACGCGCGCCGTGGGATCCTCTCCGTACACGTGGGTCATCCCGGCGGCCGTGCGCACCCGCCAGTGGACGTCGCCGCCGGCCTTGCGCGTCCAGCGCTCGACGCGGTCGTAGCTGCTCTCGACGCGCGGGCGGAAGCACTGCACCAGGTGCGTTCCCGCGTCGCGCCCACCGTTCACCCAGGCGCCGCTGTTCGGCTGCAGCGAGGGCACCAGGTCCTCGCCGCCGGCGATGAACACGTCGTCGTCGCGGTAGCGCGGCAGCATGCGATCGGTGCGGCGGTCGACGCTGGCGATGGTCAGCGACCAGCCTTCGCCGGCGTGCCCGTTGCCCGCTCCCGAGTCGTAGCGCAGGCTGAGCTGCGGCTCCAGGTCACGAGCCTTGGATACCGCGATGGGAACGGTGAGCGTCAGCGTGCCCGTCGCCGAGTTGACCGCGTACGTCTCGCCGATGCCGCGCACCGCGCCCCCACCCTTGGGCAGGCTCGGCGACGGCAGCGCGGGAACCTCGGGCGCCTCGTCCTGTCGCGCCGCGGAGGAGGGTGTCGCCGCAGCCGAACGCGGCGCCGCACCAGGCGCGGCCGGAGCACCCGCGGGCGGCGTTGTGGCGGCCGGTGGCTGCAGCTCGTCCCAGCCCGCCATGTCGCTCAGCTCACCGTGTAGTGGATGACCAGCGCCAGGTCCTGCAGCAGGGCGGGATTGGCCGTCGACAGGGTGAACGCGGTCCCCAGCGGGGGCGGCGTCGAGGGGCCCTTGAGCATCGGCGTGAAGTTGGAGTCGCTGTTGAGGGTGAACGGCGTGCCGTCGAGGTTCATGGTGTAGCTGGCCGGGTTGCCCTGCAGGCCGGCCACCCAGGTGGCCGTGTCCACCGCCGGCGCGTGGCCGCGGGTGAAGAAGGGCAGGCGGTCAGCGTCGATGGTGATCTGCACCGTGCCGTTCTGCTTGAGCAGGTGCCACTCGTCGGGGAACTCGCGGCGGATGTCGAAGGACTGGTGCAGGCCATTGCGCTGCGCGTCGACCAGCATGCTCGACAGATGCGCGGCCAGCTTGCCGGCGGCCGCTCCCGCGAAGCCGCTGCCGCCGTCGCGCGCGGTGTAGCGCACGTGCAGCACCACGTCGGTGATGCTGTCGTAGTCGAACTGGCGCACCGCCGCGGGCAGCTCCAGCCGCCAGCCGCTGACCGCGCCCTGGCCTTCGAAGGGCAGGTAGCGGTCGTCGTGGAAGGAGAGCTCGAACATGCCGCTGTCGTTCTGTCCCTGGCTGGTGGCGATGGACTGGATGGCGCCGACGTTGTAGACGAAGCGGTCGTCGCTCGGCGTCACCTCGGCGTAGCCGTCGGGGCCGCCCAGGATGCCCGTGCTGCGGCGATACCGATTGCCCACCAGGGACAGCTTGCAGCTCACCGTCGCGTAGGGGCCGGCCACACACGGCACGCTCAGCGCCACCGTCTTGAGACGGCGGAAGTAGTGGCCGGGATGGTCGAGGTCGAAGAGCGCCTCGGGCAGGTTGAAGGTGCAGGCGCCGGTTGTCTTGAGCTGCAGCAGTGCCAGCGGGTCGAGCTGGGCCAGCGACACGTGCTTGGTCAGCTCGTACTCGCGGCGGTTCTGGGCCAGGTACTGGGTCTCCATCTGCTTGACGTCGTTGAGCAGGCGCTGGCCGGCCAGCAGGCCCTTCTTGAGGCTGTCCCAGTAGTCGAAGCGGACGAAGGTCTGCTCGCTGCCCAGCTCGTGCTGGAAGCAGCGCTCCGCCTTGTGGGCGATGTCGAGGGCGAGCTGGTAGGCGCGGAAGTACACGCCGCTGAGCTTGCCGAGCATGTAGTCGTACAGCTCGCGATCGGTGAACTTGCTGCGCAGGAATCGGTCCGTCTCGCCGGCGTTGGCCATCTGCCGGCGGTGCGCGGCGAGATCGGCTTCGGCCACGGCCAGCTTGATGCGCGCCTGGTCCTGCTGCTTCTGCAGCTGCACCAGCTCCTTGTCGGCCAGCGTCGCCTGGAAGTTCCACTCGTCCTGGCGGCGCTGGTACGAACCCAGCGTCGTGGCCATGCCCGCGCCGGTCTGCATCAGGCCGGCGACGGCGCGGGCCACGCCGGCGAAGCCGGCCAGCGAGGAGCCGACGTTACTGCCGCCGTAGCTGACCGTCGCCTCCGGCGAGCCGCCGAAGCCGGCCGCGCCGACGCTGAAGCTGGGCACCAGGTTGGCCACCGCCGCACCGGTGTCGAGCCCCATGGCCAGCGCCTGCGGCACCAGGGCCAGCGCGGTGAGCTGCAGGGCCAGGGTCTCGGCGGCGTTCATGAACTGGCGCGCGTGGTAGTACTGGCTCTTGGCGGTGGTCACCTCGATGGAGCGCTGCAGCACGTCGATCTGGCTCTGCGCGTCGGCGACCTGCTGCTCCTTGACCTTCTCCACGGCGCCGAGCAGGCTGATCTCCTGGGTGGCGCGCAGCCGCGCCAGCGCCTCGGCGTCGCGCTTCTCGAGGGCCGCCAGCACGTCGTTGCCCAGCGTCACCACCAGCTGGATCAGCTCGGTGGCCTTCTGGGTCATCACCGAGAAGCGGTAGAGAGGCAGCGGCGCGTTGAGTCCCCGCAGGACGTCGGCGATGCTCAACCCCTGCGCCGCCGCGGCGATCAGCGCGCCGGGGTCGATGGGCGGGGCGAAGAGGGCGAGCTGGCGCTCGACGCCGTTGATGTCCTGGCAGTTGCGGATCTTGGTGAGCCGGTCACTCACCGTTCCCCAGTAGCCGAGCAGCTTGGAGTTGGGCGGGATGCAGAAGTAGAGGCTGGTCAGCGACAGCGGGTTGGGCGGCAGCTCGGCGCCGTGGTGGGGCAGCAGGTTGAGGTCGGGGACCAGCGCCTCGAGGTCGAGCAACGCGTTGCCGAAGAGGTCGATCCTGGCCTCGAGCTGGTTGTACGTCTCCGCCGGCGGCGTGACCACCGGCGGCACGATGCGCGGCTGCGGGCCGAGCAGCTTGTCGGCCAGGACGTACATCTGCGTCGCCTGGTTGACCGACTCCATGGTGTCCTGGGTGAACAGCGAGTCGCCCCAGGCGATCAGGTTGTCGACGTACTGCATCACCGTGGCCACCTGGAAGGCAACGGGACGGGTGCGGGCGACCAGGAACGGCTCGAAGGGATTCTCACGCCACTGCGAGACGGCGAAGGCGAGGTCGGCGATCGACGCTCCCGAGGGATCCGAGGCGATGCCGTCCATGATGGTGTCGATCCGCTGGTTGATGTAGTCGCTCGACCAGAACTGGTAGAAGGGCTTGGTCTGCCAGTACTTGCGCGGCACCGTGTCGTTGCTGGTGTCGGTGGGGTCGAAGACGCGGTGGAACCAGTGCGTCGCCTTCTCGAACTGCTGGTCCTGCTCGAGCCGGTGGGCGACGTTGATCGGCAGGTGGAAGAACAGCTCCCAGTTGTAGCCCGCGTAGCTGGCCCCGGGACGGAAGTCGAGATCCTCGATGGGGTAGGGCCTGATCACCGCCGGCGTCGGCGAGTAGCTGGTCGAGAAGTCGAAGCTGGAGACCTGCAGCTGCGTCGACCGCGCCATCAACGCATCGACGCCGTCGCGGTAGAAGACCTCGCGCAGCGGGCAGACCAGCGGGTGGTAGAAGTCGTCGAACTCATAGCCGAAGGCCAGGCCGCGATAGCCGAGGATCTGCTCGCGCAGGCTGATCCACTGCGGGTCCTTGAACAGCTCCTGCAGCACCTTGGCCAGGTCGTGGTTGGGGTCCTGCTGCAGCTTCTTGAAGTACTCCTCGGCGAGCAGCACCAGCGCCTGCACCAGCTTGAGGATGTCGGAGTAGGTGCGGCGCACCCGCGTGCCGTGCTGCCGGTCGCGCTTGCTGACGCCGAAGAAGCCGGGCACCACCGCGTAGTCGTGGACGCCGTCCTCGTAGAAGAAGGGCATCAGCGTGCCGAGCGGGATGGGCAGCCTGCTGCGCCGTTCCGAATAGACGGCGCGGTCGCCGAAGGAGCTCGTCCTGGCCGCGCCGCTGAGCAGCAGCAGGATGAGGGCGATGTAGTCGATCAGCGCCATCTGCTGCGGGTAGGTGACGCGGAAGGTGTCGGGCGTCTGCCGGAAGAGCTGCGCCCAGCGCCGCGACCAGACCGGCATGATGGAGAGGTCGTCGTTGCCTGCGGCGGTCTCGGCGAAGCGTTCGTCCGCCACCTCGGTCTCGCGGAACTGCGGCAGGAAGAGCAGCTCGGTGAAGGGCTGGTCGCCGTAGGCCACGGGATAGCCCTTGCAGCCGGTCATCTCGAAACCGCCGAGCAGCACGTTGGCGGTCAGCTCGCCGACCGACGAGCCGCCCTCGGCGGGGAAGTCGAAGGTGCTCAGCACCGAGAAGCCGCTGCCGCGCACGTCGAAGGGCACGAAGCGGAAGTCGCGCTTGAGCGGCAGCGTCACCTGGTAGCCGAAGTTCCAGGGCATGGGGTCCTGCGCCGCCCGCGACGGCGTCCAGCCGTCGTTGCGCAGCTCGCTGACCGCGATCTGGATCTGCCAGGCCTGCTCGGTCTTGGGCGCGTCACTGCCCTGGTCCCCGCTGGTGGGGATCTTCATCTCCTGGTCGGGGTTGGCCTGGGCGGTGAAGATCGGCCAGGCCAGCTGCAGGCGTCCGTTGCGCAGGTAGGAGACGAGGTGGTTGCCCTTGATGTCGAGGTCCACCTTCTCCCAGGGCGTCCACACCTTCTCCTCGACGTAGCGCCGGTGGTAATAGGTGGGCGGGTCACCGCCCTTGGTGCGCGCGAAGACGTGCATGGTGTAGGTGCGCTCGTCGTAGCAGGCGGTCAGCACCTCGAGGAAGGAGATGTCGTCGAGACCTTCCAGGTAGCCGGCGACGGCGTCGGAGACCGAGTCGTCGGTGAGGCTGTTCTGCTGCAGCGCGTCCTCGAATGCCTTGAACTGTTCCGTCTTGTCATCGCGCACGGCGGGGTCGAGCCAGTTCTCGGGGAAGAGGAAGACCTCGCGGTTCGCCTGCCAGACGCGGAAGGCCTGCATCCAGGTCCACTGCGACCAGCCGTCGTCCTCGGAGGTGTCGGCCACCGCGGTGGGCTCGACGCCGAGCAGGCAGCGCTGCACGAAGAGCTGCAGGGTGCCGTGCGCCGAGACGATGCGCGACGTCGGCGCGCAGGCGCCCATCTCGACATCGACGAGCAGGTAGTCGAAGAGATCGTCGCCGGAGGTGAAGTCGGCGTTGGTGTTCAGCACCATGGCGACGAGTGCGTCCCGCTTGGCACCGCGCAGCGGATCGTAGATCTGCTTGAGCACGCCCAGCCAATCGGCCGCGGCGTAGCGCGCCTTGAGCGCCTGGCGCAGGGTCATCGCGTCGGCGGCGGTGAGCTGCGGCTTGATCAGGGCGACGCCGGACGCGACGTCGAGCCCGAGGCGGCGCAGCGGCACCACCGCGGCCTCGAGCTGCAGATGGGTGGCGGGCAGCAGGTACGGACCGAGCCCTCCACCGGACAGCCCGAAGCGCGTGTCGAGATCGCCGAGCACGGTGCGGTCCCAACCCGTCACCGCGGCGAGCCGGTCGAGCAGCTGCCCGATGGTCGTCCCGCCGGTGAGCGCGAGGTCGAAGACCGACCGCATGGTCAGCACGCTGTCGGGATTGCCGGGATCGACCACCGGTGGGTAGCGCTGCAGCAGCCCGGCGGCGTCCTCGAGCTGGTCCCAGGCCGTCAACGGCACCGCCGCCATGGCGCCCTGGTACGGCAGTTGGTCGAGCTGCAGCCAGCCCAGGGCCTGGGCGTTGTCGAGCAGCCAGCGCAGGTCGTCGACGGTGAGCGGGAGCGTGGCCGCGACCAGGGCCATCTGGCGCAGCAGCCGCACCGCCGCGTACTGGTCGTGGAAAGCGGCGGGGGTGATGGCCGGAGGCGACGGTGGCGCCGGCGGTGTGAAGCCGGTGTCGATGAGCGAGTCGTCGCCGATGATCGAGAGCAGCGTGCGCCGCACGGCGGCGATGGTCATGTGCCCGCCGCCGAGCAGCACCCCGGCCAGCGCGGCGTCGAGGTGCAGCCCGGTGGCCACGGCGTCGACCACCGCGGCGTCGCGTTCCTGCGCGTAGAGGTACGCGCTCACCGCGGCGAGGATCGCCTGGATGAGGGCCAGCCGCGCCGCCTCGAACGGCGCCGGCGGCGCTGCCGGCGTGGCGGCCAGGGTGGCCTGCAGCGCGTCGATGCCGGTGGTGTCGAGGAACGGTCCCAGCAGGCTGTCGAGGAAGGCGCCCGCGGTGCCCGGCCCGGAATAGGCGTTGTCCACCACCGCCACCAGGCTGGCCAGCTGCGCCTGCGACACACCGGAGAGATGGCCCACGACGTCGCGCAGTGCGTCCTTGTTCTCGTCAGCGCTGCGTGTGGCGTCGAAGGGCGATCGCGTCTGCACGTACGCCGCCTGCAGGCGCGCCTGCAGCGCGGTGAGCATGGCGGCGATGCTGTCGTCCTGCAGGGTGCGCGCCGCCAGGGCGGCGGCGTCGGCGGCGGTGAAGGAGAGCAGGAACTGCAGGTCCGCCGGACGCGTGCCGGCGGCGCTGAGGCGGTCGTACTCGGCGACCAGGCGTGCGGTGTCGGCCGGGCTGGCCAGTGGATCGATGCCGGTGAGGGTGACCAGCAGCAGCAGGTCGGCGACGCTGCTCCCCAGGGCGCGCGCCAGCGCGGCGTAGGCATACAGCGACGCCAGGTTGGCGAAGGTCAGGCTGGCGTCGTCGTGCGGCGCGGCCGCCAGCGCGGCGATGAGCTGGTCGAGGTCGGCGGCGCGGATGCCCAGGGCCGTGGCCAGCGCCGGCGCGACGTCGCCGAGCATGGTTCGCGACGCCATCGGCAGCGCCTGGTTGGCCGTCACCGCATCGACGGCAAGGCGGGATTCGACGGTGCCGTTGCTCGACGGGTTGAGGAAGAGCTGCGCGTATCGCGAGGGATCGCCGTCGGTGGGGATGAGCCCGTAGAGGACGACGAGGTCGTCGACGCCCAGGCCGAGCCGCGCCTGCAGGCGCACCAGGTCGGCGAGGCGGACCAGCAGCGGGTCGTCGCTGATCTGCCCGTTGCCCAGCCGCGCCGCTATGACCGCGTGGTCCACGGTGGCCATGTCCCAGCCCAGCCGCCGCACCAGCCGCAGGAAGCGATGGATGCGGTCCAGCGCGTTGTCGTCGAGGTTGGCAATATCCTGCTTGGTGGTGTCGCAGCTGAGATCCTGGTGGTGGATGAACATCGCGCCACCGGGGTTGACGAAGGCGCGGTCGAGCAGCGCCTGCAGGCCGGCATAGTCGAGGCCGGTGCGCGTCAGGAAGGTGTCGACGATGTTGACCACCGTGGCCGGGTCGGCACCGCCGGTGTTCCAGTACACGTTCTGGTTGGCCACGTCCGGGGCGCCGATGATGGCGCGCTCCGCGTCGGAGATGTCGAGCATGTCCGCCGACCAGTCGCGCGGCTGCGGCGCGGCGGCGCCCGTGGCCAGGGTGCGCATCAGCTGGTCGCGGGGCACGCCGAACTGCGAGAAGTAGGCGCGGCACTCCTCGTGGTGGAGGTCGAAGGGCAGCGTGAAGGCGACCTTCGAGGCCTGCAGCGCCTGGTAGGCGGCGTCGTTGACGTACTCCGGCGCCGCGGCCAGCTCGGCGGCGCTGCGGAAGGTCTCGCGCAGCTGCCGCACCGTCCAGGTGTTGGCGGCGCCGGCGGGGGTGAGCTTGCACACCACCTTGGCGTCGCGCACGTACAGGTTGCCGGCGGCGTCGGCCTCCTGGACCATCGCCTCCGCGGTGAACGGCAGGCCCTGCGCCGTCAGCGCGGCGAGCAGTGGCGCGGGCACCAGGCCGGGCGCCACCGCGCCGTTGAAGGCGAATCCCGGATCGGGTGCGACCAGCTCTTCGAGCAGCTCGCAGACCACGTCGATGTAGGGCAGCGGCACGTTGGCGTTGTCGCAGGTCAGGTCGATGTCGCCCAGGTCGGGGCGGCGGGCGAAGAGCACGTCCTTGGCGCTGCGGGTGGCCACCGGCGGCCCCGTGGTGGTGTCGACGACGAGCCGGTTCTTGAGGAACTGCAGCACGTCGACGAGGTAGGCGGCGGGGCTGATGATCGACCGGCACTCGCTGCACTCGCACATGTCCGGCAGCGAGAAGAGGTTGTGCAGGTTGGGGTTGTCCCGGGCGACGAGCTGCAGCTTCTCGGCCACGACCTCGCCGCCGATCGCCGCCAGCGTGCCGGTGGCGATCCCGCGCAGCTCACCGGCGAGCAGCGACGTGGCCGTGTGCACGTCGTGCGCCCTGTTGAACACGGCGTCCGCTTCGGCCGCGGTGAAGGCACCCGAGGCGGCGGCACGCTTGACGAACTGTGTCCGGCCCAGCGCGGCGATGTGCGCCGCGGAGTGCAGACCCGCGTCGAGGAGCGCGCTGGTCTGCGCGTGGTTGGGCGCCAGCTTGAAGACGCGCTGCGTCGCCTTCAGCCGCCGGTGCAGCGCGGCGGCGTCGACGCCCTTCACCGCGGGAATCTCGCCTTCGCCGAGCAGCCTGTCGACGCTGCCCGTGGCCAGGTCGAAGCCCGGGTTCGCCTGCAGGGTCCTGGCCACCGCGTCGGCCAGCGGCGACGGCTTGGACGACGCCAGGCTGGCCGCGAACGCGGCGGTGGGGAATCGCTGCGCCGCGCGCGCGGCCTGCGCGGGCGTTCCGGCGAGCGCTTCGGAGTCGAAGGCCGGCGCCTCGGCCTTTGGTTGAGCCAGTGCCCGCAGATCGGTGAGCAGCTCGGGGTCGGCGGCCAGCAGCGCCGCCACCGTCTTCGAGGCGCCGCCGTTGCCGTCGCCGCCCGGCTGCACGATCTCCACCGCGCCGAGCGCGCCGGCCAGCGCGGTGGGATCGCCGTGGCCGTGCTGCTGCAGGATCTGCAGCACCTGCTCCGGCCGCCCGGCGACGACGTTGGCGGCAACGGCGTCGATGACCCGGCGCGGCTGCTCGACGTCGTGGTAGTTGCGCGCGGCGGGGGCGCTCCTGCGAAGTGTCGCCAGGATGGCGTCGAGCTCGCCGGCGAGTGACGCGGGCACGACGCGCCGGGCGATCGCGGTGTCCACCGCGGCATGCACGGTGGCCGCGTCGAGCAGCACCACGTCGTAGAACAGTGGCTGCACCGGCGTCGACAGCGACACCGCGAAACGCAGGCTGAGCCGTGAGGGGTCGCGGCCGAAGAGCGTGTCCTGGCGCAGCAGCGCGTAGAAGAACGCCGCGTCGACCGAGCTGGCCGCCTCCAGCCGCTGGGCGAGGATGAGCTCCACGAGCTGGTCGACGCCGGCCTGCAGCGAGCCGCTGAGGAAGGCGACGTCGGCGTCGCCGAGGTCGGCCACCGCCAGCTTGCCGGAGGCGGTGCGAACCTGTTCGAGCAGGCGCTCGTACTCGGTCGGCGCGTGCACGTGCACCGGGTCGACACTGAGGTCGATCTCCAGCAGCGGCGGGCGGTCGAAGTGCGCCGGCGACCGCACGGCCACCGTCTCGCCGTCGAGCACTCGCACCAGCAGCGCACGCGTCGAGCGCAGTGTGCCGCGCTCGCGCGGATACGGGATCGCATAGTGCCCCTGGGCGTCCGTATGCGTCGAACCCACCACGTTCTCGCTGCGCAGCGCGACCTCGACGAGCTGCACCTCGAGGTCGGGGGCCGGCTCGCCCCCCGTCGAGGTCACCACGCCCTTGACCGCGTGTGCGGGGCGCGGGTGCTGGTGGCGCTCGGCGACCTCGTGGGCCTCGCGAACGTCGAGCACCGTCACCAGGGTGACGCTGTCCAGCCTGCCCGTGACGGGAAGGCCCCACTCGCGCTGGAAGACGAGGATGGCGTCCTCGTCGGTGTAGCCGAGTTCGCGGAGCGCGCCGAACGCGTGGCCCGGATCCGGAGTCGCCCGTCTCGTGGTCATCCCGTCCTGCCCTCGTGTCGCCCAAAGCCGCAGCGCGGGGGGATCATAACCGCGCCCCGGCCGTCGTGGAGGCCCCAATTTGCGTGATGTGGGTCACAGTCGACGTCGCCGGCGGCCACCTACGACGATGATGCTGGGGGCCGACCGAGCGGAATGGAGCTGGCGGCGGCGAGCGGACGTTCGTGGCACCAGCTTCGAGTACGTCGAACCATCAGCGCGATCCGGTCCGCTCCCGCTGAAGGTCTCGTTGCGACGCCCTCCACGTCGATCCCAACACGGTGCGCTACCGGCTCGACCGCATCGAGGAACCCACGGGATTCGCCATCGGCGATCCGAGTACGCCATCATCTCCACGATGCCGGACGGCTCGACGGTCCTCGACGTGATCGGAGCCCTGATCGGCAGCGTCAGCAACGTCGACACCGGCAAGACCATCCAGGTCAATGCGTCCGGGCCGGCCACGGTCACCGTGTCGCCCGATGGCAGCACTGCGACCTCCGACGCGCGTGGCCTGGTCCTGTTGCCCGGGACCAACCTCACCGCGTTCGGCTTCCCGTCGAACCTGGTGGTCACCTCGGGTGCCTGGCAGTACACGCAGGAGAGCGGGCTGGGAGCGCTGCTGGCCATGTCAGGGACACCACACCTGCTCACCGACGTCTGCGCTGCGCTGTCGTAATTCGCCGTCGCTCATACGGGGTGGCGCGGGGGTCGTAGGCGGCCCCTGCGTCACCGCCCGAGAGCGGGGCGACGCCATGGGCTTGACCAGCGGTCAGTCCGCGAGCGACCGGCTCATGCACGCGGCACGTCCGCTAGCAAGCACCCACGGAGCACAGTCGGCAGCGCCGGCCAGCAGAAGCACCCGCTCAGGCAGTCATTCAGTGCCTGCATCCGGCCTCAGGTAAGCCAACGGCGCCACAATAAGGTGACGGTCTCAGAGCTCGCCGCCTCGAGCGCGACAATCCGCGGATGGGGCGGCGAGACCGCGGCAACTTCGACCTGATCCGCCTGGTCGCCGCCAGCACGGTGCTCTTCAGCCATGCCTTTCTGCTGACGCACCCGAGGACCCCGGAGGGCGCGAGCACCGGTCTTGACCCCCTCGAGATGATCGACGGAGGGCGGTTCAGCCTCGGCTCGCTGGCCGTCGGGGTGTTCTTCGTGGTCAGTGGTTACCTGGTTGCCCAGAGCTGGATCAGCGACCCTCGCCCCCTGAGCTACCTCGCGCGCAGGGTCCTGCGGATCGGTCCAGGACTGGTCTCGACGGTCGTGGTCACGGTCCTCCTCGTCGGCCCGCTGGCGACCTCGCTGACGCTGGGGCACTACGCTGCTGCGCCGGCGACCCGCGGCTACCTCGTCAACGCCCTGCTCTACCCCGATCAGCCGGCATTGCCGGGGATTTTCCAGCACAACATCTGGCACTCCGACGTCAACGGCTCCCTCTGGACTCTGCGCTACGAGTTCACCTGGTACCTCGTCATTCCGCTGATCGCCTGGGCGGGCGTCCGCATGGCGCGGCGCGTGGTGCCGGTGTTGCTGGCAGTCGCGCTTGCTGCGCTCGCCACTCTCCCGCGAGGGGCGTCTGACCCGTTGCCCTTCAACCTCGACCTGGCTCTCATCCTTGTGCTTGGGTCGTACGCCCTCGTCGGCATGGCTCTGTACGTTTATCGCGACGTCATCCCCATGCGCGGATGGATTGCCGCGCTGCTGACGGTCCTTTGGGTTGCCACATGGCGAACCCCCCTCCTCAACGTGACTGCGTCAGTCGCCTTCGGCTACACAGCGATCTTCCTCGCTACACGGTCCAGTCTTGGCAACGGCCGTTTCGTCCCGAGGGCTGACATCTCGTACGGCGTGTACCTCTACGGGTTCCTCGTGGAGCAGGTCGCCGTGGCTCTTCTCGGGTCTCGAGCAAACCCGGCGACGGTCCTCGGGCTCGCCGCTCCGGTGACGGCTGGATGTGCGCTCTTGTCATGGCGGCTCATCGAGAGTCCGACCTTGCGCCTCAAGGCGCGCCTGCGCCGGCCTGCCGAGCGGTCCGTGCTGCGCGGCAACGCGCTGCCGGGCCCCGCGGCAGCCGAAGGCGTCGCCGTCTCTTTGTGACTTGGGTTGAACCAGTCTGTCAGCGGCGTTCGTCGTCTGCCGATTGCTCGGCCGGACCATCCCGAACCCCAGCCGCGAGCAGCTCCGCAGAGGTCCGCAGTTCTGCAACCTCTGGCGGCGCTCGCCTCTGCCGACCACGAGCGCATGGACGGCTCCGGCTACCACCGTGGCAGCGCCGGTCCCCAGCTCACCCCGTCCGCCCGCCTGCTCGCTGCCGCGGATGTGTACCAGGCGATGACCCAGGAGCGCCCGCACCGCCCGGCGCTGTCACCGGACGACGCCGCCGCGGCACTGCGCAGCGACGCCGAGGCAGGGCGCATCGACCGCGGCGCTGCCGAATGCGTGCTCGAGGCGGCCGGACACGTGCGTCGTCACCCGCGCGGTGAGCTGCCGGCGGGACTCAGCCGTCGCGAGGTGGAGGTGCTGCGCCTCATCTGCCTGGGGCGGAGCAACAGGCAGATGGCAGCCGCGCTGTTCGTCAGTGACCGGACCGTCGGCCATCACGTGGCCCACATCTACGACAAGATCGGACGCAGCACGCGCGCGGGGGCGGCCCTCTTCGCCATGGAGCAGGGGCTCTTCGAACCGGATGTCTGAGACCGGGGCGGATCAGCGCGGCCGAGCGTTCAGGCGTGGCGCGCCGACTCCATCCCCTGAGCCCCGGCGACGGCAACGTACGCAGCCACCAGCGCGGTCGCGGCGTGCGGGCCGATGTCGGCCCCGCCCAACGGGGATGATGCCCAGCAAGGTGCGCGAGCTGCAGGAGGAGATGCGAACGCAATGAACCAGGTGACACCCCGGCCTGTCGATGCACTCGAGGTCCTCATCCTCGTCGACAACGTCAGCGACGCCCTGCTGGCCAGCAGCGACGTGGCGCAGCGACCCGCTGCCAATCTCGACCCCGAGGCCGACCAGCTGCTCGCCGAGCACGGCTACTCGCTGCTGCTCACCGTCGAGCGCGACGGCACGCGCCACTCGTTCCTCTACGACGCCGGCTTCACCCGCGGCACCGCGCTGCACAACCTCGACGTGCTGGGAGTCAGGGTGGGCGACCTGCGTGCCATCGTCCTGTCGCACGGCCACGCCGACCACCACGGCGGACTCTCCGGCATGGTCGCGCGCGTCGGCCGCCGCGGCCTGCCGCTGGTGCTGCATCCCGACGCCTGGCTGGAGCGGAAGATCGTGTTCCCGGACGGGCGCGAGATCGCAGCGCCGCCGCCCAGCCACATGGACCTCGACCGGGAGGGCGTCGAGGTCGTCGAGGAACGCGGCCCGACGCTGCTGGTGGACGGCTGCATGCTGGTCACCGGCCAGGTCGAGCGGACCACCGACTTCGAGCCCGGCTTCCCCATCCAGTACCGGCGCACCGCGCGCGGATGGGAGCCCGACTACATGGTCTGGGACGACCAGGGCGTGATCGTGCAGGTCAGGGACAAGGGCCTGGTGGTGATGTCGAGCTGCAGCCATTCCGGCGTCATCAACGTGCTGCGCAACGCCCGCCGGCTGACGGGCGTCGACCGCGTCCACGCGTTCGTCGGCGGCTGCCACCTGACCGGCGCGATCATGGAACCGGTCATCCCGCGCACAGTGCAGGAACTGAGCACGTTCGGGTTCGAGCACATCGTCCCCGGCCACTGCACCGGCTGGAAGGCGACCCACCAGATCTCACGGCTGTTCCCCGACGCGTTCGTCCAGAGCAGCGTCGGCACCACGCTCCGCTTCTGAGTGTCATCCAGGCGGGATGTTCTGGTTGACGCGGAAGAAGTTGGCGTGCGTCGCGTCCCTGCCGGTGAACGCGGTGTCATCGTCCGAGAGCCGCCGCACCGCGCCACCCATGTGGAAGAGCAGCGTGTACGACATCGGCGCCGCGCAGGACCAGGCGCCGCTCGAGCTGCTCGGCGGCATCGCCTTCCTGCCGCTGCCGGCGGCTCTGCAGGGTGCTTGGCGGCCACGGCACGGCCCGCCGAGCCCCGCGCCCGCCGCGGCGCGCTTGAGCCTGCGGCGCGCCCTGCGCACACCCGCGTTCGGTGCCGGTGGTGCCGCGCTGCTCCTCTTCGGCATCGGCGGCGTGCTGGTCCTCCACAATGCGACTCCACACCCGGCGCATGCGCGGGCGCCGCGGCACACGACGCCGCCCTCAATGCAGTTGCCGAGCCGCTCCCCACGCCGGACCTGTCGACGCCCTCGCCGCTTCCGACGCCGGCCGCAGCGCCAACGCCGGCACCGACGCCCGATGCCGCACAGCAATGGGCATCGGCCCAGCAGCTGGTCCGCGGCGCGCACGGCTACCACGTCACGTACTCGTCCTTCTACGTCTACCCGGCCGGCGGCCCGGTGGGCAACCCGCAGTCCTTCGACCTCCAGGTCCAGCCGAACGGCAACTACAGCGGCACGCGATCGACGTCGGGGACGCCCAAGTGGTGTCCTACCTGCCCCGCGAGGACCGGGCAGCCGAGGTCGCGGCGCTCTTGGAACGTGCGTGGCAGCCGCGGAGCGAGAGGTGTGCGGTTTCACCACATAGTGGACGGCTGTCTCAGGACATAGTGGACGCTCTCGGAGGAGGGAGCGCCCATGGGCCTGGAGCGATACGTCGTCGACGCCGTGGTGCTGGAACGGCGCAACCCCCGCGAGCTCGCGCGCGACCATGGCATCTCCCGGAGCTGGATCTACGAGCTCGTAGCCCGGTACCGCAGGGGCGGCTATGAGACTCTGACCCCGCGGTCGCGGCGCCCCCGCTCCTGTGCTCACGCGGTTGCACCCGACATCCAGGCCGCCATCGTCCGACTCCGCCATGAGCTGAGCAACGCGGGACACGACGCCGGCGCCACCACCATCGCCCACCACCTGCAGGTCGCCGGCCTCAGCGCTCCTTCGGTGGCCACCATCTGGCGTGTCCTCTCGCGCCACGGCCTGGTCGTTCCCCAGCCGCAGAAGAGACCACGCTGCTCCTTCGTCCGCTTCGAGGCCCAACTGCCCAACGAGATGTGGCAGGCCGACACCACCCACTGGCACCTCGCCGACGGCAGGGACGTCGAGATTCTCAACTACATCGACGACCACTCCCGCCTGCTGCTCGCCGCCGATGCCTTCCTCACCACCAAGGCTGCGGACGTCGTGGAGAGCTTCCACGCCGCCGCAGCACAGCATGGCTACCCTGCGGCGCTGCTCACCGACAACGGGGCCGTCTTCACCGGCGCCTCGCGCAAGGGCAAGGTGCTGCTCGAGACCGAACTGGAACGCCTGGGCATCGTCGCCAAACACTCCACGCCCTACCACCCGCAGACCTGCGGCAAGGTCGAACGCTTCCACCAGACCCTCAAGCGCTTCCTCGCCAAGCGGGCGCCGGCTCACTCACTCGCCGTCCTGCAGCTGCAGCTCGACACCTTCCGCGCCTACTACAACCAACACCGTCCCCACCGCGCCCTCGGTGGTCGGACACCGCTGGTCGCCTTCAACGCCCGCCTCAAGGCTCACCCTGCTGACCCGCAGCCGACCACTCATTTCCGCGTTCGCAAGGACCGCACCGACCTCAAAGGCACGGTCACCCTGCGCTACCTCAGCCGCCTGCGTCACATCCCACTCGGCGCTGAGCACCGGCACCGCACCGTCACCCTGCTCGTCGCCGGCCGCCACGTCCGCGTCGTCGCCGAGGACGGCTTCCTGCTCCGCGAGCTCACCCTCGACCCGGGGCGCGACTACCAGCCCCTCGGCAAGCCACCTGGACCGCCTAGAGTTGTCCGGGATCTCGTGAGACAGGTGTCCACGATGTCCTGAGACATCACAGCCGCGGAGCGAGAGGGATTCGAACCCCCGAGGGCTTGGCGGCCCTTGCGGTTTTCAAGACCGTTCGTGCTCGAACAATTGAGCTCGATCTTGCCTTGTCTGAGCTCAACTTTCGGTCCACAGGGGACCAGAAGGGACCCGAAAATCCGCCGATAGTATGTCAATATAGTATGTCATCCGCTGGGCACCTTGCAGACCCCATGCGGTGAGGCGCCGGGGCCGGCAGGCCGGACATAACGGCCGCGGAGCAGGGACGTCGAAGTCTGGCAGGATCCACCGCCACCCGCCTGCAGGGAGCAATGAGGAGGAGTGACGGGCGCCGTCGAACGATCACGGCCCGCAATTGCCGTCGGTCGCGGTAAGCCATGCCAAGCTCGCCGGTAGGTTGGTACGACAGGTGACACGGTCGGCCTGGACGGCCAGGTCGTCACGCGCGCTGCTCGAGAGCGCCCACCCGAGCGGAGCCTCGACCCCCGGTTGGGGTATGTCCGCCATCCGCGCGTAGAATTCGGCCCCACCGAAGGCGGAGAACGCGAGCTGCGAGGTCGAGTTCTCCGACGCTTGACCGGCGTTCAGCTTGCCGAGTGGCGGCACCAGCAGCTCCAGGGGGCGGCTTGGTGGCGTGCCGGACGCCTGGGTGAGGTAGCCGTTGTCGAGCTGCACGAAGATGGGGCGGATGTGGTGGCCTTCGCCGGCAGTGCGGTTGTACTCGTCAATCCATGGCTTGACCTGGCGATAGAGGTTGACCGCCGCGAGGCTTCCGGTGCCGTCCGCGTACCCGCCGTCTATGACGTAGGTGTTGATCTGGTTGTCGTAGCAGTTGGCCATGCGCCCTGAGGGCGTGACGTAGGGAAAGCGCGCCGACAGCAGTGCCGCGGTGGACCGACGCACATCTTCCGGCCGGTCTCCCGATGTGCAGATGTAGTTGCCGACCATGTTGGTCGTCTGGGGCGCGGGCGCGACCTTGTGGTTTGCGGTCGTGTCGGACGGGATGGCCATGCACGCCAGAGGATCTACGGCCCGGCCGTTATTGGGCGTCACCGCCCCGAAGGTGTCCAGCAGCAGCGGGGAGACGATCTCCTGGCAGCCGCTCTCTTCTGCGGCGCCGTCGAGCAGCGCTAGTGGCACCCAGCCATGGTGGTTGCCGAGCACCGACTGGTAGTTCGCCAGGAAGTTCTGGGTCAGCGCGGCGTCGCCGTCCTCCCAGGACTCCTCGAGCACGGCGGCGCGGTCGTCACCCGGGAAACCGAGGAACGCCCGGGGCGTATCGACGTAGAGCATCCACGAGAACACCGCGCTCACGTGGTCGATGCCCAGTGTGGCCTCGTACCACGGGGTCGCCGAGCTGGGGTCGGCAGCGTCGAGTGCAGGACGCTGGTACCAGGGCAGCGGACCATGGCTCTCTGCCGACGACAGCCAGGAGACGACGCCCAGACTGCCCCCGCTGATACCGCTGACCGCGAACACGCGCGATGCCGCTGGCACAGTGCAGCCACTGGTGGGCTTCCCAAGGGGGAAGAGCTTGTCGAGCACCGCCGCTGTCCAGTAGGCGGCGCGGATGCCGCCACCTGAGCTGGCAACGAACACCATGGGAATGTCGCCTGGCGGCGCGTCGGGACGACCGACGCAGTTGTCAGCCATCCAGGCCTCGAACGCGTTGTGCGGGGTCAAGGGCTGCACGGCCTTGGCAACAGTCTGGAGGCGCACCTGATGTGGACCAAGAGTATCGATCGAGGTGCCGATCACCAGCCACAGCAGCAGGCCGAAGAACACCGGAACGCGGCGCAGTCGCAGCAGTCGCAGCCCCGCCGGCGGGACGGTCGAGTCGGCCCAGCGCTGCAGCTCGGTCAGGCTGACGAGCAGCGCGCCGATGAACAGAAGGGTGGCGCCGAGGGCGCCGACTACCGCCGGGAAGCCGAGATGGGTCGCGGGCAGTGTGGCAAGGACCCATGCCGCGGCGGTGACGCCGGCGAGCGCCGGGTAGGCAGCGCGTCGCTGGAAGATGCCCTTGAGAAGACCGCTGCTGAGCAGAGTCGGCGTCGCCGCGGCCAACACCAGCAACAGCACAGCCAGGATGAGCAGCAGCCCGAAGCGCCAGGAACCGTCGACAAGGAGCGCAGGCGTGGAGACGCGCGCCAGCTCGATGCCGACGACGGCGATTGGTACCGCGGCCACCCAGCGCGCGTACCTTGCCGCTCGGTCCACGGCCGCCGTGCCCGCCGGCTCCTTGCGCCCAGCGATGACTGTTTTGAGGTCGTCGGGCTCGTCAGCGCCGACCGCGGGAGCGCCGGCAGGCGCGGCCTCGTTCCAATCCCACGGGTTCGTCCTCGCGACCAACGAGAGGAATGACGTCGCCAGGAGGACGATCCCCAACCCGCCCAAGGGTCGCCACCCTGGCCATCCGAAAGCGGCTGCCACCAGTATGACGCCGGTGGCGAGCACCAGCCGCGGATGGTGCGTGGATTGTGCATCGGCCGCGGGCTTGCCGCGCGCTCGCGGCGCGGCGTCATCGTCGAGGCGCCACTCGGTGAGAGTGCGGTGCACGCTGCGCCAGAGCAACAACGAGAGCACCGCGAGCGAGAGGAGCGTCAGCACCAGGCCGAGAAGGCCCAACCAGAATCGCCTCCGCGAGCCATCGAGGTCGAGGGTGCGCAGCAGCAGATCCGGAGCCTGGTCCACCCCGAGGCCCAGCAGAGGAAGGATCAGGACGACGGTGAGCGCGATCTGCAGACGCAGCCTTGCGGCCACCGATCTGACGTCGCTGAGGTAGGTCAGGCTGGTGTCCCCCAATTGCAGTCGCTCGTTCGCGGACTCGACATGCGGAGCGACGGCCAGCACCAGAACGATCGTCGCTAGTGCCGCCATCGGCACCCAGCGAACGTAGGAGCTGAACTGCAGCGTGTTTCCGGCCGCGCCAATCCACCAGGACGACGATCCGCTGTCGGCGAGCAATCCGTGTGCGACCGTCTCGGCGATGGTGCCGAGAACGGTCAGCGCGCCGAGGGAATACGGGAGCTTGCCCCGCGCACTGTTACGGAGTGCCTGCCCGATGGCGTCATCTTGCATTTCCCGTGCCCACCTCCGGGCGATGTACACCAAGACCAACAGGAGGACCAGGGTGAAGAGCAGGTCCAGGCCGATATAGGTCCACACCAGCATCCTCGCGGTGAAGTCGCCGGAGGCCTGGGCTGTGCCAGCGTTGAGCCGGGCCACGCAGTCCGAAACCCGACCCGCGATCAACTGAGCTGGGTCGCTCCCGGTGGCGTTCCCGGGTCGCAGCGTGTAGTTGTTCCAGACGCACCATGCCCGTTGCGCGTCTGACTGGTTATGGACAGCGCTCACGGCATAAGCGGGCTGGCCCCGAACCTCGATACGGCCGACGCTCCCGTCAATCTGTTGCGCGACCAGGACGGCAAGCGCTGCCAGCAGCAACGTGAACCATACGCGGCGCTTGCCTCGCCACGGAACAGCGCTCCCCGTCTTCGGCACGCCGCCCTCATGCCTCGGCGCAGACCTCCTCCTACTCGATCGGTCCTGTCCGCCAGTCCGTTGAGCGACGGACGGGGTTGCCTCCAGTATCTCTGGGGAGCCGCTGGCGGTTCTGGTTATCCGGCGGTCCCTCTCGTCTTGAGACTGCTTCGCCTGCCCGTCCGCCACCACCTCGACACGAATCGCTCGCTCGGGTCCCGTACAGAGCAAACCCTCTACGTGCAACCCGGGTAGCCTCCGCTCGCCAAAATGCGCGTGGACGACCCAATCCGTCGGCGCATACCATATGAACACTCTTGTGTTGTTCGGCCCCGGCTTGGGCACCCACCCGCTGTACGAGGCCGGAACATCCGCGCGAGGGACATCGCCAGCGGTGAACCCGAGGAAGCTCACCCGAACCGCGATGTTTCGGGCCACGGCCGTGCCGTCGTTCCTGAGGTTCAGGGAGAGTGTGATCTCCTCCGGGCCGGCTCCTGGGCTTCCCAGTTCGAGCTTGTTCTCCCATCCCTCCGGGCCAACCACGAGTCGTGGGCGGAGCAGCGCCTGAGAGAGGGTGACAGCCGCCACGATACCGGCAACCAATGCGATAGCCAGCCCACCGCCGCTGAAAATCACCTCGAGCGTCGTCAACTCGTTGCCCGTGCCGGACCGTCCGGTGACAGCCACGAAAACGCACAGTCCGACGACGGCTAGAAATAGGGTGACGATCGAAACCCATGCCCAGGGCGCAGTAAGGCGCGCAAGTATCCGATGCCGGATAGAAGCGGCATCCCCTGTGGGTATACCTGCCATTGCCCGCCACTCCCCCTGCGCCGCCCATTAGCTGCGCCACGAGCACACGACCGCCCGGGCGCAGCCACCATAGCAACGCGCACCACCAACGTCAACGGCGTCCCGCTCGTACCCGCAAGGACGCCGTCAAGAATGCGGCCCCGCGACCATTGACCGCTGGTCAGTTAGCCGGCGTTCAGCGAGTTACGGTGGCGTGATGGGCGGGAGCGAATCCGAATGTTCGTGCGAATCAGCGACACTCGCAATGTCTGGCAGTGGCGTCCCGTAGTGTGGTGTAAATCGACGGTCGGCCCGGCGCCCGGAAGCGGGTAGACGAAGAAGGCCACCGTCAGGTTCTCTTGGAAGTCTGTTACCCCAACCAGGAGAC
>Ga0070713_100000174_pt1 | contig 42901 bp, 31 predicted proteins | sample LARL82metaG_FD_65465 | JGI IMG/M metagenome (GOLD analysis project Ga0070713, IMG submission 65465) | Corn, switchgrass and miscanthus rhizosphere microbial communities from Kellogg Biological Station, Michigan, USA - LAR L8-2 metaG | ecosystem: Host-associated > Plants > Roots > Rhizosphere ... | reverse complement strand
CCGACGCGACGATCGTTGCGCTGCTCGCGGCGATGGGCGTCGATGCGGCCGACGATGCGAAAACCGACATGGAGCTTCGTGCCCACGACGCCGCGCTCGACGAGCGCGGGATCGCTCCACTGGTGGTCCTCCGCGAGAACGTGCGTCCGTGGACGCTGCGCTGCCGGCTGCCGCGCGCGCTGGAGGGCACGCCTCTGGCAGTGCGCGTGATCTGCGAGGACGATGCCGAGCTCGACAACGGACGGTTGGCGTACGCGCCGGCCGACAGCTCGCCCGCCGACGGGGGGACGTGCATCGGCGTGGAGCTGACCCTGTCGGCTTCGCTTCCCCCCGGCTATCACCGCATCGAGTTGTCCGCGGGCGAGACGATCTTCGCGCGAACCACGTGCGCGGTCGCCCCCGCAGCGTGCTACGTCCCGGTCCCTCCCAGTGAAGGAAGGACATGGGGTGCCACCGTGCAGCTTTACGGGGTGCGCTCGGAGCGCAACTGGGGGATCGGCGACTTCACCGACCTGGCGACACTCAGCGAGCAATGGGGCGCGCGCGGTGCGGGCATCGTCGGTGTCAACCCTCTGCACGCGCTGTTCCCCGATCAACCCTGGCACGCGAGTCCCTACAGCCCGTCGAGCCGGATGTTCCGGAACACGCTCTACCTAGACGTCGAGGCCATCGCGGAATTCCGCGAATGCGCCGAGGCCCGCGCGCTCGTCGCATCATCAACCTTTCAGGGGACGCTGGCGAAATTGCGCGAGGCGCCGCTTGTCGACTACGCCGGCGTCGCACAGGCCAAGCGTACGGTGCTCGAGATGCTTTATCGGTATTTCAGGGCGCATCATCTCGAGGACGCGCGCGCGGATGCGTTTCGCGCCTATCTCGCGGCGGGAGGCGACGCGCTGCGTCGTCACGCCTTGTTCGAGGCGTTGCAGGAGCATTTCCACGGCGCCGACCCCGAGGTGTGGGGCTGGCCGGCGTGGCCGCCGCACTACCGCGATCCGGCATCGACCGCGGTCGCGCGCTTCGCGGCGGAGCACGCCGAGCGCATCGAGTACTTCGCGTACCTTCAGTGGCAGGCCGAGCTTCAGCTCGCCGCCGCGGCGGACCGCGCGCGCGTTGCGACTCTGTCGATCGGCATCTACACCGACCTCGCGGTCTCGATCGATCGAGGCGGCGCGGAGGCATGGGCGAACCAGAGCATCTACGCGATGGGGGCGAGCGTGGGCGCGCCGCCCGACGCCTTCAACATGCGCGGACAGGACTGGGGGCTGCCGCCGCTCGTTCCGGCGCGCCTTGCCGCCGCGGGCTACGCGCCCTTCCTTGCGACCCTGCGCGCCACCATGCGGCATGCCGGCGCGCTGCGCATCGATCACGTGATGGGGCTGGCGCGACTGTTCTGGGTCCCGGCAGCAAGCAACCCCGCGGACGGCGCGTATGTCCAGTATCCGTTCGACGATCTTCTCGGCCTGCTCGCGCTGGAGAGTCACCGGCACCGCTGCATCGTCATCGGTGAGGACCTCGGCACGGTGCCCGATTACGTCCGCGCGGCGCTGCAGGCCAACGCGATTCTTTCGTATCGCGTGCTGATCTTCGAACGTGACGCCGCGGGCGAATTCAAGGCGCCTGCGGCGTATCCCCCTGAGGCGCTGGCGACCACCGGCACGCACGATCTGCCGACGCTCGCGGGATGGTGGTCCGGTGCCGACATCGACCTGCGCGCGGCGAACGGACTCATCGCGACCGATGCGGATCGCGACGCGCAGGTTCGCGAGCGGACAAGCGATCGCATCCGGATGCTCGCGGCGTTACGGCGTGCAGGTCTGCTCATGTCGCCGGTCGCGACCCACGCGCCGGCGGACCGGTCCATGGAGCCGGAGCTTGCCCGCGCCATCCAATCCTATCTGGCGGCGACACCTTCGCGACTGCAGGTCATCCAGCTCGAAGACGTCGTGGGCGTCCAGGATCAGGCCAATCTCCCGGGTACCACCGACGCGTATCCCAACTGGCGCTGGAAACTGCCGCTGCCGCTCGAGCGCTGGCCGCACGACGCGCGCTTCGATGCGCTGGCCCGCACGCTCGCGACCGAGCGCCCGCGTCCTCCGTCTCCGCGGCCCGGATCAGCCGAAAGCAGCGCAAGCGTGACGCGCGTGCCGCGCGCAACTTACCGCCTGCAACTCAATCGAGCGTTCACGTTCGCCGATACCGAGGCTCTAATCCCGTATCTGGCGGCGCTGGGCGTAAGCCACGTGTACTGCTCTCCTTACCTGCGCGCGCGCCCCGGCAGTCTTCACGGATACGATATCGTCGACCACAGCGAGATCAATCCGGAGATCGGCACGCGCGCGGATTTCGACCGCTTCGTCGCCACGCTCGATGCGCACGGTATGGGGCACCTGTGCGACGTCGTTCCCAACCACGTCGGGGTGATGGGTGCCGACAATCGCTGGTGGATGGACGTGCTCGAGAACGGCCCGGCATCCGAATTCGCGGATTATTTCGACATCGATTGGGCGCCCTTCGATCCCGCGTTTCGCGGCCGGCTCGTGGTGCCGGTGCTGGGCGACCCCTACGGCGTCGTGCTCGAGCGCGGTGAGCTCAAGCTCGCGTTCGAGGCCGATGGCGGCGGCTTCGCCGTCCGCTACTACGACCATCGGTTCCCGATCGACCCGCGCGAGTGCCCGCCGCTGCTCGCCGAGGCGCTGGAACGCTGCCGCGACGCACTCGCGCCGGACGTCGGCGCAGCGGTGGCCCGGCTCGTCGCGACGCTGCGCGCGCTGCCGGCGCGCTCGGTCACCGCCACGGAGGCGCTTGCCCGCCGCCGCAACGATGGCGCCGCGTGCAAGGCCACGCTGGTCCGCCTCGCGCGGGCGCATCCGCCGCTGGCCAAGGCGATCGACCAGGTCGTGGCCGGAATCAACGGCACGCCGGGCGATGCCGCGACATTCGAGGCGATGCATGCGCTGCTCGAAGCGCAGGCGTTTCGCCTTGCGCACTGGCGCGTTGCCTCCGACGAGATCAACTACCGGCGATTCTTCGACGTCAACGATCTCGCCGCGCTGCGGATGGAGAATGACGATGCGTTCGATGCGACGCATGCCTTCATCCTCCAGCTTGCGGCGGAGGGAAAGATTCATGGTTTGCGCATCGATCACCCGGACGGCCTTTATGATCCCGGCAGCTACGTCAAGCGGCTGCAGACGCGCTATCGGCAATACGTCGCCGAGATGCGCCCACAGCCGGAGCAAGGCGTTGCCCCCCTGTATGTCCTGCTCGAGAAAATATCCGCCAGCCACGAGCGCCTTCCCGAGGATTGGCCGGTGAACGGCACGACAGGCTATCGTTTCGCGAACGCCGTCAACGGACTGTTCGTCGACAGATCCGCCAAGCTGCGACTCGATCGCGCATGGCGCGCGTTTGTGGGCGCCGACGCCGACGACTACGGCACCACGGTGCTGCGCAGCAAGGTCGCGATCATGCGCGGGCCGCTGGCCGCGGAACTGACGATGGTCACCAACCGTGCGCTGCGCATCGCCCGCGCCGATCCCAACACCCGGGACTTCACGTTCAACGCGCTGCGCGAAGCGATCGAGGAGATCGTCGCGCGCTTTCCGGTCTACCGGACCTACGTGAGCGAGGGCGGGGCTTCGGCGCAGGACCAGCGCTACATCGACTGGGCGATCGCGCGCGCCCGACGCGAATCGCGCAGGGCCGACCCCAGCGTGTTCGACTTCATGCGCGCGTTGATGCTGGCGACGCCGCCGCCACACGCGCTGGAATCGCGTGCAGCCGAGTATCGCGCCTTCGCGATGCGCTTCCAGCAGTTCACCGCGCCGGTGACGGCCAAGGGCGTCGAGGACACGGCGTTCTACCGCTTCAATCGCCTGGTCTCGGTCAACGACGTCGGCAGCGACCCCGACGAGTTCGGCACGACGGTGCGTGCGTTTCACGGGGCCTCGCAGGATCGCGCCACCGCGTGGCCCACAACCATGCTTGCCACATCGACGCACGACAACAAGCGCTCCGGCGACGTCCGCGCCCGCGTCGACGTTATCTCGGAAGTACCCGCGATTTGGCGCCTTGCGGTCAGGCGCTGGAGCCGGCTCAACCGCAGCCGCAAGCGACACGTCGACGGCCGGAACGCACCCTCGCGCAACGACGAATACCTGCTCTATCAGACACTGGTCGGAACCTTTCCGGCGCGCGGGATCGACGACGACGCCATGGCGCAGTATGTGCGACGCATACGAGATTACATGGTGAAAGCGGCTCGCGAAGCCAAGGTGCACACGAGCTGGCTCTCCGTCGACGCGGATTACGAGGCGGCGCTCGTCGCGTTCGTCAGCGCTCTGCTCGCCGGCGGCGAGCACAACCTCTTTCTCGACGATCTGCGCGCGCAGATCGGACTCTTCGCCTGGTTCGGACAACTCAACAGCGTATCGATGTCGCTTCTCAAGTTCACGTCTCCCGGCGTTCCGGACATTTATCAGGGCACGGAGCTGGTCGACCTTCGCCTGGTCGATCCGGACAATCGGGTTGCGGTGGACTACGTGGTGCGCCGCGCGGTACTGGAGGAGTTCGACGCGCTGGCGGGTGCTGGCGCAGACCAGATCGCGCGGGCCATCGCAGGGTGGTTCGCGGCGGGCGATGGACGCGCCAAAATGTGGGTCATGCATCGTCTGCTGCGTTTTCGCGCGGTTCACCGCGAGCTCATGACCACGCAGGACTATCTTCCGGTACACGTGGCGGGCGCGCGCGCCGACCACGTCGTCGCCTTCGCGCGACGCCTCGACAACCACGGGATCATCGCCGTCGCCGGCCGCCTGTTCGCCTCGCTGGGGCTCGACACCGGCACATTGCCGGTGGGCGAAGACGCGTGGGCCGATACGATGCTCGATCTGGGATTCGTCCCGGCGGGCGCGCGGCTCGCCAACGTCCTCACGGGCAAGGTGCTCGACGCCCGCGTCCGCTCGCTGCCGCTGGCGGAGGTCTTCCGCCACTTCCCCGGTGCCGTCCTGCACTACGAGCAACGCGACTGACTGGCCACACTCCGCGAGGATCGATTGTCGACCGACTCGAGCACCAAGGCGCTGTTCCCCGGCTTTGAAAGCCGTAGGGTCACGGTGGAGGCCGGCATCGACATCGCCGCCGTCATCGGGGGTGCCGGTCCGCCCCTGCTTCTGCTGCACGGCTACCCGCAGACGCACGCCATCTGGCATCGCGTCGCGACGATGTTGGCGACGAGCCACACCGTGATCGCCGCGGACCTCCGCGGCTACGGCGACTCGTCGAAGCCTGCGGGCGCGTCCGACCACGCTAACTACGCCAAACGCGCGATGGCGCTCGATCAGGTGACGCTGATGCGAAGCCTCGGCTTCGAGCACTTCGACGTGCTCGCGCACGATCGCGGGGCGCGCGTGGCGCATCGGATGGCGATGGACCATCCGCAGGCGGTGAAGCGGATGGTGCTGCTCGACATCGCGCCGACGCTGGCAATGTACGAGCAGACGACCGAAGCCTTTGCGCGGGCCTACTGGCACTGGTTTTTCCTGATTCAACCCGCGCCGCTGCCCGAGCGGTTGATCCAAGCCGACCCCAGTGCGTACATCCGTGATCTGATGGGCAACCGTAGTGCGGGGCTCTCGCCCTTCGACCCGCGCGCGCTCGCCGAGTACGAGCGCTGCATCGCGCTACCGGGCGCGGCGCATGCGATGTGCGAGGACTATCGTGCAGCGGCGAGCATCGACCTCGTGCACGACCGCGCCGATCGCGAAGCGGGACGCATGCTGGACCTACCGTTGCTGGTGCTGTGGGGCGAACAGGGCGTCGTGCACCGATGCTTCAAGCCACTCGACGAATGGCGGCGCGTCGCGCGTGACGTCCGCGGCGAGGCGCTGCCGTGCGGGCACTACATCGCCGAGGAAGCGCCCCACCCGCTGCTCGCCCGGATGGCTCCGTTTCTCGGGTGAGATTGCCCGCTTTCTCTGGATACGCCTATTCTGCTATCGTCCCAACTCGCTCCTGCATCCAGCCTCCCGACGATCATGGACAAGCAAGCTAACCCGCCGCGTCGCCCGAACGCCCTCGGCGTTCATTCGATCAACCGCTTCGCCTTCAGCGTGCCCGACCTCGATCCGGCCGAGCGTTTTTACTCCGCGTTCGGGCTCGACACCCGGCGCGAGAGGGACCGGCTCGACGTTTACGCGCACGGTCATCCGCACCGCTGGGGCAGCATCCACGCCGACGGCAAGCCCAAGAAGCTGCAATACCTGAGCTTCGGCGCCTACGAGCAGGATTTCGACGCGCTCAAGCGCCGCATCGAGGCGCACGGCGCGTGCGCACCGCATCCGCTCTCGGACCAGCAGGGCGCATGGACCCGCGATGCCGATGGCACGCCGGTCCAGGTGGTAGTCGCGCCGAAGGTCTCGCCCTCGGCCAGGTTCCAGCCCGTTGCGCCGGCTGCCGTCTCGCCAGGCAAAGGCGCGGCTCCCAGCCGCAGCAAGCTCGGACCGGTGCGACCGCGGCATCTGTCGCATGTGCTGCTGTTCACGCCCGACGTGCTGCGCCAGACCGCGTTCTACGGCGAAATCCTCGGGCTTCGTCTGTCCGACCGCTCCGCCGACATCATCGCATTCATGCACGGCCCGCATTCGAGCGACCACCACCTCCTCGCATTCGCCAAGTCGCACGCACCCGGCTACCACCATTCGAGCTGGGACGTCGCCAGCATCGACGAAGTCGGGTTGGGCGCGGAGCAGATGAGGGCGCAGGGCTACACGCATGGCTGGGGCGTCGGGCGCCACGTGCTGGGCTCGAACTATTTCTACTACGCGCAGGACCCCTGGGGCAGCTGGGCGGAGTATTCGCATGGCATCGATTTCGTCCCGGCCGATGTCGAATGGCCCGCCACGGATCACGCGGTCGAGGATTCGTTCTACGTCTGGGGACCGCCGGTACCCGACGACTTCATCGTCAATCAGGAACAACCGGCGCCGGCTTGATCGAAGGCGCTAGCTCGACGCGATAACGATGTCGCACGACAGCGTTTGATTCGAAGTACGCCGACAAAACGAAAAGACAACGAGGAGGAGCAGTCGATGACCACCGTACAACGCTTGGCCTTCCGGGCTGGCGCGGCGATTTGCGCGCTGGCGGCGCTGATGCTTGCGAGCACCGGCGCGATGGCGCAAGGCGCCCAGCCGCCGGTTCGCATCGGCAGCACGCTTGCGCTCACCGGCCCGCTCGCCTCCACCGGTCTCGTCCACAAGGTGGTGGGCGAGATCTACGTCGAGCAGCTCAACAAGCGCGGCGGATTGCTCGGCCGGCAGGTCGAATGGATCGTCAAGGACGATCAGTCCAAGCCCGACCTCGCGCGCACGCTCTACGAGCAACTGCTCACCGTGGACAAGGTCGACCTGCTGATCGGTCCGTACGCGACCGGTGCGATCCTCTCCGCGATGGGGGTGGCGCAGCGCTACAACAAGGTGCTCGTGCATCACACCTTCGGCATCCCGTCGATGGCGAAATACGAGATGCAGTTTCCCGCGTGGTCGCTGGGACCCGATCCGGCGAACACGGTGCCGAACACGGTGTTCGATGCGCTGGCCGCGTCTCCCAAGCCGCCCAAGACCATCGCGGTGGTGACGAGCAAGTTCCCGTCGGTGCACTTCATGTCGCTGGGGGCGCGCGAAGTCGCCAAGAAGCGTGGCCTCAACGAGGTGCTGTTCCTCGAATGGGACTTCGGCAACCTCGATTACGGCCCGATCGCGGCGCGTATCAAGGACGCCAAGCCGGACTTCCTCTGGGTCGGCGCGATCGGACTCGAAGGCAACCAGCTGCTCGACGCGCTTTCCAAGATCGACTACACGCCGCAGGAGCATTTCTATATGTATCCGGCGCCGGGCCCGATGTCGAAGTCGCCGCTCGCGAAGAATGCGCTGTCGATGACGGTGTTCGAGGAGCACCCGCCGTTCACCAACGCCCCAGGCGCGAAGGAATTCATTGCGCTCTACCACGAGCGCGCTGCGAAGGCGGGGATCCCGGACACGTCGGTCGAGGTGCAGGCTGCCGCGTCGTATACCGCGTGGCAGATCCTCGAAGCCGGCGTGCGCGGCGCTAACAGCCTCGACGACAAGGCAATCGCCGCGTGGATCAAGAAAAACGGTGTCGACACCATCCAGGGGCATCTGCGCTTCGACGGTCCCAGCAACTACGGCGACGATCTGATGCGCGTGAAGCAGGTGCAGAACGGGCGCTGGGTCACGGTGTATCCCAAGGAGTTCGCCGCACCCGGCGCGACGCTGCTGGTGCAATGACCGTTTCGGCGCAGGCCCATGCTGCGCCGGCAAAAGCGCGCGCGACCCCGACCAACCGGCGGCGCGCGCGCACTGCAACGCCTCGTCGCGCATGACCTTGCCCAGCGGCACGCTGCTCGCGCAGTCCGCGCTCTCGGGCGTATTCATCGGCAGCCTGTACGGTCTATTGGGACTGGGTGTCAGCCTGTCGTGGGGTCTGCTGCACATCATCAACCTCACGCACTTCGGCTTCGCGTTTCTCGCCGCGTACCTGTGCTATCAGCTCGCGAGCGTGGGCGGCATCGATCCGCTGCTCACGCTGGTGCTCATCGTTCCGCTGTTCTTCGGGCTCGGCGTCGCGGTGCAGTGGCTGCTCGCGCGCTTTTCGGTATCACCGCTCAACTCGCTGCTGGCGACCTTCGGACTGACCGCGATCATCGAAGCGGGAATCCAGGCCGAGTGGACTGCCGACTTTCGCAAGCTGGAATCGATCTACGCGGGACAGAAATTCCGCATCGGCGCGTTGTACGTACCCGTTCCTGAACTGCTGACGCTCTCGCTCGCGGTGGCGCTGTGCTTCGGTGTCTGGGCTGCCATGCGCTACACCGACCTCGGCCGCGCGTTGCGCGCGCTGGCTGAGGACGCGCCGGTCGCGGCCGCGTTCGGCATCGATCGGCGCTCGCACGCGCTCATTCTCGCGGGTGTATGCGGCGCGCTGGCCGGCGTCGCAGGCGTCTGCCTCGCGTTGAGCTTCACGCTGACGCCGTCGCAGATCTACGCGTGGGTCGGCGTCGTCTTCGCGGCGGTGATGCTGGGCGGGCTCGGGTCGGCGCTAGGACCGCTCACCGCGGGCATCATCATCGGCGTAAGCGAGGCGGTGACCATGGCTTTCGTGTCGCCGTCGTGGGCGCCGATCGTCTCGTTCACGCTCCTGATCGCGTTGCTGCTGCTGCGCCCGGGCCGCACCTGAAGATCGACCGCACGCTCGTCGCGATCGTCGCCGCCGGCGCCGCGCTCGCCGCGGTCCCGTTCCTGCACCTTCCCGGGTTCTACGAATCGTTCATGTATCTGGTGCTGCACTGGATCGTGCTGGCGACGTCGTGGAACATCCTTTCTGGTTATAGCGGCTACTTCTCGTTCGGCCATGGCGCGTTTTTCGGGATCGGCGTGTACACGACCGCGGTGCTCGCGGGGAAATTCGACGTGCCGTTCCTGTGGACGCTCCCCGCCGCGGCGCTGCTCGCTGCACTGGTCGGCGTTGCACTGGGCGCAGTGGTATTCCGCGTGCGGCGCGTGCGCGGTGAAGTATTCGCCCTGCTGACCCTCGCGGTCACTTTCGTGCTCGCCACCATCGTGCTCAACACGCCGATCGATGGCGGCCCCGGCGTGTATCTTTCCGCGATCGCCGTGCCGGCGCTGGCGCCGACGCCTTCCGGCGCGTTTTACATGATGGCGCTCATCCTCGCGGTGCTGACGCTGGTAATCGCGCGCGCGATTCCCCAGGCGCGCCTGGGCGTGGGCCTGTTCGCGATCCACGATGACGAGGACGCGGCGGAGGTGATGGGCGTACCCACGTATCGCTACAAGCTCGCCGCGTTCGGCATCTCGTGCGCACTCGCCGGGGTGGCGGGTGGGATCCAGGCGCTATTCGTCTCCTACGTCACGGCGAACAGCACCTTCAACATCACGGTGCCGCTGACGGTGATCCTGATGAGCGTGCTGGGCGGCACGCGCCACTGGGCCGGACCGGCGATCGGCGCCACCGCGATCACGCTGCTGCTCTACGCGTCGACCGCCGCCGACCAGGCATTGGCAGGCAAGGCGATCAGCGGCGCGATCCTGGTGGCGGCGGTGCTGTTCATGCCCGACGGCATCCTCGAGCTGCTGCGAACAAGGGTCTCCAGATCCGCTCCACGCCTCGCGGTGCCGCCAGCAAAAGCCCCGATGCAGCCGACGTTGCAATCGGTTCGATCATCGACGGGGGCACATGGCAGCAGGCCATTGCTGTCGGTGCGCGGCCTGCGCAAATCGTTCGCGGGCGTGCGCGCGCTCGATGGCGTCGACCTCGACGTGCACGAAGGCGAGATCGTCGGTGTGCTCGGCCCCAACGGCTCGGGCAAGTCCACCCTGATCAACGTGGTGAGCGGGCATTATCGCGCCGAGACCGGAAGCGTCGCGTTTGCCGGGGCCGAACTCGCTGAGCTGCCCGCGCATCGCATTGCCCGCGCGGGCATAGCGCGCACCTATCAGATCCCGCGCCCCTTCGCGCACCTGAGCGTGCGCGACAACGTCGCGCTTACCGCGATGTTTGGGCTGGCGCAGCTCGAGCGCGCCGCGGCCAACGACATCGCGATGCAGTGGCTCGCGTTCACCGGACTGCAGTCGCGCTCCGCCGCGATGCCAGGAGATCTCAACCTGCACCAGACCAAGTTTCTCGAGCTGGCGCGCGCGCTCGCGTCGCAGCCGCGGCTGCTGATGCTAGACGAAGTGCTCTCCGGCCTGACGCCCACCGAGATCGACGAGGCGGTCGAGCTGATCCGCCGCATCCGGGACCGCGGCACGACCATCGTCCTCGTCGAGCACGTGGTGCGCGTGGTGACCGCGCTGTCCGATCGCATCGTCGTGCTCGACCAGGGCCGCGTGCTGGCGCAGGGCAAGGCCTCCGAAATCATGGCGCGCGACGACGTCGCCGTCGCCTACCTGGGGGTGCCGCATGCTTGAGCTGCGCGACCTGCGCGTGTGCTACGGCGCGGCACCGGCGCTGTGGGACGTCTCGCTTACGATCGGCGCGCGGGAGATCGCGTGCGTGCTCGGCCCCAATGGCGCCGGCAAGACGACGCTGATCAACGCGATCGCGGGTCTGCATCCTTGCAGTTCCGGCACGCTCGCCATGGACGGGCGCGACCTACGCGGTGTCGCCGCCCACCGCTTTTGCGCAGCGGGCATCGCCATCGTCCCCGAAGGACGGCGGCTGTTCACGCGCATGAGCGTACGCGAGAACCTCGAGGTCGGCAGCTACCTGCGCATGGCACGCAAGGAACGCAGCCGAACATTGGAGTACGTGTGCACGCTGTTCCCGCAGGTGCGTGACAAGCTCGACGTGTCCGCGGGATCGCTTTCGGGCGGGCAGCAGCAGATGGTGGCGATCGGCCGCGCCTTGATGGCGAAGCCGCGACTGCTGCTGCTCGACGAGCCCTCGCTCGGGCTTTCGCCCGCGATGGTGATCGTGATGTTCCGCGCCATTCGCGAAGTGCACGCCGCGGGAACGGCCGTGCTGCTGAGCGAGCAGAACGTGGCGATGGCGCTGGATGTCGCAGACCGCGCGTACGTCCTCGAGGAAGGCCGGATCGTCGCCGAAGGCACGCCCGACGACGTGCTCAACAACCCCGAGCTGCGCCGCGCTTACCTGGGGGTCGCCGCGCAACGTTGAGCGTCGTGTGGCGCGCCGCCGCGCGCCGCGGGTCCGGGAACGGACAATGACCTAGATCAAAGTCTTTCCGCGGGTCGAATGTAGGCTTCTTAGTTCTAGTGGCGCTCCCATCATGAGCCTGATCCCGAAAGACCTGACGCCTGTTTACAAGGCGACGATCGCCAAGGGCACGAGTGCCCTGCGCTGGCAGCGGCCGGCGTATGTCGACTTCCTGCCGCCGTGCAACAACGCCTGCCCCGCCGGCGAGAACATCCAGGCGTGGCTGGACCTCGCGCAGGCGGGCCGCTACGAGGAAGCGTGGCAGAAATACATGGAGCAGAATCCCCTGCCCGCTACCCATGGCCGCGCCTGCTATCACCCATGCGAGACCTCGTGCAATCGTAAGCATCTGGATCAGGCGGTCTCGATCCATTCGCTGGATCGGTTTCTCGGCGATCTGGCCAACGCCGCCAGCTGGAAGGTTTCGACGGCCCCACCGACCGGCAAGCGCGTTCTGGTCATCGGCGCCGGACCTGGCGGCCTGTCCTGCGCGTATCACCTGAGGCGCATGGGACACGACGTCGAAATCCGCGACGCGAGCCCCGAGCCGGGCGGCATGATGCATTACGGCATCCCGGCGTATCGCCTGCCGCGCGATGGCCTCATGAAGGAGATCGACCGCATCGAGGTGATGGGCGTGAAGATTACGCGCAACCACCGCGTCGACGACTTGCTCGCCGAGAAGCAGGCGGGCCATTTCGACGCGTTATTCCTCGCGGTCGGCGCGCAGGTCGGCAACCACCTCGACATTCCGTCGATGGACGGCGGCAAGATGATCCACGCACTGACCCTGCTGGAACAGGTCGAGCAAGGTCGCGCGCCGCGGCTCGGCCGGGTGGTCGGCATCATCGGCGCGGGCAACACCGCCGTGGATGTCGCGCGCGTCGCCAAGCGCCTCGGCGCCGAGGAAGCGGTGCTCATTTATCGCTCCGACCGTCAACACATGCGGGCCCACCCCTACGAGGCGGCGGAAGCCTTCGCCGAGGGCGTGAAGGTCCGGTGGATGTCCACGGTGAAGCAGTTCGGCAGCGACGAGATCGTGGTCGAGGAGATGCAGATGGCGCCCGACGGAAACGGCACTATCGGCACCGGCAGGTTCGAGCGCTTGCAGGCCGACTCGCTGGTGCTGGCGGCGGGCGAGCATTCCGACATCGGATTCCTGAAGGCGATCACCAGCATCAAGATCGGACGCGGCGATGTCGTCGAAGTCGACGCGCACATGCAAACCGGCGAGCCCGGTATTTTCGCCGGCGGCGACATGATCGGCGGCGCGCGCACCATGACCGCCGCGGTCGGCCACGGCAAGAAGGGTGCGCGCAACATCGATGCGTGGCTGCGCGGAGGGGTCTACGAAAGCGCGCCGAAGCACCCGATCGTCGAATTCGCGACGCTCAACCTGCCGATGTTCCTCGACGCCGACCGCCGCCAGCAGGCGGAAACGCCGGTTGCGCGGCGCAAGGGTTTCGACGAGGTGGTCGCGGGTCTGTCCGAGCCGGACGCACGCTACGAGGCGAGTCGCTGCCTCTCCTGCGGCAACTGCTTCGAGTGCGACAACTGCCTGGCGTCGTGTCCAGAACAGGCGATCATCAAGCTCGGCAAGGGCCGCTTCTATCGCTTCGACTACGATCTGTGCACCGGTTGCGCGGTGTGCTACGAGCAGTGCCCCTGCCATGCCATCGAAATGCAGCCGGAGCCCGCGGGCGCCGCGGCCACCGGCGCGGACACGCTTCCCGCACGCTTCACGGTGCGGCCATGAAACGCGCAACGGAGCGATTCGCATGACCAGCATCCGCAGCGCCGTCATGGACGGCAACACCGCGGCCACGCACATCGCTTACCGCGTGAACGAGGTCTCGGCGATCTTCCCGATCACGCCCTCCTCGACCATGGCCGAGCTCGCCGACGCGTGGGCAGCCGAGGGCATCAAGAACATCTGGGGCAACGTTCCGGTCGTGCAGCAGCTCCAGTCCGAGGGCGGCGCCGCAGGCACACTGCATGGGTCGCTGCAAAGCGGTGCGCTCACCACCACGTTCACCGCATCTCAGGGCCTGCTCCTGATGCTCCCCAACATGTACAAGATCGCCGGAGAGCTGACACCGTGCGTGTTTCACGTGGCCGCGCGCTCCCTGGCAACACAAGCGCTGTCGATCTTCGGCGATCACTCCGACGTGATGAGCGCGCGCATGACCGGCTTCGCGATGCTGGCCGCTTCATCGGTACAGAACGCGCACGACTTGGCACTGATCGCGCAGGCCGCCACGCTCGAATCGCGCGTACCGATCCTTTATTTTTTCGACGGCTTTCGCACCTCGCACGAGGAAAACAAGATCGCGGTCATTCCCGACGAGCAGATCCGGGCCATGATCGACGACGACTGGGTGCGTGCGTTCCGCGCGCGGGCGCTCTCGCCGGAGCACCCGGTGGTGCGCGGCACCGCGCACAACCCGGACACGTTTTTCCAGGCGCGCGAAACGGTCAACCCGTTCTACGCGAAATTTCCCGCCATCATGGAAAAGGCGATGGACCGGTTTGCCGAGCTTACCGGACGACGCCATCGGCTGTTCAGCTACACCGGCCATCCCGAAGCCGAGCGCGTGATCGCGGCGATCGGCTCGTCCTGCGAGGTGCTGGACTCGACCGCCGCTCACCTCAATGCCGGCGGCGAGAAGGTTGGGGTATTGCAGGTTGCGCTGTACCGGCCCTGGGCTGCGGAAGCATTCCTGGATGCGCTGCCCAAGTCGGTGAAGGCAGTGGCAGTGCTCGACCGCACCAAGGAATCCGGCGCGCCAGGCGAGCCGCTGTACCTCGACGTGCTCACCACACTCGCGCACGGCGTAGCCGCTGGCACGTGGCCTGCCATGCCCAAGCTGATCGGAGGGCGCTACGGTCTCTCGTCGAAGGACTTCGATCCGGCGATGGCCAAGGCGGTGTTCGACGAGCTCGCGAAAACCCATTCGAAGCATGGGTTCACCGTGGGCATCACCGACGATGTGTCGCATACGAGCCTCGCCGTGGACGCGTCCTTCGACATCGAGTCGCCCGACGTCGTGCGTGCATTGTTCTACGGGCTCGGCGCCGACGGCACGGTTGGCGCGAACAAGAATTCGGTGAAGATCCTCGCTGCCGATCCTCGCCGTCATGCACAGGGCTACTTCGTGTACGACTCCAAGAAATCGGGCTCGTACACGATCTCGCACCTGCGTTTCGGTCCAGAGCCCATCCGCGCGCCGTACCTTCTGAAATCGGCGAGCTTCGTCGGTGTGCACAAGTTCGATTTCCTGTTCAAGCAGGACGTGCTCGGTGCCGCCGCGCACGGCGCGACCGTGCTCATCAACAGCCCTTACGGATCCGACGCGGTGTGGGACGAGCTGCCGCGCAAGGTGCAACAGCAGGCGATCGACAAGGATCTCAAGCTGTTCGTCATCGACGCCTCGAAAGTCGCGTTCGACCTGGGCCTCGGCGCGCGCAGCAACACCATTCTGCAGACCTGCTTTTTCGCGCTCTCCGGCGTGCTGCCGCGCGAGGAGGCCATCGCCGCGATCAAGAAGGAGACCGAGAAAACCTACGCGCGCAAGGGCGCCGAGGTGGTGAAGAAGAACTTCGCCGCCATCGACAGCGCGCTCGCCAACCTTTACCAAGTGAAGGTGCCCGCCACCGCCACCAGCACGCGCGATGTCTACAGGATGGTGCCGGACTCGGCGCCTGAGTTCGTGCGCAAGGTCACGGCGGTCATGATGGAAGGCCGCGGCGACACGTTGCCGGTGAGCGCGATGCCCATCGACGGCACCTTCCCTACCGGAACGACCCGATTCGAAAAGCGCAACATCGCCGAGGAGGTGCCGATCTGGGACGCGGACCTGTGCATCCAGTGCGGCCAATGCTCGATCGTGTGCCCGCACAGCGTCATTCGCGCCAAGTACTACGACCGGGCGCGCCTCGACGACGCGCCCGCAAGTTTCAAGGCTGCGCCGATCAACGCGCGCGGCTATCCCGATTCTCGCTATACGCTGCAGGTCTACGTCGAAGACTGCACCGGCTGCGGCGTGTGCGTCGAGAACTGTCCGGCGCACAGCCCGGACGACGCTAGCGTCAAGGCCATCAACATGAAGCCGCGGCTCGATCACATGGCCTTGGAGGTCGAAAGCATCGCGTTCTTCGAGAAGCTGCCGTGGGCCGACCGCACGCGCATCAATTTCGCCAACGTCCGCGGCGTGCAGTTCATGCAACCGCTGTTTGAGTTTCCCGGCGCCTGCGCGGGTTGCGGCGAGACGCCATACCTGAAGCTCCTGTCGCAGCTCTTCGGCGACCGGCTGCAAATCGCCAACGCGACTGGATGCTCCTCGATCTACGGCGGCAACCTTCCAACGACGCCGTGGGCGTCGGGTCCCGACGGTCGCGGACCGGCGTGGTCGAATTCGCTGTTCGAGGACAACGCCGAGTTCGGGCTCGGCTACCGCATCGCGATAGACCAGCAGGCCGAGAACTCCAAGGCGCTAGCACGCAAGCTCGCACCCAAGCTCGGCGAGGACCTGGTGACGGCGCTGCTGGAGGCGCCGCAGAGCACCGAGTCCGACTTCCGCGTGCAGCGGGAACGGCTGGCAGCGCTGCGCGCGAAACTTGCGACCCTGCACGATAGGGACTCGAAAAACCTGCTCGCAGTGGCCGACTTTCTCGTGCAGCGCTCCGTGTGGATCGTCGGCGGCGACGGCTGGGCCTACGACATCGACTCCGGGGGACTCGATCACGTGCTCGCCTCGGGACACAACGTCAACGTGCTGGTGCTCAACACCGAGGTCTATTCGAACACCGGCGGACAAGCGTCGAAGGCGACGCCGCTCGGCGCCTCGGCAAAATTCGCCGCCGCGGGCAGGAAGGTGCCGCGCAAGGACCTGGCGATGATGGCCATCGCGTACGGAAACGTCTACGTGGCGCAGATCGCGATGGGCGCCAACAACGAGCAGGCGGTCATCGCGTTCCGCGAGGCCGAGGCCTACGACGGTCCCTCGCTCATCCTCGCGTACTCGCAGTGCATCGCGCACGGGACCGACCTGCGCCATGGCATGAAGCAGGCCGCGCGCGCGGTGGCGAGCGGGCATTGGCCGCTGCTCAGGTTTGATCCGACCATGCGCAAGCGCGGCATGAATCCCTTCCGGCTGGACTCGACGCGTCCGCGCATCCCGCTCGGCGAATATCGCAGCCGCGAAGTGCGCTTCAAGGTCATCGAGCAGACCCATCCTGGAGAAGCGCGGCACATGCTGGATCAGGCGCAGCTCGCACTCAAGGAGCGCTACACCTTGTACGAGGACCTGGCCTCGCGCGATGGCAGCCGGTTCAACCCGCATTGGGAGGACGCGTAGCCATGGATCTGAGGACGACCTACCTGGGACTGAAACTCGCGCACCCGATCATCGCCTCGGCATCGCCGCTGACCTCGACAGTGGAAGGTATCCGCGCGCTCGAAGCCGCGGGCGCCGCGGCCGTGGTGATGCCGTCGCTGTTCGAGGAACAGATACGTGCCGAGGACACGGCTTACGCGATGTATACCGAACATGGCTCGTACAGCCACCCCGAGGCAGGAAGCTACTTTCCGGAGCTTGCCGACTACGACCGCGGCGTGTCGGGGCACCTCAACACCGTTCGCCGCGCGGTCGACGCGGTCGGCATCCCGGTCATCACCAGCTTGAACGCCGTGACGCCCGAGGGGTGGACCGACTACGCCACGAGACTCGAGGGCGCGGGAGCTGCCGCACTCGAGCTCAACATGTATTTCGTCGCGACCGATACGAGCGCGAGCAGCCAAGACGTGGAGGCGCGCTACGTCGACGTCGTCCGCTCGGTGAAGCGCGTGGTGAAGATTCCCGTCGCGGTGAAGCTGTCTCCATTTTTCAGCTCCACCGGCAACTTCGCGCACAAGCTTGCCGACGCGGGTGCCGATGGCATCGTGCTGTTCAATCGCTTCTATCAGCCCGACTTCGATCTCGCTACGCTGTCGGTCAAGGCGAATCTCAAGCTGAGCACGAGCCATGAAGCCGGCCCGCCGCTGTTGTGGATCGCACTGCTTGCCGGGCGTATCCGCTGCTCGCTCGCGGCAACGAGCGGCGTCGAGACTTCCGACCAGGTCATCAAGTATCTGCTGGCTGGCGCCGACACCGTGATGACCGCGTCGGCGCTGCTGCGCCACGGCCCGGGCTACATGCGCACGCTGGTGTCCGGACTCATGGTGTGGCTCGAGCAGAGTGGCCCTGCCTCGGTCGCGGTGGTGCGCGGACTCAGGAGCATGAAGCGCCTGGACAACGCCGCCGAGTTGCTGCGCGCACAATACATGAATCTCATCACCGAGTACGTGCCGGGGCACCTCGCCGCGTAGCTGCGGCTTATATCGCTGCGCATCGCGTGAATATTCGTGCGCAGGCTCAGTACCGCAGGGCGGCGGCGTTCAGGGCGCGGACGAGTTTCCTGTAGTCGGCGCGGCGCTCACGGCCCGAACGCCGCATTGCATTTTTGGAGCGTGGCCGGAAGCTGCAGCGCCAGCGCAACCGCCGCGTCCGGAAGATTAACTTCTGGCAACGCATTGCGCGCCAACGCCCGAACGCGGCCGCTGTTGAGCACCAGGGCCACCGGTGCTGCAATGCTGTCGGTCGACTGCTTGCTCGTCGCCGCGACCGAAATCGCCTGCGTGATATCCGCAACCGAAGGTGTCACCAGCGTCACGCTCGCTTGCGCTTTCGCCAGCGCGCCAACAACTTTGTTCATGCTGTCGTTGATCGTCGGTATCAGCGCCACCAGTGTGTCGTAGCCGGCGAGCGCCGGCCCGGCGAAGGCGTTCTTTGGTGGGATGAGATTGCCATCCAAGTCGTACAGGTTCCAGATTGCAGGCGAGATATCGGTCACGCTATTGTAAAGACACTGCATCGCGTCGGATCCATTTCCGTAGTTCACAGCCTGGATCTTGAGCGCGTAGTGGTTGGTCAGCAGCGACGCGCCACCCGCGAGTGCTGTCCCGACGATGGCCGTATGCGGCGAATTGACGATACCGCCTATTGCCGCGGTGATTCCGCCGTAGAAGATGCCCTCGCCCGATACGAAGTTCCACTGATTCAAGGTATCGCGTGCGTCTGCCCACGTGCCGGCATAGGCCCTCATCTGTTGAGTGATCATTCGAATATCGGTTTCGTGCGGAAGCGCCAGGTACTTGCTGTTGGCTGGATACTTCTTGACAGGATCGGTAGCGTCCGATGGGCCCATCTGCGGCATCTCGACACGAGGCGCCATCCATGAACAGCCACCCAGAACAACCACCATAACCGCGGCCCCGAACGTGTGTTTCATGTCCCCTCCCTCGACACCACTTAGCGCATTTCGACGGCGCCATCCACCGTCACGTGCAGTTCTTCGTCCTGCACGGAAAGGTTGCTCAATTCCAGCGAGCGCACCACGATCGTATAAGGCGCTGTCTTGGCTGGGATCGTCAGGGTCCGAATGGCGTCGGCGAAGTCGATGCGAATCGGCGCACGCGAATCGCCACCGATCAGGCTTTGCACTGCGGCGGCCACCATCGGCTTGTCCGCACGCTCCACGCGCAGATCTTCGAGAACGGCTTTTTGGGCGCGCAGCACGGGGCGGCCCGAGATCATGACCGCGCTCGGCTCGGTCGCGGATTTGCACACGCCTCCGATCAGCGCGCCGACGCGTCCGGCGAAATGCGCGCCGATATAAATGCGCCCTTGCTTGAACGATACGGTCGGATCCTCCAGGTAGGGATCGTTGCATGGACTGGGGCGCTGCAAATAATAACGGCCATGATCCCTGAAGACCTGCTCTCTGAGTGCCTTGTTCACCATCGAAGCGTGAACCACGAGCTCGATCGCACTCGCAGCCGGCGCGAATGCTACCGTCGATGCGAACATCAGGATCAGCATCCCCGATCTGGCGTGCAGACGGTCCATGGATCGTTTCTTCGCGTTCCCGATATCCATTTGCATCCTGCCGTCGTCTAGTTGTCCAGCGTGATCCACACCGGCGCGTGATCGCTCGGCTTTTCGCGCGCGCGAACGTCGCGATCGACCCCGGCGCCGGTGAGGCGCGGCGCGAGCGACGGGCTCAGCAGCAGATGGTCGATGCGCAGCCCCGCGTTGCGGTCGAAGGCGTTGCGGAAGTAATCCCAGAATGTGTAGACGACGGCGCCTGGATTGAGGTGGCGCAGGGAATCCAGCCAGCCCTGCGCCAGCAGCCTTTGATACGCGTCGCGCGTCTCAGGGCGGAACAGCGCGTCGTCGACCCAGCGCTCGGGCTTGTAGACGTCGATCTCGGTGGGGATGACGTTGTAGTCGCCAGCCAGCACGACTTGCTCTCCGCTCGCCATCAGCTCGGCCGCGTGCAGCAAAAAGCGCTCGAGCCAGCGCAGCTTGTAGTCGAACTTCGGCCCGGGCGCGGGATTGCCGTTGGGAAGGTAAAGGCAGCCGACGATGATGCCGTTGACGGTCGCTTCGATATAGCGGCTGTGCAGATCTTCGGGATCGCCGGGCAGCACGCGCCGCCGCTCCACGGGATCGGTGCCGCGTGCGAGAATGGCGACGCCGTTCCAGCTTTTCTGGCCATGCCAGATGACGCCGTAGCCCGCTTCGCGGATCGCCTGCTCGGGAAATTTTTCCTGCGGCGTCTTGAGCTCCTGCAGGCAGGCCACGTCGGGCTTCGCTTCTTCCAGCCAGCGCAACAGCGCCGAACCGCGCGCGGTCATCCCGTTGATGTTGAAGGTGGCGATTTTCATGACGCGTATTTTACCTTCCGGATGCGATCACTTGACGCAAGTCATGCCCGCGGCGGAATCCCTGGTCGGCAGATTCAAATCGAAGGCGTAGTCCACGACGCAGACCGCCGCCACTAGCAATAAGGAAAACGTCCGGTTTATGGGAAGATCTGTCTCGGCGCGGGTCGCTTTTCGGCACACAATATCATTTCACCAACTTCGCCCCCAACCGAGACTCACGATGAAGCGACTGCTTGTCTTCTCCGCGCTGACGTGGTTCGTCGCGCTGCCCGCGCACGCGGAAGAGGTCGGATGCACATCGACCACCTTCAACCTGTTCACACCCAACGACAAGGTCTGCGTGTTCGCGTTCGACGATCCGCGCGTCCCGGGCGTGGCTTGCCATATCAGCCAGGCAAAGACGGGAGGGTTCAAGGGAGCGGTCGGCGTCGCGGAGGACCCCTCGCGCTTCGCGATCTCGTGTCACCAGACGGGAGCCATCACGCTGCCGGACAAGCTGCCGAAGGAAGAAAGCGTGTTCAGCGAGAGCACGTCGCTGCTGTTCAAGGACACCAAGGTCGTGCGCATGTACGACACGAAGCGGCGGACGCTGGTCTACGTCGCGGTCAGCCGCCGGGTCGTCAGCGGATCGCCGATGAACTCGATCTCGACGGTAGTCGTGCCATGAGTTCTCCTCTTCCGCGCGAGGTTCTCCTGCCCGGTGTCGACCAGGGAGGCCGCGTTTGATGGGCGCGTGGTGCACCGACGTCTACGGAAACACGATCGTCGCTTGTCCCGGAGTCACGTCTCTCCGATAGAGTCGATAGAGCTCCTTTCGATCGCCGGGGCGCGCGCCCTCCCATACCGCGACCCAGTCGGGCGTCGGAGCGGACGCGCCGGTACTGCGCCGACCCTGTACGAGCAGCGCTTCGCATTTTGCGTTGGGCACGGTCTCCAGCCGCTCGGTCGAGATCTGCGCAAAATACTCGAGCATGCCTCGCTGTGGTTCCCCGAGGTGCAAGCTGGCCACGCAACCTCCTGACGGAAGCTCGGAAACGAGGGAAACGATCATCGAACGATAGCTCTTTCCGGCATCGAAGTAGGGAACCCAAAGCGTCGCGAGCAGGGTCCAGCAGAGCGTCAGCCCGACGGCCCATTGCTTCAAGGCGCTCACTGAAGATCGCGCGGGGCGCAGCATCGCGGCCGCCGCGACCACCGTCGCGATCGACGCCAGTCCGACATGTATCCAGTTCACCTTGGCGGCAAAGCCGGGTTGATAAGCGAGCAGCAATGACTGCAGATGCTCGGGTTCCCCTGCAACGAGCACGAGCCAGCTCAGCCATATCGACGACGCGATCGCGCCCAGTCCCCATCGTGCTCCATTGGACACGGCATGGGCGCCCGCCAAGGGCAGCCGCTCAACTCCTTTGGCGGCGAGGAGTGAAAGCGGCAGCATCAGCGGAAGCAGATAGAGTTCGCGCGAATCGCTGGCCAGGCCAAGGACCGAGCCTACGACGACGGCGAGCATGAGAGGCAACTCGACACCCCTGCTCGCGTCCGGTGTCGCGGGACGACGCCACGCGCTCCAAAGGGCGAGTCCCGCCAGCGGCAGCGCCGGAAATGCGTACCACAACAGCGTGTACGCGTAGTATCCGGGCGGCGTATGCGGTCCGATGCGAGTGAAGCCGAAGAAGCGTCCGAAATTGTTGATGACCAGCCATTCGTGGAACAGATCGGGGGAGCGTGCATAGAGCGCCGACATCCACAGCGCAGCTGGTACCACCGCGAACAATGCCGCAACGCACAGCACGACCATGTAACGCCGCGTTCTCCACAACGGATAGAGCGGCAGGAGCAACGCCGTGAGCCCGAGCAGGCCGGGCCCCAACAGCCCCTTTCCGAGGAATGCGACTGCGGCTCCGGCACCTAGCGCAGCGCTGGCGCTCCAGAGAGTGCGTCGCGCGAGCGCCAATCCGAAGATTCCAACGGCGATGCCCGCGAGCAGCGCCACGTCGGTGACCATCTGGTGCAACCGCGCGAACGTACCAAAACAACTGATGAAGACGAGCAGCGTAACGGAGGCGTAGCCACGACCATAAAGCTCGCGCGCCGTCAGCCCGAGGAACAGAAGAGCGATCCCGACAAAGAAGCCCGAGGCCAGCCGCGCAGCGTCGTGCAGGGGCAGTAGTCCGCTGAAAAGCTGCGCGGACGCCGCTGCCACGATGTAGAACAGCGGTGGCTTCTCCATGAACGGCTCGCCGGCCAGCGACGGAACGACCCAATCTCCCAACCGGAGAAAATCGACGACGACACCGAAGGTGTGCGCTTCATCGGCTTTCCATGGGTCATGGCCCACGAGCCCGACGACGACCCATGCAACAGTCAGAGCGGTGGGCCACGTCCACGCTGGCCAACCGGTACTGCCACGATGTTGGATATCTGTGCCCAGCACGTCGACAATCCTTGCGACCGATCTAGTGATCGGGCGAGGATTGTTGCAGGCAAGACTTGCGTCAAGCTGACACGATGACGTGTTGCTTGCCTTTTGCTGACGCTTTACTGAAGGTCGTGCATCCGCTCGAGTTCGGAACGGGATCAGGTCGTCACTGACCGCCTTCCCTTCGATGTCGAGCTGGAGCGGATGTTCGGCACGACGCTTTCGGGTTCGGCTTCGATGATCTGCTTGACCCAGTATCCCCTTTCCAGCGAACTCGAACGCAGCACCAACTCGGCGAGCAGTCCGATCAGGAAGATGAGCAGCCCCATCAGGAACAGGAACACGGTAATGATGAGCAGCGGACGGATGGTAAGAGGAAAACCCATCGTCGACGCCATGAGAAACATGAGGTGGTTCACGAGCAGGTAGCCGCCGAGCACGCTACCGAGGAGGATCAGCGGGACTCCGATCATGCCAAACAGGTACATCGGATGCTGCGAGAACCGCGTGAGCAGGATCAGGGTCGCAAAATCCGCCGCCCCGTGGAAATAGCGCGCGATCCCGTATTTTGTCTCGCCGAACCTGCGCTCGTGGTGCCGGACCGGGATCTCGCCGATCCTCGCCCCGCCCCACGCCAGGATCGCCGCCACGAATCGATGCTGGTTACCGTGCAGCGAGAGCTCCAGGATGCACCAGCGGCGATAAGCCTTGAACCCGCAGTTGTTGTCGTGCAGCTCCACCCGGGACGCTTTGCGCACCACCCAGTTGAAGAACAGCGACGGCAGCCTCTTCTCGAGTGGGTCGTTGCGCTTGCGCTTCCAGCCCGAAACCAGGTCGTAACCGCTCTCGATCATCTGTATGAATTGCGGAATCTCCTCTGGATCGTCCTGGAGGTCCGCATCCATCGTGATGACGATGTCTCCTTTGGTCTCGTGGAACCCCGCCATCATCGCGGCGGACTTGCCGAAATTCCTGCGGAACAGCACGGCCTTGACGCCGCGTTCCTCCTGGGCGAGGCGCGTCATGACTTCGCCAGTGCCATCGGTGGAACCGTCGTCGACGAGAATGATCTCCCACGATGGACAATCGATTTCCCGCAGGACGGACAGGGTCTGTTCGACCAGGATGGGCAGACTCTCGACCTCGTTGTGCGCGGGGACGACGATCGACAGCGACGAGCTCGTCTTCAGGCGCATTGCAGATTCCGGGAGTGCAGCCACTTCTGCAGCATGAACAGCGCCCAGATCGGCTTGTAGTGATTGTGCTGCTGGGTGAAGTGCTCGGTCAGCAGCCTGGAAACGCGCTCCTCTCGAAACAGCCCCTGACGCCGCAGGTATGAAGCGCCCAGGAACTCCAGCACTTCCTCCTTGAGCTCGTTGCGCAGCAGCGAAGCGACCGGTGCGGTGAAGCCAATTTTTCGTCCCCTGGCGATTCCCGGCGGCAGGACGCGCGCCGCGATCCGCCTCAGGATCGACTTGGTCTGCCCGCCGCGCATCTTCGCCGAGTCGGGCAAGGCGTTGAGCCTTTGCACCAGGTCCACCGCGAGGAACGGCGTGCGCAGCTCCACGGAATTGAGCATCGACGCGCGGTCGGAATTGGCGAGCACGTAGTCGGGCAGGAACTGTTGCTGGTAGAGATAGGCGAGGCGTCCGAGCGCTCCCTCGGCCTCCTGCCAGCGCGTGCGCTGCATCGCGAGCTGGCGGGTCATGTCGTCGAAATCGCCTTCGCGATCGCACACAAGCGCGGCCAGCTCGTGATCCGAGAACGCGCAGGTCCAGTAGAAGTTGCGCAAATGGTCGGGGCCGGGAAACGCCTTCGCGAACTGCTTGAGCTTCAGATCCAGACCCATGTAGCCGTCGGTCGCGGGGAGTTTTTTCGCGAGCGGCCGGATCACATGGCGGTGCATGAACCCGGGCAGGTACTTCGCAAATCGCGCGGCGCGCTGCGCGCGGAAGATCGAGTAGCCGTAAAAGAACTCGTCGCCGCCGTCTCCGGTGAGCGCGACCTTGGTGGTGCGCGCCACTTCGCCGCAGATCATGTACTTGGGAAGCAGTCCAGGGTCGGCCTGCGGCTCGTCGAGCAGCGCGGGAAGCCTCGACGCGATGTCGGCGAGCGCCGAAGGCTCCGCGGTTATCTCCGTGTGCGTGGTCTGAAATCGTTTCGCGAGCGCCGCGCCGGCCGCGCTCTCGTCGAAGGAGGGATCGACGTTACGGATGGTGAAGGTGCGCAGCGGTACCGCCGGATGGACCTCGCGCAATATCGCCAGCACCATCGACGAGTCGAGACCGCCGCTCAGGAGCAAGCCCACCGGGACGTCGGCGCGGAAGGTGCGCTCGATCGACTGGCGCAGCAGCGCATGGATTTCCGAGTCGAGCTCGCTTGCCGATGCGAGCCCCGACGTGCCGCGCGGGACCGATTCGAAGTACCGCGACAGCTCGAGCTCTCCGTTGACGAACGACAGCGAGTATCCCGGCGGCAGCTTCTGGATGCCGCGGTAAATCGAGCGATCGAAAGGCAGCGACTCGAAGGCCAGGAAATCGATCAGCGATGCCTGGTCGATCTCGCTGCGGAAACTGGGAAGCCGCTCGAAAGTCCGGCATTCCGACGAAAAGGCGAATCGGCCGCGTTCCAGGTGGTAGAAGAACGGCTTCTGGCCATACGGATCGCGCGCGCAGAAAAGAGCCTGGCTGCGCCGGTCGTACAAGGCAAACGCGAACATCCCGTCTACCTTGCGCAGTATGTCGTGCCCCCACTCCAGGTAGCCGTTGACCAGGACCTCAGTGTCTGAATGCGTGCGGAACGCGTGGCCGGCGCGCAGCAATTCTTCACGCAGCTCGAGGTAGTTGTAGATTTCGCCGTTGAACGTGATGACGACGTTGCCGTCGCCCGAAGCGAACGGCTGCTGTCCAAACTCCAGATCGATGATGGCGAGACGCGCGTGCCCGAAGGCGAAGCGCGGATCCATCATTACGCCCGAGTCATCGGGACCGCGATGATGCAGGAGCGCGAGTTGACTGCTCAGCGTCGCTTTGACGAGTGCCGGTGGGTCATCACCCCCGACCTGCCCGACGATGCCACACACTCTCGTTCACCTCGTTGAAATCAGCGTCGCCTCGCTGGCGCGCTTTCTCGACCGTACTGCGCACGGCACGAACAAACAAGATTGGTACGCGAACGAACACTATAGAAATCGAGCGGCCGTGCGGCATCACGATGCAATTCTCATTGAGAGGAAGCTCGCCTGCAACTGTGCGCACGAATGCTGACGAATTGCTGTCTGTCTCTACAAGGCGGCGGCCTCGCCGCGCGGCTAAGGTCTCTCCCGGCGCCGGATTCAATCAGCGAAGAGTTGGGCGGGAGCTCGCAACACCGCCATCGACGCATTGCTATGATGCGGCCTGACTGCGCCGAGCGACGCGTGTGCGTCCCGTGCTCATGAATGCCACCGTGCCGACGATCTTTCCTGCTACCGCTTCGAAGGTGAGACTCGGCCTTGGCGGTGCGGCCATCGGCAACCTGTTCAAGGCGATCTCCGATGTCGAGGCGCGCGGCGTCTTGCAGGCCGCCCTGAACGACGGCTGCCGTACTTTCGATACGGCGCCGCACTACGGCAACGGGTTGAGCGAGCACCGCTTTGGCGAAGCGCTGCGAGCGGTGCCTTCAGGCAGCCGTGTGCTGTCGACCAAGGTCGGACGCCTGCTTCGTCCCGACCCGGCGGCGTCGCGCGACCAGAACGGCTATTTCGACGTCCTTCCCTTCGTCCAGCGATGGGACTACTCGGCAGACGGGATCCGGCGCAGCGTCGAGGACAGCATGCAGCGTCTGGGCGTGCCGCGCATCGACGTCGCGTTCGTTCACGACTGTGATGAGGTGACGCATGGAGCGCGCTACCCAATGGTTTTGCAGCAGGTGGTCAGCGAAGCGATCCCCGCGCTGCAGCAAATGCAGCGCGAGGGACTCGTCGGCCACTACGGGTTGGGCGTCAACGACGTCAGAGTGTGCGTCGACGTTCTTCGTGCGACTCGCGTCGAATGCCTGCTGCTCGCGGGGCGCTACAGCCTTCTCGATCAGACTGCGCTGCCGGAATTGCTCCCGCTGTGCGTGCAAAAGGGCGTGCGCATCGCGCTGGGTGGTGTGTTCAACTCGGGGATCCTCGCGACCGGCGTGAAGGACCGGCGGGAAACCGTTCGATTCAACTACGCACCTGCGGCACAGGACTGGATCGAGCGGACGGCCGCAATCGAGGAGGCATGCAGCCGCTTCGGCGTGCCATTGCGCGCGGCGGCTTTGCGGTTCCCGCTGGCGCATCCCGCGGTCGACGTCGTGATCGCGGGAGCGCAGCTCCCCGCCCACTGGAAGGACGCGGTCGAGATGCTCGCGGTCGCCATCCCTGATGCCTTTTGGCGCGAGCTCAAGTCGCTCGGCCTGGTGGCCGCGCACGCGCCCACGCCGGCGGCCTTGTCCTTGTAGGTCCGCCCTCCTTCGCGAAGCTCGTCGCAAAAAAATTCAAATGCGTGCGATCCGACGTATCGCGAGTAAAGTGATCACATGAATAACGTCGCTGCGACTTCGCGCACAGCTTTGCTCGCCGGTGCCACCGGCCTCGTCGGTCGCGCGCTTTTGTCGTTGCTCCTCGCCAGCTCCCGCTACCGCGTGGTGCACGTCCTCGCGCGCCGCACGCTGCCTGACATCAACACGCATGAAAAGCTTAAGATTCTCCAGGTCGACTTCGCGCGGCTGCCCTCACTCCCCGCGGTAAATGATGTGTTCATCGCGCTCGGCACCACGCTCAAGATCGCCGGATCGGAAGCAGCCTTTCGTCAGGTGGATTTCGACTACGTAGTGAATGTCGCGCGAGCCGCCAAGGCCGCGGGAGCAGTGCGCCTGGCCGTCGTATCGGCATTGGGGGCCGCTGCGAAGTCGCGCATCTTTTACAACCGGGTGAAAGGCGAAATGGAGGTCAGTCTTGCGCAGCTCGGCTACGAAACGCTGGTGATCGCGCAGCCGTCGATGTTACTGGGTGACCGCTCCGCTCTGGGACAACCGCCGCGCAGCGGCGAACTATGGGTGGAAAGGCTGCTTGTGCCGCTCGGCTGGATCATGCCGCGCGGAGTACGGCCGATTCCGGCGCGCGCCGTCGCGTCCGCGCTGGTCGGAGCGATGCTCGACGCGAAGCCCGGTGTGCAAATTCTCAAATCGGGAGCGATGCAAGCGCACTACGCCTGAGGCCGGGAATATATTCCGCAGCCCAGCGGTATCGCACTCATGGAGACGCATTACGCGTCACGAAAGAGCGACGATGGCGGACCGTGTTGATGGTGTGAGCCGGCGCAGGGCGCTGGGATGCATGGCATGGGCCGGCACGGGCGTGCTGTGGACACTCTCCGGCGGGGTCGCTCATTCGATCGGCCTGCTCGCCCAGTCGACCACGCCGGACCCGGTGAAGACGCCCGAGGCGGGCGAGCTCACCTTCCTGCAGATCAGCGACAGCCATGTAGGTTTCGCCAAGCCGCTCAACCCGAACGTGAAAGGTACGCTGGAGGAGGCGATCAACCGCATCAAGGCGATGCCAGTGCAGCCTTCGTTCGTGATCCATACCGGCGACATCACGCATCTGTCCAGGCCGTCGGAATTCGACGACGCCGAACACATCATTTCGCAGGCGCAACTCGACGTGCACTATGTACCCGGCGAACACGACGTGCTCGACCCGGAGGTCAAGCTTTACCGCGAGCGCTTCGGACGCGGCAGCAAAGGCGCGGGCTGGTACAGCTTCGACGCCAACGGCGTTCACTTCATGGCCCTCGTCAACGTCGTCACCGGCGCGCGCTTCATGGACACCGTGCACGTCGACAATCCGGGCGGCAAGGCGGGCGGGCTCGGGGAATTGGGCAACGAGCAGCTCGCATGGATCGAAGACGATCTGAAGGGCCGCTCGGCTTCGACGCCGCTGGTCGTTTTCGCGCACATGCCCTTGTGGTCGGTCTATCCAAGCTGGGGCTGGGGCACCGAGGACAGTGCGCGCGCGCTCGGCTACATGAAGCGTTTCGGTTCGGTCACCGTGCTCAACGGCCACATCCATCAGGTCGTGCAGAAGGTCGAGGGCAACATCACGTTCCATACGGCGCGCTCGACCGCCTTCCCGTTTCCGTCACCGGGCTCAGCGCCTACACCCGCGCCGCTGAAAGTACCGCCCGACAAGCTGCGCACCATGATCGGATCCGCGACCATGACGTTCAAGCAGGGCGACCAACGGCTCGCGATCATCGATGCGCCGTTTCAGGCGTGAGCGTTGGCGACGATGAATACGACGTTCATTTTCATCGATGCGAGCGAATGGCCTTCATGTTCACCGGGGTGCCCCCATGCTTCGTAAGGTATTTTTATGGGTGGCCGGTATCGCCGTTCTCGGCCTCGCAGCTTTCTGGATGCTGACCATTCCGTCGACCGTACCGGCGAGCGCGCTCGGCGCGCACACACCCGATCTCGCCAACGGCAAGGAGATGTTCCTGGCGGGCGGCTGCTCGTCCTGTCACGCCGTGCCCAAGCAGGAGGACAGCAACAAGCTCGGTGGCGGCCTCGGCCTCGTCTCGGCGTTCGGCACTTTTTATGCGCCCAATATCTCGTCCGATACGCGCGACGGTATCGGTGGATGGACCGAGGCGCAGTTCGTCACCGCCTTGACCAAGGGTGTTGACCCCGAGGGCGAGCATCTGTTTCCGATATTCCCGTACACCTCCTACCAGTGGATGCAAACCGACGATCTGCGCGACCTGTTCGCCTACATCAAGACCTTGCCGCCGGTTGCGGGGCCATCGCGCGATCATGACGTGACGTTCCCGTTCAACGTTCGGCGTCTGGTCGGCGGCTGGAAGTTGCTGTACTTGGGTGGCGGGCCGTTCAAGGCCGACCCGTCGCAGTCGGCGCAATGGAATCGCGGCGCCTATCTGGTCAACGGTCCCGCCCACTGTGCCGAATGCCACAGCCCTCGCAATCAAGTCGGCGCCATCGTCGCGGGGAAACGCTTTGCAGGCAATCCCGCCGCATGGGGTGGGGGTGGCTTTCCAAACATTACCCAGCTGAAGTTGAAGGAGTGGTCGGAGGCGGCGATCACCGAAACGCTGCAGACCGGAATGACGGCGGATGGTGACCGCGTCGGAGGCCCCATGGTGGAAGTCGTCCACAATACTTCGCAGCTGAGCGCCGAGGATCGCGCCGCGATGGCGACTTACATCAAATCGCTGCCGCCGATTTGACCGTCCGGATCGGGCGCTTCGAGCGCAGGTAAATCGTCTGAAGCCAATCAGAGCTTGTTCGCGTAATCCTTCTGCACCTGCTTCAGACGCTCGTGCGAACCGAGGAACGCGTGCTTCGACATGTCGGCCGAATATTTGCTCGCCGGCGGATGCTTGCCGACCGCTTCCGCGAGCGCGCGGATGTGATGCGGCCCGGCGCCGCAACACACTCCCAGGTAGCGGATGTCGAGCGCGAGGGCTTCGCGCCCGAACTCGGCGATCTCGAAGCGATTGCAGGTGAACGGATCGAGCGCCGTCGGAAAAGGCCGGCTGCCCCAGTCACCGTGCCAGTGGGCATCGCGCAGCGACTGGAACGACGGCTCGTTGGAACTGGTCCGATAAGGCACCGGCAACGCCGCCATCGGCACCTTGATCGCGAAACGGATCTCGCGTAACAGCGGCATCATGGTCGCCGGGCCGCGAATGCAATTCAATCCGACCACGTCGGCGCCGGCATCGGCGAGGCGTTTGCACGCTTCGGCGACGGTCCAGCCTTCGCGGGTGATGTCGGCCTGATGCATGGCCAGCGTGATCACGGCGACCTGCCCGGTACGCTTGATCACATCAAGCGCGATCAGCGCCTCCTGCGCGTACGAAAAAGTCTCTCCAACGACGTAGTCGACGCCAGCTTCCACCGCCCAGCCGACCTGTTCCTCGAACATCGCTCGCACGGCCCGGAGTGATGCCGGGTCGGTCGGATCATAGACGTTGGTATTGCAGATGTCGCCGGCGAACAGCGCGCCGGTTTCGGCCGCGACCGACTTGGCGATTTCGAGCGCGCGTCGGTTGATCGGTTCGAGATCTCCCTCGCGGCCGATCACCCTGAGTTTCTCGCGATGCGCGTAGTAGGTCAACGCCTCGACCACGTCGGAGCCCGCATGCACGAAATCGCGATGCAGCTGGCGAACGACGTCCGGGTGCTCGAGCACCACCTCGGGGACGAAGGCGCCCGCCTGCAGATAGCCTCGACGCTCGAGCTCGAAGACGTAGCCTTCGGCGCAGATCACCGGCCCCTGGTCGAGCCGTTCCAGCAGCGAAAGTCGTGGCGCGTTCTGTGCGGTCATGGCTTGTGCGAGTCGTTGTAATAGGGCAGCCTACTATCTCATTTTTGGGGGAGCGTGAACAGTTGCCGGCAGCATTCGAGGCGACCGCGGCACGTTCGACGCAAGCAACGCATTCACCGGCCGGCGAAGCACATCGTGGAAACGCTCGCGTTCATTCTGCATAATCTTCCTGCGATCGGCGAGCGCACGCTCGAACACATCTCGATCGTCAGCGTGGCCGTCGGCATCGCGATCCTCACCGGCGTTCCGCTGGGTATCGCTATCACGCAGAGCCAGCGCACGGCGGACACGGTCCTGTATCTCGGCTCGATCGTGATGACGATTCCGTCGATCGCGCTCTTCGGCGTGCTCATTCCGCTGCTGTCGAAGTTCCACCAGGGCATCGGCTACCTGCCCGCGGTGATCGCGGCCATGCTTTACGCTCAGCTGCCCATCATCCGCAATACCTACACGGCGATCCGCAACGTTGATCCGGCGCTGCGCTCGGCGGCGATCGGCATGGGCATGTCGACCGCGCAGCGGCTCGCGCGCGTCGAAATCCCGATCGCGCTGCCGCTGATCATCGCCGGCATCCGCGTCGCGGTCGTCATCAACATCGGCGTGACGGCGATCGCCGCGTACATCGGCGCCGGCGGACTGGGCACGTTCATCAGCCGCGGCATCTCGCAGACCGACATCCGGCAGCTGATCACCGGCGCGCTGGCGCTGGGCCTGCTCGCGATCGCCGCCGATTATTCTCTGCTGTGGCTACAGCGCCGCGTTGCGCACCCGGGCAAGGCCGAAGGCGCGAGCATCGCCCGGCGCGACGCGAGGCTTCGCGCATGATCCGGCTGGAAGCGCTGACCAAGACCTACCGCTCCGCGCAGGGCGATGTCACCGCGGTCGACGAGATCAGCTTCGAAGTCGAAGCCGGGCAAACTTGCGTGCTGCTCGGTCCGTCGGGCTGCGGCAAGACGACGACGCTGCGCATGATCAACCGGCTCGTCGTACCGACGTCGGGCAAGGTGTTCATCGGCGGCGTCGACACCGACACCATGAATCCGGTCGCGCTGCGGCGAACGATCGGCTATGTGATCCAGCAGATCGGCCTCTTCCCCAACATGACGGTCGGCGAGAACATCGGCGTCGTGCCGCGCCTGCTGGGCTGGAGCGCCGAGCGCATACGCAAGCGCTCACAGGAGCTGCTGGCGATGCTGGCGCTCGACCCTGCGCAGTTCTACGACCGCTACCCGGGCGAGCTCTCGGGCGGACAGGCGCAGCGCGTCGGCGTGGCGCGCGCGCTCGCCGCCGATCCTCCGGTGCTGCTGATGGATGAGCCCTTCGGCGCGCTCGATCCAGTCAACCGCGAGGTGATCCAGGACGAGTTCCTGCGCATGCAGCAATCGTTGCGCAAGACCGTGCTGTTCGTGAGCCATGACATCGACGAGGCGGTGAAAATGGCCGACCGCATCGCGATCTTCCAGTCGGGGCGCCTGGCGCAATATGCGCCGCCAGACGCGATGCTGGCGCAGCCCGCGAACGAATTCGTGGCGAGCTTCGTCGGCAGCGATCGCACGCTCAAGCGCCTGCGCCGCATCCGCGTCGCGGAAGTGATGACCGCTGCTGATGGAGCTGTCGACACGCGCGAGCTGGGGGTGCGGCCGAGCGATGACCTTCGGCGCGTCGCGGCGCTGTTCCTCGAGACCGCGGCCGAATCGCTGCCGTGCATCGACGGCGATGGCCACATCGTCGGTCGCATCACACGCACCGCGGTCGCATCGCGCCTCGGCGCGCAGTTGCGAAAATGAGGCGGCACGATGTGGTCGTAGTGAAACGGGCGCGCACGCCGCGGCGCTCGCTCATGCCGTATGCGGTCCTGGCGACGATCGCGGTGGCGATCGCGGTCGCGCTCGTCGCCAGCGGTCTATGGACCGACATGCTGCGCTATCGCAAGGACGTCGTGTACCTGATCAAGCAACACCTGATGCTGGTCGGCATCTCGGGATCGCTGGCGATCGTCAGCGGCATCGCCGCCGGCGTCTGGCTGTCGCGGCCGTGGATGGCGCGCTACGCCGAGGGAACGATCCAGGTGGTGAACATGGCGACGTCGGTCCCGACGCTCGCCAAGCTGGCGCTGATGATGAGCCTGCTCGGCATCGGCGCGCTGCCCGCGATCGTCGCGCTGTGGATCGCCACCCTGCTCCCGATCATCCGCAATACCTACGCCGGCATTCGCGCGGTGCCGGCGGAGATGGTCGACGCGGCGCAGGGGATGGGCATGGGACCGCACGACATCCTGCGCCGGGTCGAGTTGCCCAACGCCTTGTTCGTCATGCTCGCCGGCGTGCGCACCGCGATGGCGGTCAACGTCGGCACCGCGCCGATCGCGTTTCTGATCGGCGGCGGCGGCCTCGGCGAGCTCATCTTCACGGGGATCGACCTGCAGGAGCCGGCGATGATGCTGGCCGGGGCGATTCCGACCGCGCTGCTCGCGGTCGCCGTGGATTTTTTGTTCGGGCAGGCGCAGTATTGGCTCGTACCGCGCGGCGTCAACCCGCTGCGCAACGCGTAGTGGCCTGTAACGTCCAATTCGATACTGAGCGCAGCGGTATGGCGCCGCGATCCGCGCCGAGCGCAAGGCGCCGCAGCGAAGCAAGGATAAGTCTCCTTGCGAGTTGCGGCAACGCGGCGATCGGCGTGAAGCGCAAGCCAGACAGTATTGAATTGGGCGTTACAGACCACCGGATTCCACCAAGGAGGAGATGACAATGAACAGCGTCATTCGCGCTGCCGCGACCGGTTTGATCGCGTTCGCGCTCGCGTGCACGGCCAGCGCGCAGACGATCGTCGTCGGCGGCAAGGCCTTTACCGAGCAGCAGATCATGACCGCAATGACGGTCGAGCTGCTCAAGGCCCGGGGTTTCACGCCGGAGCGCAAGGCGGGCATGGGCAGCGCCGCGGTGCGCGCTGCGCTGGAGAACGGCCAGATCGACGTCTACTGGGAATACACCGGCACCGGTCTCAACGTCTACAACAAGATCGCCGACAAGTTTCCCACTGCCGAAGCTGCGTACCAGCGCCTCAAGGAAGTCGATGGCGCCAAGGGTCTCGTCTGGCTCAACATGTCGGCAGTCAACAATACCTACGCCTTCGCGATGAACAAGGACGACGCGCAGAAGCGCGGCTTGGTGACCATGAGCGACTTGGCGAAGGCGATCAACGGCGGGGCCAAGCTTACCTTCGCATCGAACGCCGAATTCTATGCGCGCCCCGACGGCCTGCCGGGCTGGCAAAGCGCGTACGGATTCGAATTCGATCGCGACAACGTCAAGCGCATGGACACCGGACTCACGTACTCCGCGCTCAAGGAGCGCCAGGTCGACACCGCGGTGGTGTTCGCCACCGACGGGCGCATTCCCGCGTTCAATTTCATCGTGCTCAAGGACGACAAGAACTACGCCCCGCCGTACATCATGACGCCAGTGGTGCGCAAGGAGATCCTCGACAAGAATCCCAAGCTCGCCGAGCCGCTCAACGCGCTTTCGGCCAAGCTCACTAACGACAACATGGCCAAGCTCAACGCCAGCGTCGATGTCGACAAGAAGACCGTCGAGGACGTCGCGCACGGATTTCTGAAGGAGCAGGGACTCATCTGAGCCGGCCAATGATCGAGCGCGACCGTGCGACGGCGGCGAATCGCGCCGCCGTTCCGCAATTCGCGCTCACGCTGACGTACGACGAGCTGCCCGCCGACGTCGTCGACCAGGCCACGCGCTGCCTGCTCGACCTGATCGGCATCGCCGCCGGCGGCTCGCGCACGCCGGGCGCGGCGATCGTCGCGCATTACGCCGCCACGCAACTCGGTGGCAGCACGCGCATCCTGTTCGATGGCCGCGGCGCTGGCCTTGCCGGCGCGGCGTTCGCCGGCGCATCGACCATCGATGCGCTCGACGGGCACGACGGCCACGTGCTGACCAAGGGACACGCCGGCGTCGCGGTGCTGCCGGCGCTGCTGGCATACATCGACGGCGGCATCGCGCTGGCGGAGCGCCGCCGAGCAGCCCCAAGGCGCTCGCCCCCTGAGGGGAGGCGGCGCGCAGCGCCGCTTCGGGGGGAGCCTATCGATGGCCGCGAATTCCTGACCTGCCTCGTGCTTGGCTACGAGATCGGCACGCGCGCCGGTATCGCGCTGCACGCCACGACTGCCGATTATCACTGCTCGGGTGCGTGGAACGCGCTCGCCTGCGCGGCCATCGGCGGCAGGCTGCTCGGTTTCGACGACGAGCGTATGCGCCATGCGCTGGGTGTGGCCGAGTACTTCGGGCCGCGCGGACAGATTCTGCGTGCCTGCGACGATCCGAGCATGGTCAAGGACGGCTCCGGCTGGGGCGCGCAGGTGGGGGTTACCGCGGCGCTCCTCGCGCGCGACGGCTTCACCGGCGCGCCGGCACTGACAGTAGAGGGCGCCGTCGCGGGCGAGCACTGGCACGATTTGCGCAGGCGCTGGCGCATCCGCGAGCAGTACTTCAAGCCGTATCCGGTGTGCCGGTGGGCGCAGCCCGCGATCGAGGCAGCGTTGTCGTTGCAGCGCGCCTACGCGTTCGACGCCGACGACGTGACCGGCATCGCGATCGAGAGCTTCCGCGAGGCGATCGACCTGGGTTCGCAGTGCGCGCATCCGGTCAGCACCGACGAGGCGCAGTACAGCCTGCCTCAACCGGTCGCGGCGGCGCTGGTGTTCGGGCGCCTTGGCGCCGCGGAAGTGACACCACCGCGACTCGCCGACCCGCGCGTCGCGCGCCTGATCGACGCGACGACGCTTGTGGAAACGCACGAATTGTCGCGCAAATTTCCAGTCGAGCGCTGGGCACGCGTGCGCGTCACGCTGCGCGATGGAAGCACCCTCGCGTCGGAGCCCACGCGCGATCGCGGTAATCCTGACAATCCGTTGTCCGAAGGCGAGCTGCGCGACAAGTACCGCAGCCTCGCGGTGCCGGTGCTCGGTCGCGAGCGTGCCGCGGTGATCGAGACGGCGGTCGACGCATTGACCACCGACGCTGCCGCGCTGCGCACGCTGATCGAAGCCCTGCTCGCGCCGGTCGCCGCGTCCGTGTAGCGCTCCCTCCTGGCACGCTCCCCCGCGAGAGGGACGCGCGTTACTCGAACATCGCCGTCGGTGCCACGTCGTACGCTTCGGACGCTGCCGAAACGTACAACGCGTGCCACGCGTCGCGCGCGTAGCTGCGCGCGACCATCAGGACGAAGTCTTCGGGACCGCGCCGGTAATAGAGCGCGCCGACGTGGCCGAGCAGGCTCTGCGCGCACGTCGCGACCGGGAACGTAGCGGCGTGGAAATCGAGCGGGCAGCGTGTGGCGAGCAGCGCCGCCGCGCGCGCGCCGGTCACCGCGTATGCGACGCGGCCGGCCGACACGTCGAACAGCGCGCCCTTCGCGGCATGGATCGACGCGCGCGCCGCCGACAGATCGGGCCGCGGCGATGCGCCGCGCAACACCAGCAGCCACGACTCCGGACCGAGCCAGAACGCCGCGAGCGCATCGCCGCGGCTCATCGTGTTCGGCTGCAGCGGAAGGCGAACGCCCATCATCGCGTGCACCTCGTCGGCGAAGGTAGGATGCTCGGGCTTGCCCTGCACGTTCCAGGCGCCGGCGAGGGTCAGCTCGCCGAGCACGAGGCGCGCCTTCCCCGTGCCGTAGCGGCCCGGCGGGGTCGATCCAATGCCGGAGACGGACGAATCAGCCACGCAGGCGCGCTCCCTCCGGGTCGATGAAGCACGAAGGCCCCACGCGCACCCTGACGCGCGCTCCGGCGAGCGGCGACACCGCCCACAAGATTTCGCCATGGCGCGCGCGGCCGTTGGCGAGCAGCGCCAGCGCGATTGATGCATCCAGGTTCGGACTCCAGCACCACGAACTCACGTGGCCCTGCATCGGATTGGGCGCGACACGATCGGGATCGGTGACGAGCTTGGCGCCGCGCGGGATGTTGCCGTCGATGGCGGTGAGGCCGGCCAGCTGCCAGCGCTTGGTCGACACCAGTCCCGGTCGGCCGAGCAGCGGCTTGCCGATGCACCACTTGCCCGCGTTGACCAGCGCGCCCATGCCGAGGTCGTCGGCGGTTGTGCGTCCGTCCGCCTCAGCGCCGACGACCACGTGGCCCTTCTCGATGCGCAGCGTGCTCATCGCCTCGGTGCCGTAGGGCATCATGCCCGACGCCTCGCCCGCGGCGAGAAGCGCTTCCCACATTACGGTGCCATGGTTCGCGGGAACGTGCACTTCGTAGGCCAGTTCGCCCGAGTAGCTGATGCGAAACAGCCGCGCCGGAATCGGTCCGATCGCGGTGTTCAATGCGCATTCTCGCAGCGCGAGGAAAGGGAATCCCTCGTTTCCGACGTCGATGTCGACCACGCGCGCGAGCACCTCGCGCGAGCGCGGACCCGACAGCGCCGCCGCCGCCCAATGCTCGGTCACCGACGTGACGTAGACATCGAGGTCGGGCCAATCGACCTGCAGCAGCGCTTCCAGATATTGCAGCACGCGCACAGCATTTGCCGTCGTCGTCGTCATCAGGTAATGATCAGCACTGAGGTGCGACGTGGTCCCATCGTCGAGCACGATGCCATCGTCGCGCAGCATGATTCCGTAGCGGCAGCGGCCGACGCCGAGCGTATCCCAGCGGTTGCTGTAGACGCGATTGAGGAGTTCGGCGACATCGCTTCCCTGCAGCTCGATCTTGCCCAGCGTCGAGACATCCACGAGTCCGACGTTGGTGCGCACGTTTTTCGCTTCGCGGTTGGCCGCGTCGTCCGGCGACTCGCCGGGCCGCGGATACGAATGCGCGCGCAGCCACAATCCGGCGGTGACGAAGCGGGCGCCGTGCGCGAAGTGCCAGTCGTGGATCGACGAGTAGCGCGTCGGCTCGACGTGGGCGCCGACCTCGCGACCGGCGATCGCGCCCAGCGTGACCGGCGTGTACGGCGGCCGGAAGGTCGTGGTGCCGACGCTCGCGATCGGCCGCTGGAGTTGCTCGGCGAGCAGCGCGAGCCCGGTGATGTTGGACAGCTTACCCTGGTCGGTGCCCATGCCGAGCGTCGTGTAGCGCTTGAGGTGCTCGACCGACTGGTAGCCTTCGCGCGCAGCGAGCGCGATGTCGGCGACGGCGACGTCGTTCTGCAAATCGACGAAGCGCTTGGTGCCGCGCGTCGGCGCGGGGACCGCCCACAGGGGCGAGAGCGGTCCGTGCGCGACGGGCGCGCTGCGCGGCACAGCGTGATCGGCCTGCCGGTTGACGCCAGCGTGCTGCGCAGCGGCGAGTCCGGCAGCGTGGCCGTCTGCGAGCACATCGTCGAGGTCGACGTGCCCCGCCGCCGCCCCTGCCGCCGCGATCGACAAAGGCGACGTATCGGGAACGAAGCTCGCAAGCGCGTCGTCGTAGCGGAGCTTGCCGCGCGCCTGCGAGAACAGATGCACGGCAGGGTTCCAGCCGCCGGAAACGCAGACGAGATCGCAAGCGAAGCCATGCGACGCTCCGCCGTCGACGGGCACGACGTCGACCGCCGAAACGCGCTGTCGGCCTTTCGCCGACGCGATCACTTGACCTGTCAGCAGCGGCAGGCCGGCATCTCGAGCTCGCTTGGGCAACGTGCCGTTAAGCTGCGCGTCAGCGCGCGCATCGACGATCGCCGCGATGTCGACGCCGACGCGATGCAGATCGAGCGCGCACGCATACGCGCTGTCGTTGTTGGTGAAAACCACCGCCCGCTTGCCCGGTCTGACTGCGTAGCGGTTGACGTAGGTGCGCGCAGCGCCGGCGAGCAGCGTTCCGGGCAGATCGTTGTTGGCGTAGACGATGCCGCGCTCGATCGCGCCGCTCGCGAGCACGACTGCCTTGGTGCGAACCTTCCACAGGCGTTGGCGCGGCCCGTGGGTACCCGTGGGCGCGTCGGAGGCCGCTTCCGCCGCGGCCGCTTCGTCGCTGCGCTCGACAAGCCCGACCAGGTTAGCATCGTAGTAACCGAACGCGGTCGTGCGGCGAAGCAATGACACCTCCGTATGCGCCTCCAATTCGCGCACGGTCGCTTCGATCCATGTGTCCACAGGCGCACCGTCGACTGCCACGTGCGCAGGCGCGCCGTCGATCGTCGCGCCGTCGTCTGCGAGACTGCCGCCCAGCACCGGTCGCTCGTCGCAGAGCAGCACGCGCACACCGGCGTGCATCGCAGCACGCGCCGCCGCGAGCCCTGCCGGTCCGCCGCCGATGACGAGCACATCGCTATACGCGTAGCGATGCTCGTATTCGTCGGGATCGGGCGCGCTCGCGGCGCGGCCCATGCCTGCGACGCGGCGAATCCAGCGCTCGTAGCGCAGCCACGCGCGCGGCGTCGGCGGCCACATGAAGGTCTTGTAGTAGAAGCCGGCAGGCAGCAATCGCGATAAGACGTCGTTGACGATCCCCGCATCGATGCGCAGCGACGGCCAGCGGTTCTGGCTCGACGCAACGAGACCGTCATAGAGATCCAGGGTGGTGGCGCGCACATTCGGTTCGCTGCGCGCGCCCTCGCCCAGCTGCACCAGTGCATTCGGCTCCTCGACTCCCGCGCTGATAATGCCGCGCGGCCGGTGATACTTGAAGCTGCGCGCGACCAGATGCACGCCGTTGGCGAGCAGCGCCGACGCGAGCGTGTCTCCCGCGAAGCCGGTATACGCCACGCCGTCGAAGGTGAAGCGCAGCGGCCGCGAGCGATCGACGATGCCGCCCGCGGGAAGGCGAAACGGCTGCGTCACGGCGCGCCTCCCGTCAATGGATCGCCGGGCTTCGCGCTAGCGAGGATGTCGTGCGTGCTCGTGTCGCGGCGCACCTGGAACCAGCGGCGGCATCCGGCGCTGTGATGCCAGAGCTCGTCGTGCGGACCGCGCGGGTTGTCGCGCAGGTACACGTAGTCGAACCATTTCGACTCGGGGGCGTCCGGTGATGGACGCCGCTTGGTTGCGTCGCCGCCATAGGTGAACTCGACCTGATTGCGCGGACCGCACCAGGGGCAGGGAATCAGCAGCATGAGGAGCAACGGCGAGGTTTTTGATTCGTCATTCCCGCGCAAGCGGGAATCCATTCGCGCTGAATCGAATACTGACGAAAAATGGATCCCCGTCTGCGCGGGGATAACGTAGCGGGCGCGCGTCTCGAAGCCGTGGCGTTCGCGTCGTCAGTGCGCCCACGCATACGGTCCCGCGCCCTTCTCGTCGATCATGCGTCCTTCGGCAAAGCGCTCGAGCGTGAACGCCGCGTTGAGCGCATGCGGCTCGCCGCGCGCCATCGTGTACGCATGCAGCCAGCCCGATGCCGGCGTGGCCTTGAAGCCGCCGTAGCACCAGCCGCCCGTCATCGTGAGGCCCTTGATAGGAAGCCGGGCGATGATCGGGCTGCCGTCCATGGTCATGTCCATGATGCCGCCCCAGGTGCGCATCAGCTTCAATCGCCCAAAGCTCGGAAACAGCGCCAGGCACGCGCTCACCACGTGCTCGATCGCCGGCAGATTGCCGCGCTGCGCGTACGAGTTGTAGAAATCGAGATCGCCCCCCATCACCAGCTCGCCCTTGTCGGACTGGCTGATGTAGAAGTGCACCGCGCCCGAGGTCACCACCGTATCCAGCACCGGCTTGATCGGCTCCGACACCATCGCCTGCAGCACGTGCGACTCGATGGGCAGGCGCAACCCTGCCATCGCGGCGAGATGGCCCGAATGCCCGGCGACGGCAAGGCCGAGCTTGGGCGTCGCGATGTAGCCCTGCGTGGTGTCGATGCCGGCGACGGCGCCACTCTCGACGCGGATCGCGGTCACTTCGCAGTTCTGCAGGATGTCGACGCCGCACGCGTCGGCGGCGCGCGCGTAGCCCCACGCCACCGCGTCGTGGCGCACGGTGCCGCCGCGCGGCTGCAGCAATCCGCCCGCGATCGGGAAGCGCGCATCCGCGGAGCAATCGAGATTGGGGATCCACGTCGCGATCTCGTCGCGCGAAAGAAAACGCGCGTCGATGCCGTTCAGGCGCATCGCGTTACCGCGTCGCATCGCGGCGTCGAGGTCCTGCGGCGAATGGACGAGATTGAGCACGCCGCGCGCGCTGTACATGACGTTGAAGTTGAGCTCGCGCGACAGCCCCTCCCACAGCTTGAGAGAGAACTCGTAGAAGTGCGCGTTGGGATCGAGGTGATAGTTAGAGCGCACGATCGTCGTATTGCGGCCGGTGTTGCCGCCGCCCAGCCAGCCTTTTTCGACTACTGCGATATTGGTGAGGCGATGTTCCTTGGCGAGGTAGTACGCGGTGGCGAGGCCGTGCCCGCCGCCGCCGACGACGACGGCGTCGTAGCGCTTTCTCGGCGGCGGACTGCGCCACGCGAGCGGCCACTGCTCGTGGTACGAGACGGCGTTGCGGGCCAGGGAGAATATCGAGTACTTCACGGTTCGGCTGCGCCGTGTGGTCCAGCTTGCGCGTCCGAATCGCCGGCCGCGCAGCCGCTGGTCGACGACCTTGTTGCGGGTGTCAAGGATCGCTTATGCTACGGCACTTGGCCATGCGCGCACAATGCAGCAGCATTCGTGGCCGCTTGCGCTGTGACGCAGCGTCGGGATGGCTTACAACAGGCGGCGGCATCGCCGTGATCGATCGGGGGAGAGGAACATGCGCAGCATGAAATCGTGGCAATGGCTGGTGGTGGCGGCGTTCGCGCTTGGCGGCGCACAGATCGCCTCAGCGCAGTCGGACACCCTCGCCAGCGTCAAGCAGAAGGGGAAGCTGGTGGTCGGCGTCAAAGCCGACTACAAGCCGTTCGGTTACACCGATCCGTCGGGCAAGATCGTCGGCTTCGAGGTCGATCTCGCCAACGACGTCGCCAGGCGCCTCGGCGTCAGCATCGAGCTGGTTCCGGTGATCGCGGCGAACCGAATGGAGTTTCTCAAGCAGGGACGCATCGACCTGATGATCGCGACCATGGCGTACAAGCCGGATCGCGCCGAGGTCGTCGGAATTCCGGAGCCGTTCTACTACGCCGGCGCCGCCACCGTGTTCGCGAAAAAGAATTCGGGGCTGAAGACCTGGGCCGACCTGAAAGGCAAGCCGATCTGCGGCATCCAGGGCGCGTACTACAACCGGAAAACCGGCGAGGAATTCGGCGCGCAGCTCGTCGTGTTCAAGGGCGTAACCGAAGCGATGGCCGCGCTCGAAGGCGGGAACTGCGTCGGCGTCGTGTTCGACACGACGTACTTCGCCGGCATCATGGGCGACGCCAAGTGGGCCGATTATGCGATGGTACTGCCGGCGATCGATCCCGAGCCGTGGGGCATGGGCGTGCGCAAGGACGATCCGAAGTTCGCGGCGTACATGAGCGATGTGACCAAGGACTGGCACAAGACCGGCTTCCTGCTCGCGCTCGAGAAGAAGTGGGGCATTCCGCAATCGCCGTACCTGCTCGAACAGCAGGCGAAGTTCAAGTAGCGGCGCGAGCCACCCGGCGAGGGGCCCCACGCGACAGCGTGGGGATCGACGGGGAATTGCGAGTCGCCGCTCCGGCCGACCACTCGATTGCAAACTTCATGGCAAAGGCTCGGAGGGC
>Ga0070713_100000173_pt1 | contig 43094 bp, 37 predicted proteins | sample LARL82metaG_FD_65465 | JGI IMG/M metagenome (GOLD analysis project Ga0070713, IMG submission 65465) | Corn, switchgrass and miscanthus rhizosphere microbial communities from Kellogg Biological Station, Michigan, USA - LAR L8-2 metaG | ecosystem: Host-associated > Plants > Roots > Rhizosphere ... | reverse complement strand
GCATCCACGACGTACCACTTGCGCACAATTTCCCCCTCTTTGGGGAAATACGTTGACATCGGAACTCTCCCAGATTTGAAAAAGGCTGCGAAAGAAAACCGCTCGTTGATTCCCCTGACGAGGACGCCAGGACCATCAGGCGGGCAACCACACAACTACCAAAGTCTTTACGATAGCGTAACGCGCAAACTGTTGTCAACGCTATGTTACTTAAGGAAAGTCAGCAATCTAGCGGGGAAAACGCACCAAATGAGTGCGCCATTTCTGGATGGGTGCCCCACTTCTGGCCGATGTTGCCAGAAGTGGGGATTTTGAACCGGGCGGGTGCCCCAGGTCTCGCCGCAATTGCGAGACCTGGGAATCCAATACTGTAAGCAAACCGGCGTGCAAGTAATCAGGCTACGGTCTCAGCGTCAGGTCCCCCGCAAACACATGGGCGTGAAGTTTATACTTGCCATTACCATCGCGCCGCAACGAATTCCCCACTGTCCCCTTCGGAACCCCGAACTCTTCTCCGTGGACGTCCCCAAACTTCACCGACAGATCCACCGGGCCGTAGTCCGCAGAGCCAGATCCTTGAATGGTCAGATCCCCCGCCAGCAGTTCCAGATCCTTATCTCCGGCAACTCCATTGATGGATAAATCCCCCGCTCGCATCCGTGCGTAGAGATTCGTCTCCTTCGGAACCGCAATCGTCACCTGGCACTCATTCTTCGGCACGTGCGTAAGCGTGATATCCAGAGAACCGCCGTCCCGCTTGAGGAGGACCTTCACTTTCTTGGCTCCCTCGCGATTCTTCCCGTCCGTCCGTATCGTGATGTCGTCCGAATCGCTGGCTACGATCCGGTAGTCCCCATCACGCAGATGAAGCCGAAGAGTCGTGATCGGCGGCAGGTCATTCTGCACAGCGTCGCCAGTCAGGGGCGGGCTCTCCTCCCTGGTTTCGGTCGAAGCCGCGGCCGCCAAACCGCAGCATCCCAGCATCACAGCAACCGCTAACCACCGCGCGGCAACCATCATGGGACCTCTCCTTCCTATTATGGGATGGGACGAGACCAGCGCTTATTCTCCGAATGACGTACCGTCCCTGTTTTTGTCACCAGGAATGTAAACAATTATCGACGATATCTCTGCCTACGGGAAGCTCGGCACTTATGTACTTGCTTGGTATCTACCAAGAGGCACATGTGGGGAACAGCCTAAGAGGCACATGTGGGGACAGCCGCCATCGGCTGTCCAGCCGCGAAGCGGCGCTAGAATACAGCCCACCGGCGCAAGCCGTGGGTGATGCTAGCAAAAACGAAAAAGCCCCCGAGGGGCGAAAGAAACACGCGAGGTGTTGCTTGCCAATAAAAAAGCCCGGACCCGGAAAAAACGAAGCTCTCTACGACAAACTCATCGCAACCATTCCGGAGATCGAGCGTAAGGGCGACGCCAACCCCTATACCTCTCTGAATGGCAATATGTTCACCCTGCTGCATCAATCGAGGCTCGCCCTACGACTGCCCGAGGCCGAACGCGAAGCGTTCCAGAAGAAGTACAAGACCACCCTGTTTGAAGCCTACGGCACAGTGATGAAGGAATACGTAGCCGTACCCGATTCGCTCCTCGAGAAGACGAGCGAGCTAAAACGGTATCTGGCTCAAAGCTACGCCTACGCCAAGACACTCAAGCCCAAGCCGACCACAAAGAAGAAGCACTGACACGAAAGATGTGGGGACAGCCGCCGCAGCCTGCCCTGAGCGATGTCGAAGGGGCTGTCCAGCCGCGAAGCGGCGATAGAATACAGCCCGCGGCGAAGCCGTGGGGCCCGCACAAAGCACAGAAGCCCCGAAGGGGGCGATAGAAACTGCTGCAAGGTGTTCCCCTGTGCCCCTTGCCGAACCCATTCCCCCGACCGCATTCCTGTGCTACCATGCCGCCGCTATGGCGCGCCACGCTATTTCTACACTAGCCCTGTCTATCCTTGCGCTCATCGCGCTCTCTTCGTTTACATCCGCTCAATCCCGCGACGAGACCGGCCAGCCCGCGCCCCGTTTCCGCGCCCGAACCACAACTGGCGAGCAATTCAACAACGAGTCCATCAAAGGCAAAGTCGTCCTCTTCGAATTCTGGACGACCTGGTGCAAGTACTGCGCAGAAGAAGCGCAGCTGGTCGACGACATCGCCAAGGAATTCAAAAGCAAAGACCTGATTGTTTTAGCCGTAGACGTCCTCGAACCAGACAAGACGGTGAAGACCTACCTGGCGCAGCACCCGCGCACGGTGCCCATTGTCCTTACGAAAGACACCAACCTCGCCGCCATGTACAACGCCCAGGTCTATCCCATCTATGTCGTCGTAGATAAAGACGGCAACATCGCCGGCGAACAGCGCGGTGCCGCCGGCGACCGCGGCATCCGCCGCATGCTGCGCAACGCCGGTCTGGAATCCGACTAGCACTCCATACTCCGGCAAAATAGTCAGCTGATGCCGAGTGGCTCACTTTGAATTCCTGTTTGCTGCCGCGTCTTGAATTCCTGCGCTGCGGCGTCATCCCGAAGGCCCGCGTTTTTACCAGCGGGCCGAGGGACCTCCCTTGAGATGCTGGCAGATCAGAGCGAGACGCCGTGGCCCTCAGTCATGTGGAATGGTGCGGCTTTATCCCCTGCGGTGCCCACCCATCAGACCTTGTGCGCTAACCAATTACCATAATAGCCGTCTCTCTCCTTGACAGTCTAGGAGAGCAAGGTGTATTCCTAGACAATCTAGGAAGGCGCATGGACAAACAACTCGAACTCCTCCAGGGCACCCTCGACATGCTGATTCTCAAAGCCGTCTCCCTCAGCCCTCTGCATGGCTACGGAGTCCTGCTGCGCATCCAGCAGATTTCCAAAGAGCGCCTCGAGATCCAGCAGGGATCGCTCTATCCCGCCCTCTACCGCCTGGAACATCAAGGCTGGATCACCAGCGAATGGGGCGAGTCCGAGAACAATCGTCGCGCCCGCTACTACCGCCTGACCGCCGCTGGCAAACGGCGCCTGCAATCCGAAACCAAACGCTGGAACGAGATGACCGCCGTGATCGCCGGAATCCTCGACGCGACGCCGGAGGAGTTATGAATCTTGCTGCCCGTTTCAAGTCCTGGATGAGAGCCATGCTGCGGCGCGCCCGCACCGAGCGTGAGATGGGCGAAGAGATGCGATTCCATCTCGAAGCGCGTGCAGCCGACTTGATGCGCAATGGCGTCGCAGAACCCGAAGCCCTTCGACAGGCACGCCTGGAATTCGGCGGCGCCGAAACCGCCAAGGACCAATGCCGCGACGCCGTCGGCGTGACGTTTCTCGAAACACTCATGCAGGATATCCGCCACGGCATTCGCACAATGATGCGCGCGCCCCTTTTCACGATAGTTACGATTGCCGTTCTGGCTCTCGGCATCGGCGCAAATACGGCGATCTTCAGCGTCGTGGATGCCGTGCTCCTGCGGCCGCTCGCTTATCGCGATTCCGATCAACTCGTCACCATCCTAATGAATGGCGATAATCCAGTTTCCGTCGCAAACTACATCGACTGGCGCGACCAGAGCCGCTCGTTCTCGACCATGGGAGCTGCCGATTACTGGTCTCCCAACCTGACCGGCATCGACTCGCCGGAACATATCTACGGCCTCAAGGTGACGCAGAATCTCCTCCCCATGCTTGGAATCGACCCGATGTTCGGGCGCCTGTTTGTCGAAGGCGAAGACAAAGAAGGAGCGGACCGCGAAGTCATTCTCAGCTACAAGTTATGGCAGCGCCGATTTTCGAGTGATCCGAGCGTGCTGGGGAAGCAGATCCTTCTCGACGGTAACGCCTACGTTGTAGTAGGCGTGATGCCGCGCGGATTTCAGTTCGCCCCCTTCTGGGCAAACGCCGAGCTCTGGGTACCCAACGCGTTTGGCTCAAGAATCCACAACCGCGGCGGCAACAGTCTGCGGATCTTCGCGCGCCTGAAGGATGGCGCGTCCTTAACTCAAGCTCGCGCCGAAATCGCCGGCATCACCCGACGGCTCGAACAGCAGTTCCCCGGCACGAACCGCAATGTCGTGGTGACGCCGCTCAAAGAAAAGGTCGTTGGACCGATCGAAACTCCGCTCCTTGTGCTGCTCGCAGCTGTGATCTTTGTCCTGCTGATCACCTGCGCCAACGTAGCGCACATGCTGTTGGCACGTGCGGCCTCGCGTCAGAAGGAAGTCGCCGTGCGAGCCGCGCTGGGTGCGCGAAGAGGACGCATCGTTCGCCAATTCCTGACCGAGAGTCTGCTGCTCGGCGGCTTGGGTGGTGCGGTCGGATTGGCGCTCGCCGCAATCGCGACTCGCGCTCTGATCGCGATCAGCCCCGACAGCATCCCACGCGTCCAGAGTGTGACCATCGACTGGCGCGCTGCTCTGTTTCTCGCGGGAGCTACCATTCTAACCAGCGTGGGATTCGGTCTCGCGCCCGCCCTGCAAGCTTCATCGATAGACGTAAACGACACCCTCAAGGAAGGTGGCCGCAGTCAAAGCGAAGGCAAAAGCCGCAATCGCCTGCGCAGCCTCTTGGTAATTTCCGAGTTCGCACTTGCGCTGATGCTCCTGATCGGCGCCGGCCTGATGATTCGCACTTTCGCTGCACTCCAGGCCGTCGATGCGGGCTTTAACCCGCACAACGTGATTTCGATGGTCGTTTCAGTTGCGGGCTCGCGCGAAGCCGATCCAGGCCGCCGTGCCATCTTCTATCCCCAGTTGCTGGAGCGCGTGCGCTCTCTGCCCGGAATTCAAGCCGCTGGCGGAATCAATCACCTCCCACTGGCAGGCGATGAGTGGGGTTGGTCCTTTGTGATTGAGGGCCGTCCTAAACCGCGCCCGGGAGAATCCCCGCGCGTTGTCTACAGAATTGTCACGCCCGGATACTTCGAAGCCATGCGCCTGCCGTTGATCCGAGGCCGCGACATTACCGACGCCGATACTGCAACTGCTCCGGGTGTGGTCATCATCAACGAACGTGCCGCCAAAGAATACTGGCCCGGCGAAGATCCAATCGGAAAACGCGTTACATTCGACGACGATCCAAAGAATCCGACGTGGGTCACAGTGATCGGCATCGCGAAAAATGCGAAACAAGACAGTTGGGCGGCCGAACCCGGGCCTGAGGCATATCTGGCCGCATTCCAGAATCGCGATTTCATGGGAGACTCCGGAGCTCAAGCCGCCGACCACGAAACCTACATAACTTTGGTGGCTCGGACAACGGGCGACCCGGCGGCTCTGGCTTCGGCAATGAAGGAGGCTGCGTGGTCGTTCGACCGCAATCTCGCAATCTCTCAAGTCGTCACCATGGATGGCGTTGTGGCCGAGGCAACCGCACAACCTCGCTTCGAGATGCTGCTGCTCACAATCTTTGCAGCCGTCGCGCTCGTCCTCGCCAGCGTTGGAATTTATGGAGTGATCAGCTACGCGGCATCGCGCAGAACGCACGAAATCGGTGTGCGGATGTCGCTCGGAGCCACGCCATCACAGGTCTTGTTGTTAGTCGTCCAACAGGGCATGCGGATGGCGCTGGCCGGCTCCCTGCTCGGGATTGCCGGCGCCCTCGTACTTGCGCGGCTCATGACAAAGCTGCTCTACGGCGTACACCCAGCCGATCCAATCACGTTTGCCTCCGTCGCGATCGGGCTCGGAATTGTTGCCATCGTCGCCTGCTATCTCCCCGCCCGTCGAGCTATGCGCGTCAACCCTGTGGCCGCTTTGCGCTGTGAATAAGGTGTCCGCTCTCAGCTCTCAGCTTTCAGAATGAAATTCTTCGTGGGTCGGCCTGCGCCCGCACCCGTCGTTCGTTGTGAATCGTCAGCCTTTCTGCATCCGCGAGTGGAGACGCGCGCCCGTATTGACGCCGACAGACGAGTCCCCTAGGATGCTCGCCAGGTTCCCCCCAGATCGAAGGCCCCTAATGGATCTTACTCGGCGGGATGTGCTGAAGGGCATTACAACGACCAGCACGATCGCGATCGCTACCGAATCTCTTTCCTTCTCCTCAATATCCAAAGATCCAACTCGATCTTCCAGCTTGCCCTGGCCCAACTCGCATGGCAGTCCAGTGATCGAGAGCTTGCGCCCAGTGATTGAAAAGTCGCGAGATGTACGAACCAACCACGAGACGGTCAAAGAGGTGGCATCGTGGATGGCTTACGAGGAATTGCCCCTGCCAAACCTGGCAGTGCCGTTTGGGATGGAGAAGACACCGGATATCGCAATCGATTTCATCATGGTGGGAAACGCGATTGATACGGCGTTCAGCGATTTCAAGACACATGTGAAGTTTCAGATCGATTATGCGGGCGAGCATCACTCCGATTCCGATGCGATGTTCGCTTGCCTGAAGCGAGCGATGGACAACGATGTTCCAGTACTCGATGGAAAGTTCCTGGCGAAGCTGTCGCGCGACGATATGGCGAAGATCTTCGCTGGCAACATCGAGATGCCCATGCTCAATGAGAAGCTGGAGCTGTTTCATCAGGTCGGAGGGATTCTGGCTGAGAAGTACGACGGACACTTTCATAAGTTCATCAAGTCCTGCTCGCCCAAGCTGTATGACAACGGGAAGGGGCTCGTCGAGCGGTTGGCGGCAGAGTTTCCCCGGTTCAACGATGTAAGCGAGTATGACGGGCACTCCATCAAGATCTACAAGCTGACCCAACTCGGGTATTGGCAGCTCTATTCAGGCCTGCACGGAACGGGGGCGTTCCAGCTGGAAGATCCGCACAAGATGACGGCGTTTGCGGATTACATTGTGCCCGTTGGTCTGCGCCTGATGGGGATAACCAGCTATTCAGCGGATTTGGAGAAGGCGATCAACACGTACCAGATGATTGCGCGAGACTCGAAATGGGAGATCGAGATCCGGGCACACTGTTTGTATGCGACGGCGCTGCTAACGGATGAGATCAACAAGATTCGTCCGGCGGGGCAACAGATCATAATTCCCCAGATCGACGCTCGGTTCTGGACGCACTTTCATACGACAGATTGGCCGCATCATCTAACGAAGACGATCATGTATTAAAGAAGGCGTCGTTGGTCATCGGTCGTTGGTCGTTGGCCTCTCGATGTGCGCCAGACTCTTCGTAGCCAGCCTATCGACGATTGGGGAGCTATCCAGAGAACCAGTACGACTACGAACAGCAGGCCGGCTCCGAGGCCAGCGGCGAGTTCAGTTAAGAAGTTCAATCGCGCTTATGCAATAGAAAGACGAGGCTTACCACGTGTCTCCGCCAGCCTTGGGAGGCCACGCTCCCAGCGCGCGTCGTATCGTCGCAATCTGACCCACGTGATAGCTGTTGTGCGCGACCATCTGCCAGAGAACCGATTCCATGGTGCCGGCGACCTTCTTGTCGCCCGCGTGCACAGACTCGATCTGCCGATCCAACTCGGCACGCGGTAACTCGCCAAGTTTCACAAGTTCAGCAAGAAACCAAGAGAAATCGCGCTTGAGCTGATCCCAACTCTGCGACGCAGAAGGAAAACTCTCCGCATTGTGTTCCGGATATTTTGGCTTCTCGCCCCGAATGCGCTTCAGTTCGTAGTTCATCCAGTAATTCATGTGGAATACGAGATCGGCAATCGAGTGAGGAAAGCTATCGATTCGCCGAAGCGCAAGATCTTCAGAAATATCCTCCAAGCACGCGATGGGATCGACGTGCGCACCTTTGCCCCGGAGAAGTTCGGAAAGAGCTTGCATGGACGTGCCTGATCGATGCACATCATACAACTGTCGGCGTCATCCCGAGCGGAGCCGCCTTACAGGCGGAGCGAGGGATCTCCCTCAGCAACGGCCCGTCCTGAGAGGATCCGTTCTCTGCACTGCACCGCAGCTCCCAATACGACGCCTTCAAAGCAGCTAAGAAGCTTAACCCTCGCGGAGCGGACGAAGTCGTCCGCCCACACGACTTATGACGAGGCGAAATACCTTTCTTCCAGGATTTTCTTGTGGTGCATCTCATGCCCGGCCGTGATGTACGCCAGTGCGCGGACGGTTATTTCGTTCTTATTGACAATGCCGCGCCGCATCCAGGCCGCTTCGTCCAGGTTGCGAAAAAGGGTGAGCGTGGCGCGGCGTACCGCGATGTAGTCTTCGATGATCTCGGACAGGGGGCAGTGATTGAATGGCGCGTTGCGGACGTAATCATCCTGCTCGAAGCCGGGCAGCGGGGTCTGGTCCCCGCGGCTAATGCGGAGGGCTCGATACGTGAAGATGCGCTCAGTGTCGCACACGTGTCCGAGCAGTTCTTTCACGCTCCACTTGCCGGACGCATAGCGGATGTCGCCATCTTCTTCTTCGCGGCCACACAAAAGGATCAGCATCTGTCGGCGCTGCGAATCGAGCGTCGTGAGGATGTCGTCTCCCTCCACCTGGGAAATGTAGCCTACGTGATAGGAGGAGTACTCACTGGGTTCAGGTCGACCAATCTTTAATAACGGAGAAGAAACGACGGCTGGTTCCAACATTATTAGGCTCCAACTTTTGGGATCGCAACGAAAACCACGCAGCAGAAACGACTCAGATTAGACGGTCCAGAGACTGCAAGGTTTCGATAAATCTTCGTCCCTGGCAGGATAACTCCCGAAGGCTGTGGAAAGATACGGACCTACCGAAAAAACACCCTTGCGGGGACCAGCAAATCCCCGCAAAGGTTAGGCGCTGCTACTACTTAGCCTCGGATCTGCAAAGAAAAATCGGTGGGTTTTGGCGTCATCCTGAGCGTAGCCGGTTTTCAGGCGGAGCGAAGGATCTCCTTGCGATGCCCTTCGCTGGGAGATCCCTCGCTGCGCTCGTACAAACGCGGGGCTTCAGCATGACGCCGTTTTATTCATCGTACCGGCAGCTACACAGCAACTCACCACGTGATCAGCACATAGCCACTGAAAGCATGGCTGGTTATATCCCCAAAGCTCGCGCCTTGCCCGGTCTGGATTCCGTCAGGACCGAGGCAAACACCCGCGTTAGCCCCAGCGGCGCCTGCATTTCCTCCGGTTGTGCCCCCATCCCGCACAATGGCGGGCAACCCCGAAATCGTGCTGGCCGTGCCCCACGAACCCGTTGCTCCGCCACCGGTTGCAACAACTAATGTCTGGCCGCCAAACACCAAACTGGAGTTATTCCCATCATGACCATTTGCGCCACCCCCACCCACCAGAACGCTATAGACAGTGCCAGGCGTAACGCTAAGAAAGGCCCGCGCGTACCCTCCGCCGCCTCCTCCGATTCCAAAGCCGGGGCCAGGCGTACCGTTGGATCCTCCTCCCCCTGCGCCCCACATCTCAACCATCACACGCATGACCCCCGCAGGAACCGTCCACGTGTAAGGAGCGATTGGCACTTGGCCACTGGCGCCCGGCATAGGATTGGTGAATTCCTGCATGCCATTGAACGATCCAAGCCCGGCCGGCCCGACTGGGCCCGGAGGTCCCGGCACGCCTTGGACTCCTTGGATCCCCTGAGCTCCGGGAGCTCCTTGCGCACCCGGCAATCCCGGAAAGCCTCGATCTCCCTGCACTCCCTGCGGACCTTGCGGCCCGACCGCTCCCGTTGGCCCGGCATTGCCCTGTTGCGCCAGCAATTGCCACGGATCGAACGGCGGCTGCACACATCCTCCGATCGGAAATCCTGAAACCACATACGACGAGCCTTGATACGAAACCGCGTCCCCGGGTCTGTAAATTGTGGTCCCGTCGCACACGAACGGCCCGCGCCAGTTAAGACCCGCCTTCACCATCGGTGCCCAGCTCGGATTTGTATCCGGATTAGCATCGCCGGCGTTGGTGGCAGCTTTCGTTACATAGCTCGAGCCGTTGAAAGTGACGACGTCATACGGCGAGTATCCTGCCGCCGGATCGAACGCACCCTTAAACGTGAATCCCTGCCCCGGCGTACCTTGAGGTCCGATTGCCCCATCGATTCCCGGAGGCCCCGTCAATCCAGCCGGGCCCTGGATTCCTTGCGGTCCTGGAGGTCCCGGAATTCCCTGAGCTCCCGCAGGCCCTTGCGGTCCCGGACTCACAAACGCAAGCTCCAGCTCCGGCCCATTCCCCGTCAGCAAGCTCTCTTTCGAGTCGAAAGAAAACGTGCCGGTAGCGGTCGTGAGTGCGATCGCTACGCCATTGTTCGGAATCGTTCCGTTCACCCACCCCTGCGCAAGTGAAGTGATGTCGATCAGCAGAAACTGATTCATGCTCCCGGCGCCGACTGAGACAGGATGCCCGCCCGTCGCCGACGCTCCCAGCGCAGGTGCGGGAGTGTTGTAGGTCAATGCGTTCTCACTCCAGGCGCTGTTCAGCTGATAAACGTCAAAACTCCCCTTGGTCGCGACAGCATCGACATAGAGTCTGAGCGTGGCTTTGCTGACGATCGCTCCGGCGGGAATTCCTGAAAGGTTGAATTGGATGTAGCTCGTCGATCCCGGACTAACCACGAGCGCGATGCTCGATCCGAAGTTGACCTTGGGCGTGGCGCTGCTGACGAACGTATCCTGGCTCGGTGGCGCCTGCGCCACTAGTGACATCGACAACAATGTGCAGAAAAACAGGCCTGCGAGCGTACGCAGGCGAACTGCGCGACGAAGTGTATTGCGCATGTGCTCCCCCAGTTTTTGGTGATACTCCAGTCAGGCGGGGCGAAACCGTCTGCCAATCGCCTTTCGACTTCACTTTGAATAACGAAATCGGTGGAAGAAATGGCTCATCGACAAAGCTGTTTTCTCGTTAGCTCGACTTGGTCGCCTTCCGGCAAGACCAAACCAGCCGCCGCGCAAATTTTTCCGGGATACTCGATGCGAGGCGGACAAAACTCCCCACCTGCCCCGCCCACCCCACCTTGCGCCGTCTTCGCCGCAGTCGAGTGTCGATCCGGTTACCTTCGTGATAAGAAAGGGTTTTCCACAGGGCTCAATTTGAGACAGAGGAGTACAATCGCGATTGGTCACCAAAGTGCGGCCAAACTCCTAATCCAACACAATAGGATCAATAGGAAAGGACCCTGTACCCACCATGTGGAAGCCGACAAATCAGCCCCAGACACCCGGCCGGCCCGCTGAGCCGGAGCGCCCAACTACGTCTACCCCCAGTGCCCCTGCGATGACCGCACCCGAGCCCTCCGCGGCTCCGCGTCCGGTCACCACGACCACTGCGGACCAGGCGACCATCGGCAAGTCGCTCGTGATCAAGGGCGAGGTGACCGGTTCCGAGTCGCTATATATCGATGGCAGAGTAGAAGGGTCCATCAATCTTTCCGGCAATCGCGTTACGGTTGGCCGCAACGGCGTGGTATCCGCCAACATCAATGCCCGGGAGATCGTCGTCCTCGGCAAAGTTCGCGGAAATTTGACCGCCAGCGATCGCGTCGATATCCGCAGCGACGGTTCGTTGACCGGCGACGTGATCGCCGCGCGCATCTCGATCGAAGACGGCGCCTTCTTCAAGGGCGGAATCGACATCCGCAAGGGCGGCCAGCAGGGACAGCAGAAAGCCAACGGCGAAGAGAAGTCGGTCTCGTCCAACGAACCGGCAGCCGTCGGCGCGCGCGCCTAGTTCTAGTTCTAAAAGAGTTTTGGCCGATTTTCGTAAGCGGGCACCCGCAAAGGTGCCCGCTTCGCTTTTAGTGAGCCAATATCCCTTTCTGCGTTCTCTGCGGATTTTCTCAGCGATCTCTGCGGTTAAAAGCTTTTGCCGTAGAGACCGGGCGAAAACCCGAGAGCGATGGCCTGTTGCCACGAGTTGATACTTCCCATGGCAGTTCATGCTCTAAACCCTCTGACAGTGTCCGTTTCGTTTTTCGGCCTAAATGCCAGAGGAGTGTCAGTTCCTCCGCCACAATCCCTCGCCGGTGTCTTGAGCAGTTAGTCGATTACGACCGTCACCTATCCAGAAAGAAGACAAAGACCTAACAATGGAATCGAGCTTCAGAAATTTTCGCGACCCCACGCGAACAGAGCCGACCTCGTAGAAAGGCTAGTTACCTATGCCGGATTGGATCAATGTCACCACCATACTTCTGCTGACGGTTGCAGCAATCGCAATGGTCACTGCGCTCAGCTCCTTCTTCACCATTCACACCAAGCAAGCCGGCATCGTGGAACGCTTCGGCAAATTCCTGCGAATTGCGACAGAAGGGCTCAACTGGAAAACTCCCTTCATCGATAAGCTCGTCTACGTCGAAGACTTGAACATGCAGCTCATGGATGTGGAGGTCCAGTCCAAGACCAAGGACGACGCGACTGTCACGATTCCCGTCCGCGTGCAGTATTTCGTGCTGCCCGACCGCGTGAAAGAGGCGTATTACGAACTCGACGATCCCGAGGATCAGATCAAGGCGCACGTCGAGAACGTGATTCTCGGTGCTGTTCCAAAAATGGATCTGGACGACACCTACAAGCAGGAAGACACCATCGCCCGCCGCATCAAGGAAAGCCTTACCGACGTGATGTCGAAATTCGGATACTCGATCGAGAACGCTCTGGTCATCCAGATTCAGCCTTCGCCCGAAGTCGTCTCTGCCATGAATGCGATCAACGCAGCCAGACGGGAAAAAGTGGCGACGGAAGCGAAAGCCGAGGCGGACAAGATCCTGCTAGTAAAGAAAGCAGAAGGCGAGAAGCAAGCGCAAATTCTGGCCGGCGAGGGCGTCGCCGGTGAGCAGAAGGCGATCGTCGATGGCCTGCGCGATTCGCTCAAAGACTTTGAACAAGGCGTAGAAGGAGTCACGCCCAGCGCCGCCATGGTGCTGATCATGATGGCGCGCTATTTCGACGCGCTAAAGGAAATCGGCGCAGACAGCAACACGATTCTGCTGCCGCATTCGCCCTCGACCGTAGTGGACTTGCAAGCGCAAATGCGCGACGCCATCATCTCCGGCTCACTGGTCGGAGGCAACACTAACCGGCCCGGCTTCCAGAAGCGGTGAGCAGGAGGCATCTCCGCACCATTGTCGATGCCTGGTCCAAACAGGCACCCGTTGCGGTGCCCGTTCGTTTTCAGTGAGCAAATGTCTTACTCTGCGTTCTCTGCGGATTTTCTCAGCGATCTCTGTGGTTAAAAGCTTTTGCCGCAGACTCTTGGCACGCGAAACCCCACATCGATGTAGACTGATGCCACGAGTTGAGGCTTTCGCATGTCGGTCAACCTCCGCTACACCCTCCGACAGTTTCGTGAGAGTCCCGGATTTGCCGCGATATCGATTCTGACTCTTGCGTTGGGAATCGGCGCTTCTACTGCCATCTTTGCGGTTCTTGATGCCGTTCTTCTGGAACCTCTGCCGTTTGCGCAGCCGGATCGACTCGTAGCGATAGAGTCGCAACCCGATCGCGTGGTCTCTATTCCCACCATGCAGGATTATCAGTCGCGATCGACCACGTTCAGCAGTCTCGCCGCGTACCGCGGATGGTCGCCGCCACAGAAACCGAGGGGCGGCCCGCCCGCTCGTTTAATTCTTGCGGTAACACAGGGGTTCTTCTCGACCCTGGGAACCCACTTCGCTCTCGGCAATATGTGGCCGATCACGGGAAACGAGCAAGATTGCGCATCGCAGGCGATTGTCAGCGCGGCTTATTGGAAGCGGCTGGGAGGAGGTTCGAGTCTTGAGAAGAAGATACTGAACTTGGATGGGCGCGACTACGAGATTTCAGGCGTCTTAGCGCCTGACCAGGAGATCGAAGGCTCGTACGACTTGAATCGGCCCGAAGTTTTTGTGCAGGTCGGCTGTGACAGCGAAGAGCGCCCGAATTCCCGGGGGGATTCGAGTTTCCTGGTGATAGGACGGCTGCTTCCCACCGCCACCGTAGCGCAAGCGAATACTGATCTGGCGCGAGTGCATCAGACACTCCGGAAAGATTATCCACACGACTATGGAGACTATCGCGCTGCGTTCTCGAAACCGACGTTGGTGTTTCCTTACATCGAACTCGTCGTCGGGACGGAAACGAAACCGGCTCTATTCATGATGTTCGCAGCGTGTGGCCTGCTGCTTGTGATCGCATGCACCAATCTTGCAAGCCTCCTGCTGGCGCGCAACACCCGCCGCCGAAGTGAATTCGCGACACGAGCGACACTCGGTGCCTCATTTGGACAACTCTTCCGGCAATTGATGGCGGAGAGTGCAGTTCTGGTCAGTGTCGGTGGAATCTGCGGAGTTGGACTGGCGCTTCTTGTATTGCAGTTGCTCAAGAGCACGAGCGCTCTGCATCTGCCAAGGCTGGCTCACGCCTCCATGCGGCCGGCAGTCGTTCTGTTCGTGATTGCCGTTTGCGCGGCGGTGACTTTTTTTCTAACGCTCCTGCCGGCCTGGAGAACTCTGCGTCCCGGTCTCATCTACGATTTGCAGGGAGTCGGCCGAACTTCCGCCGGACGCAGCCTGCGAATGGCGCGGCGCTTTCTTGTCGTCGCGCAACCGACTCTCACAGTGGTGCTCGTTGCTTGCGCGGGATGGCTGATCGGCGGCGTTTATCTCTTATTGCATCAGCCGTTAGGTTTCGAGCCCGATCACTTGCTGACATTGCACGCTGAGGTCGGTTCCAATCATCCGACGAAGGAAGAGGCTCAACGCGCCGAAAAAAAGTTGGACGAGATCGCAACTGATCTGCGCCAATTGCCAGGCGTCCTCTTAGTTGCTCGAACGGATCATCCGCCGCTGGGGCACGCGATCAACCGTTACGATTTCTGTTCTGATGCCCATCAAGAGCAGTGCCAACAGGTCAACATTAATCCCAATTCGTATGCCATCAGTCCCGGCTATTTTTCAACCGTTGGGCAAGCTTTCCTGGAGGGCCGAGACTTCAGCGATGCAGACGATGGCCGCAATCACGTAGCGATCGTCAACCAGGCATTGGCAGTGCGAGAGTGGCCGGGACAGAGCGCCCTCGGGCATCGTGTGAAGACCGGCGAGATCCATGTTCCCGAAAATGTTCCCGAAAATCAGCGCTGGGCGACGGTAGTCGGAGTGGTTGGAAATGTACACAGCTACGACCTTGTTTCAACGCCGGGCCCGGATCTCTATATCCCGCGCGCAGAGAATCCAGGCGGCTTTGCCAGTTTCATTGTCCGGGCAAGCGGCGACCCTGCGCTGCTCAAGAACGTGATCAGGCAAAGACTCAAGGCTCAGTTTCCTGCCGCAGCTGTCTTCGGTTTCCAGACAATGTCCGAGGAAATGTCGTTCGAGGTTACGGAACGCGTGTTCCTGATGAAGGTGCTGATTGCTTTCGGCGCAGTCGCTCTGTTCCTTTCGATACTTGGAACCTACGGCCTCCTCGCCTATGAGGTCTCACTCCGCGTAAAGGAGATCGGAATTCGTCTGGCGCTCGGCTCTTCGAGAGAGAAGATCGTGAGTTTGCTCGTGTACGAGCACGGCCGATGGCTGCTTGCGGGCACCGTCCTGGGATTGGCCTGCGCGATCGCGACAGGCTACACGTTTCGTTCAAGATTCTACGTAGTGCAGTCTACTTCGGTCTCGGTGCTGGTGGCATCAGCGGTGCTGCTGCTGGTGCCGGCGTTGCTGGCTATCGCATGGCCGGCGCGACACGCCTCGCTTCAAGATCCTGCTGACACTCTTCGCAGAGAATGAATCGCCTCACGATTGCTCAATTCGAAAATCCCCACCTCTGGCAACACCGGCCAGAGGTGGGGCACCCTTTCTTATCAGGGTAATACCCGGCCTTCACTTGCTTCCGTAGTACCCATCCCGCGCCTGGACGACCAAGTCCTTCGGTTTCGCTGCCACCAGGATCTTGTGATATCCGGAATCATTCCCGGCTGCGCGATCCGGTGTATAGCCCAGGTTGTACTGATTGCGCATTTCCTCGGTGATCTGCGAATAAATCTGCTCGACTGATTCTTTTTTCGACACGACGAAGAGCCGTCCACCGGTTTCTTTGGAAAGCCGCTCCAGGATCTTCTTTCCATCCGGACGTTGCTCGGGGTAACGACTGCCGCCACCCCGCCGGCCGCCATACCCCCCATGGCCTCCTCCCCAACCTCCGCCGTTCCCGTAAGCTTCGTCGTCCTTGAACAAAATGGAATACACCAGCGTGTTCGCGCGCTGGGCCGACTCGATCGCTGCATCGAGTGTTTCCTTACTGCCCGTGTCCACGCCGTCGCTGAGCACGATCAGCGCCTTACGGCCTTCCTGTTTTTTCATCAGTTCGTCGGATGCCAAGTACACGGCGTCATTGAGCATGGTCCCGCCATGATGGCCACCGTGATGCCCGCCCCCTCCCTGTCCACCTGGCCAACGTCCGCCACCGCCGTTTCGTCCGCCACCACCACCGCTTCCGGAATTTTCATTCGCGGTGGGTTCGCGAGTCTTCAGTGCCTTCACAGCTTCTTCCAACTTCTGGTGCGACGAAGTCAGATCCTGTAACAGTTCCACCTCGCGATCGAAGTGAATCACGAACGCCTTGTCGCGATTCTGTCGGACCACCTGATCAAAGAAGCTCTGGCTGGCGCTGCGCTCCTGCTCGAGGACTCGCCGCTGGCTCATGCTCGTATCCACCAGCAGACCAAGCGTAAGCGGTAGGTCGGTCTCGCGGCTGAAGTAGTGGATCGATTGCGGCCGGCCATCTTCGGTGAGAGTAAAGTCGTCCTGTGTCAGATTGTTGACGATCTTTCCGTGCTTGTCGCGGACGGTTGTAAGCACGTTAACCACGTTCACCTTCACGGAGACAGTGGTTGCGGGATCGCTCGCATTACCGGCCGGCTCACCAGCCTGCACCGAGGCATCCTGAGCAGCCACAACGCAGGCCAGCGAGAAGAGAAGGAATGACAGGTGTAATTTGCGATGACTCATGGGTTCACGGAACTGAAAGAGACGCTTAGAGCGGCGGCAAACTAATTAGGCTCTCTGGCTGTGAAACCAAGTGAGGGCGATCGGGTTGTAAGAACCCGACGTAAAAGTTCGTAAAGCATGAGTCGAGCACGTTGCAATCAAGAAGGCCCGACATCCGGAAAAACGCGCTCGTCTGAAGAAAACGACAGGGTTCGCAGGTCTATACCGACTACCCGCGACACCCCTCACTCCATCTCCAGCCGCTCGTAGGCTAAGACGAGTTCTTCCATCGCGACGTCTGTGCCTTTGGCGTTCAGGTCACCGCAGCTGTACTTTACCGGCCAGGCACGAAACAGTTTCCAGGTGAGCACCACATTGGTCATGTCTTCCGACATAAGACTGATGGCCACGGTACGCTTGGCGGTTACGTCGCCGTTGCGCACCTGATTGATCCACGCATACAGATTTAGCGATCCGATGATTCCGCGGCGGAGAATGACATTCCCATAGTGCGTCAGTCCGGGCAACTTGTGTGTCCCCGACTCCTTGTCGTTCCCCGTGCGGTATTGGACGACATCGATGGAAATATCCGGCATCACGACGTGCGAGAAACCGGCCGCAGGACCATCGGTCCCGTCGCCGAGATCGACTCGAAAGTGTTGGTTGCCATATGGGACATCACGAAGAATGGCCATCGCTGTCAGAGATCCTTTCCGATTTTGAAATAAACGCGATATCGCGATAGATGGAAAGATCGTGGCGCATCGCGCTCGAGAATTTCTCGCCCGAGCGGTCCGAGTAAGAAACCGTGGCGGTTATATGCTCGGGCTCCTTCCGGGCGAAGTACGCGGCGCTGGAGTCCAGCAGTGTGCGAATCGAACGAGACGGTGCCAGAAATTCGATGTTGCGGAACAATGGAAGTTCCGGAATCGAAGCATTGCCGCCGAGGCCTTTAAATGGAGGATCGAACGCAACGTGGACCTTCACCGCCGGCACGGGACCGATATTCTGCACGCCGACGTACAGCATCCCGTCTTCAAAAACGAAATCTACAATCACATCAGGCCGCGGCTCCATAATGGCCACCAATTGTACTCGGCCCGCCTGTGCCCGTCCGCGTCCGAATTCTCCCAATTTGTGCCTTGCAAAGCAACCGCGGCAACCACGCCACGGATTTCACGGATCCATCCCAGATAGATCATTCTTTCTTTGGATTTATCCGTGAAATCCGTGGCCTGCCGCGGCCTGCCGCGGTTACTTCGGTAATCAAGTACTCTCCCGATTGCGAATCGCTCTTCGTCGAACCACTATCTAAGTAATCATGAAGAGATGGACAAATCTCCCGGTACTGATTCAGCAGCCCGACGCGCTGCAAGGACTCGATCGCCTGATCGAGCGAGCCCGCCGCGTCCTGAATGGCTACAAGCGAATTCCGGTGGTCAAGCCCGAGCCGAGAAAACTGGCCCGCACCGCTTAAGCTTCTACTTGAGCGAGCGCACTGGTCAGTAGTACGTAATTTCGCGGCGAGTCGTGAATGACGACCCCTCTGAAAAAGTTTTGGTTTTCTCTGTCCAGTTGCCCTGCGCATCGTACTCATAGCTGTAGTAAGTGTCTCTTGGCGCTTCGAGACCAGTCGGGGGGTGTGATTCGGAGGACGCCTTATCGGGAATTGCTTTACCGCTCTCATCGACGTGGAATGGAACTCCCAAAGGAATACGGGCATCCATCGTCATCACAGTGTGCTCCAGGATCACGTCGCCGTGATCGTTGTAAGCGTAGGTTCTGGTGGTAGTCCCTAACATTCCGGTGTTAAAAGTCACCTTCGAAATGAGCCCGTCGGAATCATAGGCGTATGTTTTGTCCGATCCACCGTGAATCATCGCAAACTGCTTTGATAGCTGCGACCTCACCTCGTCGTGTGTGACTCCAGATTGCGCCGTCGCTTGCCCGATAATTTCATTAAGCTGCTTCTCTGGAAACCTCGACAGAGGATCGTCGATCACCTCTTTCGTCCCGTTGATTCGTCCTTCGTCGTCAAAGGTACGGATCAATCGACCCAAGAGGCGCCCATCCGCATCGTAAGCCTTCGTTTCCATTGGTTGATCCCGCTCGTTGTAGATTGTCTTGAAACTACTCGCGCTGCCGCGAAAGCTGAAACCAAACAGCAAACTTCCGTCAGTATCGGCGAACGCCAGGTCGATGCCGACGGCAGCCGCCTGTTCGCGTTCGGTCGTTTCCTTCAGCACGCGAGTCTCGGTCTTATGCCCCGCTGTGTCATATTCGAGAGTTGTGTGCTCCCCATCGCTGCTTGTGGTGGTCAGGAGCCTTCCTTTGTCGTCGTATTGATGAACCTTCTGAATGGCGGTCCCATCTGATGCGCGCGAAACCATCATGAGCAGGCGGCCTGAGGCGTCATACGTATAAGAGTCTCCGTAATCGCTGCCATCCGGATTCTTATAGCGCCAGGAAAGAAGATTTCCTTGCAGGTCGTACTCCTTTCTCCATTCTCCCTCAACTACGGTCTTTACCAACCCTCGCAGTTGGGCCCGCTCACGGTCAGAGACGCGGAATTTAACCGGCATAAGCTCACCACCGTTTTCGATGTGTTGAGGATTCAGAAAAGAACTGAGATCAACTCGCGCGGCCAACCCCAACGCAGCTGTTCCGAATAACATCTCTCGTCGGTCCATCGCTACTCCTCAAAGGCGGCGATTGTCGGGCAGAACATTGTCCCGCCAAACCAGACAAGGGGCAACTAACCGCTTCCTCACTCCACAAACATGCAATCCCCGTACGAATAAAACCGGTATCGTTCCCGCACCGCGTGTCGGTACGCCTGCAACACGTTTTCTTTCCCGCCCAACGCGCACACCAGCATGAGCAGCGTCGACTCCGGCAGATGAAAATTCGTCAGCAGCGCCTGCACCACCTGAAACTTGTATCCGGGAAAAACAAACAGCTTCGCTTCGCCCGACCCCGCGCGAACCTCGCCACCAGACTGTTGCGCAGCGTATTCCAGCGTGCGGACAGTCGTCGTCCCCACGGCAACCACTCGCCGCGATTCGCCTCGCGTCCGCGCAATCGTCTCCGCCGCCTCCGGCGAAATCGAATACGCCTCGGAATGCAACTCGTGATCTTCGACTTCTTCCACCCGCACTGGCTGAAACGTGCCCAGCCCCACGTGCAGTGTGACTTCAACTGTCTCCACTCCCCGTTCGCGGATCGTCTTCAAAATCTCCGGAGTAAAGTGCAGCCCCGCCGTTGGCGCCGCCACCGACCCTCGCTCTCGCGCATACACCGTCTGATACCGCTCGCGATCCGCCGAGGAATCATCCCGCGCGATGTAAGGCGGCAGTGGAATATGCCCGATCTTTTCCACCCGAGCGAAGAAGTCTTCCACCGGCGCAAACCGAATGTGCCGCTCCCCAAACTCCCCGCGGCCGATCACCTCCGCCTGCAGCTCGTCGTGCTCTCCAAAGAAAAGATGTTCCCCCACTCCAATCTTCCGTCCGGGACGCACCAGGCACTCCCACTCATTCGGATCGCGCTGCAATTGCCGCGTGAGCAGTACTTCAATCCGTCCATGAAGAAATTCGCGCGCGGCAGGATTTCGAGGACTGACCGGCTGCGATTTCAACCCTCCGCGACGGCCATACAATCTCGCGGGAAATACGCGCGTGTTGTTAAACACCAGCAAATCTCCCGGCCGCAACAGGTCGGGGAACTCGCGAAATTGCCTATCGGCAATGTCCCCGCTCTCGCGCCCCAGATGGAGCAGGCGCGAACCGGCCCGATCCGCCAAAGGTTCCTGCGCGATCAATTCTTCCGGAAGATCGTAGTGAAATTCTGAGACCAGCACGCAGCCTGATTATAAGGATCAGGGCCGAACGGCACGCCTTTACGGGCCTTCACAAGAACGATTTTTGTACAAATTTGGGATTGTTTCCCCCGCAATGCAGCTGATACTATGCGAGTTGCTCGGGTGCGGACTGCTGTCTGTCATCTCCCCTTAAGGTGTTCATGCCTACGGAACGAAAACATAGGGAAGAAATCGTCCGGTACGGGCGAATGCTCCACGAAAGGGGCTTCGTTGCGGCCATGGACGGCAATCTCTCCGTGCGCCTGAAGTACAACCGCATCCTGGTCACCCCGACCTGCGTCAGCAAAGGTTCCATGCGTCCCGCCGACATGGTGATCGTCGACATGGAAGGGCAGCGCGTCTCCGGACGCCGCAACGTCACCAGCGAAATCGGAATGCACCTGCTCGTCTACCGCATGCGTCCCGACGTCCAAGCCATCTGCCACGCGCATCCGCCGACGGCAACCGGATTCGCCGCCGCCGGAATCGCCCTGACCGAACCCCTCGTCTGCGAAGTAGTCATGGGCCTGGGATGCATTCCGCTGGCCCGCTACGGAACGCCCGGAACTTCAGAACTGGCGCAGACTCTAGAGCCCTATGTCCCCAATTACGACGCGATCCTGATGTCGAACCACGGCGTCGTGGCCTACGGAGACACGCTCGAGCACGCCTACATGAAGATGGAAACCGTAGAACACTTCGCCCAGATCTCGCTGGTCACGCATCTCCTCGGACGCCAGCAGCCGTTGCAACAAGTAGAAATCGAAAAACTCCTGAACGCCCGAACCAAATACTTCGGCGCCAAACTAGCCGCCACACTCCCGCTCCCCAGAATCCCCCAAAAAGTAAGCTAAAACCATCGTCGGTCGTTAGTCGTTGGCATCACAAACCTAGCTGCGAAGCGGCGAAAGAATGCAGCCCACGGCGCAAGCCGTGGGTGCGTGTAAGAAATGAGTAAGCCCCCCAGGGGCGTAAGAATCGGTGAAGCGACGACGCGCTCCCCAAGTCTTACCCCGGTCCCCATCGCAGTTTCGGTTTGCCCAACGACCAACGACGAACGACCTTTCCTAGCCGACGACCGACGACGGTCTCGCACAACGACGCTCTTCCTCACTCTCCCCCGACCCGAAACCTCACCCCCGCCCGAAAATTCACCGGCAGCGCCGGATACCCCACCACCTCGTTGTATCTCTGATCCAACGCGTTCTCGACATTCACATACGTCGTCACCCGCCGATGCACCTCGTACCACCCTCCTAAATCAACCCGCACATATCCCGACGCGTGTTCAATATGGAATTGAAAGAAATCATCGTCCGGGCGACGCCCCACAAAACTCGCTCCTAAATTCGCTCCCCACCGCGATCCCAGATACGACAACGTCTCCGTCGCCGCATGTTTCGGACGCCGTAGCAGCGGTGAGCCGGGATTGAAAAGCGAGTCCACGGGCGCAGGATTGTCGAGGATCTGCGTGGATGTATAGGTATACGCCGCGTTCAGCAGCAGGCGCGGCCGCAACTTCGCCTGCAAACCTACCTCTGCGCCATGGGCGAGAGCCTTATTGACGTTTACGTATTGTCCAACAAAGTTGTTTGGATCAATTTCGACGTAGTTGATCTGATCGTGGAAGAGGTTGTTGAAGTACGTCGCAATCAGCACAGCCTTTCCGTGAAACAGGTCCTGTTGCAGCCCGGCCTCGAAGGAACGTGATCGCTCTGGCATTAGCCCAGTGTTGGGAAGATTGAATTGATTCGGCGGGATCCCGTTGAAAGTCTCTTCGAGACGCGGCTCTTTGAAGCCGGTGGCATACGAAAAACGCAGGCGAGTGCCCGTGAAGATGTCATTGCCCTGCCACGCCTGCCACGTCAGCGCCACGCGCGGGACACCAGTGTTGCCGAATGCGCTGTTGTGGATAAATCGTCCACCAACAATCGCATTCACCGTCTTCCAGCTGAACTGCTGCTGCACGTACAAGTCATGGTTCAGTCGCTGTCCGTGCGTCTGCCCAAAATTCAGATCGCCCACGAATCCGTTTTCATTTTCCACGCGATATCCGAACGTGGTGTGCGACCAACTCCTCTTGGAATAGTCTCCCTGATACTCGAACCCGGCGCGGTTGATGCGGTCCACTTCCGCCGAAGGAAAATCAATTTGGCAGGGAGTGGGTGGACCCCCAAAGCCGCAATCCTGAGTATTCACCCGCATTGGATCGCCCGGGTTGTGGTTGGAGTAGCGATACAGGTAGTCGAATCCGCTCAGGCGGTGCTGCCATCCGCTAGGAGCCGCGACGGAAAGTTCCACACTTCCCAGCAGGCTGTTGAGCTGCGACCACTGGTACGGATTCGGCTGCAACGGCTCATACGGCTCATCGAATCCATTGACGGGGATTAAGGGAACGTACCCGTTGAAGTTCCACTCGCCGGGAACTCCCGTGTGGGAATTGGAGTGGCGCACCCGCGCACGCAACGATGCGTGATCGCTAAGGGCTGTTCCAACGTTTGCTCCTTGCAGCGAGTCCGAAAACGCGTTGTTCGTATAAGAGCCCTGTGTGTTGAATTGATCGCCGAACAGGTTGTAATCGAATCGTCCACGCGCTCCCGCGAGCGACGCGTACCCGTGCGCCGTCGAAAAATTTCCGCCATCGGCGCCAAAGACAACTTCGGGAGTGTGAGTGCTGCCCGTGCGCGTCCACATCTGCACGACGCTGGTCATCGCGTCCGAGCCATACAGCGTGCTCTGCGCGCCCCGGACAAACTCCAGGCGATCGGCTTGACCGGGCGGCAATGTACCAAAGTCGAATGTTCCGCCGGGCTCATTGATCGTGACCCCGTCCACGATGACTTTGTTGTACCGTGATTCCCCGCCTCGCACGAACAACGATGTCAGCCCCCCGCGTTGGCCCGCGGCGTTCACGACAGCTCCCGGAAGAAAGCGCACCGCATCGCCCGTGGCAGTAGGCCGCATCGTGTTCAGTTGCGCTCCGGTTAACACCTCGACATTTGCTCCGGACTCCTCGGCAGATACCGGCGTTCGCGTGGCGGTGACGACCACGGTTTCAGCAGCGTTCGCAAGTTGGAGAGTGATTGTGATTTCATGCTGCTCCTCGAATCGCACACTTTGGGGCGCGAAACCCGGCGCTCGGACTTCGATTGAGCAGTTTGCGCATTGGTGGTTGAGGCTGAACGACACGATACCTTGAGCAGAGGTAGCTCCGGTCTCCAGGATCAGCGAATCATCCTTTGCCCACTCAACCAGAGAAATTTGTGCGCCGGATACAGCGGCACCTTGCGGATCGAGAACTTTAACGGTGAGATCGGCAGCGAAGGCCGACGCCGAAAGAAACAGAGAGAAGAAAACAATCGAGACAACGCGCATTCCATCCTCCTTGGCACGCGAAAGAGGTTGAGGTCGATGGATCGCGCCGGTCTCCTGGCTTCGCGAGTAAGGATGCGATCATCCGGATTCGTCCACGGCCTTCCCGGGAATTTCCCAGTGGCCGAGGGCAATGTCCTCGCTTACAGTTGCGCGGCAGCGCGGGATTTGCACCCGCTTCCCTGTCTTCGCGTTTCGCCCACCCTTTCGCAAAAAAGCGAAGAGGATCGGGCAGTCGCAAAGACGCGCGTTCCTAAGAATGACAAAGAGCCGAAACGTCGGATTGAATGTACTGGCACCCAACCGGGGAAGTCAAATTCCCGACCGGCTGCCGCCTTTTTTGAGCTTTAGATTCAACAAAATTTGCGTTCTTGCTCCGCGCCGGCCGAGACTGTGTGAGTAACTTGCCGACCGCAACGTCGTCCTGGGTCCCTGCTCTACGCGGCCTGGTCGGGTTTGCTGGGACTGGGCGGCTTGCTGGGATCAGATTTCGCGCGATCGATCGCTTCGCACAGATGTTCCACGATTTCCATCAGCTTGTTGGGATCGGGCTCTGCCGAGGCTTCCTGCGCAAGCGTTCGCCAATCTTCCGCAGAAGGCTCTGGCGTCTTCTTTCCATCGTTGGTCATCACAGAACCCCTTTCAGCGTTCAAACCCGCTGCCCAAACCTTTGTCTCGCGAATGATGATTACAGTACGCCTGCGCAACGCGCGTGAGTACGCCAATGCGCGCCAAAGCATAATCCATAACATCACGAATCAGACCGAAAACTCACGAAGCAGGAAAGTTGATTGCAAGCGGCTAAAGCGCTCAGTCCTCGTCAGGCTCAGCGGTTTCCGGCTTGCTGCCGGAAGGCGGTTTAGGACCCGATTTCGCCGGAGGCATCTCGCCGCACGGCCCATGTCCGCCGCCGACTCCGGGATGTCCACCGCCCTGACCTCCACCGTGACTGCGCGACATTTGGCACGACTTCAATTCCTCCATCTGCTGTGGCGTGACCAACGCATCCATCTCGTGCTTCGATTGCTCATGAATCTGCCGGATTTTCTGCTGCCGCTGTTGCGGCGTGAGCGAGGTCTCGGCGCAAACGGCTTCCACTTCCGCTCGCGTTCTTTGCTGGATCGCGCGGCGCTGGTCCATAGCGCCTTTCGAGATTCCGGCGACTTCCCAACAAGGCATTTGTCGCGGATGCACCCGTTGCACGGGACCTCCTGGATGGATGGGCGCCGGCTGCTGCACGCGAACCGGCGTCGTCTGCGCAGCGGCTTCGTTGCCGATTGCGGCAAGGGTCGCTATCACAAGCAGCCACACGCCAAGCAAGAGAGTTCTGTGAGACATACACATTCCCCTACCCGGCCTCAACCCAACGCTCAAGGCAAAGTTGCAGCGAAATGACAGTAGAAAATCCTGGCAACGCTCTTCGAAGAATGCAGGGCTGCAAACCATCACAAGCACGAAGCAGCGCTCTCTTACGTGATCTTGCCCAGTACTACCGGACGATCCGGGTCTCCCGCCTCAAATGCCACGATCACCATCGATCCAACCTGCACGGCAGGCGTCGTGATGGTGCAGAGCGCCCAGCTGGTTCGCCCTTCGACATTGACCTTCACGCGTCCGCCAATCTGCGGATCCCGGTTATCCATCACAGTGCCTCGATACACTCCGTACCAAGCCATATCTCCCCCTTGCTGTGAACATCACAAAGCCGACGTCACCCTAGCACCGTGCCAGCGCCGACTCAAGTGCACGCGAATCATCCGGTCTGAGAACAGCGCGAGATGTTGTTCTCCGTCGTCTCGGAGCGCGCCGCATCTCCCCGACGGCGTCATCCTGAGCGGAGCCGCATTTCAGGCGGAGCGAAGGATCTCCCGCAGCGGGAACTTGTGCGGGGAGATCCCTCCCGCTCGTAAAAACGCGGGGCGTCGGGATGACGCCGCAGAGAATGGAAACTCTCACACCTCTGCGCTTATCTTCAAAATAAGACCCGCGGTCAGTCAAAAGCGCACGTTACCACTTAGTAATCAGTGAAACACAGTAGACTCCCGGTCTTTTCCACAATGCATAATCTCTGTTTGGCGCCTCAGTATCTGAGAGTGTCACATCCCAATTCCTATGTCTGCCGGAGCCGTGGACCACATCGTCAAAATCCTGATCGCCGACGATCACGAACTCTTCCGGCGTACGCTCCGCGGCTTCATCGAGAACACTCCCAACTGGCGTGTGTCTGGCGAAGCCGGTGATGGCGTCGAAGCTATCGAAAAGGCCAGGCTGCTGAACCCTGACGTCGTGCTGATGGATATCAACATGCCTCGCATGGACGGCCTTGAGGCCACTCGCGTCCTGCGCCGCGAGCTACCCAGTTGCAAGGTCGTAATTGTCACGCAGAATCACGCATCCATCGCCCGGCAGCAGGCCGCCTCCGTCGACGCCAGCGGCTCCATTACCAAATCGGACCTGATGCGCGATCTGAAGGCGACGATCGAAACTGCGCTGGGCATGGTCCCCGCTCCCAGCAATGCCCAGGACACATCCGACGGCGGTTGGGTTCATGGCGGCGGCGCATTAAGCCACCTGGTCCGCGATTTTGATTGGTCGAAGACTCCTCTTGGCCCCATAGACGACTGGCCGCAAAGCTTGAAAATGGCGGTCCGCATCCTGCTCACCTCGCGCTTTCCCATGTGGATGAGCTGGGGCCCGGAACTCACCTTCCTCTACAACGACGCCTACGCCAAGATGACGCTTGGCAAAAAGCACCCCTGGGCTCTCGGAAGGCCTTCCTGGGAAGTCTGGAAAGAAATTTGGGACGATATCGGTCCGCGCATTGAACGAGTCCTTCGCACCGGCGAGCCCACGTGGGACGAGGGCCTCATGCTCTTTCTGGAGCGAAGCGGCTACCGCGAGGAGACCTATCACACGTTCTCCTACAGCCCTCTTTCGAACGAAGAAGGCAAGATCGCCGGACACCTTTGCGTGGTCACGGAAGAAACCGATCGCGTCATCGGCGAGCGACGCCTCAACACTCTCCGTTCCCTGTCCGCTGAGCTGAGCCAAACCACTACCGAACCAGACGTCATGACCTCCATCGCGCGCGTCCTTACGGAAAATCAGCGCGACATGCCGTTCACGCTCACCTACCTGTTCAATACCCAGCGTCATGCCCAGCTCGCGTGCCGTACAGGAATTACAGCCGGTCACTCCGCTGCGCCGGAACTGATCAATTTATCTGGGCACAATCAGGCGTGGCCTCTCGCAGAAGTGATCGGCGAACGAGACTTCTCTCTGGTCGAAGATCTCGCGAAGCGCTTCGTCTCGGTGCCTTCGGGAGTTTGGGACGAACCTCCCCTGCGCGCCATTCTGCTTCCTATCACCAGCCCGACTCAGGACATCCCCGCCGGGGTGATCGTTGTCGCGCTCAATCGCTATCGACCGCTCGACGTCAGCTATGCCGGATTCCTGAATCTGGTCGCCGGACAGATCTCCGCCAGCATCTCCACGGCACGCGCCTACGAAGACGAAAAGAAGCGTGCCGAGGCCCTCGCCGAAATCGATCGCGCCAAGACCGCATTCTTCAGCAATGTCAGCCACGAATTCCGCACGCCGCTGACCTTGATGCTCGGGCCGCTCCAGGATCTGCTCTCCCGCAGCCAGACGCATCTCACGCCCACCGCCACCCAGCAACTCGAACTGGTTAACCGCAACGGCGCCCGCCTGCTGCGGCTGGTCAATACTCTGCTTGATTTCTCCCGCATAGAGGCGGGCCGTGTGAAAGCCGTTTATCAAGCAACCGACCTGGCGGCCTTCACCGCCGAACTTGCGGGAGTCTTTCGCTCGGCTACCGACCGCGCCGGCCTGCGCCTGATCGTCGATTGCGATCCCATCAGCGAGGTCGCCTATGTCGATCGCGACATGTGGGAAAAAATTGTCCTCAACCTGGTCTCCAACGCATTCAAATTCACCTTCGAAGGCGAGATTGCCGTATCCCTGAATCAGGTAGGACACTCGGTAGACTTGCGTGTCCGCGATACCGGTGTGGGTATTCCTCCCGAGGAAATTCCGCATCTGTTCGACCGCTTCCATCGCGTTCCCAACACGCGCAGCCGCACGCACGAGGGCACCGGCATCGGTCTTGCGCTGGTGCACGAACTCGTCAAGTTGCATGGCGGCTCGATGCGCGTCGAGAGTTCGATCGGACGCGGCAGCACATTCTTCGTCACCATCCCACTGGGCCAAGGTCATCTCGCATCTGGGCAGGTGGGAGGCGAGCGCGCTCTGGCCTCCACCGCAACTGGCGCGAATCCCTTCGTGCAGGAGGCGCTGCGCTGGCTGCCCGACAGCGAAGTCTCCGAGCCGGAAGAACTTCCTACTGAAGGCGACCTTCTGCCCGTGCCCTGCCCGCCGGGCCCTGAAGTTGCAGAACGCCGCCGCGTCCTCATCGCCGACGACAACGCCGACATGCGGCAGTATTTGAGCCGCCTCCTTTCGGAACGCTACGACGTGATCGCAGCCGCCGACGGCAAGCGCGCGCTCGACGCCATTGCCAAGCAGACCCCCGATCTCGTCCTGAGCGACATCATGATGCCCAACCTTGACGGCTTCGGATTGCTCGAGGCGATGCGCTCGAATCCTGCCCTCAAGACGATTCCCGTCATCCTGTTGTCCGCCCGCGCCGGCGAGGAAGCCCGCGTCGAAGGCATTGATGCCGGTGCCGACGACTACCTCGTCAAACCGTTCAGTGCCCGCGAGCTCATGGCCCGCGTGCAAACCCATCTCGAACTGGCCCGAGTCCGCCATGAGTCCGGCGAACTCTTGCGCAAGAACGAAGAGCGCCTGCGCGCGTTCATCACCGCCACTGCCGACGTCGTCTACCGCATGAGTCCCGACTGGAGCGAGATGTACCAACTCGACGGCAAGGAATTCATCGCCGACACCAGGGATGCCAGCCGCACTTGGATGGATAAGTACATCCATCCCGACGACCAGCCGCGCGTAAAGGCCGCAATACAGAGAGCCATTCGCGACAAGAAGATCTTCCAGCTCGAACATCGCATTCTTCGCGCCGACGGTTCCCTCGGATGGGCCTTCTCGCGCGCAGTTCCATTGCTCGACGAATCGGGCGGAATCGTGGAATGGTTTGGCGCGGTCAGCGACATCGCCTCGCAGAAGAAAATGGAGCAGGAATTACTCGAGGCACATTCCGAACTCGAGCGCCGCGTTCAGCAACGCACCGAAGAGCTGGAGCGGGCCCAAAGGGATATCCGCGAGCTCTCCGGCAAGCTGCTACAGTTGCAGGATAACGAGCGCCGTCGAATTTCGCGCGAACTCCACGACAGCGCCGGTCAGACGCTGACCGTGCTGGGCATGAACCTGGGACAACTCGAGCAGCTCGCCAGCGACGGCAGCCCGAAGTTCGCCGAGAAGATCCGTGAAGCGCAGGACCTTCTGCAGCGAGTCACGCAGGAGATCCGCACAACTTCGTATCTGCTCCATCCTCCGCTTCTCGATGAGAACGGCATTCGCGCCGCGCTGCGCTGGTACATTGAGGGCCTGACGCAACGGACTTCGCTCAAGGTCAACCTGGAACTCCCGGACGACTTCGGCCGTCTGCCGCAGGACATCGAGTTGGCCATCTTCCGTGCCGTGCAGGAAAGTTTGACCAACGTGCTTCGCCATTCCGGAAGCGACTCCGCGGAAATTCGTCTGAATCAGGAAGACGGCAAAGTAACCGTACAAATCGAGGATCACGGCCGGGGTATGCCCGGCCAGAAGTTGGCCGCCATCCAGGAAGGCAGATCGGGCGTAGGACTTCGTGGCATGAAAGACCGCGTCCGCCACTTCAACGGCGAGATGACGCTGAACTCGAACCCCACGGGCACCATCGTATCGATCACACTACCCACACAGGGTACAGCCCTGCCGGTAGCAGTGTGAGCGCATTTCTCTGGCGCGCGCCTGGCAACACCAACTGTGGCGTCATCCCGAAGCCCCGCGTGTTTCACCAGCGGGGCGAGGGATCTCCCCGAGTAAGCTCCCCTCCAGTGAGTTCCTTCGCTCCGCCTGAGATGCACCACCCCGTCATCGCGGCGTCATCCCGAAGCCCCGCGTTTTCACCAGCGGGGCGAGGGATCTCCCAGGATAAGTTCCCGCCCCGGGAGATACTTCGGGGCCGCTCTACCGCCGCCACTTCCCAACCACATACAACAAAAGCGTCAAAACAACGCTAAGCAGAATCGATGTCGCCAGCGGAAAATACACCGTCGTATTCTTCCCGCGATAAACGATGTCTCCCGGCAGCCGCCCAATCGGCAGGTGCAGCCGTCCTAAAACCACCACGACGATCCCCACCAGAACGAGGGTCCCGCCGAAGAATATAAGAATTTTGCCGAGATCGCTCATGGCTGCAGACTCCTCTCAATTGTAGCCAACATGTACTGCCGAGTTTGAGCATCCGCCGCAATTCTGGAAAACTACACCGCACAGTGGCTCCCTGTTGCCGCTGCTCTATCGAAAGAACCGCAACCAGCCCTTTCCCTCCGGAGGTCCTGCCATGCCGTTCCATCCCGCTACTTCGCCTCGCGCTCGTCGCCAACTCCTTATCGCTCTGTTAGCCCTTCTCGTGATCATCCCGGCGCGCGCGCAAGACGTGCTCACTTACCACAACAGCAACGCACGCACCGGCGCCTACACCAAGGAAACGACGCTCACCCTGACGAACGTCAACTCGGCGTCATTCGGCAAACTGTTCATCTTGCCCGCCGATGGATTGGTTGACGCCGAGCCTCTGTATCTCTCCGCGCTCTCAGTCGCGGGCACGACTCACAACGTCGTGATCATCGCTACCGAACACGCCAGCGTATACGCCTACGACGCCGACACCGGAGCAAAGCTCTGGCAGGTCACGACGTTGAAGTCTGGTGAATCCACATCCGACAATCGTGGATGCTCGCAGGTCACGCCGGAAATTGGAATTACTTCCACGCCCGTGATCCAGCGCCCCAAGACCGGCAATCCAGTCATCTATGTCGTCGCCATGTCCAAGGACGGCTCGGGCAAGTATCACCAGCGCCTGCACGCTCTCGATGCCACCACCGGCGCCGAAGTGCACGGCGGACCGGTTGACATTGCAGCCACCTATCCCGGCACGGGCGACAACAGCTCCGGCGGCAACGTCATCTTCGATCCCGCGCAATACAAGGAACGCGCCGGCCTTCTCCTGATCGGCAGCACGGTTTATCTCGCATGGGCGTCGCACTGCGACTTCCGTCCCTATACCGGATGGATCACGGGCTACAACATCAATACGCTCAAGCAGACTACCGTGCTCAACTTGACGCCGAACGGCAACGAAGGCGCCATCTGGAACTCAGGCGCAGGCATGGCCGCCGATGGCAGTGGAAACATTTACCTTCTCGACGCAAACGGAGTCTTCGACGAAACATTGACCGCGTCTGGCTTCCCCAACGAGGGCGACTACGGCAATGCGTTTCTCCACCTCACCACCAAGGGCGGACTGAAGGTCGCCGATTACTTCGAGATGGACAATGAAGTTTCGGAAAACGGGAACGACGTCGATCTCGGCTCAGGCGGCGCGCTGCTGGCGAGCCAGAAAGATTCCGCCGGGAAACTCTGGCAACTCGCGATCGGCGCGGGAAAAGACGGAAACCTCTACGTTGTAGACCGCACCAATCTCGGCAAATTCAATTCCAGCAGCAACAACATCTATCAGGAACTCGCCGGAGCTTTGCCCGGAGGTATCTGGTCGATGCCGGCTTTCTTCAACAGCAATCTCTACTACGGGCCGGTGGGCTCGCCGATCCTGGACTTCCGCCTACAACACGCGAAATTCCTCGCATCGCCGGTGGCGCGAACTTCGAACTCCTTCGGATATCCCGGCACCACTCCCAGCGTGTCGGCCAACGGCAGCCAGAATGCGATCGTGTGGGCTACCGAGAACACGAATCCCGCGGTCCTGCACGCCTACAACGCCAAGACGCTGATCGAACTCTACAACTCGAATCAGGCCGCCAACAGCCGCGACCACTTCGGCGCCGGCAACAAATACATCACCCCAATGGTCGCCCACGGCAAAGTCTACGTAGGCACCACAAGCGGCGTAGGTGTCTTCGGCTTGCTCGCCGCTAAATAGGTTTCTAAGACTCTTGTCATACATGAGGCCAGGGTTTTATGCGGGCCGAAGTACCTGAGTACAGGTGCTCCTCAGAAGGCGTCATCCCGGCTTTGAAAGAACGCGGCTTCGGCCGCGCCATAGACGTCTATTTGGAATGGGCTGCAGGCCCAGAGCAGCACCATCCCATTGTCGCAGCGTCATCCCGAAGCCCCGCGTTTTCACCAGCGGGGCGAGGGATCTCCCCCGAAAGTTCTCTCCCCGGAGATCCTTCGCTGCCCTGAACTGCGGCTCCGCTCAGGATGACGCCCGCGTGGTATGGCTCAGACATACGCGTAAAGGAGGTAATTCTCATTTACTTTGCCATGCAAAGTACTTGACAATACTCGAGCCCGCGCGCTATCCTTCTCTATGCTCGATCCCAAGCCCCACCGTTTCCGCCGGTTCCGCCGTTCGAGCACGCTCCCGGTGGCGCCCAATGTCGCCGACGATCTCCGCTTTATCCGTGACACCATGGAGCGCTCGGCCGCCTTCACCGCGGTATCGGGATGGGGAACCGCTGTGCTGGGCAGCACCGCGCTCGCAGCCGCAGCGCTGGCGGCGCGTCAGACATCGTCATTTACATGGCTGCGCGTCTGGCTTGCCGAAGGTCTTCTCGCGGTCGTCATCGGACTCCTGGCTTGCACCTGGAAGGCAAACCGCCGCGGCCTGCCGCTCTTCTCAGGCCCAGCGCGCAAAGTCGCGCTGGGACTGGCTCCGCCGTTAGTCGCTGGAGCATTTCTGACTTTCCTGCTATTCCGTGCTGGCCTCGAGTCGGCTCTCCCCGCCACATGGCTTCTGCTCTACGGCGCCGGCATCATGACCGGAGGCGCTTTCTCCGTTCCCATCGTTCCAGTCATGGGCATGTGCTTCATGCTGCTGGGCGGGCTGACAGTGCTCAGCCCTACGCATTGGGGAAACTGGTTTTTGGCCGCGGGATTCGGCGGCCTGCACATCATTTTCGGACTTCTGATCGCAAGGAGGCACGGTGGCTAGGCCCCTGGCATCGCATCGCAAGCACGGCAAGACCGAAGCGCGCACGCGGGAACGAGCACACGAACCGACGACCGCTCGCACTCCGGAACTTCCCGAACTCGATCGTCTGATTCACGAGCGCATCCGGCTCGGTATCGTTAGTGCACTCGCAACCAACGACTCCCTTAGCTTCAACGATCTGAAACGCGTGCTCAAGACGAGTGACGGAAACCTGAGCGTCCACGCGCGCAAACTTGAAGAAGCGGAATACATCTCCTGCGTGAAGTTTTTCGAAGGACGAGTCCCCCGCACTGAATACCGCCTCACCGCCAAGGGACGCTCCGCGCTCGCCGAATATCTCGACCAAATGGAAGAGTGGATCCGCGTCACGCGAGAAGAGCGCTGAGCACAGGAAAGATTGATATGAGAGTTCTCGGAAGATTCTTGCTGGCAGCCGGTGTTTCAATTCTGGTGCTTTTATTCGGAGTAACCGCTGCGATGGTGCTGGGCGGATTCGCCTTGCTAGAACGCACGGCGTCCCCTGCCACCGGATTTCTGGTCCTGGAGTTCGTCGCGATCGGAGTTCTGGTTTGTACTCCAATATCGATCGCCGCGGCTTGCTGGGTGCTCTTCCGCCCCGGAAAGAGCAGAAATCAGCCATGCTCTCAAACGACAGTGGCACCCATGACGTTACATTCATAGCCACGGATTTCCACGGATCTTCGCGGATACTGCGCAAGAATTTCACTTAGCATTTGGTTTATCCGTGGAAATCCGCGCAGATCCGTGGCAAAGAATTCCGCCCTACACTCCCAAGCTCTTCTGAATCTCAGCTGCGATCGCGCCACACAAGGCCTGCATCTTGGCTTCGGACTCAGCCTCCACCATCACCCGCGCCAGAGCCTCAGTCCCCGAATACCGCACAACGACCCGTCCGTTTCCATCCAACTCTTTTTCAGCCGCCGCGATCGCCGCCTGCACCGCTGGCACCTGCGCGAACGGCACCTTTTCGCGCACCCGGACATTCTGAATCTTCTGCGGAAACACCTTCAGGTCGCCAATCAACTCGGCAAGCGGCTTTCCCGCGCGCACGAGAATATCCATCAACCGCAAAGCCGTAAGCAAGCCGTCTCCGGTAGTTGCATCCGAATCGAGAAAGATAATGTGCCCCGACTGCTCACCGCCCAGAATCGCTCCGGTCTTGAGCATCTCCTCGAGCACATATTTATCGCCGACATTCGCTCGCAACATGCGGATGCCCGACTTCTTAAGAGCGATCTCCAGACCCATATTCGACATCGTCGTCGATACCACGGTGTCAGTCTTCAGCTTGCCCTGCGCATGCAGGTCGCGCGCGGCTGCGAGCAGCACCGCATCACCGTTGACCACGCGTCCCGATGCATCGCAGAAAAGTGCCCGGTCCGCATCGCCATCGAACGTCACGCCCAGATCGAACTTCCCCGCCGCGGCAGCGACATTCTTCCCTAGCGTCTCCGGATGCAACGCTCCACAACCTTCATTGATATTTCTTCCGTCGGGCGAAACGTGCGTAAACGTCGCCTGGACCCCCAGCATGCGGAACAATTCCGGCGCCTCAGCAGTTGCCGCTCCATTGGCGCAATCGACCAGCACCCGCAGCTTGCTCAAATCCGATTTCACGCTTCCGGCCAGCGACTTGATATAGGCGTGGCGCAGATCAGCCTCTCCAGGCAGTGAAGGCCGCGGCACTTTCAGCGCAGTGTCATCCGCCGATCCCGGATTCTTCAGCAAAGTGAAGATTTCCTGCTCGATCGCGAGTTCGCGCGAATCAGGAAGTTTGAATCCGTCGCCCGAGAAAACCTTGATTCCGTTATCTGTCCACGGATTATGCGACGCCGAAATGACCACGCCCGCAGCCATTCCCCGCGTGCGCGCCAGATAAGCCACGCCCGGTGTCGTAATCACCCCCGCACTGTGAACGTCGACCCCCACGGCTGCTAGGCCTTCCGCCACGCGATCCGCAATCCATCGACTGGACTCCCGCGTGTCCTGCCCAATGACCGCTTTCGCTTTTTGTGAGCCGCGAACCAGGTCGTGGCCCAGAGCCCGTCCGATGAGATACGTGCTTTCCTTGCTGAGAGGAAATTCTCCGGCCACCCCGCGGATGCCGTCCGTTCCAAATAATTGCCGTTGCTGAGTCATGAGTTGGGATTTGGTTCAAGAACGATTTGAAGTCGAGAACGATTTAGTCAAGCAAGATGAGAACTCACATTATAGAGCAGCGGTTCATCAGGCGGCGGTTCATCAGGCAGCGGTTCGTAAGGCAGGCAACCCCAGTCCCGATAGGGACTGCTGAAAATAGCCCGCCACTTAAGTGGCGGGTAACGACCGGATAGAAAAACCGCGTGCCGTAGGCACGCCTGAAAGGCCAGGACAAAATCCAGCCGTGCTGCTGTTCTCCGCGTTCTCTGCGGTCGTTCTCGGCGATCTCTGCGTCTAAAAGCTTGAACCGCAAAAGCCCGCAGAGTTCGCTGAGATATTTGCGCTGTCGTCAATGCAAACTCGGCCCTCCGGCCTTCTCCACGATCACCGTCACACGAATGGAACCACCCTGCTCCACCTGCACCATCGGATCCGAAACGTAGACATTTGTCGTGAACACTCCGCGGCCCAGCGTCCCAGAAGGATCGATCGGATCGGTTGTGGCCGCATCGATTCGTTCGACATGACTCCGCGGACCGGTGATCGTGATCTGCGAGGGGTCCGTATCCACCTTCACGACTTGCAGGCCATCGGCAAACTTTCCTGGGAGGACGCGCGGACGAATTTGCACCTGCCGCGTCGCGCGTGTATCAAATGCCAGGTGCAGTTGGCTGGGTACGACCTGCAGAACTTCGATATCGCGCGGATGCCGCACCTGATGCGCTGTAAGATCGAATGTGCGCTCTCCCGCACTCACCCCAGCCAGATCAATCTCAGCTTGCACTTCATTCGTCCTCAACTGGCGCACCGAGCGCTCCGGGCCGCGCACGCGTATCTGCGCCTCGGGGATGGCTTCGGTGCTGATTTCCAGTAGCGGGGGCACATGCTGAAACACGATAGGCGCTCGAATGGCAACGATCGCCGGTTGCTCATCCCGCGAAATTGCCAGCCACAGCAGCGACGCAAGCAGCAACGACAATACCTTCAGAAAAAAGTTCTGAACCACGTAACGCTTGACGAAATTCATCACGTGAGTGGCTCCGTCGTACTTGTATCCGTTTTGCGCTGCTGTGCCGGTTCCACCAGGGGCGAGTCGAAGGACGCATCGTCTTCGGCGCTCGTCGCGATCGTCGTTGGCAACGTCGCAGGCGTGATATGGCGTCGCAGTTCCGCGCCCAGGCGCTCGCGCAGTGCATCCACCGTCAGATCACGCTCGATTCTTCCCCCAACTGCGAAGCTGATTGCGCCCGTTTCCTCCGAGCAGATCACGGCGATCGCATCGGTCTCTTCCGTGATGCCGATTCCCGCGCGATGCCGCGTACCGAGTTGCGTCGACAATAAAGGATTCATCGATAGCGGCAGAAAGCATGCGGCCGCCGCAACCCGGTCTTTCTGGATGATGACCGCGCCGTCGTGCAAAGGAGCGCTTGGACGGAATATCGTCGCTAGCAGGTCGTAGGACAGCCGCGCGTCCAGCGGTACACCGCTTTCAATGTGCGTGCGCAAACCAATCTCGCGCTCGATCACGATCAGTGCGCCGGTCTGATGTTGGGAAAACAGGTTCGCGGCCAGGACGATATCGTCGTATGCGTCGCTGTCGGCAGAAGTCCCTCTGAGAAAGGTAAGCCGTCGTCCCAGGTCAGCGAGCAGATGGCGGATTTCCGACTGGAACACCACGATCAAGGCAAATACCACGTAGGGCAGCACGCGGCTGACAACCCAATTCAACGTGGTAAGTTCGCCGATGCGCGCGAAGTAGAACGTGACGCCAACTACCGTCAACCCGACCAGCATGGGCACCGCGCGGGTGCCGCGAATCATTACCAGTACCTGGTAGATCAGGAACGCAACCAGCAGGATATCGAGTGCGATCCATGCGGCCTGGCTCCAGGAATATGTACCCATCGTCGGCAAGCGAATTGCACCTCAAGCGCCCCAGCACTGCGCCTCCATTGTAATTCAGCAGATATTCCGCGAGAGGACGAAGAAGTGCCCGTTCGCAGGAACGCACAATATCGATTCGGCGGGTAAAGGAACATCGCATCCAAACGCGTGAAACGCGTGGGCCTCGCCTGGTGCTCTTTCTCACTCGGCGGGTAAGAGGAAATCCTCAATATCCTCAATATAAGGTCCCGGAGGGACCATTTGATAATAGCCCGGCGTTTCAACGCCGGGTTAACTGCAAAGAATGCGGTGCGTCCAGGAGGGATGCTTGAACCTGTCCCTCGATGATGTTTCGTAGAAATCGTTCAGGTGTCCTTCCGGACAAAGTCGGCATCTGCCGACTATCCCGCCAGTGAACTTGGCGGCTATTGTCAGTGGTCCCTCCGGGACAGAAGAGTGCTTCGCGGAGGCATCCCGCCCTAAAAGAACGGCGAACGCCGCCTCTATCTCCGGGCTCTCGGGTATCTGTCTATTGGGGAGGAGGGAACATTCCGGTGATGTTCACCCATCTCTTCTCGTCCACGGTCACTTTCATCTGCTCCTTCACACCCAGGTCGCCCTTCTTGAGCTTGAACATTTTTTACAGTATTCGACCCGTGTTCAATAGCTACGTAGTCAAACGCATCGTCGGTTCCAGCGTAATAAACAGCGTTCAACAATCTGAATAGCGGCCCATAGGTCCGTTGACGTATTCCTTCACGTGCTTGAGATCAGCACTCTCAGCCTTTTTTACAGTAGTGCACATGCACATTGCGAGAGCCGCGATAACCAAGGACATCGTCAAAAGTCGCATGCTGTTCTATTGCTCCGAGGTGTATGAGCGCGGCGGCGCACTCAGCTCTCCTTTTTCGTCACTGCCGCCTGGATCCGCCCGCGCGCCAGCCGCGCCGAAATCTCCTCCCCAATCTTCGCGCCGTCGGCATCTTTCAACAGCTTCCCTTCGGAATCGAATACCAGCGCATACCCCCGATCAAGAATCGCCACCGGCGACAACGACTGCAACGCCGTTTCCATTCGCTCCATTCGGACACGTTTCTGCAACAACAGATTCCGCATGACTGATGCGAGCGCAGTCGTCCGCGTATCCAGTTCCCTTCGCATCCCGCCAAGCACCAAGCGCACGTCATAATGCCGCACCGCCGCCGAAATCGTTTCCCATCGACGCCGATATTTCTCCAGCAGCCCGCGTTCGGCCAACTCCATGCGGTGCGCGAGGTCATCCAGCTTCTGCTGCCGTTGCCGAATGAGCTCCATCATGCGTGCGAAGGCGCCATGCTGCGCGAGCTGCGTCAACGCCTGGCGCCCGATCAGCAGCCGATACCGCATGGCCCGCTCAAGTCGAGCATGCAATGCGGAAGCTTTGTCTTCAATTTCCTGCCGCGAACGAATCACCAACTCCGCCGCCGCCGACGGCGTGGGCGCACGCAGGTCTGCCACGAAATCGATGATCGTAAAATCCGTCTCATGCCCTATCGCGGAGATCACTGGAATCGCTGATGCCGCTACAGTCCGCGCCAGACCTTCGTTATTGAATGACGCAAGATCCTCGGCTGAGCCCCCACCGCGCGCCACGATAATCACTTCAACCTTCTTCTGCTGATTGAAGAAGCGCACCCCCGCTGCCACCTCGAACGCGGCCGCGTCTCCCTGCACCTGGGCCGGAAAAATCAGCACATTCACCGAATGATGCCGGCGATGCAAGATGTTCAGGATGTCGCGCAGTGCCGCGGCCTGCGGGGATGTGACAATACCAATGCGCGCGGGCAATGTCGGGATCGGTTTCTTCCGCTCCGGCGCGAAGAGTCCTTCGGCTTCCAGCTTCGCTTTCAGCTGTTCGAACGCGAGCTGCAACGATCCCGCGCCCTTGGGCTCGATGTACTCCGCGGCAATCTGCAGTTCGCCGCGATCTTCATAAATCGTCACTCGCCCGCGCACCACAACCTGCAAGCCATCCGCAGGACGAAAGCGCAGCAACCGCGCCGACGAACGAAACATCACTACGCGGATCTGAGCGTTTCCATCTTTGAGAGTGAAATAAAGATGGCCGGACTCGGGCGCGCGGAAGTTCGAGATCTCGCCTTCCACCCAGGCATCCGGATATTCGCGCTCAACCTGGCCGCGGACCGAAGCTACCAGCTCGCGCACCTTCCACACTCGCCGCTCCGGTGGACGGAAGTTGAAGCCGAGCTGATCGGTAAGGGAGGACACTCACCGCAGTGTAACGCAGGCCAACGAACCATGTAGGGACGGACGCATTCGTCCGCCCAGCGAAGCCGAAGGCGAGCCACCTGCGCAATGGCCCAGACTTATTTCAGACTCGAAACGGTAAAAATCAAAAACCCCACTTCTGGCAACACCGGCCAGAAGTGAGGCACCCTGAAGATTATTTTCTAGTTGATCTCGAAGTGGAACACGTCCGCGATCTGGAAGCTGGCTCGGTTATACAACACCAGGTTCCCTCCGACGAACACGTGCACATAATTCGGTGGCGGAGGCGGCAGCATCACTTCCAACTCGTGCGGACAAGGCTGCATCCTGCCACGCAATCCCGGAGGCAAAGTTCCATTCACGATCAGCTGGCGCTCGAGCCCGGGAGCCAGACGATCGCGCTTCGCGAGTCCAGGTGGCAGATGGCTGTAGTGCGCGTGATACCAGCCGCGGATGTCGCGGTCGTGGTCCTTGTAATGTCCGTGACCCCGGCCATGATCCTCGTGATGACCATTGCCGTGCCCATGTTCATCCCGGTCGTGCCATCGGTCGTCGTCATCCCGATCGTGCTTGTCATGTCCGTGGCCGTTGCCTTGCGCCACGGCAATCGTCGCTGAAAGTGCCAGACTCAGCGTCGCAATTGCACCCGCACGAAACCATTGCTTGAAAGACATGAAACCTCCCGAGTACGTGTGCTATCAGCGTACGGGACGACTTGCCGGGGCGACAGGTTACGGGAGGGCAACCAGAGGTACAAGCCCTACTAGTCTCGGCAGTTCGCAGTCTTCGCGACGCTCTCAGAGGATCTGCCGCGCATCGCCGACGCGCTTCGTCACCCGCTCGCGATCCAGATATTCCAGCAGCGGAATCGCATACTTGCGGCTCACGCCAGTCATCTCCTTGAACGCCGCCACATCAATCGTTGACGATTTCGCTTTATGCGCGCTGATCTGGCTGCGAAGCTGTTGCAGAGCAGTGTGGTGAAACACAAGTTCGTCGGAAATTTTGATCAGGATCTTTTCGCGCAGCAGCAATGTGACGATCTTCTGCGCGCGGCTCTTGTCGACTTTTAATCCAGCAAGCACCTCGTGCAGCGCGGGAACCTTCAACCCAGCCGACGCGAAAGCCTCCTCGATCTTCTTCTTCGATTCGGCTTCTTCATCCTTCATCATCACGCCCTGGCCGGGCAGGCGAACAAGGTCTCCGGAAATCTCCACCATTCGTTCGCCAGCCATTTGCTCGAGCGCCGCAGCGAAAATTCCCGCCGACGCCTTTAGTTGCTCCCGCAACTCTTCTTTCGCCATGCCCGGCGCGAGCGAATTCTTTTTGTGGAATTCCGAAACAGCGCTGCGACCCTCTGCTTTCAGCGCGGAGAGGGATGCTCCATCGATGAAGATGTCGCCGACGCGGTGTATCTGTTTTTTGCTGACGGCTGGAGCAAGCGTCGCCTGGATCGATTCGCGAGTCCAGCCGGTTTCTGCAATGAGTCGCGCAAGTGAGGTTCCTGCGCGAGAACGGCGCTGAATGCGCCGCTCGAGAATTTGCGCACGGTCTCCTTCAGAAAGTACTTGCAGAAAATCGGCAGCATTGGGCTGACGTGGGATGGGCGCTGCATCGAGCAGCTTTCCGCCCCCAATCGTTACAACGGGCGAAAACTGTCGCAGGATAAATCGGTCTCCCGGAACCAGCAGTGCGGGAGCAGGAAGCTTCACGCGTGCGAAAGCCTCGGTTCCGGGCGCAAGTTCCTTACTGCTGAACAGCGTGACCTCCGCCACCGTCTCCATCGTGTTCGAGTGAAAGTGGACGCGGGCACGATTCTTCAAAGCACGCGGTGCCGAACTCAGTAAATTGAGACGGACATCTGCGCGCCGCGTCGCTTCAAACGTTGAAACCGGCGCAAGCACCATGCCGCGCGACAGGTCTTCCGTGCTGGCGCCTGCGAGGTTCAGCGCGGTTCTCTGGCCGGCGACTGCAGCGTCGGCAGGCTTCCCATGCACCTGCACTCCGCGCACGCGAACTGTTCTGCCCGTGGGGAAAACTTCCATTTCGTCTTCCCGGCGAATCGTTCCCGAGATGAGTGTTCCCGTAACGACCGTGCCAAATCCTTTCATGGTGAACACTCGGTCGATCGGTAATCGCGCCAGCGCTTTTGAATCTCGCGTCTCAACCCGCGCTGCAGCCGCCTCGATCGCCCGCTTTAAGTCGTCGAGCCCCGCACCGGTCAGGGAACTCACGGCAACGATCGGGGCCTTTGGCGTCTCCAGGAACGTTCCGCGCAGGAACTCCTCTACCTCGAGGCGAACTACATCGAGGGTCTCGGCATCCACTGCGTCAGACTTGGTCAGCACCGTGATGCCGCGCTGCACTCCGATAAGCCGCAAAATATCGAAGTGCTCGCGGGTCTGCGGCTTGATGGATTCATCGGCCGCGATGACCAGCAGCACCAGATCAATGCCGCCCACACCGGCCAGCATGTTGCGCACAAACCGTTCGTGTCCCGGGACGTCGACGAATCCGATCTGGAGCGTACTGCCGTCGGGCGTCGGCAAGGCCATGTGGGCAAAGCCCAGGTCGATGGTGATTCCCCGCCGCTTCTCTTCTACCAGGCGGTCGGCGTCGATCCCCGTAAGTGCCTTAACCAGCGCGGTTTTCCCGTGATCGATGTGCCCAGCCGTGCCAACGATGATCGATTTCATCCACGCAAATCGTAGCAGGTTTATGTAGCCCCGGACGCCTCGTCCGGCGTTGTGCGCGAAGCACGCAATGAAGGCGACCGCAATCTGCGCAACGTCGCCTCGCCCTCAAGCCGCGACATCGCTCGCGTCCCCGATGAGCAAACAAAACGGCGTCATCCCGAAGCCCCGCGTTTTTGCGAGCGGGGCGAGGGATCTCCCCGCAAACGCCTTTCCTGGGGGATCCTTCGCTCCGCCTGAAATGCGGCTACGCTCAGGATGACACCGTCAATCACGCGGGACGGACGAATGCGTCCGTCCCTACACAAATCTCGCCATCCCCGCGCGGATTTATTCCCTCCTCGCACCCCAAAATGCGACAATAGAAGCTCCTCCATGGCGACTTCTTTGACCTCTGCTTTTTCCCCGGAAATCATCCGTCAGCACGGACTCACGCTCGATGAATACGAGAAAATCCGCCAACTTCTCGGCGGACGCGAGCCTTGCCTCACCGAGCTCGGCATCTTCAGCGTGATGTGGAGCGAGCACTGCTCCTATAAATCGTCGCGCGTGCATCTGAAGCGCCTGCCCACGCGCAGCAAGCGCGTGCTGCAAGGCCCCGGAGAGAACGCCGGCATCATCGATATCGGTGACGGCTGGGCTTGCGCCTTCAAGATCGAGTCGCACAACCACCCGTCATTCATCGAGCCGTTTCAGGGTGCGACCACAGGCGTAGGCGGAATCCTGCGCGACATTTTCACCATGGGCGCAAGGCCAGTCGCGGTGATGGATTCCCTGCGCTTCGGCCCCATCACGAATCATGTGGGGACAGCCGCCTCGGCTGTCCAGCCGAAGCAAAGCGAGGCGCCCACAGCACAGGCCGAGATCCATCGTAACCACTCCATCATGGAAGGCGT
>Ga0070713_100000172_pt1 | contig 43281 bp, 35 predicted proteins | sample LARL82metaG_FD_65465 | JGI IMG/M metagenome (GOLD analysis project Ga0070713, IMG submission 65465) | Corn, switchgrass and miscanthus rhizosphere microbial communities from Kellogg Biological Station, Michigan, USA - LAR L8-2 metaG | ecosystem: Host-associated > Plants > Roots > Rhizosphere ... | reverse complement strand
GAGGTATTCGTCCGCTCCTTCTACGACAGTGACGGTGATGGCGTCGGTGACCTCAAGGGGCTGACCGAGAAGCTCGACTACATCAACGACGGGAATCCCAACAGCAACCGGAGCCTTGGCGCGCGCTGCGTCTGGCTCATGCCGATCGTCGAGTCGCCGAGCTATCACGGCTACGATGCGACCGATTACTACCACGTCGCAAAGGCGTATGGGACGAACGAGGACTTCGAGCGCTTCGTGGCCGCCGCGCACAAACGTGGCATTCACGTGCTGGTGGACATGGTGCTCAATCACACATCGAGCGAACACCCCTGGTTCCAGGCAGCACTCCGCGATACGGCGTCGCCTTATCGAAACTGGTATCGCTGGTCACCGACCAAGCCGGATCAAAAAGGTCCATGGGGTCAGGAAGTCTGGTACAAGTCGCCGGTGCACGACGAGTACTACTACGCGGTTTTCTGGAGCGGCATGCCTGATCTCAACTACGAGACGGCGGCCGTGCGCGTCGAGGCAATGAAGATCGCACGGTATTGGTTGAAAGAAATGAAGGTGGACGGCTTTCGTCTCGATGCGGTGCCCTTTCTCATGGAGGACGGAGGCAAGCTCGCCGGGAGCCCAGGGACGCATCGACTGCTGCACGACTACGCGGCTTACGTGCGACGTGTGCAACCGAGGGCTTTCATGGTCGGCGAGGTGTACGACAGCATCGGCACGGTGCTGACCTATTATCCGGACCAGCTCGACTCGTACTTCGCGTTCGAGGTGGCGGACAGCATCATTGCGGCCGTGCGCAATGGCTCAGCGCGCGGACTCCTGGAGCCTGTGCTTCGCCTGCAGGCGTCGGTGCCTAACGACCGGTGGTCGCCCTTTTTGCGAAACCACGACCAGCCGCGAACGCGGACGGAGCTCGGCGGCGACATGAAAAAGGCGCGCCTCGCGTCTTTTCTGCTGCTGACGCTCCCCGGGTTTCCATTTGTCTACTACGGGGAGGACATCGGTATGATCGGCGCGAAGCCGGACGAGCGCATCCGCACGCCGATGCAATGGCGCGTCGGACACGCCGATGGGTTCACGACCGGTGCTCCCTGGGAATCGCTGCAGCCGGATTCGTCGACGACCACCGTCGAAGGCGAGGAGCAGGACTCGACGTCGGTGCTCAGCATGAATCGGCGAATGATTCACCTTCGCTCGCGAGTGGCCGCGTTAGGCCAAGGGACGCTCGTGCCGCTCCAGGGGAGCGTCGACGGCGTCGCGGCATATCTGCGCGAGACGGGTGATCAGCAGGTGCTCGTGATCGCGAACCTGACGGACACGCCCGTGAGCGGCGCCGCGCTGTGGTCGCGACGCGGAGCCCTGTCTCCGGGACGCTGGAGACTCCGGAATCTGCTCGGGGGCGTTGATGGCGCCGAAGTTCAAGTCAGCGCCAAAGGCCAACTGCAAAACTTCGTGCCGCTACCGTCGCTCGCTCCTCTCGAGGGCTACGTCTTCGAGCTTCGCCATCCTCGGAACTAGAGCACAGCGTCAGCGGACCATGACGCGATACCCGTGCGCCGGCACGTCGAGTGCTCCGGAAGCGCCTAACGTCGCGCGCGATTTATCGAACCAGTCCGTGTAGGTCCCACTCTGGCCCAGCCCGCGATACGACACGTGCGCCGCGCTGTCGCCGAAGTTGACGGCGACCAATACGGTGTTGGCTCCGCGCGTGCGCGTGAAGGCATAGACACGCGAGCCGCCATCGGTCTGAAGCACCGTCTGATCGCCGCCATAGGCACCATTCCACAGCGCCCGATCGGCGTGCTTCAAATCCGTCATCGCCCGGTAGAAGCCCGCGAGTGACGCACCATGCCAGTTTACGGTGTCCTTCTCGAAGAAGCGCAGGCGCTTCTCGAGACTCGCTTCCTGGCCGGTGTAAATCAGCGGCATGGACTCGGTGATCGTCGCGGCCAGCACGAACGCCGGCTTGTGATTCGCTCCCATGCGCTCGAACTCGCTGCCATTCCAGCTGTTCTCGTCGTGATTGCTCGTGAAGTACATGCGATAGGCCCCCGGTGGGTAGTCGCGGCGCCCGCGAGCGAGGTACGCATCGAGCTCCGACGTCGGCTTCTTGCCCTGCGCGATCTCGTTGAGCAGATGGTGAAATTCCCAGCCGTAAGTCGCATCGAAGGCGGCGTGGAATTTCGGACCTTCACCCTCGGCCAGAAAGAACAGATCCGCCCTCGAGGTCGCGAGCGCGTGCCGCGCCTCCATCCAGAAATCCATCGGTACGCCGCCGGCGACGTCGCACCGAAAGCCGTCGACGTGCATGCTGTCCACCCACCAGCGCATCGCGGCGATCATCGCTTTGCGCATCGCGGTATTGTCGTAATTCAGCTCGGCGACGTCGGTCCAATCGGTCTGGCGATTCTGATCGTCGCGCGCGTTCATGATCGAGCCGTCCGCCCGGTGCATGTACCAATCGGGATGCGCAGCGATCCACACATTGTCGAACGACGTGTGATTCGGCACCCAGTCGAGAATCACCCGCTTGCCGCGGCGATGAATGTCGTCTACCAGTGCTTTGAAATCGGCGGCCGTGCCGAATTCGGGATTCACGGCCGTGTAGTTCTGCACGGAGTAGTAGCTGCCGAGCTGGCCTTTGCGATTGAGCTTCCCGATCGGCTGTACCGGCATGATCCAATAGATGTCGACGCCGAGACTGTCCGTTCGTGGCAACTGCCGCTCGAACGCCGCGAGTGTACCCTCGGGCGTGTACTGGCGCACGTTCACCTCGTAGAGAGCGGCGCTCCGGCTCCATTGCGGATGGGCGATCTGTCGAGGTGCCTGCTGCGCTGCCGCCAGCGCCGGCCAGGCCGAGCAGGCGAGGAATGCAATCTGGATACGCGCCGCGCGAATCATTTCGAACCTCGCGTGTGTGAGCCTGAAGCGTTGCCATCGCCGCGCGCGATGCCGGCCACGAGCACGTGAGCGCACACGACGCCTAACGATTTCGGGTGGCGACGAGGATGCATCGTGGGGCGAGCGGGAGAAGACCGATGGCCAGAGTGGCGTGTCATGTGGTGTGATAATTGGGTACGTCGCGATGGGGTCGCGCAAGCAGTTGCGAACAATGTGTTCATCAATCGTCAGAGTTCCGCGAACGTGACCCGATCGCGGCACGGAGCGCGTACGTATCGTGTGGGTGGCCGCGGTGACCGCCCAGCTCGAGGAACAGGTCCAATGAAAGCGCTGTTTGCCGTACTGCTTCTCGCCGGTGCCTGCGCGTCGGGCATCCATGAGAGCGAGGAATCACCAGCCGTGTCGCTGCTCACGGTGCACAACGGGCATAGCGAGGACGAGACGATCTACGTCATGCACGATGGGTCCAAAGGACGTCGCCTCGGACGCGTCGGGGGGCTGAACTCGGCGACGTTCGTGCTCACCAGCCTCGATGTGCCGTTGCAGGCCAGGGTGCAATTCCTCGCCGCGTCGTTCTCGCGCGAAGGTCATTCGGCTCTGTCCGAGCCGGTGATCGTGGAGCGGGGCGCAACGTACGACTGGAAGCTCTTCGCGACCCCGGGCCACGAAGTCATCACGGCGAGCTTTCGCAGCACTCATTGAACACAGGACGCGGCGCGCTCGAGGAGGAGCGCTCGTTCCCGCGCGTTGCGCGTGAGCGACGCGGCGCGCTCCAACTCGACGCGCGCTTCGGCCATCCGGCCAAGCTTCATGAGCAGATCGCCGCGAACGCTGGGCAGCAGGTGATAGCTCTTGAGCGCCGGTGCGGTGCGCAGCGTGTCTACGATCTCGAGACCGGCCGCCGGACCAAACGCCATGGCGACCGCAACGCCGCGATTCAGTTCGACGATCGGCGATGGTGTCACCCGTCCCAGGGCGGCGTACAATTCGGCGATGCGCCGCCAGTCGGTGTCACCCGCAACGCGGGCGCGGGCGTGGCAGGCCGCGATAGCCGCCTGGAGTTGATATGGCCCCGGCTCACCGCCTAACGACTCCGCGCGGTCGAGTGCCGCGAGGCCGCGGCGAATGAGCATCCGGTCCCACCGCCCGCGGTCCTGATCGAGAAGCAGGACTGGCTCGCCCGACGGACCGACGCGCGCCCGGAGCCGCGAGGCCTGAATCTCCATGAGCGCGACGAGACCGTGCACCTCGGGTTCGTCCGGCATGAGTTCGGCGAGGATGCGACCGAGCCGGAGGGCGTCCTCGCAGAGACCAGGGCGCATCCAATCGTCACCCCCGGTCGCCGCGTAGCCCTCGTTGAAGATGAGATAGATGACCTCCAGCACCGATGACAGGCGGGCATGCAGATCCGGGCCGCGCGGCACCTCGAAGGGCACACCAGCTTCGGCGAGCGTCCGCTTCGCGCGTACGATGCGCTGCGCGACGGTGGGCTCCGGAACGAGAAAGGCGCGCGCAATCTCCTCCGTCGTTAGGCCGCCGAGCAGACGCAGGGTGAGCGCTGTGCGGGCCTCGGTGGAAAGCACCGGATGACACGCCATGAACATCAGCCGCAGCAGGTCGTCACCGACATTGTCGTCGAGCGAGGCATCCAGCTGCCCCAGCGCGGCTTCCTGTAAGGACTCGAGCTCGTGGCCAAGCTGCTCATGCTTGCGGTCGAGGAGCGAACGGCGGCGGAGCTGATCGATGCCCCGCCGTTTGGCTGCAGCCATGAGCCACGCGCCCGGATTGTTCGGCACACCGGACTCCGGCCACTGTTCCAGCGCGGCGACGAGCGCGTCCTGCGCGAGATCCTCGGCCAGGCCGACGTCGCCGACGAGCCGTGTGAGACTCGCAATGAGCTTCGCCGATTCGATGCGCCAGACGGCGTCGATGGCGCGGTGAGTGTCAGTCGTCACAGCGACTGAATCACTCCACTGTCGCGTCCGGACGCAAGCCAACCGGCGCCGCGGCAAGCAGCTTCGCGCAGCGCTCGGCCAGACGCGGCTCGCCCATTCGCTCGGCGAGGTCACGAAACTCGGGAATCGGTCCTCGCCAGCGCAGCTCATCGACGGAGGAGAAGAGAGCCGCGTCTGTCCGCAGGGTTGCCAGTGTCTTGAAGAGGAGCGCGAGCTCACGCTTTTCGCCGCGCAGGACGTCGGGCGGAAAGCTCTCGATCGCGCCGTATCGATTGAGAAGCTGCGCCGCCGTGCGCTCGCCGATTCCCGGCAGCCCCGGATAGCCGTCGGCCGCATCGCCGACGAGCGCGAGGAAATCCGGAATAAGTTCCGGGTCGACGCCGAACTTCGCGCGGATGGCGCCGGCGTCGCGGATCTGATTGCCACGCCGATCGACCTGAACGACACGGTCGCCGCGGACGCACTGCGCCAGATCCTTATCCGGCGTCCAGATACAAATCTTCTCAACAGCAGGATCGCGCGCGGCGAGGAACGCGGCGGAGGCGAGCGCATCGTCCGCCTCGAGCTCGACCATCGGCCACACCGCAATGCCCATCGCGACGAGCGCGTCCTCCAATGGATGGAACTGAGCGAGCAACGCTCGCTCGACGCCCGCGCCCGTCTTGTAGCCGTCCCACAGCTCGTTGCGAAAGGACTCGATGACGTGATCGGTCGCGACTCCGATGTGCGTCGCACCCGTCTCGAGCATTTGCAAAACAGTGCGGAGCACGCCGATGACCGCGCCGAACGGCGGATCGTCGCCCTTGACGAAGCGGCGCAGGCCGTAGAAGTGGCGGAACAGCTCGTAGGTGCCGTCGAGCAGATGAACGACCATGCCGAACGATAACCGATGAATGCCGCGCGAGCGGCTGGCTGAGGAGCGACGCGCGTGACAGATTGAGCGCGCCCCCCGTTCCTTCACCACCTGCTTCCATCACGCAATGCAATCCCAGTCCTTGCGCCGTGCCACCAGCGTCTGCGCGCTCGCCGTCACGGCGGCGCTCCCGCTGTCCCTTGGCGCGCAGATCACGACCGCCGAATACCAGGCGCGCCGAGACTCGCTCGCCGCCCGTATCAGCGACGGTGTCGTCGTCGCATTTGGGGGCCGCACGCCAGTGAGCGATTTTGGCACCTTCTTCCAGCTGCCCGCGTTTCAGTACCTCACTGGATACGCGGAACCGGACGCGGCGTTGGTGCTCGTCGCACGCGGCGGCCGCGGTGTGGGAACGCTATTCGTCACGCCGATCGATCCGCGGCGCGCCTTCTATTACGGGTTCCGTCCTGACTCCGCCGCCATCGCGCGTTCCCTCGATCTTGCATCGCGGCCAGCGGCGTCCCTCACGACAATGGTCGATTCGCTCGCCGGCGCTGGCTTGCCCGTGTACACCCTCACCGATTTCGAGGACGCTGATTTCGCGCGGGTAGACAGCCTAACGCGAGGGCAGCAGTTCGTTCGCGGGCTCGTCGCGCGCCACCCGGGACTGGAGGTGAAGGACGCCCACGCGACGCTCGATCAATTGCGTGCGCGCAAGAGTCCGGCGGAGATCGCGCTCCTCAAACGCGCGGCGGAGATCAGCGCCGAAGGTCACCGAGTGGTGATGCAGTCGGCGCAGCCGCAGCACGAGTACGACATCGCGGCGTTGATCGAGTACACATTCAAGCGGCTCGGCGCGGAACGCGCGGCGTACGGCTCGATCGTCGGCGCCGGTGTGAACGGCACGCAGCTGCACTACATGAAGGACACCGCCGCGGCGCGACCGGGTGATCTCGTCGTCATCGACGCCGCGGCAGAGTATCACGGTTATGCCGCGGACATCACGCGCACGCTGCCCGTGAGCGGCACCTTTACGCCGGCGCAGCGCGCGATCTACCAGCTCGTGCGAGAGGCCCAGGCGGCGGCCGAGCGCGTCGCGAAGCCGGGCGCACTGGCGCGCGCCGCGGAAGATTCGTCGTTCGTGGTGCGGGCGCGGGGCCTTGCCGCGTTAGGCATCATCGACAGCGTCGACGCGCCGATCGATCCGCCGTGGACGGGGATGTGCGGGACGGCGCCGCGCGCATGTACGCAGGCGTACCTCTGGATGATCCATGGCATCAGCCACGGGCTGGGACTCGCCGTCCACGATCCGGCGCAGTTCTATTACGGCGCGCGCACGTATCAGCCCGGCGACGCCTTCACGATCGAGCCGGGGATCTACCTCAGCACCCGCGCGCTGGCCGCGCTGCCGGACACGCCGCGCAATCGGGCCTACATCGCTCGTGTCCGCCCGATTCTGCTGAAGTACGAGAATACCGGCGTCCGCATCGAGGATGATTACGTCGTGACGCAGAACGGCGTGGAGCGCATCAGCGCTGGCGCGCCACGCGAGATCAGCGAGATCGAGGCGTTGGCGAAGTCGCGAGTGCGGCCGGTGCCGTAGCGCGCGCGTCGTCAAGCGGGCAATCTGTCTCAGCGGAGCGCGCGGCAACTCGTCATCCGACGCTTGCGCTCTTTCGTGCGGTAGTGAACGTTGGACGCCTACCAGTCGCTCGGAGTCTGTTGCATGCGTATTTCAGAAGTCGTCATTGTCGCCATGGCGGCCGTCGCGCTGGCGTCCTGTCGCAACGACACTGCGCCGCAGCAGGGAAGCTCGTCGCCGCCCAGCAACGCGACCCACCCCAGCGGCAACACAGACTCGAGAATACTGGGCTTCACCGGGCGGCCATTCGGACTCAATGTGACGAGCGCGGGTGACGTCCTCACGACGGAACAGGACATGAATCAGGCCGTGCATATCGATTCGTTAGGCGGCCGGCCAGCGAATATCGCCGTTGGCCGTGATCCTGGTGATGTGGTCACGACCAAGGACGGCGGGACAGCATTCGTGAGCGGTTTTTTCGACGGCACAGTGAGCGTCGTCACCTTGTCGACCAATCAGGTGCCGGCAATCATCCCCGTCTCGCCGAGCAACGCGTATCGCTTGGCGCTGTCATCGTCGGGGTCGGATCTGTACGTCACCTCCACCGACGGCCATCTCTACGATGTGAGCACGGGATCCCGAACGGTCACTCGTTCGGTGGCATTGGGCGGCTCGCAGGGAATTGCGATCAACCACGCTGGCACCAGCCTGTACGTCAGTTCGACATCAGGGACGATCTGGCGTCTGAACCTGCCGGGGCTCGGCACAGCGACATCGGTCACGCAGAACTGCGCCGGACAGGAAGTCGCGCTCTCGACTGATGATGCCGAGCTCTATTTCGCCTGCGAAGATGGCAAAGTCCTGGTGCTGGATCCGACGAGCCTCGCGCTGAAGGCGACGATTCCAATCGTCAATCAATCGCCGTTCGGAATGGCCGTATCGCCGGACAATCAGCAGATCTATGTCGCATGCGCCGGGAGCGGGGCGCTGGCCGTGATCGACCGTGCCTCTCGTACGGTGATCAAAGAACTGGGCGTCGGTGGCATGCCTCGACGCGTCGGGTTCAACAAGACCGGCAACAAGGCGTACATCTCGAATGAAGGCAACTGGGTGGACGTTATCGAGTAATGGAATAGAGCTGGAGATTGAGCTCGAGCCTCCCACCTCGAGCCCAATCCCCTAGCAGCTAGCGTCTGGGGACTAGGGGCTCGAATTGGGAATCGTGAACGAGTCGGTCGTCACCAGCGACCCGCCAACATCTACAGGCCCGCCCGCTCGGCATTCTCGCTCATCCGCGCACCGATCCGCTTTTCCTGCTCGCGCAGCTCAGGGGTGAGCTCGGCGCCGAAATCCTCGGCTTCGAAGACCTGGCGGATCTCGATCTCGCCGCCGTCGCCAGTTGGGTTGGGACAACGCTTCACCCACTCGATCGCCTCTTCCCGCGACCGACACTGCCAGAGCCAGAAGCCAGCTACGAGCTCCTTGCTCTCGGTGAACGGGCCGTCTATGACCGTTCGCTTGGTGCCCGAAAACTTCACCCGGGCGCCCTTCGAGCTCGGCTGCAGGCCTTCGGCCGCGAGCAGGACGCCCGCTTTTACCAGCTCCTCGTTGTATTTGCCCATCGCGGTGAGCAGCTCCGTGCTCGGCAGGTTGCCGGCCTCGGAATCGGCGGTCGCTTTGACCATGACCATGAAGCGCATGTGAGTAGGGGCCAGGGTTTCATCTGTCCGGGCTAGGGATTGTCCTAGCTCTACCAGGACGTCGAACGAGGAGCACCGGAATCGACATGCCGAGAAAAATTGCGGCAAGGGCGCATTCCAGACTGCGATGAAGATCATACAAGGTTTTCGGGCCGGCGCCGCTGGGGTCATTGGCGGATCGGGTGTGCTACCGATGGCCATCTTGTGGCCAGGACAACTCCTCTTCGCTCAATCATCAATTGCTGGAAACACGGACGCTGCCGGACAGGGTCGCGGACACGTCGCGGACGAAGAAACGCAATGGACTTCCTGTTATCGGCCGTTCACACTCCTGTGACCGTGCCTTTTCGGCGTCTCTCCTTCATTCGATACCATCTGGGGAAGTGGAGCAGCTGCCGCGCGAGTGGCGACTGCCTGACGACGCTCGCGGACGCCGATGCCGACGAACTGTCGCTCGTTAGGCAGACGATGGGTCATCGGTGTCGCCCGCGGCCGGCGGGTAGGGACGCCTGCCACAGGAGCCGACCCGTGTCGGCGGCCGGAATCGTGGCCGTGCACAGTCAGCCTCCGTTCGCCCAGCCGATAATGTCATAACAAATACGAAGCAGAAAATCCGTAGTGTGCGGACGGGCTCGCGAACGGAACGCGACGTGCAGTACATGAACACAGATGATTCCGCGGCGTACGGCGCCGCACAATGATCCGCTCGCGGGCTTTCGCCCGACGCGACACGACCACATACTCACAAGTGGGCTCCGTTGCTACCGCGCCGCGATGTCGTCAAGCGCGCAGGCAGTCCACTTCCTCCCCCTCCTCCCGTGAAAGAGAATCTCATCGGCGCGGATGACGTCATCTCCACGCTCGCGCAACAGCGGCAGGTGTTGCTGAAGCACACCGCCGAGCTTCTGTGCGGTGATTCGTTAGGCATACTTCACCGGGCCGAGCGCGAAGCGAAACTCTCCGCGATTCTCCTGTCCTCCCTGGAGCACCTGAAAGTCGCTGAAGAGGAATTGCTGGAGCGCACCGAGGCACTGGCTGACCAGCGGGATGATCAGGAGCAGAGTCTCCGGATGATTCGCCAGCTCTTCGAGCTGGCACCGGCGTGCCTCCTGGTCACGGATTGCTACGGGAACATCCTCGACGCGAATCGCGCCTGTCAGATGCTGCTCAAGCGGAATCTGTCGTCACTGGAGCGGCAGCCGCTCGCGCGCTTCATCCCGGCCGACGACCGACGCAGCTTTCGGGACGGTCTGACGCGGCTCGTGGAGGCGGAGAGTGTGAGCGACTGGCGCCTTCAGTTGGTTCCACCGACCGATGCGCCGCTAACGGTCTCGGCCGCGGTACAGGTTGGCCGGAATGGAGACTCGCCTTCAGGCGTTCGGCTGTTCTGGTCGCTTCGCGTGATCGAGACTGCGACCACGACCATTTCCTGAACTCATCACTCGCAGGGATGGGGCGCAGAGATGTCCGCACGTGCCGTGCACGCGGAGTTGCGATACACGACACCGCTTCCCACCGAGTCCGCGCGCACGAGCAGCGGCCGTTGCTGCGCGAGGCGCGACAGTGCGTCGATTACATGTGGCGAGGTCGCAAGGACATAGCGCGGCCGATAGCCATCGAGGAGTCCTGCCAGGACTGACATTTCTTCGGCAACGGTGCGCTCGCGCGCATACTCCGACGCCGTGAATGTGGTGATCGGAACGGCGCGGCGGCCCGTATACAGGTACACTGCTGCCTCCGCGTCGGCGGCGACGACATCGGTGGGTTGGGTGGAGCGCGCGACCCACATCAGTTGCGGGAGCACACGCCGCGCGTGGAAACGCGCATTCGACGACCACCATGCGTTGGCGTAGCCGCGCACGTTGAAGGTGATGATACCGGTGGCAAGGAGCAGCGCCGCGCCGACGAGCGCGTGCTGGGCAGCCCGTCGCTGCCTGACGAACTCCGATTCCGACGCTTCCGCGATTCCCGCCGCCGGGAGGATCATCAGTAGAGGCCAGATCGCCCAGAGAAAACGGAGTGGCGAGAACGGCCATACGAGCACGATGCCCAGATAACCGGCAAGAAAGACCGTCGTCACCCGCGCGCGCCGGCAGCAGCGGGCGAGTCCAATCGTCGCGAGCACCAGATAGATGCTGCCGACGAGGACGTCGACGACAGGATGCATGGCGGGCACGATCGACCGTACGATCGCCATCCAGAAGGTGGCGATGTTATCCGGCAGCGTCACCGCCAGAAGGTGCATTCCCTCGGTACGCCAGCCTTCGAGCAGCCACGTCGTGTAGGAGCCGTAGGCGCCCCTGACGAGCGGAGGCAGAGCGTCGTTATGCAGAGCGACCCAGAGAAGCCACGGCGCGAGCATCGCGGTCGTCGCCGCGGCAAACGCGAAACACTGGCGCCAGCGACGGCGGGCCACGTACGGGACGGCGATAGCCGGGGCGAGCGCGACGCCATGCGTCCGTACGAGCGCGAGTACGCCAACCGCCGCACCCAGCAGCGCGGCGGTGCGCACCGGATGGTCGCCGCCCTCCTCAGTTACGCGCTCGGCCCACAGCAGCAACGGGAACAACAACGCCAGGAAGAGCGGCTCGGACATGACCGCGCTGCTGAGCACGAGCGATGGAATCGTCGCCGCGCCGGCAACCGCCGCCACTGCCGCGAGCGGGCGTGGAATGGTGAGCACGCGCCGCCCAAACTCGCAAACGAGCCACGCGACGACAGCGAGCAGGAAGGCGTTCGCGAACTTGAACAGCGCCACGTTCTCGGGAAATGAAGGCGCAATACGCCAGAGAAGCGCGAGAAAGGCGGGGTAGCCCGGGGGGAAGTGCGTCGCCATCGGTGCGCCTGGCAGGTTTATAAAACGGTAACCGTTGCCGGTCGCAAGCGATTTCGCGAGCACGAGATACTGCGCGTCATCGTAGAAGACGCCAATCGGGAGCGGCTCGATGGCGTGCATCGCCGCCAGGAGCGTCAAGACGGCGGCCAGCCAGGGCAGCCACGCCGCGGCGCGGCTCAAGTCCGCGACGCGAACGCGCGGAGGGGCAGCAGGGCTGACGGCAGGGACAGCGGTCGTTGCGGAGACTCTCACGTGGCGTCGATTGAAGGAGATAGCTGACGTGAGACGAGTCGCCACCGAGCACGGCAACGCCGCTCTCTTGACGGCGGTGAGATCGGGCACTACACTGCGCGGAACAACCGAAGACTTCGTGGTCATTTGCCGCCTATTGCCGCCACGTAAAACAAGGTGCTAAAACGCGACGCGCCCGGCGGCATCTCCGCCCGGGCGATTTTTTTTGCCCTCAGCACCTAACGAATCATGCCCATCACCCTGCATCTCCCGACTGTCCTCGCCAAGCTCGCTGACGGCCGCGTCATCGACGCCGAGGGTGAAACCGTGGGCGGCGTCGTCGCCGACGTCGCGACACGCTATCCCGCGCTCGCGCCAAGGCTGCGCGATGATGCCGGCAACCCGTATCCTTTCGTCACGTTCTACCTCAACGACGAGGACATCCGGTTTCACGGCGGCTTCGAAGCCACCGTGCGGGACGGCGATGAATTGACGATCGTGCCGGCGATCGCCGGAGGGTGATCCGATGGTACCGCTGAACGGGACCGAGGCGCTCACCAATGAAGAGGTGTTGCGCTACAGCCGCCATCTCATTCTGCCCGATGTCGGCCTCGATGGGCAGCGAAAGTTGAAGGCCGGACGCATCCTGCTCATTGGCGCCGGTGGCCTGGGCTCGCCGCTGGCGCTCTATCTCGCCGCGGCAGGCGTCGGCACGCTCGGCCTGGTCGACTTCGATGTCGTCGATGTCTCCAACCTGCAGCGACAGGTGCTGCATGGCACGAAGGACGTCGGCCGCCCGAAGCTCGAGTCGGCGCGCGATCGCATTCGCGACGTGAATCCACACGTGCACGTCGAAGCGTACGAGACGCGGCTCACGTCGGAAAACGCGCTCGACATCATACGTGACTACGATGTCGTGATCGATGGAACCGACAACTTCGCGACGCGCTATCTGACGAACGACGCCTGCGTGCTGCTCGGGAAGCCTAACGTGTACGGCTCGATCTTCCGCTTCGAGGGGCAGGCGTCGGTATTCGCGCTCGAGGACGGTCCGTGCTATCGCTGTCTCTTCCCCGAGCCGCCACCACCGGGGCTCGTGCCCAGCTGCGCCGAAGGGGGTGTCCTCGGCGTCCTGCCGGGGCTCGTCGGCACGATCCAGGCGACGGAGGGCATCAAGTTGATTCTGGGCGTCGGCGAGCCGCTCGTCGGACGACTGCTGTTGATCGATGCACTGACGATGCAGTTCCGCACCGTGCGCTTGCGCAAGGACCCCAACTGCCCCGCGTGCGGCACGCACGAAATCACAGAGCTCATCGACTATGACCAATTCTGCGGTATGACGACAGAATCCAGCGCGTCCGACCCGAATGAGATCCCCGAGATCACGCCGAGCGAGCTCTCGGCGCGCATCGCGCGCGGCGACGACATCGACCTGATCGACGTGCGCGAGCCGTACGAGCTGGACATCGCCCGTATTCCGAACGTGCGTCTCATCCCACTCGGCACGCTTCCCGAAGCATTGCCGGAGCTCGACGCGTCGCGCGAGACGGTCGTGATCTGCCGCACCGGCGCCCGAAGCGGCCGCGCCGTTAGGCAGCTCAAGGCGGCTGGCTTCCGCCGCGTCTGGAATCTCGCGGGCGGAATCCATCGCTGGGCTGACGACGTCGATCCTTCTCTGCCCAAGTACTGAACGCAATGACATCCGTCCAACACGAGAGCCTTCGCGTATTGCCACAACGTTGCCGTCTCTGCGGCACCGAACAGGAAGGCGCAGCCGTCGCGATCTGTGAGGAGTGCCTCGGACCGCTCGAGCCTCTCTATCCCGCTGACCGCGATCTGCCCGACCGCGCGACGATCGCGAAACGACCGCCATCACTGTGGCGCTATCGGGAATGGCTTCCGTTCGAGGGGGAGCCGGTGTTGTCGCTCGACACGGGATTTACCCCGCTGGTCGAGGCGCCGCGGCTGGCCAGGCGGCTGGGTGTGGCGAGAGCCTGGATCAAGAACGACAGCGTGTCTCACCCCAGTCTCTCGTTCAAGGATCGCGTCGTCGCAACCGCGATCAACGCCGCGCACGCGCTCGGCCTAACGACGATCGGCTGCGCGTCGACGGGAAATCTCGCCAACGCCGTGGCCGCCCATGCGGCACGCGCCGGGCTCACATCGTGGATCTTCATCCCGCACGATCTCGAGGTGGGCAAGATCATCGGAACGGCGATCTACGGGCCTCATCTCGTCCGCATCCAGGGGACGTACGACGATGTCAACCGTTTGTGCGCGCAGGTCGCGGACCGATTCGGTTGGGGAGTCGTCAACGTCAACCTGCGCGGCTACTACGGCGAAGGCTCGAAGACCATGGCGTTCGAGATCGCCGAGCAGCTGGGCTGGCGCCTGCCGACAGCCGTCATCGCGCCGATGGCCGGCGGCTCGGTACTGACGAAGCTGCGCAAGGGATTCGGCGAAGTGCTCTCCGCCGAGCTCGCGACGGGTCGGCCACCGCGCCTCTTCGGCGCTCAGGCCGAGGGCTGCGCGCCGATCGTTAGGCACTTCGAGCGCAACGACGATCGCATCATCCCCGAGATCCCGAACACCATTGCCCGCTCGATCGCCATCGGCAACCCGGCCGACGGTGTCTTTGCCGCCAGGGCAATGCGCGAGACCGGCGGCTCGGCCCAGGCGGTGAGTGACGAAGCACTCGTGGCTGGCATTCGGCTGCTCGCGGAGACGACGGGCATCTTCACGGAGACCGCGGGCGGCGTCACCGTTGCCGCGGCGCTTGCGCTCGCGCAGCGCGGTGAGCTCCGGCCGGATGACGAGGTAGTCCTCTGCATAACGGGAAATGGCCTCAAGACGACCGAAGCGGTTCGCGACGTCCTGCCCGAGGCGCCAGTGATCGCGCCCAAGGTTCGAGAAGTCGCCGCGCTCGTCGAAGCGGCTGGTGGGGCGTAGTAGACTTATAGCATGAACAGCGGGGCTTTGTGAGCGAAGCAGGTCGAGCGCGTCGCACCGGTAGACGGGGCGCGACGATTCTCGCCCGCTTCATCGCGTACCAGCTCGCGTCGTGGGCGGCGCTGGCGGTCGTGTCGCGCGCGCTCTGGTCGTTCGCGCCCATCGCCGTCGTCGTGCTCGCGCTCTACACGACCATTCCATTGCTCCTCTTCGTGCGCTGGCGTGGCTGGCCGTTCTATCCGCGCGCGTGGTTCCGGGTGCTGGTCGTACGCGTGCTTCTGTACACTCAGCTCGTACTTCCATTTGCCGCGGGCGGCGCTGTTATCGGTTTACTCATCGGCCTGGCGTTTGGACGCGCCCTGTTGCTCGGCGCTGCGCTGAGCAGCGCGGTCGTTGCGGCGGCAACGATCCTGCTCTTTGCGGGCTACCTCGGCTCGCGGAGACTCGTCGTGCGCGCGGTGGAGGCGCGCGTCCCCGGACTGCCCCTGGCGTTCGACGGCGTTCGGATTGCGCAGATCTCGGATCTGCACGTCGGACCGCACATCCCGCGACGCTTTCTCTCTCGCGTCGCCGATGCGGTGGCGGGTGCCGCGCCGGACATGATCGCGGTAACCGGCGACGTGGTGGACGATCGCGCCGAGGACGTGCCGTGGTACGCGGCTGCCTTCGCGGGGCTGAAGGCGCCGCTCGGCGTCTATGTCATACCGGGGAATCACGACATCTACGCCGGGTGGGACGCCGTATCGTGTTCGCTCCGACAACGCACCGACGCAACGATCCTCGTGAACGATTCGCGTGTCGTGGAGCGAGGGGGCGCGCGTCTGGCGATCGTCGGCACGGGAGATCCCGCGGCCCGGGCGCAGCGGATCGGCGTGCCTAACGAAAGCGCCGCACCCGACGTCGATCGTGCTCTCGCGCGCGTGCCGGCGGCGACGACGGTCGTCGCCTTTGCCCACAATCCCGCGCTCTGGCCGGGGCTCGCCGAGCGGGGCGTGGCGCTGACGTTGAGCGGCCACACGCACTGGGGGCAATTCGCGCTGCCACGCCTTGGCTGGAGCCTGGCATCGCCCTTCCTCGAGCACGCGATGGGCGCACACCGCGCCGGCGACGCGTTGCTCTACATCAATCCGGGGACGGGCTATTGGGGAATCCCCTTCCGGCTCGGCGCCTTCCCGGAGATCACGATGGTGACTCTCCGCTCCGCCGACGAGGCCTCGCTCGAGATAGGAAAGCCCCTCGCCGCGTAACAAAAGAGGGTCTTCGCGGAATTCGGGGAAGCTCCACGCTTCTGTTTCGGACAAACGGGGAGCGCGTCAGTGGTATCAGCGGCCTTCAGGGATTGCGTTGAATGGATGGTTATCAGGTGCAAATCGGCTCGCCCTTTCGCAATCCCGCTCTTAACATCAGGACCATGAATTCACATTCGATTTCCCTCGCGACGGTAGGTCTGCTCGTTGCGACGATGCTTTCTGCCCAGCAGCCGCAAGGCACCAGCGCGGCCGATCCCTACATGGCGCGAGCGCTTCGCGTCCTCACCGAGCAGCCAGTGGTCGACGGCCACAACGACCTCCCCTGGCGCATACGCGAAGACAAACCGCATCCCATGGATGTCGAGGCCTACGATCTGCGACAGCGAACGCCAGGGATGACGGATCTCGCGCGGCTCAAAGCTGGGCATGTCGGAGGCCAGTTCTGGTCGATCTACATTCCCGGCGAGCAGACGGCCCCTGCGTACGCGTCCAACGGCGCGGTGAGCAGCAAGCCGGGATACGCGCGCGTGCAGCTCGAGCAGATCGACATCGCGCGCCGCGTCGTCGCGAAGTATCCGCAGCTCGAATGGGCGACAACCGCCGATTCGCTCCGCGGCGCGATCAGGCGCGGACACGTCGGCTCGATGCTCGGCCTCGAAGGCGGGCATGCCATCGAGAATTCGCTCAATCTGCTGCGCGCGTACTACGCCATGGGCGCGCGGTACATGACGCTGACGCACAATGTCACCCTCGATTGGGCAGACGCGGCACTCGACACCGCGAAACACGGCGGCCTCACGCCGTTCGGCCGCGAAGTCGTGCGCGAGATGAATCGTCTCGGCATGCTCGTCGATCTCTCCCACGTTTCGCCGGGCACGATGAGCAATGCACTCGACGTCACCGTCGCCCCGGTGATCTTCTCGCACTCGGCGGCGCGGGCGCTCGTCGATCATCCGCGCAACGTTCCCGATTCGATTCTCGCGCGCGTACCGAAGAACGGCGGCGTCGTGATGGTGCCGTTCGTGACGAGCTTCGTCTCGAAGGACGTGTATGCGGACGACAATCAGCTCACCGCGATCGCCGCCGACGCGGCGCGCCGGCATCCCGGCGATACCGCGGCCATACGCGCCGACGTCGCAAGCTGGCGTGCGGCGCATCCGCGTCCGACGGCATCCATCGCGGACGTGGCGAATGCGATCGAGTATATTCGAAAGATCGTTGGACCGGATCACGTTGGCATCGGCAGCGACTTCGATGGCATGGAGGAGACGGTGATCGGGCTCGAGGATGTCTCGAAGTATCCAGCGGTCTTCGCCGAGCTGGCTCGCCGCGGATGGAGCGACACCGATCTCAAGAAGCTCGCGGGCGGCAATGTCCTGCGCGTACTGGCGCAGGCGGAGCAGGTCGCGAAGCGTTTGCAGAAGGAGCGCCCGCCGTCCAATGCGACGATCGAGCAGCTCGATGGCGTGAGCGGGCGCGTTACGCCGTAACGGAAGAGGACGCGGTTCGCGAGGCCATCAGCTCGTCCAGTGCGCGCCTAACGAATCGCGAGTGGATGCCGGCGGCAATGGCGGTGGCCTCGAGCTCTCGGGCCGCCACGTGACCGCCGGCCCTGTGTTCGCCGAACGTCGTACTGGAATCCTGCAGCGCCGCGACCTGTAAGGCGACGGCGCGCTGCCACACGAGCGATGCATCTCGCGGCGAGAGTGCTGCCACGGCGTATTCGCCCGTGCGGCCAACCGCCGACTCGGAGAGCCGCAGCGCCTTCTCGAGTGCATCCGCAAGCGACTCACCAGTGGGGAAGCGCGTTTCTCGCTCCTTGCCGAGGCAGCGATCGATGACGGACGCGATCGTCGCCGGAACTGTTGGTACGACTGACGCGAGCGGCGGCGCCGGCTGCCGGGTGTGCGCGTCGAGGAGCTCGGTGACACTCGCGGCAGAGAAGGGCAGCCTACCGCTGAGGAGCACGAATCCGACGACGCCCAACGAGTAGAGATCGCTGCGACCATCGAGGGCTTCGCCGCGAATCTGCTCAGGGCTCATGTAGCTGGCGGTGCCGACGATGAGAGCGTCCCGCGCCAACACCGGCCCGAACTCGACGCGTGCGATTCCGAAGTCGGTAACGATCGCGCGACTGGAGCCGCGCTCGATCATGATGTTCTCCGGCTTCACATCGCGGTGAATGACGCCACGTGCGTGCGCGTAAGCGAGTGCCCACGCCACCTCGCGCAACCAGCGTACGGCGTCCGCCGGAGGCAGCGGACCCTGCAAACCGACGCGCTCCGCGAGGTTCTCGCCCTCGATGAACGGCATCGCGAAGAACGGATGCCCCGCCAACTCGTCGGCGCGAAATACCGGAACGATGTTCGGATGAGACAGTCGCGCCGCGGTTCGCGCCTCACGCAGGAAGAGCTCACGCAGGTCGGACTCTGCCGCGAGATGCGGCGGCAAGACCTTGATCGCGACCAGGCGGTCGAGCCGGACGTCGCGCGCGAGAAAGACCGCGCCCATGCCGCCGCGACCCAGCTCGCGCTCCACCGCGTACTGGGAGGCGAGCGCGGTCCACAGCTCGCTGAATTCCGAACCAACCGACGGGAATGTCGTGCTGGAGGCCATAGGAGATGAATCTACGCGGGCGCGTGGTGCGTGGTGCGTGGCGCGTGGCGCGTGGCGCCTGGCGCCTGGCGCCTGGCGCGGGCGATGACTAAACCCCGCAACCCGCAACCCGCAACCCCTCAATGCAGCGGCACGCGCTCCCAGCTGAATAGGCCATTCGCGCCCTGCCGGGGATCGACTGTCAAGCGCGTGTATTCCGTGCGGTTCCCATCGCCTTCGACGACGAGTCGGGTCACGTTAGGCGCGACCGGCGTTGATGGGTGAAGGGAGAAGAGTGGTGAGGAGGGCAAGTAGGGCTGATCCACACGGAAAAGGTGCGAATCGCCCTCGAGCAGCAGCACGGGCTTCCCGAATGCAATGGCGAGATTGCCGATGTGGGTGACGACGTCGTCGAAGCCGTTGAGCGACGAAGTGGCGTCCCACATGTCGGCCTGGAATGCCAGAACGACCCCCGCGGCACTGTTGTCGCGAGCGAGAGCGAACGTCTTCTCCAGCCACACGCTGTTCGCCTGACTGCGGGCGGCGCGCTCCGCGGACTGTGACGGATAGTTCGCCGCATCCGGCGGAAGGGGCGACCCCCACGCTGCCAGGTCGTCATTGCTACCCTGGATGTTCAAGGTCGCGAACACCACCTGCGATTCCATCCAGATCACGTTCTCGACATAGACGGAATTGGCGGGGTCATCTGCCTGCGTCAGTAGCTGCTTCTTTCGGCCGCCCAAGGTCTGGCCGGCAACGGGGAAGAAGAGCTTGCGCACCGCCTCCAGCCGCTCGGTCGGCGTGTAGAGGCCGTTGTTCTTGCTGGCCACGTGACAATCCACCCATTCGTTGTCACCAGGCGTGTAGACGAGGGGATCTCTGAATGTCGCGAACGCCGAATCGATCTTCGCGAAGTACTCGTCGGTGCAGGGACTGTTCGAACCGGATTTGATGTCGCCCAGGTGCACGACGATATCGACTTTGGGATCGCTGTTGATCAGCGCGAAGAAGTCAGGCATCTCCGCAATTTTCTGGTTGCCATAGGGAAAATCACCAAATACGGCGAGCGTGTACGTCTCCTTGGAACCGGTATTCAGCGGCGTCCCCGTCGTGAACGACGGCGCCGTTGCACGGTCAGGCGTGGAGGGCATCTCCCTGGCACATGCGGCAACAGCAATGCAGGCGGCGGCGAGAGACAACGTCGAGCGGGCACGTGGCATGGTATCCTCGGCAAGAGAGGGCTGGTGAAGCGGGGAATTCACCCGCTCTTCGCCACAGCAGTGCGCCTAACGTGTCACGAATCTGAAACGAGGTGGCCCAACGCCCAACGCCTATCGCCTCCGCAGCACCGCTCGGGCAGGGGCGCCTTCGTGGCCGCCGACCTTCATCGGGAGGACGACCAGGTCATAGTCGCCGGCGCGGACGAGGACGAGCGATAGGCCTTCGACGATTGGAATCCCCTTGCCGAGGAGGATCTGATGCGCCCGCGGAGCCGGAGCGGCGAACTGCTCGGCAGAGAGGTAATCGATTCCAATGAGTTGCACGTTCGCGTCGGCCAGGAGTTGTGCCGCGTCGGGCGCGATGTAGGCGAAGTCGCGGTGGAAGTTGGGCTGCGTCATCCACCCGCGGATTGAGCTGCGCGTCCTGAAAAGAATGCGTGGGGCGCCACGCCAGTCATGCTTCGCGAGCTCTGCCGCGTCGATGGCTTGCACGTCGTCGGCGATCTCGATGACACGCGCGGGGCCGATGAGGCGGTCCAGCGGAATCTGATCGATGGATGCGCCCCCGGCGACAAAATGCATCGGCGCGTCCACGTGCGTTCCGCTATGCGCGCCGAGCGAGTAGGCGGAGAGCGTGAAGAGATCGCCTTTGCGCATGTCCTTCAGGAAGCTGAAGGTCATCGGCGCGTCACCTTCGTACACGGGGGTCGTAGAGGGATCGAGCGTCGCCGTGACATCGATCCAGCTTCCCTCCGCCAGTGACGGCGAGCGCGACGAGGCCGAAGCGCAAGCGATGACGGCAGCGGTGCAGAAAAGGCCGAGTGTTCTCACGTTGCCTCCGATCAGAGTGCGAGACTCAACAGCAGAGTGAAGCCAAGGCCAGCGACGCCGATGATCGTCTCGGCGACCGTCCACGTCTCGAGCGTCTGGGGGACACTCATGTTGAAGAATTCCTTCACCAACCAGAAGCCGGCGTCATTCACGTGCGAGAGCACCAGCGAGCCCGCGCCCGTGGCGAGCACGAGCAACTCGGCGCGAGTACCTAACGACGCAGCGAGCGGCGCGACAATGCCGGACGCTGTCGTCATCGCGACGGTCGCCGAACCGGTCGCGACGCGAATGAGCGCGGCGACGACCCAGGCGAGCACGATAGGGGAGGCATGCGACACGCGCGCGACATCGGCGACGGCCTTGCCGACGCCGCTCGCAACGAGCACCTGGTTGAAGCCCGCACCCGCTCCGATGACGAGGAGGATGGTTGCCGTCGGCGCCAGGCAGTCATTGCAGAACTTGAGTACTTCCTCACGCGAGAAGCGTCGGACGCGCGCCAGCGACCAGAAGGAGAAGAGCAATGCGAGCAGCAGGGCGACGATCGGATTGCCGACGAATCGAAGCGTCGTTTGCAGGTCGCTCCCGACTGGCAACAGGGCGTCCCCCGCCGTGGCAAGCAGCATCAGGATCACGGGAACGAGCACGGTGAACAACGAGATCGCGAAGCCGGGCAGCGGCGCGCTCCCATCTCCTTCGCGCTCGGAGAGTTGCACGGCGAGTGCGTTCTCGCTGGGCAGGACGATGCGTCTCGAGATCCACGCCCCGTAGATCGGACCAGCCAGTGCAGCGGTCGGCAAGCCCACGATGAGGCCGAATAGAATCGTGCGGCCAATGTCTGCCTTGAAGGTGCCGACGGCGAGCATTGCCGCTGGATGTGGCGGCAGCATCCCATGTACGACGGACAATCCCGCGACGAGCGGGATACCGATCTTGATGAGCGACAGGCCGGTGCGGCGGGCGATGGTGAAGACGAGGGGGATCAGAAGAACGAAGCCGACCTGAAAGAACACGGGAATGCCGAGGATGAAGGCGACGAACATCAGCGCCCAGTGCACCCGTCGTTCGCCAAACCAGCCCATGAGCGTCGTCGCGATGCGGGCGGCGGCCCCCGATTCCGCCATGACTTTACCGAGCATCGTGCCAATACCGACCACGATGGCGATGAAGCCTAACGCGGATCCGACACCGGCCTCGAACGCCGTGACGATGTCGGCCGGCGCCATTCCGGCTACTGCACCCATGCCCAGGGAGACGCCGGTGAGGGCGATGAGCGGATGAAGCTTGAATCGCGCGATGAGCGCGATGAGGAGGAGCACGGCGCCTAACGCGAAAAGGAGGAGCCGCGTGTCGTGGCTCATCGGCGAGAGCGCGTTGGGCTTTGCATGGGCGACAACGCTACTTCGACTTGGCGAGTTCAGCCACCCTTCGAGTCATCCGGATTCCCCTTTCGTCCAATTCACCTCGGAAGTCGGCCATCTAGATACCGGGGGCGGGTCGGCAGCCGCTGATCCAGCCCAGCCCTCACTATCATCCGCGCGGAGGTGTCCCATGCCATCGATCACCACCCGAGACGGAGCCAAAATCTTCTATAAGGATTGGGGTTCTGGTCAGCCTGTCGTCTTCAGTCACGGATGGCCGCTCAATGCCGACGCGTGGGACGAACAGCTCTTTCATCTCGCGTCGAATGGCTATCGCGCGATCGCTCACGACCGGCGGGGTCATGGTCGCTCGAGCCAGACATGGAAGGGCAACGACATGAACACGTACGCCGACGATCTCGCCGCGCTCGTCGACGAGCTGGACCTAACGAGCGCCATTCATGTTGGGCACTCGACTGGTGGCGGCGAGGTCGTCCGGTACATCGGCCGTCACGGCACCGAACATGTGGCGAAGGCAGTACTGGTCGGCGCCGTACCGCCGTTGATGCTGAAGACCGACGACAATCCCGACGGCCTGCCGATCGACGTATTCGATCAGATCCGCGCCGGGGTCGCCTCCGATCGCTCCCAGTACTTCGAGGACTTCAGCACCATCTTCTATGGTGCCAACCGATCCGGGTCCAGGGTGAGCCAGGGCACTCGTGATCAGTTCTGGCGGCTCGGCATGCAGGTCGGACTCGTCGCTCTGTACGAGTGCATCGAACAATTCTCCGCGACGGACTTCAAGGATGATCTGAAAAAGATCGACGTACCCACGCTCGTGATTCACGGCGACGACGATCAGGTCGTGCCCATCGCCATCAGTGCTCACAAGACGGCCCGGCTGATCCCGGGCGCGACGTTGAAGGTCTATCGCGGCGCTCCTCATGGACTCATGGTCACGCATCAGGTGCAGTTCAATACCGATCTACTCGACTTCGTTCGTCTCCGTCCCGAGCTCGGCGCGACGGTGCGGAAGGGAATCGATGTGCGCGTTCCGAACGCGCCCCCACCTGCTTAGGCCACAAGGGCTCTTACAGAGCCGCCGGCTCGAGTTCCTTTCGCGACGGAACAGCGGGTCAGCGGCCTGCTGCTCTTCGATAGATCGTACGCGTACGAATGATCTCTATCAGTACGTGACCTCAGCCCTCAATCCGAGCACGAGAGCATTCCTGCGCGTTTGCGCCGCGCCTGGGTGCACGATGTACTGGAGGTCCGGTTGCAGGGCGAACGACTCGGATAACTGCGCGGCGTAGGTGAGCTCGATGGCGGTCTCGCCGGCGGCCGTGCCTAACGACTCCGGCGAGTCCCGGAAGTGCGAGCCCACATGCGCCGCGGCAACGCCGAGCCCGATCTCGTCCTTGGGCCGGCTGAGAAATGGCGCCTGAAGCGTGACGCCGCCGCCGGTGTAGCTCCCGATCTCGTTCACGCGAGGATCGCCGACGCCCAACTGGAGGAATACTGATAGCGCTCGCGGATTTGTTCTACCCAACAGGACCGTCTCGTCCACCAGCAGATAGGCGCCTCGACTCCCGTGGCGCAGAACCGGCGCGCCATTCGCGAGCGTGTCGGATAGATCCGGAAAGCGAGCCGTGTAGTACCAGGCTCCGATTGCGACCTTCGCCGTGTACGCGCGGGTGTGCCCGCGGCCGATGAGAAACCGTCGTCGGCGCGGCGCGCCGGTCGTGTCCTCGCGCGACAGCAGTCCGAGCTCGCTGACGAGCAGCACGCCGTCGCCGGGCGCAAAGGGCTCGACTCCGCCGGCAGGCCGATCGAACGGTATCGCATCGACGACGGCGAATCGCCAGATGGAGTTGGGTGTCGGCTTCAAACCCAGTCGCGCGCCGAGCGCGGTGTTGGGAAAGGACGATGGGCCGTCGAAGCCGCTGAGGCCGAATTCCGCGCCCAGGCCGAACGAGCTATTGAGAAAAAGCTCACCAGACCGCACGAGATAGAACTCGCTGTTCACGTCGTAGCGCCCAGCGAGCAACGAGGCACGATTGTCGAGGGCGTTTTGCTGGAGCCACAGCTCCTGCACGCGCAACATGGGCGGCGCTTCGAGATCGCTCACGCCTTGCAGGTCGCCAACGAGTGGCTCGGGCTGTCCGCCGTGGATGCCGGCAATGAAGAAGTAGGCGCTCGCGCCGTGCCAGTGCGCGATTCGCGAGAGGTTGAAGGTAAACTGTGCCTGCCCCACTCCCTCGTAGGTGCTGCCGCGCTGAATCCCCCCGGCGACATTGCTGATCAACTCGCCGTCATAGATCAGAATTGTCGTGACCGAGTGTCCCGGGACACTGTCGATGTCGGGGCGCTGGGCACTTGACCGGGAGCGCGGCGAAACCAACAGCAGGCCGAGACACGCCAGCCACGGAAGATGACCGACGGTCCATCCCATGGGATGCGCAGGGCTCGAGGTGGAGCGGTGAATTTCCGGGTTCCGGGCGCTAACGAAGCACGAACAGGACCGTCGGGTCGAGCGGATATCGTCCGAACTGCGACCCGTAGACGGCGAGGCCGCCGGGTAGTGCGTCATCGACCGATAGCCTAACGACTACGGCGCCGGTCCGCGCCGCGTCGGCGAGCGCGGCCGCGGGAATGGCGACACGAACGAGCTGGCCGTAAGACCCCGCTTCATACAGATGGCGGTCGTGCGGCTGCGCGTGCCAGCTGAGAATTCCTCGCGAATCAGCGGGATCGTCTGTGAGCTCCCAACGTCCAGCGAGCTGGCCATTCACCGAAACCGTCACCGCGCTGGGAAATGGTTTCGTCCCAGTCATCGGATAGCTATTGGGATTTCGGCTGGGATCGTGAAAACCACCGCCCCGCATGTAATCGTCGTCGGCACTGGCCGTGGTATCGCGATCCTTTCCGTTGAGACGTTTCGCCGACGCCTCGACGAGAAAAGTCGCGCTCGCGACGGCCGTTACCGAAAGACCGGCTGGCCACGGGATGCGATACTCGAAGAATCCGCTCCCGGCGCCATCCATCTTGAGGCCGCCCAGGGTGCTCCACTGCTTGAGGCTCCAGCGGGACGCCGCAATCGAGGCCGCCGGCACGCTGGCGACGCGCGCGCGGCGGCCGTCGGCGAGCGTCACGATATCGGAGACGTCATCGCCGCGCACGACGAACGTCGTGAAGTTGTGATGGAGCACTGTACCGCTCGCGTCCTCGAGCCGCAGCGCGAGCACCGCGACGGCGCTTTCGTTAGGCATCGTCAACGGCAGCGGCGCGAGCGGCCGCGACATCCACGGCTGGTACGGAATGCGACGGACGAGCGTCGCATAGCGTTGATACTCACCCACGCGATTCCAGCCGGTCAGCTCCGCCCGAATCGTCAGCGAGTCGCCATACGCGGTGCTTCCACTGAGAAACGACGCGTAGAGCGGCACGTCCACGTGAGCGCCCGGACGCACGGTCGTACTCAGCTCGGGAACGCCCACCGCAAGGTATAGGGGCGTATGGAGGTCACGAAGCGACATGCCCGGAACGATACCGGAGAAACCGGTCTCCTTCGGAGTGCGGTCGAAGTGCCAGTAGCCGTTCCACTCGTTGATGACGTCGTGGTGCTCGGTATAGAGCCAACCGGCGAGCTTCGGATGACGCCGGAAGGCATTCACCGCGCGATGATAATCCCAGCTCCAGTCGACGTCGCCCGTGCTCCCTTCGTAGCCCCACACATTTCCGAACTCCGAGTTGAGCATTGGCTGATGATCCTGCCGCCAGCCAGGAGAGAAGTTCCACGTCGATCCCGGAAAGGTGCTGTCACTCAGGACGCTGACGTGGTGTTCCCACTCCCAGCCCGGCAGATACTCGTGCCAGGAATTCAGATCGGTCTCCGTGTGGCCGCGGTGACAACAGATCGAGTTGTCCTCGACGAGACGCGTCGAGTCGAGCGATTTCGCGAGCCGGTAGACACTGGCGACCTTCCGTTGGGCCGCGGGCTCGTACTGCTCACCAGTCGGCGTCTTCGTCGTCAGGCCCCACGTCTCGTTGAACATGACCCACGAGAACACGGCCGGATGATTGTAGTCCCGGTCTATCATGCCTCGCAGCGCGACCTCGTGCTCGTGGAACGCCGCAGAATCAGGCGGTCCCCACCAGTTTGGCACGTCGGCCATGATGAGGACACCGAGCCTGTCGGCCCAGTAGAGCTTGCGCGGCGCCTCGATCTTGATGTGCTCGCGCAATCCATTGAGACCGATCCGCCGCGCGCGGAGAATCTCGTCGCGGAGCACGCTGTCCGTCGGAAAGGTGTAGTAGCCGCCCGGATGATATGCCTGGTCGAGCGCGAGCTGGAGAAATACTGGTGTGCCGTTGATGGCGACGTACGGGTACGTCGTGCCGGCCAGATCGACGACGCTGATGATCCGCATTCCGAAGTACGTGTGCACACTGTCGGCAGCTACGCCGGCTCCTTCGACGCTCGCGGTCACCTGGTGGAGGAAAGGGTCGTCGAGGGACCAGCGGTGTGCGTTAGGCAGCGACACCTGTACGCGGGCGGCGCTGGCACCGCGGGGAATTCGCTGCGTGATCACGGGACGGTCGTCCCGATTCGTGAATGTGATGCGCAGGGTGAGATCACTGGGTGCCGGCTCCGCGAGCCGTGCGTCCACCGTGACGCCCGCGAGATCCTTGTGGGGGGTGAAATGCACCGCGTCGAGCGGATCGCCGCCGCGTGCTTCCAGATACACGGTCTGCCACATTCCGTGTGCCGCGCCGTAGCCCTGTTTGCCCTCGAGCTTGAATGCGTGCGGCGTGTCATCGACTCGCACGACGAGCCGATGTGGCCCGCCAGACGCCGTCCGTGACGCCAATTCGAACGCGAATGGAGTATAACCCCCCTGATGCTCACCGAGCTTCTGGCCATCGAGCCAGGCAGTCGTGCGCCAGTCGGACGCGCCGAACACGAGGAAGACACGACGTCCCCGCCAGGCGTTCGGCACGACGATCGACCGCTCGTACCACCCGATGTTGGCGCTGTCGGGAACACCGGAGAGGGGAGCGCCCCAGGAGAAAGGCACGAGAATCTCATGCCCCGGCGGCAGGCCGTCGTTAGGCCAACCTGCGCTGATGCCCCCATCGCGCCCGTCGAAGGCGAAGCGCCAATGGCCATTCAGGTTGAGCCACTCCGCCCGCTGGAAATCGGGACGTGGATGCTCGGGCAGCGGGATGGTGTCGCGCGTCGCGCTCTGCGCGGCTGCTGGGGGGTGGAGAACCGTTAGGCAGAGCAGGAGCCGAGCGACGAGCCCAAGGAATGAATGGCGCATCGCGGGAAATTACCCCGAGCCGCGCCGGGCGCGACCCCGACCTCCCGTTGCCGGATTCCGCGTGCGCCCCTAGCATAGGGGGTCCCCTCACCACGTGTCGTCGCGATGCCCGATCTAGCCGCCGAGCTGAGAGCCCGCGCGTCCGCGCTCGCGCCGGATTTTGTCCTCGAGCGGGAGATTGGCCGCGGGGGCATGGGCGTCGTGTATCGTGGGGTGGATGTGAAGCTCGACCGCCCGGTCGCCATCAAGGTGCTTCCCGAGGCACTGGGCGACGTCGTAGACGTCCGCGAACGATTTCTGCGCGAGGCACGGACGGCGGCCAGGTTGTCGCATCAGAACATCGTCCCGATCTACCGGGCCGACGAGCTGCATGGCGTGGTGTTCATCGTCATGGCGTTCGTCGATGGCGAGTCACTGGGCGAACGCTTGGCGTCTCGTGGCGTGCTGCCTGCCTCCGAAGCCCTGCCGATACTCCGCGACGTTGCACGTGCGCTCGACAACGCGCACGCGCTTGGTATCGTCCACCGGGACGTCAAGCCCGAGAACATTCTCATCGACCGCAGGAGCGCTCGGGCGATGGTTACGGATTTCGGCATCGCCAGAGTCGCCGAAGCAAAGCCGCTCACCGCGACGGGCCAGGTGCTCGGCACGGTGCACTACATGAGCCCGGAGCAGGTGAGCGGTGAGGCCGTCGATGGGCGGAGCGACCTGTACTCGCTCGGCGTCGTCGCCTTTCGCACCCTGACGGGCAGACTGCCCTTCGACAACGAGTCGGCGTCGGCGGTACTGGTGGCGCATGTCGTGAAGTCCCCGCCGCGCGTGCACGATGCCGCGCCTGATGTCCCCGGTGCGGTCGCGCAGCTCATTGATCGCTGCCTGGCGAAAAATCCAGACGCGCGCGCCGCGGCGGGCGAGAGCATGGCATCGTTGTTCGACACGGTCATCGCCGAGGTGGAAGGCGAAGCACCTCCTCGGACTGCCTCCGCGGTGCCTAACGTCATAACCGAGCGCGAGGCGCAAGCACTCTGGTCTCGGGCCGCCGAGCTACAGGCGATGACCGGCGTCCAGACGCCGGTCGCGGCGCCCGCGCGCGCGCCACTCGTCACCAGGCAACCGGAGTCGCTCGACAGCCGCGATCGCCGTACGTTGACCAGTGGCTATCGCTACACCGACGTTCGCGATGCCGCGGAGGAAGCGGGCATTCCCGAGCGCTACCTCGCGCGCGCGGCGGCCGAGCGCTGGGCGGCGCCAAACGCGCCTGACGAATCGAAGGGTGCCGCCGCGGTCGTCGACGACACGCCACAGGCCTCGATCTGGTCCGGCGCCCCCATGTCCATTCTGTACGAGGTCCAACTTCCGGGCGAAGTACCGGAGTCCGATCTGTACGTACTCGTCGACACGATCCGACGACACATGGGCGAGCCAGGCCATGTCGGCACGATCGGCAAGAGCGTGTCCTGGAGCGCGACAGGCAAGAACCGCCGCTTGCAGATATCGATCGTTGCCCGACATGGCAAGACGAGCATTCGAGTAGACGAGCGCCTCGGACAGCTCGCTGGTGCGTTGTACGGCGGCATCGTTGGCGGTGGTGGCGGAGGTTCCGGCGGCGCCGCGATGGGCATCGGAATGGGCGTGTTCCACTCCGGGCTCATGGCCTTCGGATTGTGGGGTGGCATCATCGCCGGCACCACGCTGCTCGCGCGCACGATCTTCAAGGCACAGGTGCGCTCGCGTCGCGAGAGGCTCCGCGCGCTAATGCTGGAGCTGGCCGACCAGGCGCGCGACCTGATGCGCACGTTGCCGAGCGCGACGCGATAGCTGCGCGTTCCGCAGCAGGATTGTTCAAAGCGAGAGCGAAGCCCCGTTCAAGACGATGACGTGAGCTGTTCACAGCTTTCACGCGTCACCGCACGGATACTTGGAGGTCCAGGTGCGCTCGCTCAGAACTCTCTCGGCTTGGCACGCGATTGCCGGCTCGATATTCGCCCTCGCTGTGCTCGCGGGTTGCAGCAAGGATGTCAGCTCGCCGCTGGTGAAGGATCCCGGTCCGTCACGGACCATCGACGTGGCATTCTGTACGGGTCGGGAGCCCCAGTGGGTGGCATTTCAGGACGGCGACGCTCTCTGGGTGCAGGCGCAGCCCGTGGTGAGCGGACAGCACACGATCTTCCGCCACACGTTCACCTTCGATCACGCGGCCGTCGCCACGGCTCGGGCGTTCGGAACGGGCCTCACGACGCTCAATATTGAATACGGCGCGCCTGAAGAGCTGACCATCGCCGCCGACACCAACCCACTGCACTGCGGGCCGCCGATCTCGAAGACCATACTCGGTACCATCGCCGGTCTCGACACCAATGAGGTCGCGACGATCAGCGCCAGCGAATTCGCACGAGCCTTTGTTGTGCCTGACGCGCAGCGGAGCTTCGTGCTCAGCGGCCTCGCGGACGGTCCGCAGGACATTCTGGCGGCGCGCAACACGCGCCTGAACAACGTCGAGGTCCTCACCAAACTGATTCTCCGGCGCACGCCCCAGCTCGCGGATAGCGCGACCATCCCCGTCTTCGACTTCAATTCCACGGAGGCGTTCGCGCCCGTTGTCGGCAACGTCACCGTGCTCGGGCAGGGCGTGGAAGGCGTGATCACCCACACGACGCTGCTCACGGCGAACAGCCGCAGCATCATCTCGTTTCGCTCGACGAATGCGACTGCTGCGAGTCGCGGGTATGACGCCGTGCCGGAAGGCAAGCTGTCGGCGAGTGATTTGCAAATTCTCACTGCCGCGGCGGCACCGTCGTCCAGTGCGACCGACGCCGTTCGGACGGCGAGCGTCTACTTCCGCACGCCGACCGATCAAACACTGACGTTTGGCGCGCCGCTGATCGCGCCGGCCGTGAGCACGATCACCACCACACCGACGCTTCGGTTGCGCGCGATGTTCGCGGCGCAGTCGGATTACGACCGATACACGCTGATCACGTACCAGGAAGGCGCCAACACGATCGTGACCGTCGGCATGACAGCGACGTATGCCGGTATAACAGGACGCGGCTACGAATTGAGCATTCCCGAACTGTCGGCGGTTTCGGGATTTCAGCCAGCCTGGGCATTGCATGCCGGCGCCGATCTGATGTGGAACGTGAGCCGAACCGGCGGCACGCTCGGCATCGGGTCGAACGCGACGCCGGCAAGTGGCGCGACGGAACGGAACGCCGTGAGTCTCTTCACGCTCATGACACCCTGATGAAGTGAGCAAACGATGAACGCGCCTTCGGATCTCGAGCGCAGCCTCCAGTATCTCCTCGCCTGGGCGCCGGCCGTCGAGGCGGCGAAGACCACGCTCTCGCAGCGCGCGGTTCCAGACGCCGCCTTGCATGCGGGAACATTGAGCTTCCACGCGCGAACGCGCTTCGCCACGCTGATCGGCTCGACGACGAACATCATTGGCGCATTGGTCGGCGCGCAGGACCATGCCCTGGCACGCGGGTGGGTGGAAGCGACGGTGGCGATGCTGGCGACAGGCCGTGTGCGCGCCGACCGATATGTGCGCCGGGCGCTCGACGCCACCCGGCACGCTTCGATCCAGTTCGCGCTGCGTGGCGCGACCGTGGTCTCCGTGTCGCTGGGCAACCGCGATGTGACGTCGGTGCTCCTGCAGGGAGTGATGACGATTCGCGGTGTGTCGCGGCGCGTCGAGCTGCCGGCGACGATCACGCGCACTGCGTCCATCACACGCGTGACATCGCGATTCAATCTGTACCTGCCGGACTATGGGATTACTCGCCTCAGCGCTCTCTTCGGCCTCCTCCGTGTCGCACCGCGGGTGGAAGTCCGTGTCAATTTGTGGTTCATCGACCGGCTGATGCCGGTCACCGATGACGTGCTCGAAGGAGAGCCCCGGGGGTGACGCCGAAGCGTCGCTTGAAAAAGCGGGTGAAATGTGCCTGGTCCGCGAATCCGGTGCGAAGCGCAACGTCGGAGAGCGCGACGTCGGGCCTGTCCATCAGGAGACGGGCGCGATCGAGCCGGAGCGAGAGCAGATGCTGATGCGGCGCGCGGCCAACGGACTCCTTGAACGCACGCGCGAAATGCGCCGGCGACAGGCCGGCTTCACGAGCGAGCAAGTCGATGGTCAGCGGGCCCGAAGCCCGCGCCTCCATGAGCTCGAGGACGCGTCGCCTAACGGCTGGCGCCAGCCCACCCCGCGCGGGCGTCCGCCGCGGTATGTGGGTGCCTGCCTGTTTCGCGAGCTGCAGCGCGAGCGCGGAAGTCAACGTATCCACGAACGTCAACCCGCTCGGTGTGTTCGCGCGTGCTTCCTCGGCAAGCGCGCTGATGAGGTGACGTACTTGCGGCCCTCCGATGGCGTAGCTCCGCTGCAGCGCGATCGGCCGGGCGTCGTCATCGCGCCTGCTCACCATCCGATCGAAACGCACGGGATCGAACGACAGGCGCACGTACGCGTGCGGACTCGCGCAGCGAACGCGGAGCGAGAAGCCTTGCCCGGCGGGATTCAACCAACCGGTGCCGGGATCGAGCCGCACCGCGCGATAGCCGTGCGGCTCTCTGATCTCGATCGTCACTGGCCGATTGTCGGTGTTGATGCCGACGTAATGGTGCGCTAGCGTGATCTCGTCCACTTCCGCCACATCGTTTCGCCCAGCCTCGAACAACACGCCGGGCCAGTCGAGCGCCTGCGCGGTGGCGATGCTCCCTTCGTCTCGCACGGGCACGATCCGGCGCGGTGCGCGCCGGTCGAGCAGCGGTACGACGCATGTGAGTCGAGTCATGGGAGTACCGAGGAGCTGGTGACTGAGGGCTAGAACTGGCGGCTGGCGGCTAGGGCGAACGATCAGCATGTATAGTTACGCATCGTCGGGACGGCGAGCGTCGGCGGCGGAGCGACTCCGCTGTCGGATCGCAGGGCGATCGCGTGTAGGACCGCGTCCGACACTCTGGCGCGGCGCGCGCCCACGTAGTCATTTGTCCTACGGCGCCTCACGCGACGTGCCGCTATTCGCGCGGCGCCTAACGCACCATCCTTCGCGGCGAGACCCCCGTGCCACTTTCCCCCGATAGCCTTCGCGAGCTCTTCTTCGTGCAGTCGATCGACGGGTTCTTCGTCATGATGCTCGATGAGCCCATCGAGTGGAACGACGCGGCCGATAAGGACGCGCTCCTCGAGCACGTCTTTCAGCATCAACGCATGACGATCGTCAACGAAGCGTACGCCCGGCAATACCGCGTCTCCATCGACGAGCTGGTTGGAAAGACCCCAGCCGAGTTCTTCGCGCACGACATCGAGGCGGGGAAGGCCGGTTGGCGCGCCATGTTCGACGCTGGCCATTTGCACAACGAGACCGACGAGCGCCGCATGGACGGTACCCCGGTGCGCATTGAGGGCCACTACCTCTGCGTGTACGACGAGCGAGGCCGCATCACCGGCCATCTGGGAATCCAGCGTGACATTACAGACCGGCATCGCGCCGCCGAGGAGATCGCCGCCTCACGAGAGGAGCTACGCGCCCTGGCGGCGCGGCTCGAGAGAATTCGTGAGGAGGAGCGTACACGCATCGCGCGCGAGCTGCACGACGAGCTGGGTCAGGCGCTGACGGGTCTCAAGCTCGACCTCGCGTGGCTCGAGCGCCGGCTCAATCGCCACTCGCAGTCCGAGCTCGTCGATCGGTGCGCGAATCTGCTCGGCCGCTTCGACGACGTGATGATCTCGGTCCGCCGGATCATCACCGAGCTTCGGCCGAGTGTGCTCGATCAGCTCGGACTGGCGGACGCGATCGAATGGCAGGCGCAGGACTTCGCCACGCGCACGGGCCTCGCGCTCGACCTGGACATTCAGTGTCGTGGCTCGTCGCCGCCAGGCGGAGTGGCGTCGGCGGTCTTTCGCATGCTGCAGGAGGCGCTGACGAATGTCGCCAAGCACGCAAGAGCGACGCGTGTGCGTGTCGCCCTCTGCATTGCGCCGGACTCTCTGTCGCTCGACGTCAGCGACGACGGCCGCGGCATCACGGCCGACGAGCTTCGGGGATCGCACTCACTCGGCCTCCTTGGATTACGCGAGCGTGCCATTGCCTGGGGCGGCAGCGTCACGATCGCCGGCGCCCCCGGGTCGGGAACGATCGTCACGCTGCGTATCCCGTTAAGCAAGTCGTCAGACGCGGGAGCAGAATGATCCGCATCATCATCGTCGACGACCATCCGATCGTGCGCGCGGGCCTTCGTCGCATCGCCGAGGACGACCGGGGGATCGCGGTCACCGCCGAAGCACCGAGCGGCGATGACGCGCTGAAGGCACTGGAGCACAGCGTCGCCGACGTCGTCCTGCTCGACGTGTCGATGCCTGGTTCGCCCTTCACCGAGACACTGCGGCGTTTGCGCGAGGCGCATCCAACGGTACGCATCCTGGTCCTCAGCGCGCACCCGGAGGATCAGTGGGCGGTTCGCGCGCTTCGCGGAGGCGCGTCGGGGTATCTCACGAAGGACCACTCCCCGGAGCAGCTACTCGACGCCATTCGCCGCGTACATCGCGGCGGCCGCTACGTCAGTCCAACGCTCGCGGAGCGACTCGCGGCACAGCTGGGCCAGGACTTCGTGGGCGCGCCACACGAGCAGCTCTCCGACCGCGAGTTCGACGTGCTGCGCGGTCTTGGTACAGGTCGAACGGTGAAAGAGGTTGCTGCGTCGTTAGGGCTCTCGCCCAAGACGGTGAGCACGTACCGCGCACGGCTGATGGAGAAGCTCGGTTTCCTGACGAACGCGGATCTCGTGCGGTACACGGCGGAGCACGGACTGCGGGAGTGATCGGTGGTGGTCGGACGGTGGACGGTGAACGGTGAACGGTGGAAACTCAAAGCTACCGAGCACCGATCACCGAGCACCGTCCACCGTTCACCAATCACTCAATTTCCACCAAAATCAAAGGCATACCGCATGTCGTTCGCGCGTGCATCGCGAGCCGCGAGCGGTTGCAGCTCATAGCGGTGCTCGAGGAGCGCGAGGATCGACGTCGTGTCGTAATAGTGATGATCGATGTAGCCGCGACGGGCGAAGGGCGAGATCACGATCGTGGGGACGCGCGAACCCGGTCCCCACCGATCCACGACTGGTGGAGCGACATGGTCCCAGAAGCCGCCATGCTCGTCGTAGGTGATGATGATCGCCGTGTTCTTCCAGTACTTGCTCGAGCGGATGAGCTGGATGAGACTCTCCGTGTGATTCTCACCCGTGAGGACGTCGGTGTATCCCGGATGTTCGTTGTCGATGCCTATCGGCTTGATGAACGAGACGGCGGGCAGGGTGTGATTCCGCACCGCGTCGACGAAGTCGGTCTCGTCCTTCAGGTGCTGCGCCTTGGCCTTCGTTCCATCCCCATACTTCGCGAAGTAGACGAAGGGCTGATGATGAAACTGGAACAACGGATCGGCATGTCCGGCGAGCGCGTCGCTGTAGCCGCCGGAGTACCAGGCCCAGGAGACGTGCTTCTCCGAAAGCCGGTCGCCGATCGTCGGGAGCGTCTGGTTAGGCACCAGCTGGTTGGCGGGTGTCGTCGCGGGATGCGGCTTGTTCACGCTGAATGACGTGTTGACGGCATAGCCGTCGGGTGTCAAGAAGCCGTCCTTGACGAGATTGCCCGCGGCGTCGAGCTGGGCCACGACGTTCGACGGCGCATTCGGGAATACCGGCGATGCCGCGGCGACGAGCCAGATGTGATTGAGGAAGGAGCCTCCGAATGCCGCGTGGAAGAAGTTGTCGCACAACGTGTAGCTGGCGGCTTCCCGGGCGAGCGGCAGGTTGGCGGTGGTGTAGTGTCCCATCACGAGGCCCTTCGCATCGCTGACGAGCGCGAACTTGTCCATCTTGCCGCCATCGATCTGCATCTGCTCCTGGTAATAGCGGTGCACGAGGTCGGGAATATCCTTATCGACAGCGACGAACTGTTCGATGCTGAAGGGTGCGTTAGGCAGGTTCGACGGAAACGCCCCTCCGGGGGGCGTTGGCAGTGTGGCGAACGGCGAGCCGGTGGCATCGACCTGCTTGATGAGCGCACCCGGTGAGGACAGTCCGTTGGCGCCGGCGAACTCGCCGTACAGGTTGTCGAAGCTATGGTTCTCCAGATAGATCACGACAAAGTGCTTGATCCGCTGGACACCCTCGCCATCCGGCTCGTCGTCCGGGTCCCGATCGCGCGACGCGAGCATGTCGGCCGCCACCGCCGGCGATGCGTTGAACGCGGGATCGACCGGCTGCGACAGGCGTTCGCTGCCACAACCGGCGAGGAGAGTGATGCCGCCGATGACGAACGTGGTGAGCACTGATGATCGAGAAGCGGTTGATGGCATGTGCGCTCCGGAGGGTTCAATGGCGTCTCGCCGCCCGATGCCGCGAGTCGACCAATGCTCGGCGTGCTCTGTCACGGCTCGTCGCGTGCGACGGTGAGCACCAGGTAACGATTGCGTAGCGGCGTGCGTTCGGCGCCGATCGACGCCCCCTGTCAGGAGCGGGCCTAACGACAACAAGGCGACCTCCGGCGATTACCGACCACCGATCATCACGGGCCACCGATCACCGGCCACAGTCCACCGGCGATGCCAGGCGTCGCGGACCTCGCGGTAGCTGTCCTCCAGCCGATCGAGCTCGGCGCGCCAGCTGCGCACCTCGGCGGTGCGGCGCGCTTCGATCGCCAGCGTCTGTCGCAGCGACGAATCGCGAACGAGCCGGACCATGCACTGCGTCATCTCGTCGACCATCGTCGTTAGGCCCGCCGGCGATACGGACAAGCCATTCACGCCATCCCGCAGATGATCGACGACGCCACCCGCGGCAACGGCAACCACCGGGAGGCCGCTGGCCATCGCTTCGAGGATGACGAGGCCGAGCGTCTCCGTAACGGAGGCAAACGCGAAGGCGTCGGCACTCGCGTAGAGGTCGGGCAGGCGCCGTTGTCGGTCGAGGTTGCCGAGGAACGTCACCGACTCCGGGGCGCGACGCCGCAGCTCCGCCTCGACCGGTCCCGTGCCGGCGACGAGCAGGTGCACGGCGCCGCGCGGGAGAAGCTCGCGCGCCTGACGAAAGGCGTCGAGGACCACACCCACGTTCTTTTCGGCCGCGAGGCGTCCGACGTGGATGAACACGAATTTGCCATCGAGTCCGAGGGCGGCGCGCAGCGGTCCGCTACGCTTCGCCGGGTGAAAGACCTCGACGTCGACGCCGCGGCCCCAGACTTCGACATCGGCGACGCCCATGTTGAGCAGATCGTCACGCGCCGGCTCGGACGGCGTATACGTACGCATGGCGCGCCGGTGGAAGCGCGCGAGGTACGCCGTGACGGCCGGGTGCAGCCAGGGCACGCCGTAGGCATCCGTATAGCGCCCGAAATCGGTGTGATACGATGTCACGATGGGCGCGCCGGCGCGCCGCGCCGCGATCTGGCCGAGGCGGCCGATCATGAACTCGGTCTCGCAGTGCACGACGTCGGGCGCGAAGCGATTGACGGCCGCGCGCACACGTCCATAGAGCGGGGCCGCGAGCCGCAGGTCCGGATACGCGGGAAAGCGCGCGCTCGGCAGGGAGAGGTGCGCATCCGCCTCGCCGTCGCCGAAGCGGAGGTCGTCGAACGCGTCGAAGGACTCGGCGGGATAGCGCGGCGCGATGACGGCGCAGCGCCAGCCGCGCTGCCGCAGTCCGGAAACGGAGAGGGCGGTGACGACCGACACCCCGTTCACCTGGGGCGGATAGGTGTCGGTACAGAAGAGAATGCGCAACCGGTCAGGGTCGGCCGCGATGCGCATTCACAAAACTTCGTGTTGATAAACACTCATCGCGGCAATCCTCGCCGGCCGTGGTCACGCAATGGCGACGATCATGTCACAATCGTGAGACAGGGTGGCGATGCGCGTGCCCTAACGAGCCGTCGGTCGTATCGTTCGCGAACGCATCGTGAAGTGAGGTCGTGATGACCAGCTCAACCCTGCTCGGCCGGCTCGCGGCTCGCGACCGTGCGCTCTTCGCCCGCTGTCTCGTCCCGCCGGCGGCGCCCCGCGCCAGGCGTCTCTTCTGGACCGTGATCACGCGTTTCGGTGGCGTCGGCTGTTCGGTGCTGGCCGCGACGCTACCGATCGCGATGGGCGGTCCGCTGGCCGACGCCGCGCGGCCAACGCTCGCGATTCTCATCTGCTCACATCTCATCGTGCAGCTCGTGAAGCGCACGGTGAGCCGGCCGCGGCCGTCGCGCGCGATCGATTGCGCGACACTCGTCGTCGAGCCCGACCGTTTCTCCTTTCCCTCCGGACACTCGGCAGCAGCGATGGCCGTGGCGATTGGTTACGCGATCGCGTTCCCGCCGCTGGCCGTGCCGCTCGTAGTTGCGGCATTTTTCGTGGGGGCCTCGCGGGTGGTGCTCGGCGTACACTATCCCGGCGACGTCCTTGCCGGGCAAATGATCTCCGCACTCACCGCGCTGGCGTTACGGCTCATGTAGGAGGGTAGCCGTCTCCATTGGCCGAGCGGGTTCTCCGTGTCCTTTGTGGTTACAAAACACTAAATTCGAGTGACGACAGAGCTGATTGGGATTAGAGGGGTTCAGCCACCTCGCACAGCTTCATCAATTCCTTGGACGGACGCCTCGCCCAATCCGCCGGGAATTCATCGATACGACGTGTCTCGTATCGGTTGAGGAAATACAGCGCCCGCTGCACCTCTGCTGCATCTTCGCTCACTCGCCGCTTGGAAGATTCGACCACTTCCCACTGCCAACCTGCGCGATCCCGAAATCTGATCTCACTCATGTGACGACTCGCGGTGATGAGGTAACGCGTGCGGCGAACCGGCGCGACTGCGAAATAAGCTACTGCGCCATTAGCCGAACGCACTAGTCGGCGGCATGTAACGGTGCACTGCGCGCGAGGGCTCGGCGTCTTCGCGCTCAGCCAACTCATTGGCGCAAACCTTGATACGAATTCGTGACGCTTGCCCAGTCGCCGTCGCGCGTTTACCACGAATAGTTTCCGAACGTGCACGACGGACCACTCGCCTCCCATGCTGCGTCGCCCTCCTCGACGCGATTAGGGTTTGCTCCCGCCGCCACTGCGCCGCTCGGTGCTGGCGAACGGGTACTGGTCGTCGACGACGAGCCCGACATCACCGCACTCGTCGCCTACCACCTCGCGAAAAACGGATTTCGCGTATCGACGGCGGCCACGGGACTCGATGCGCTGCGCGCCGTCACCGACGAGCAGCCATCACTCATCGTGCTCGATCGCATGCTTCCCGGCATGAGTGGCGATGAAGTGCTCGCGACCATTCGCGCGAGTGCGGTGTCGCGCGAGACCCCCGTGCTCATGCTCACGGCGAAACGAGAAGAGCTCGATCGCATTCGCGGCCTCTCGCTCGGCGCCGACGATTATCTCACGAAGCCATTCAGCACGCAGGAGCTCGTGCTTCGTGTCAGCGCGATTCTGCGCCGCGCACGCGCGGCGGCAGCCGGTGCGGACGTGGTTACGGTCGGCCCGCTGCATATCGATCGGGCGCATCATCGCGTCACGGCGGGCGGCCGGCCGATCGAGCTCACCGCCACGGAGTTTCGCTTGCTGTTGACGCTCGCACTCCGACGCGGCCGCGTTCAGAATCGCTCGCAGCTTCTCGAGGAGGTGTGGGAAGCGGCGCCCGACGTGCAGACGCGAACCGTCGACATGCACGTGCAGCGGCTGCGCGCGAAGCTCGGTGAAGAAGCAGATCTCATCGAGACGATTCGCGGCTTCGGCTACCGGATCCGAGCGCTGAACGGCAGCTCGTAACACGCCCGTTACGAAGCCCGCACTTCAACGTTACGAGTCGGCTCTAACCTGGGTGGACTATCCACCCACTCAGGAGCACTCGTGAACATTCGTCTTCGCATGATCGCCGCGGCTGGTGTTCTTCTCGCCGGCGTGGCGACGATCGCCGCCGCGCAGGAAGGCGCCGACCTCACCGGCGCCGGCGCGACGTTTCCCGCGCCGATCTATCAGAAGTGGTTCGCCGATTACGCCGCCAAAACCGGCGTGAAGATCAACTATCAGCCGATCGGCTCGGGCGGCGGCATTCGCCAGCTCTCGGAGCAGACCGTCGACTTCGGCGCCAGCGACGCGCCGATGTCCGATGACGAGATGGGCAAGGCAAAGGGCGGCTCCGTGCTCCACTTCCCGACGGTCTTGGGCGCGGTCGTGATCACGTACAACGTGCCAGGCGTGACGCAGTCGCTTCGCCTAACGGGTGACGTCGTCGCCGACATCTTTCTGGGACAGGTGACGAAGTGGAACGATCCGAAGCTCGCCGCGCTCAATGCCGGCGTGAAGCTTCCATCGATGGACATTCTCGTCGTTCACCGCGCTGACGCCAGCGGCACCAACTACATCTTCACCGACTATCTGTCGGCGGTGAGCCCCGCGTTCGCTTCCGGCCCCGGCAAAGGCAAGGAAGTGAAGTGGCCCCTCGGACTCGGAGCAAAGGGTAATGACGGCGTGACGGGACAGGTGAAACAGACACCGGGCGCGCTGGGATACGTCGAGCTCGCATACGCCAAGCAGAACAAGCTGCCGTACGCGCTGCTGAAGAATGCCGCAGGTCAGTTCGTCGCTCCGACGATCGAGAGCGTGACGGCGGCCGCGGCGGGCGCGGCGAAAGCCCTCCCGCCCACGACGGATTTCCGCGTGTCGATCGTGAACGCGCCAGGGCGTGAAGCGTATCCGATCTCGTCGTTTACGTGGCTCTTGGTCTATGCGAATCAGACGGACGCGACCAAGGGCAAGAAGCTGGTGGAGTTCATGCGTTGGGCCTTCCACGAAGGCGAGCGCTCGGCAGGCTCCCTCGATTACGCGCCGCTGCCGGCGAACATGGTAGCGCTGATCGACAAACGCCTAACGACCATCAAGCTGGGCACGGTTGGGATGGCGCGATAAAAGCGTTGGGCGTTGGGCGTTGGCGCTCAACGCTCCGTTACATGTCTGTTACAAAACGTTCCGGGGCACGTTACCCAGGGCGGCGAACGTCCTAGGACGTCTGATCCATCGCGCCACTCTTCTCTCCCCGGAGCGAATCGTGAAGCTTTTTCCATTCGCCATCGCGGCGACCATCGTTGTCGCAGGATGTTCGAGCAAATCCAGCAACGCGACGAAGGACAGCGCGGCTGGAGCCGCACAGCCGGCGGGCGCGGCTGCCAGCGCCACTGGCTCGTCGGACGCGCAGCTCACTGGTGCCGGCGCGACGTTTCCTGCCCCCATCTATCAGAAGTGGTTCGCCGATTACGCCGCCAAAACCGGCGTGAAGATCAACTATCAGCCGATCGGCTCGGGCGGCGGCATTCGCCAGCTCTCCGAGCAGACCGTCGACTTCGGAGCGAGCGACGCTCCCATGACGGACGACGAGATGTCGAAGGCCAGGGGGGGCCCCATCCAGCATATCCCGACCGTGCTTGGCGCCGTGTGCGTCACGTACAATCTGTCAGAAGTCACTAAACCGCTCGATCTCACCGGCGACGTGATCGCCGATATCTTCCTCGGCCGCATCACGAAGTGGAACGATCCGCGGATCGCCGCGCTGAACAAAGCGGTCGCGCTTCCCAATCGCGACATCGTGGTCGTCCATCGCGCCGACGCGAGTGGCACGAACTACATCTTCACCGAGTACCTGACCAAGGTGAGCCAGGCCTTCAGTTCCTCTCCGGGAAAGGGGAAAGAAGTGCAGTGGCCAACCGGGCTTGGCGCGAAGGGGAACGACGGCGTCACGGGCCAGGTGAAGCAGACTCCCGGCGCGATTGGTTACGTCGAGCTCGCGTATGCGCGGCAGAACAAGCTTCCGACGGCGGCAATTCGCAACGCGGCTGGCCAGTTCGTCGCGCCGTCGATCGAGGCGGTGACTGCGGCGGCGGCGGGTGTCGCGAAGAGCTTGCCGGCGAGTACCGACTACCGACTCTCGATCACAAACGCTCCCGGGGCGCAGACCTACCCGATCTCGTCATTCACATGGATTCTCGTCTACAAGAATCAACCTAACGCCGACAAGGGGAAGAAGGTGATGGACTTCCTCCATTGGGCGCTGCACGAGGGTGAAACGGAAGCCTCGAGCCTCGACTACGCACCACTGCCCGCGCAGATGGTGGCGCGACTCGATTCCACGCTCGCGACCATCAAGGTCGGTGCGACTCCGTGACCGAGATCGTCGCGCGCGACGCAGCGCAGGCGGCAGCGGCGACGGGCGTGCCAACGCGCCCGTCGCGCAGTTGGACGGAGATTGGCAGCGAAATCGGTGATCGAATCTATTCCTGGTCGATCACTGGTTTCGCGGCGTTCGTACCGATTCTGTTGCTGCTGATCTTCCTGGCCGTTGGGCTCGCGGCCTGGCCGGCCCTCCGAACCTTCGGCTTCTCGTTCCTGACGTCGAGCGATTGGGATCCGGTCGCGGGGCACTTCGGCGCGGCGCCGGCGATCTATGGCACGATCGTGTCCTCGCTGCTCGCGCTGCTCATCGCGACGCCGCTCGCGTTAGGCGTGGCGGTGTTCCTGTCGGAGTTTGCACCGCCCTGGCTTCGCCAGCCGGTGGCGTTTGGTGTCGACATGCTGGCCGCGGTGCCGAGCGTGATCTACGGGTTGTGGGGCATCTTCGTTCTGATTCCATTCCTCCGCGAATTTCTGATGCCGTTCCTGCGCGACACGCTTCATCTCGGCGTGTTGCCCCTTTTCAACGGACCGGCCTACGGTTCGAGCATGCTCGCGGCAGGGCTGATCCTCGCGATCATGTGTCTGCCGTACATCTCGGCGGTGACGCGTGAAGTTCTCCTCGCGGTGCCGCGTTCGCAACGCGAAGCAGCGGTAGGTCTTGGAGCGACACGCTGGGAAGTGATCCGCGATGCGGTAATTCCGTATGCCCGCTCGGGCATCATCGGCGGCATCATCCTCGGCCTCGGCCGAGCTCTGGGCGAGACGATGGCGGTGACGATGCTGATCGGCAATCGCCATGAGATCTCCGCCTCGCTGTTTGCTCCGGGCTACACCATGGCGTCGCTGATCGCCAACGAATTCAGCGAAGCGACGGGCGACCTGCACCTGTCGGCGCTCATGGCCGTGGGCTTCGTGCTGCTGCTCGTGACGTTCCTGGTCAACGCGATCGCGCGTTGGCTCGTCTGGCAGACGGCGAAGGAGCGCTGATGGCGACCGCGCAAACGACGTGGGGTGGCGCGCCGAGCGGCCGCCAGCGCGCCGTCGCCGAGCGAACGCAGCGCTCGATTCGCAGACGACGCGTGCGCAGCCACATCATGATCGGGCTGATGTACGCCGCCGCGGTGATCGCGATTCTGCCGCTGCTGCTGATCGTCATCCATCTGCTGCGCATGGGCGCGTCGTCGCTGAATCTGGCGTTCTTCACGCAGACGCAGCGGCCACCGGGAGAGGCCGGCGGGGGCATGGCCAACGCGATCGTCGGTACACTGATCCTCATCGCGATCGCGAGCGCGGTCGGGCTGCCGGTTGGCATCGGCGCGGGCCTCTACCTCGCGGAGAAGCGGGCGACGCTCCTGGCGACGACGGTGCGCTTTCTCGCGGATGTGCTCAACGGCCTGCCGTCGATCGTCATGGGCATCTTCGCCTGGTCGCTTCTGGTGAAGCCGGTGAAGCACTTCTCGGCACTGGCCGGCGGAATGGCGTTAGGCGCAATGAT
>Ga0070713_100000168_pt1 | contig 43646 bp, 44 predicted proteins | sample LARL82metaG_FD_65465 | JGI IMG/M metagenome (GOLD analysis project Ga0070713, IMG submission 65465) | Corn, switchgrass and miscanthus rhizosphere microbial communities from Kellogg Biological Station, Michigan, USA - LAR L8-2 metaG | ecosystem: Host-associated > Plants > Roots > Rhizosphere ... | reverse complement strand
GCGTGGCTTAGCCGCGTTCGCCGATCTTGTTCTTCCGATCGCCTGCGCGGCGTGTGGTCGTCCACTGGACCAGGGAGAAGCCGGGATTGTCTGCGGGCGCTGTTGGGCGCGCCTGCGATTTCTTCCCTCACCGCGCTGCCAGCGCTGCGGACATCCCGTCGGCATCCATGAGTGCCGCTGGTGTGCGGCTCTGCCCCCGTACGTGCGATGCGTGCGCAGCGTCTGCTGGGCAACGGTCGACAGTGGCCAGCGCATCGTACACGCGCTCAAATACGAAGGTTGGTGGCGTGTCGCGGATGGTGCGGCCGCGCGGATGGCGCGGCTCGACTGGCCAGTCGACGTCGAGGAGGAACGAGCCGCGCTCATACCAGTTCCGCTCGCCGCTTCCCGTCAGCGCCAGCGTGGTTACAATCAAAGTGAGTGTCTGGCGCGCGCGCTCGCGCCCTGGTGGAACGTGCCTGTGAGGACCGACGTGCTGCTGCGAAGCCGATCGACGGAAACACAGACACGCCTAACGCCCGAGGAGCGAGTGCGAAACGTTCATGGAGCGTTCACCGCGATGCCGGCGGCCCGAGCCGTGCTTCGCGGGACGCACGTCGTACTGGTGGACGATGTCGTGACGACTGCGGCGACACTCAATGCGTGCGCGGCAGTGCTCCACGATGCCGGCGCCCGCATCGTCAGCTACTTAACATTCGGTCGAGCGCCGGCAATCGGCGATCGCGTTTAACCAGCGAGGATTCTCAGGATGGCCATTCGCGTTGGCATCAATGGCTTCGGCCGCATCGGACGACAGGTCGTACGCGCGGCGAAGCTGCAAGGTAGAAAGGATATTGATTTCGTCGCCGTCAACGATCTCACGGATACAAAGACGCTCGCGCACCTGTTCAAGTACGACTCGGTGCATCGCACGTACAAAGGCGCCGTCGGTGTACGAAATGGTTCCATCACCGTCGATGACGACGAGATCAAGGTGCTGGCCGAGAAGGACCCGTCGAAGCTGCCCTGGAGCGACCTCGGTGTGGACATCGTGCTCGAGTCCACCGGCCGATTCACCAATGCGAGCGACGCCAAGAAACACATCGAGGGCGGCGCGAAGAAAGTGATCATCTCAGCCCCGGCGAAGGGGGAGGACATCACGATCGTTCTCGGTGTGAACGAGAAGAAGTACGACCCTGCGAAGCACACTGTTATCTCGAACGCCTCGTGCACGACCAACTGTCTCGTGCCGATGGTCAAGGTGGTCCGGGACAACTTTGGGTTCGTGCGCGGATCGATGGTCACGATTCACAGCTACACGAACGACCAGAATGTGCTCGACCTGCCGCACAAGGATCTGCGCCGCGCGCGTGCTGCAGCCATGTCGATCATCCCAACGACGACCGGTGCGGCGAAGGCGACGTCGCTCGTGATTCCTGAGCTCAAAGGCAAGATCGACGGCATTGCCATTCGCGTTCCGACGCCGGACGTTTCGCTCACCGATCTCGCCGTCGTCGTGGAGAAGCCCGTCTCGGTGGAGGCTATCAACGATGCCTTCCGGGCCGCCGCGTCCGGACCGATGAAAGGCATTCTGGAGTACACGGACGAGGAGCTCGTGTCATCGGACTTCATCGGCAATCCCGCCTCGTGCATTCTGGACGGCAAGAGTACCAACGTCGTCGACGGCACGCTGCTCAAGGTCTCCGGTTGGTACGACAATGAGTGGGGCTACTCGAGCCGGTGTGTGGATCTCCTGCGGTTCGTCGGCAAGCAGCTTGGCGACTGATGCCCGGTGATCGGTGGTCGGTGAACAGTGATCTGAGACCACCGATCACCGACCACCGAACACTCACTCCACGGCACACCGGAATGCTCAAAAAGACCATTCGCGACCTGCGCGACAGCGATCTGCGTGGGAAGCGCGCCCTCGTGCGCGTCGACTTCAACGTTCCGCTTGACGCGAAAGGACAGGTTTCGGACGACACCCGTATTCGCGCGGCGCTGCCGACGATTCGCTCTCTCCTCGAGAGAGGTGCACGCGTCATCCTGCTCTCCCATCTCGGTCGGCCCAAAGGGAAGCCCGAATCCAAGTATTCCCTCGAGCCGGTGGCGCGCCGGTTGGCGGAGCTCCTGCCTGACGAGAATGTGACCTTCGTGGAGAGCACCGACACCGACGAGGCGATGAAGGCGACGCGGGAGGGGGGCCGGGTCGTGCTGCTCGAGAACACGCGCTTTCTCGGTGGCGAGGAGACCAATGACGAACGGTTGTCGCGCGCGCTCGCCGAGCTTGGGGACGTGTACGTCAACGATGCTTTCGGCTCCGCGCACCGGGCGCACGCGTCGACGGAAGGTGTGGCGCGCTATCTCAAACCCGCAGTTGCGGGTCTGCTGATGGAGGCAGAGCTTCAGTACCTCGACGCGGCGGTCGCAAATCCGAAGCGCCCGTTCGTCGCGGTGCTCGGCGGTGCGAAGATCTCCGGCAAGATCGACGTCATTCAGAATCTGCTCCCGAAGGTCGATCAGTTGATCGTCGGCGGCGCGATGGCGTGCACCTTCTTCAAGGGGATGGGCCTCGAGACGGGTAAATCACTCGTCGAGCAGGACCGCGTCGACATGGCCAAGCAACTGCTCGACAAGAGCAGCAAGAAGCTCGAGCTGCCGCGCGACGCCACCGTCGCACCGGCGCTCGAGGATACCGCCAGGGCCCATGCTGTGACTCGCGACCATATTCCGCCTAACGAAGGAATGTTCGATATCGGCCCTGACGCGGCCCGACAATTTGCCGACGTCATTTCGAACGCAAAGACGATTGTCTGGAACGGCCCAATGGGTGTGTTCGAGAAACCGCCATTCGACGCGGGCACCCGCGCGGTCGCCGAGGCCATGGCTCGTGCCACCAAGAGGGGCGCCACCACCGTGGTGGGGGGAGGCGATTCGGCGGCAGCCGTTGCCGACCTTGGGCTCGAGAATGCGATGAGCCACGTATCGACGGGGGGCGGTGCTTCACTCGAGCTGCTCGAGGGTAAGACGCTACCGGGCGTGGCTGCGCTCGATGACCGCACAGGCGGAGGATCTCCAATCGAATGATCCAGCGGCCACTCTTCTTCGCAAATTGGAAAATGAATCACGGGCCCACGGAGGCCCGTGCCTATATGGCCGCGTTCCTCAACTTTTTTTCGCCGCGTACCGACCGTACGGTGGCGATGTTCCCGCCCGCGCTGTCGCTATCCAGCGCTCGGGATGCCCGAGGCGATCGGACTGACATTCTCCTGGGCGTTCAGAACATCCACACGCAGGTAAAGGGCGCGTTCACGGGCGAGAATTCCGCGCCGATGGCTCGCGACGCAGGCGCGACGCTATCGCTCGTCGGACACTCGGAACGCCGACACGTTTTTGGCGAAACGAATCTCGATGCGGCGAGGAAGCTTTCGATCGCGCAACAGTTTTCGCTGACGCCCGTGCTGTGCGTGGGAGAGACTCTGGATCAGCGGGAGCTCGGTGACGCTGAACGAGTGGTAGTCGAGCAGTTACAGATTGGAATCGATCAAATCGAGAGCTCGGCTCTGGCCTCGATCATCATCGCTTACGAGCCTGTGTGGGCGATTGGAACTGGTCGGAGTGCAACACCAGAGGACGCTTCCGCGATGCACCGTGTAATCCGGGCGATGCTGCGGCAGCTCGCGGGGGAAGCGTCGGACTCTGTGCCGATTCTCTATGGGGGAAGCGTCAACGTGAAGAACGCGGAATCGCTGCTTCGAGCGGACGGTGTAGACGGACTGCTCGTTGGGAGCGCGTGCCTCGACCCGGAAGCCTGGGCTCAGATTTGCCGCACTTGACGTAAGCCGCTAAGTCGCGTGATATTTACGGCTTACATCGCCTCCCGCATTCCGAGCGCAGAGAAATGCTGTATACGCTTCTGATGGTGCTACTCACCATCGATAGTCTCGTCCTCATCATCGCTGTACTCATGCAGAGTGGCCAGGGTCAAGGCCTGGCGGCGTCATTCGGTGGAGTGAGCAGCTCGGCCAGCACGCTGTTTGGAACGCGGCAGACGGGCAATCTCCTCACGAAGGCAAGCTGGTGGAGCGGTGGCATCTTCCTCTTCCTCGCCTTCCTCCTGTCGCTTGCGTCCGCGCGTGGTCGCGCACCACGTTCGGTTCTCGATCAGGCATTTCCGAACACACCGGCTGCACCGGCACCAGCACCCGCGTCGCCTGCCAATCCCAAGGCGCAGTCGCCGGTGCCGCTGACGCCAGCACCTCAGCAAACGGCTCCGGCCACCCCGAACCAGGGAACGAAGGCGCCGACCAAGCAGCCATAACGAGTGAACTCTCAGTGAACGATCTGTCTGAACAGCCGGGGTTCCTTCTTCTCGAAGATGGAACCCTTTTTCACGGCGCGGTGCATACTGCGGTGGAGGATGCGACCGTGGCGGAAGTCGTCTTCACGACGAATATGAGCGGATACCAGGAGGTCTTCACGGACCCCTCGTATCAGGGTCAGATCGTCGTGATGACCGCGCCGATGATCGGGAACTATGGCGTCAACGACAGCGATCCAGAATCAGCGGGTCCCCAGGTAGCGGGCGTCGTTATGCGAGAGTTGTCGAAGAACTACTCGAGCTGGCGCGCCGACGGAGACCTGACCGGCTGGCTCGCCGGCCATCACATTCCGATCCTCGAAGGAGTAGACACCCGCCGGCTGACGAAACACCTGCGTACGGTGGGTGTCATGCGCGGAGTGATCGGAACGGGAGAAACGCCGGGAAGGGAAGCGCAGACGGCGCTCGAATCGTGCCCATCGATGGAAGGATTGGATCTCGCGTCTCGAGTCTCGACCCGGGCCTCGTATGTGTGGGGCGACCCGCGTGCCGATCGGCATATCGTCGCGTACGATTACGGAATCAAGCGCAATATCCTCCGGCTGTTTAGCGACCATGGCTGTCGCGTGACCGTGGTGCCTGCGACGACACCCGCGGCCGCCGCTCTGGAGCTGGAGCCCGACGGCGTGTTCCTATCGAATGGGCCAGGCGATCCGGCGGCCGTCGAGTACGCGCCAGGAATCGTGCGATCCATCGCATCGATGGGCGTTCCAATCTTCGGAATCTGTCTCGGCCATCAGATTCTCGGACTCACCTATGGAGGCCGCACGATCAAGATGCCGTACGGGCATCGGGGCGGTAATCATCCGGTACGGGACATCGCCACTGGCCGCGTGCTGATCACGTCCCAAAACCATGGGTTTGCGGTCGAAGGCAGCGAGCGCGGGATCGCCGGGGTGAGGGAGCTCGAAGTCACCCACGTGAACTTGAACGACGGCACCGTGGAAGGTCTCCGGCACCGAGAGCTTCCGATTTTCGCGGTGCAGTATCACCCCGAGGCGGCACCCGGCCCGCACGACGGCCGGCCGCTCTTCAACCAGTTTCTCGACGTGGTGCGAAAGCCGGCGGCGTAAGTGGCACAAACTCTTGACACACAAGAGTTAAGGGCGATAAGTTCGGCAAGCGTCCACGGCTGAAAGGCGCGCTCACACGAGGCACATTCATGACCAAAGCAGACCTGGTCGAGAGAGTCACGGAACAGATCTCCCGGACCGCCGGTCCGATGATCTCGAAGAAGGACTGCGCGCGCGTCGTCGATGCCTTTCTCGAGGCAATCAAGGAGGCGCTGCAGAATCAGAAGAACATCGAGGTGCGCGGCTTCGGTACGTTCAAGATCCGCCACCGCAAGACACGCATGGCGCGCAATCCACGCACGGGCTCGCCAGTCGAGGTCTCTGCGCGTCCGGTCCCAGTGTTCAAGCCGTCCAAAGAGTTGCGCGCGATGGTCGCCGGGGTCGACGAACAAGACATCGAGGACGAAGCAGAGGAAATAGCGCAGTGACCTGAATGACTTTGATTCGAGCCCGGTGCGCTTGCACCGGGCTTTTTCGTTTCCGGGACGCCGCGGTGCTTTCGGATCGCGCGTCGCATCTGTAGGATGGTTACACTCCCTCATGACTGTCACTGTCCTTCTCTTCGCTTCCTACGCGGAAGCCGTTGGGCGCTCCTCCATCTCGATCGAGATGGAGACTGGTGCGACTGTTCGCGACGTGATCGATGAGGTGCGGCGGATTGGCAATTCCACTCGCTTGCCACCCGCACCGATGGTCGCTGTGAACGAGCAATACGCCTCGCGCGATCGCGAGCTGCGTCAGGGAGACGAAGTTGCTCTGATTCCGCCAGTTGCAGGTGGATGAACCATGTACTGCGCGATCGTGGATCATCCCATCGATGTTACGGCGATCGTCGAGCGCGTCAGCCGCCCCGCAAATGGCGCGACAGTGCTGTTTCTCGGCAACGTGCGCGAAGTGAATGAGGGCCGAAGCGTCAGCGGCATCGAATACACGGGCTATCGATCGATGGCAGAGCGGGAGCTCGCTTCAATTGTCGAGGAAGCGGCCGCCTTGGGCGACACGAATGACGTGGCAGTCGAGCATAGACTGGGCGAGCTGTGCGTCGGGGAATGCAGCGTCGCGATCGCGGTTGGCCACCCACATCGCGGTCGCGCGTTCGAGACAGCGCGCTATGTGATAGAAGAGCTGAAGCGTCGGGTGCCAATCTGGAAACGCGAGCACTATATCGACGGCACACGCGAGTGGGTGAGCGCGACAACCCAGCCGTCCGAACAGCTGGCTGACATCGGAGACGAGCGATGAGCGACGCGCTCCGCGATCAGTTTGGCCGCAGCATCGAGTATCTGCGCATCTCCGTTACGGATCGCTGCAATTTCCGTTGCTTGTATTGCATGCCGATGGAAGGACTGTCGTGGCTTCCGAAAAACGACATCCTGAGTTACGAGGAGATTACCAGCGTCGTACAGCAGCTTGCCCCGCTCGGCCTTCGTCGCCTGCGCATAACGGGCGGCGAGCCGACCATTCGGCCGGACATCGAGCGGCTCATCGCGATGTTGAAGGCTGTGCCGCAAGTCGAAGACATCGCTCTCTCGACGAATGGCGTGCGACTACCTGATCTCGCACAGCCGATGCGGGAGGCGGGTCTCGATCGAGTGAACATCAGCGTCGACAGCCTGCGATCGGATCGCATCGTCGCGATAGCGCGACGCAATCTCGGATTCGATCCCGTGGCAGCAGCCGAGGCGGCACACGCTGCCGGCCTTGGACCGATCAAGCTGAACATGGTGGTAATGCGCGGTATCAACGACGACGAGATCGCGGACTTTGCCGGGCTCACGCTCAATCACCCCTGGCATGTGCGCTTTATCGAGTTGATGCCGGTTGGTGGACTCCGTGAGCTCACTGCCGAGCACATCGTGCCGAGCGAGGAAGTTCTGGAGCGTGCGTCGGTGCTTGGACCGCTGGAGCCGGGCGGCGGACCGCGCCTCGGAAATGGACCGGCAGCATATTATCACTATGCTGGAGCGCCTGGCTCGATCGGTGTCATCACGCCAATGACGCACACCTATTGCGGCTCGTGCAACCGCGTGCGCCTCACCGCGGATGGTCGATTGCGTACGTGCCTGTTCGGTGATCACGAGATCGATCTTCGAACGCCACTGCGCGGTGGCGAGGCACTCGAGCCGTACTTCCGCCGAGCGCTCGCCGAGAAACCCAAGGAGCATGCGCTGCTGCAACTGCGCATCGGCGGCCTCAAAGCACTCTCGCAAGTCGGCGGCTAGCGGGGCACGACAGAGCGATTGGGAGGCGCATCTGTGGCGCATCATTCATCTCGCGCCACGCGCTGCCGCGCCTTGCGGTCGGCGCTATTAGGTTTCCTGCCACGACCTCATCATCTCATTAACAAACGAACGACATGGTCAACAAGATTACGGTCGTCGGCGCTGGGAACGTCGGCGCGACGACTGCGCAGCGGATCGCCGAGAAGGAGCTTGCCCGCACCGTCGTGATGGTCGACGTCGTCGAGGGGGTTCCGCAGGGGAAAGGGCTGGACCAGTGGCAGTCGGCGCCGATCGAGGGCTTTGACTCTCGTGTCATCGGCACGAACGGATACGACGAGACGAGCGGCTCGGATCTCGTCGTCATCACCGCCGGCATCGCGCGCAAACCAGGCATGTCGCGTGACGACTTGCTCAACACCAACGCGGGCATCGTCAAAGATGTCTCGGAGCAGATCAAGCGCAGCTCGCCTAACGCGATCGTCATCGTCGTCTCGAATCCGCTCGACGTGATGTGCTACGTCGCGAAGCAGGCGACGGGCTTTCCGCGTGAGCGAGTGATCGGCATGGCCGGCGTGCTCGACACCGCGCGCTATCGAGCGTTTCTCGCCGAGGCACTCGATGTTTCGGTGCGCGACATTCAGGCAATGGTGCTGGGCGGACACGGGGACACAATGGTGCCGCTGATCAGCTACACCACGGTCAGCGGAATTCCCGTCACGCAGTTGATCGAGCGCTCCCAGCTCGATGCCATCGTCGATCGTACGCGCAACGGCGGAGCGGAGATCGTGAAGTATCTCAAAACCGGCTCGGCGTATTATGCACCGTCGTCGGGTGCCGTGCAGATGGTCGAGGCGATCGTCCAGGATCAGAAACGCATTCTGCCGTGCGCGGCGTGGCTCGAAGGTGAGTACGGCATGAAAGGCCTCTATCTGGGAGTTCCCTGCAAACTCGGGCGGCGAGGGCTGGAGCGCGTGATTGAAGTGCAGCTGACGGCGGACGAGCGCTCCGCGCTCGCCAAGAGCGCGGACGCGGTGCGCGAGCCGATGAAAGCCGTGAAGCTTTGATCGCGGAAGACGCGGTCGATGTGGCTCGTCCAATTCTATCGCTCGACGATCGGTAAGAAGATCATCATGGCCGTCACGGGGCTGATTGGTATTGGCTTCGTGATCGGCCATATGGCCGGAAACCTCCAGGCGTTCGTCGGACGCGACAAGTTGAACGCGTACGGTGCGCTGCTGCACGGCCCACTGGGGGAGTTGCTCTGGCTGGTGCGACTGGTACTGATCGTCGCGGTCGCTCTGCATGTGCTGATGGCGTATCAATTGACCATGCGCGCGCGAGCGGCACGTCCCATCGGCTACAAACAACGCATGGCGCAGGTCTCGACGTGGGCCTCGCGAACGATGCGCTGGGGCGGCGTGCTGCTGTTGCTGTTCATCATTCTGCACATTTTGCATTTCACCACCGGCCAGGTGGACCCGGCGGGCTGGCGCGACCAGCTCGATGCAGCCGGCCGCCGCGACGTCTACGGAAATCTGGTCGCGAGCTTTCGTATCTGGTGGGTCGCCGCCTTTTACGTCGTGGCGATGATTTTTCTCGGGCTGCACCTCTACCACGGAGCGTGGAGCTCGGTGCGTACATTGGGCTATGCCAAGCCGTCGCCTCGTCCGCTGCATCGCCGCATTGCGTTGCTCGTCGCGGTCGTGGTCTGGCTCGGCTTCACTCTGGTCCCGCTCGGCGTCCTCGCCGGGTTGATTCGTTAGGCGCAGGACGCATGGAACTTCGCGCACGCATTCCCTCGGGACCGATCGAGCGAAAGTGGGAGAAGCACCGCTTCGACATGAAGCTCGTGAATCCGGCGAACAAGCGCCGGTATTCGGTGATCGTCGTCGGCACGGGGCTCGCCGGCGGCGCCGCCGCCGCGTCGCTGAGCGAGCTCGGATATCGCGTCAAGGCTTTCTGCTTTCAGGACTCGCCGCGCCGCGCGCACAGCATCGCCGCACAGGGTGGCATCAACGCGGCCAAGAATTACCAGAACGACGGCGACAGCATCTACCGGCTCTTCTACGACACCGTGAAGGGTGGCGACTTTCGCGCGCGGGAGGCGAACGTCTACCGCCTTGCCGAGTTGAGCGTTCGCATAATCGATCAATGCGTGGCGCAGGGGGTACCGTTCGCGCGCGAGTACGGCGGCTTGCTGGCGAACAGGTCGTTCGGGGGCGCGCAGGTGTCGCGCACGTTCTACGCGCGCGGCCAGACCGGCCAGCAGTTGCTGCTCGGCGCGTATCAGGCGCTCGAGAAGGAAGTCGCGAAGGGTGGTGTGACGATGTATCCCCGCACCGAGATGCTCGACCTCATTGTCGTGAACGGCCGCGCGCGGGGCATCGTGACACGGAACATGGTCACCGGTGCAATCGATGCTCATCTCGCCGACGCCGTCATCCTCGGTACGGGAGGGTACGGAAACGTCTTCTTTCTTTCGACCAACGCGAAGGGCTCGAACACGACGGCGATCTGGCGTGCGTACCGGCGTGGTGCCGCATTCGCGAATCCGTGCTACACGCAGATCCACCCAACGTGCATCCCCGTCAGCGGCGATTATCAATCCAAGCTGACGCTGATGAGCGAGTCATTGCGAAATGACGGCCGGGTATGGGTGCCGAAGCGCGCCGGCGACAATCGGGCGCCTAACGATATTCCCGAGGCGGAGCGCGATTACTATCTGGAGCGGAAGTACCCCAGCTTCGGTAATCTGTCCCCGCGTGACATCGCATCGCGTGCCGCGAAGGAAGTATGCGATGAAGGCCGAGGGGTTGGTCCCGGCGGTCGGGGCGTATACCTCGATTTCGGCGACGCGATCAAGCGACTGGGAGCAGAGCGCATCGCCGAACGGTACGGCAACCTGTTCGAGATGTACGAGCGCATCACGGACGAGAATCCCTACGAAGTTCCGATGCGCATCTACCCAGCCGTGCACTACACGATGGGCGGGCTGTGGGTCGACTACAATTTGATGAGCACGATTCCTGGCCTCCACGTGGTGGGGGAAGCGAATTTCTCGGATCACGGAGCGAACCGTCTCGGCGCGAGCGCGCTGATGCAGGGGCTCGCTGACGGCTACTTCGTCGTTCCGCTCACCATCGGCGACTACCTCGCGTCAGCGAAGCCAGAGGCGATCGCAGACGATAACGGCGAAGTGCGCGCCACCGTGTCGGCCGTCCGCGAACGAACGAAACGGCTGATGTCAGTCGGTGGAAAGCGATCGGCGTCCTCTTTCCATCGCGAGCTTGGCAAGATCGTGTGGGAGTACTGTGGCATGGCACGCAGCGCCGAGGGCTTGCAGAAGGCGCTACAGCTGATTCCGGCGTTGCGCGCGGAATTCTGGCGCGATCTGTACGTGCCCGGGACTGGCGAGGAATTGAATCAGGAGCTGGAACGTGCCGGCCGCGTCGCTGATTTCCTGGAGTTGGCGGAGCTGATGTGTATCGACGCGCTGCATCGCGAAGAGTCATGCGGCGGGCATTTTCGTATCGAGCACCAGACGCCGGACGGCGAAGCCCTACGGCACGACGATCAGTTCGCGTACGTGGCGGCCTGGGAATTCGCGGGAGAGAACAAGGCGCCCATTCTCCATAAGGAGCCCTTGGCGTTCGAGAACGTCGCGCTGGCGACGAGAAGCTATAAGTAGGGGCTAGGGCTTTGGGGCATAGAGCCTGGCAGTGAGAAAGTAGGGTTGGCTAAAGGATTGAAAAAAGGCGCGAGGACCTGGACGAGCGCACAGCGCGAGCGATTCCCAATGGATTTGCGAGCGGCATCAAATCGGCTTCTCGCGAGCGACAGCGAGCGAGCAGATACATGAACTTACAACTTCACGTTTGGCGACAACCGTCCGCGGACAAGCCGGGGTCCTTCGTGACGTACGAGGCGAAGGACATCAATCCGGACATGTCATTCCTCGAGATGCTCGACGTCGTGAACGAGGATCTCGTTGCGCAAGGCAAGGAGCCGATCGCGTTCGATCACGATTGCCGGGAGGGGATCTGTGGCTCGTGCGGGATGATGATCAATGGCGTGGCTCACGGTCCGATGCGAGCAACGGCAACCTGTCAGCTCCATATGCGGCACTTCCATGATGGCGACGTCATCTGGATCGAGCCCTGGCGCGGGCGCGCATTTCCCGTCGTCAAGGATCTGGTCGTCAACCGGGGGGCGTTCGACCGCATTATCGCCGCGGGTGGCTTCATCAGCGTCAACACGGGCAATCCCCAGGAAGCGAACACGATTCCCGTACCAAAGCAGGATGCAGATGACGCAATGGATGCCGCCGCCTGTATTGGCTGTGGAGCGTGCGTCGCGGCGTGCCCTAACGGCTCGGCCTCACTGTTTACAGCCGCGAAGATTTCGCATCTCGGGCTTCTGCCTCACGGTCAACCGGAGCGCATTCGCCGAGCAACGCGAATGGTCGCGCAGATGGACGCCGAGGGCTTCGGGCATTGCACACTCTTCGGCGAATGCCAGGAAGCCTGCCCGAAGGAGATCAGCATCGATACGATCGCACGGATGAATCGAGATTATGTGCGTGCGACCGTCACACATCGTGAGGAGAAAGCCATCGCTGGCACCGGTTGACGGCCCGCTTGCTGCAGCGGGCATCAGGCGACTTCGATGCCGAGGTGAACGTGGAGGAGCAGCAACCTCAAGAGAATCCAGTCCCGCACGATCGCCTGCGTGATCCCGAAGCCCAGCTCGGCGGCGCCGACGCCGTCGAGAAGACGACATATGTCGTCGGGGAGGGGACCGACCCACACGCTCGGAAGGGCGAAGGGCCGAGCGCGAGAGTCCGAAGCGCGGGACCGCCGTTGATGGTCATCGTCGTTGTCGTCGTTCTCGTGCTGCTCGTCGTCGTGGCGTATCTGGTGGGAATCATCGCGTGATGAACGCGACTCAAATCTTCGGCAACGTGACGCCGTGCTGGCCTTGATACTTTCCCTTCTTGTCCTTGTAGGAGACTGACGGCTCTTCATCTCCGCGGAAAAAAAGCACCTGGGCAATGCCCTCGTTTGCGTAGATCTTTGCCGGGAGGGGCGTCGTATTGGAGATCTCGAGCGTTACATAACCTTCCCACTCGGGCTCGAAGGGCGTGACGTTCGTGATGATGCCACAACGCGCGTAGGTCGACTTCCCGACCGTCACCGTGAGCACGTTTCGCGGAATGCGGAAGTACTCGACCGATCGCGCCAGCGCGAACGAGTTGGGCGGAACGATGCAGACGTCGCCCTCGAACTCGACAAAGGATTTTGGATCGAAATTTTTTGGATCGACGATCGAGTTCAGGACGTTCGTGAAGATGCGGAACTCGCGCGCCACCCGCATGTCGTAGCCGTAGGAGCTGACGCCGTACGAGATGACGCCTTCGCGAACCTGACTCTGCTCGAAGGGCTCGATCATGCGCTGCTCTTCGGCCATGCGCGTGATCCAGCGATCGGACATCAGCGACATGCCGGCCGCGGGCTGCGGGGCACGCGGGAAACAGCGCGTGACGAGGTTGTGTTCGACATGGCGCGAAAAGCTAGACGACCCTGACCATCGTGCCAAGCGTGGCACAACAATTCCTCGCGAATCCCGCTCTTCGCGCGGCCACGTCACGCGCCACGCGCCACGCGACGCGCCGTTGACACTGCGTCCGAGTCCCGAATAGCTTTCGGGCACTTAGTGAAAGTTTTCACGAAGTCGGGAGATTATGGAACGCGCGTACGTGCCGGTTCTGCTGCTTCTCGGGTTCGTGGTGTTCAATGCAGTGTTGATGCTGGGCTTGTCGGCGCTGACTCTGCGCTCACGACCGACGCCGGTGAAGCAGACGGCATATGAGTCCGGTATTCCGCCACTCGGAGATGCGCGGGAGCGCTTTTCCGTCAAGTTCTACATGGTGGCGGTGTTGTTCATCATCTTCGACATCGAAACCGTCTTCATGATTCCGTGGGGCGCGCACTTCCGGCAGTTGTCGTGCGCGAAGCCGTTGCTCGGCGGCGCGTGTCCGACCGGTTCGGTGTCATTGTTCGGGCTCCTCGAGATGGTTGTCTTCATCCTGATCCTGCTCGTCGGGTTCGTCTACGTGTGGAAGAAGGGAGCGTTGCAATGGGACTGAGCCGACGACCGGATGCCGCCCTCGCGCAGCTGTCGAGTGGCGGCGATCCTTGGGTGACGACGCGTCTGGACTTCGTCGTCAACTGGGCCCGCGCGAATTCTCTGTGGCCAATGCCGTTCGGCACGGCCTGCTGCGCGATCGAGTTCATGGCCACCGCGGCGAGCCGCTTCGATCTCGCGCGATTCGGCATGGAGCGCCAGAGCTTCTCCCCTCGTCAGGCAGACGTCCTGATCTGTGCGGGTCGCGTGCCCTTCAAGCTCGCGCCGGTGCTGCGTCGCATCTGGCAGCAGATGCCGCAGCCGAAGTGGTGCATCTCGATGGGATCATGCGCATCGAGTGGCAATGGCATCTTTGACAACTACGCTGTCGTGCAGGGTATCGACACGATCATACCGGTGGATGTGTACGTTCCCGGTTGTCCGCCGCGCCCGGAAGGATTGCTCTACGGTATCATGCTTCTCCAGAAGAAGGTCATGAACGAGCGTGCGGCGGACAAATCTTTGCGAAACGAGATGGAGCCCGATCCACGGAGCCAGTTGTACATTCCGCCTCCAGTGATCGACGAGATATCGGAGCCGTTCGGCAACTCCGTTCATCAGACACGTAGCGGGCTGTGAGCACGAGCTTCACTCCGGTCGTCGCGGGCAGCGCGTTGCCGGCGGATGCCCCCGCGGCGGCGACACCGAAATCCATATCGCATCGGGGCGGCTCGCCCAACCCGACGGCGGCAGCGCTGCAGGCGCGCTTTCCCAACAGCGTCCGGAGCGTCACCGTCGTCTGGGGAGAGACGACGGTCATCGTCGATCGGGGTCAATTGCTCGAGACCGTGCGATGGCTACACGACGACCCCTCCCAACGGTACGACTTCCTCGCCGACGTGACGGCGGTCGAGTTTCGAGATCTCGAACAACCGATCGAAGTCGTGTGGCACCTGCGTTCGCTGCCGTACCGACGCTTTCTCCGTCTCAAGGTGCTGCTGGAGAAGGGCACGCCACTCGAGGTTGCGAGCGTGTGGAGCGTTTACAAATCAGCGGATTGGCTGGAGCGTGAGTGCTACGACATGTTCGGCATTCGTTTCACTGGTCATCCGGATCTGCGGCGCCTGTTGATGTGGGAGCAGTACAAGGAAGGGTATCCACTGCGGAAGGATTTTCCACTGCGTGGCCGGTTCAGCCGCTCCGAACAGCTCCGTCAGGCGCTGGCCGCCAATCCCGAAGCGCGCTACTCGAAGGAGGAGCTCACGATCGCACAGGCCTTCGAGGATCTGCCTGATGACATGCGCCGGCGCCTGAGCGCGGGCGAGAAGACGGGAGAATAAACGGCGACATGGCGACGAAGCGAACGCTAGAAGTCGAGCTGTCGACGACCGGGATGGACGCGCAGGGGCGGCCACAGCGCGTGCCGCTCGTGGTGGACGACGGCGGATCGCCGGTCGCCCTCGAGGCGCCGCCGGCCATCGAGCCGGACCTCGCCGGTGAGCACATGCTCATCAATATCGGGCCCCAGCACCCGGCCACGCACGGTGTGCTCCGACTCGTGCTCGAGCTCGACGGCGAGACAGTCGTGCGCTGCATTCCGCACATCGGTTACCTCCACTGCGGCTTCGAGAAATCCGGCGAGTACCGGCAGTACAATCAGATCATTCCGTACACCGACCGAGAAGATTACCTCAACTCACCGGGGAACAACGTCGCTTTCGCGTTAGGCGCGGAGCGGCTGTTCGGAATCGAGATCACCGAGCGGTGTAAGGTCCTCCGCGTTATTCTCTGCGAGCTGTCGAGGATCATCTCGCATCTCGTATGGCTCGGGACGACGTGCATCGACATCGGCGCGTTCACGCCATTTCTCTGGTCGTTCGAGCAGCGCGAGAAAGTGTATGTGCTCTTCGAGAAATGGATCGGTGCGCGACTCACGACGACCTTTACCCGCGTCGGAGGTCTTGGCGCCGACATACCGGATGGCTGGACCGACGATCTGAAGAGCTTTCTCACGGCCTTTCCGAAGGTCGTCGACGAAATCGATCGGGTCGTGACGAAGAACGGCATCTGGGTGGGACGCACCATCGGTCTCGGCGTCATGACCGCCGAGGAAGCCATCAATCATGGATTGTCCGGGCCGATGGTCCGCGCGTCGGGCGTCGCGTACGACGTGCGGAAGGACTTCCCGTATCTGGATTATGAGACGTACGACTTCGACGTGCCGGTGGGTACCAATGGCGACGTCTACGATCGTTATCTGGTGCGCATGGAAGAGCTGCGGCAGTCGGTGCGTATCCTCGAACAGGCGAGCGCGCGACTTCCTGAAGGGCCGATCAACGTGAAGGACCATCGCGTGATTCTTCCGCCAAAGAGCAAGGCAACGAGCGATATGGAATCGATGATCCATCACTTCAAGCAAGTGATGGAAGGTCCGCGTCCGCCACTCGGCGAGGTGTACGTGCCGGTGGAGAGCCCGAAGGGCGAGAAGGGCTATTACATGGTATCGGATGGCACTTCGAAGCCGGTGCGCTGGCGCATTCGCCCGCCGGCATTCGTGAATCTCTCGGCGATTCCGAAGATGGTCGAAGGGCACCTGCTCTCGGACGTCATCGCGATCAACGCCAGCATCGATATTGTCATGGGAGAGATCGATCGATGAGCCTGTTGGGCGCACGGACGAGCGCGCGCATCGCGCGCACGACTCCAGATAGTCTATCCGCGAGCGTCAGCGAGCGGATATGAGCATTCGTGAAATGGGCGGCGTCGAGGCGCCGGCGGATACATCGCACGGACGGCACGCCGAGCCCCATCAACCGGTGTTCGTTGGCGCGCGGAAGGAGGAGCTCGACGAGCTGCTCGCGCGGTATCCATCGAAGATGGCCGCGCTCCTTCCCGCTTTATGGATGGTGCAGCATGACCGTGGCTGGGTGAGCGAAGACGCGATGGCGGAAGTCGCCAAGCTGCTCGAGCTCACTCCCGCGTATGTGAAGGGCGTCGTCACCTTCTACACGATGTATCATCAGCACCCGGTCGGGAAGTATTTCGTTCAGGTGTGCACGACGTCGCCATGCCAGGTGTGCGGCGCGGAGGAAGTCGTCGATGCATTCCTGCGCCATACGGGCTGCCAGGAGCTTGGTGTCACGTCGCCAGACGACAAGTTCACCGTGATCGAAGTGGAATGCCTCGGCGCCTGCGGTTTCGCGACGCCGGTGATGGTCAACGAAGACTTCATTGAGTCGGTGACACCCGAGGGTGTTCCCGAGCTCCTCTCGCGATACAAGTAATGGGCTATCCCCACAAGCCGCACGCGCGCGAGACGCCGGTTCTCTCGCAGTACTTCGGTGACGCCGAGGCGCGGAGCCTCGATGGCTGGCGCAAGCGCGGCGGCTACACCGCCTTCGAGCGGTCGTTAGGCATGGCGCCGGCCGACATCGTCAACATCGTGAAAGAGTCGGGCCTGCGCGGCCGCGGGGGGGCCGGATTCCCGACCGGCGTGAAGTGGTCGTTCATGAAGCCGGGCGACGGCAAGCCGCATTATCTCTGCTGCAACGCCGACGAGTCGGAACCGGGCACGTTCAAGGACCGCGAGATCATGCGGTGGACACCGCACGCGCTCGTCGAAGGCTGCGCGATCGGGGCCCACGCGATCGGCGCCGAGACGGCGTACATCTACATTCGCGGCGAGTTCACCGAACCGATCGCCTGGATGGAGGCGGCAATCAAGGACGCATACGCTGCAGGCATTCTTGGCAAGAATGCGATGGGCAGCGGCAAGACCGTGAATGTCTGGGTTCATCGCGGTGCCGGCGCCTATATCTGCGGCGAAGAGACCGCCCTGATGAACTCTCTCGAGGGACGCCGTGGCAATCCCCGCATCAAACCGCCATTCCCGGCCGTCGCCGGTGTCTTCGGCCAGCCGACGACGATCAACAATGTCGAAACACTCGCCGCCGTTCCCCACGTTTTAAACAACGGCGCGGATTGGTACAAGAAGTTTTCACGATCGGACAATCCGAAGAGTACCGGCACCAAGCTCTACTCGGTGTGCGGGAATATCGCGCGTCCCGGCAATTATGAAGTTTCGATGGGGTTCCCGTTCAAGGACTTCTTATATGATTTGTGCGGCGGGCCGCTCCCGGGGCGGAAGTTCCGCGCCGTCATTCCGGGCGGGATCTCCGTCCCGATACAAACCGTGAGCGAGGCGGAAGCATCGCTCATGGATTACGAGGGATTCGTCGCGCAGGGCACGATGCTCGGCTCGGGTGGTGTCATTGTCGTGGACGACGCGCAGAACCTCGTGAAGTTCATCGCTCGGGCCGCCCGCTTCTTCGCGCACGAGAGCTGCGCGCAGTGTACGCAGTGCCGGGAGGGCACGGCATGGACGACGAAGATCCTCGAGCGTATCGCCGCCGGCGAAGGCACCACCGAGGACCTCGACACGCTGCTCGAGATCGCCGACAACATGACGGGCAAAACGATTTGCGTGTTGAGCGACTCGTGCGCCACCCCCGTCGTGTCCGGCTTGAAGAAGTTCCGAAGCGACTTCGAATCACTGATCAAGAAAAAGACACATCACCTGGTGCCCGCCGTTGCCTGACGAGCGCGGCCTCGTGATGGACCGAGTGAAGACGCATAACGATCGATGACCTCGCCACCAACTCAGACGGTCAACCTAACGATAGAAGGACGCCCGGTCTCGGTGCCCGCGGGGACGTCGATCCTCGAGGCCGCCAAGACTGCTGGCGTGCTGATCCCGCACTACTGCTATCATCCGGGACTGCCCGTTGCCGGCGTATGCCGCATGTGCCTCGTCGACGTCGAGAAGGCGCCCAAGCTGGCGCCCGCGTGCGCGACGTCGGTCGCGGAAGGGCAGGTCGTACGCGTTTATACGGAGAAGGCACTCGAGGCGCGTCAGGGCGTGCTCGAGATGTTGCTCATCAATCACCCCCTCGACTGTCCGATCTGCGACCAGGCTGGCGAGTGCGAGCTGCAGGACTACACGTACCAGGAAGGACGCCCGGAAGGTCGTTACCGCGAACCAAAACGATTCAACCCCGTCGAGGACTTCGGTGGCGATGTCATCTACGTCGCCAATCGCTGCATTCTCTGCACACGGTGCGTCCGGTTCATGGATGATGTGGTGCATCATCCGATCCTCAACGTGTCGGAGCGTGGCGATCGCGCCGTCATCGGCAAGTTCGAGGGCGAGGACATGACACATCCGTGGGCCGGAAACGTCATCGAGCTCTGTCCCGTCGGCGCACTGCTCTCGAAGGACGCGCTCAACAAAGCGCGCGCCTGGGAGCTCGATCGCGCCGGCTCGATCTGCCCGAACTGTTCTCAGGGTTGCAATGTGATGATCGAGGCGCGGGACAACACCATCGTGCGCCTGCGGCCGCGACCTAACGAGGAAGTCAACCACTACTTCATGTGCGATCACGGCCGCCTCAACTATCGGTGGCTGAATCGCCGCGACCGTGTCGACGTGCCGATGGTACGACAGGGCGCTACCCTGGCCGGCTGCGACTGGGAACGCGCGCTCGCGGAGGCGAGCCGCGTCACGACGGGAAAGCGCGTATTCGTCTTGGCCTCTCCGATGCTCTCGAATGAAGCGCTCTTCCTGTTGTCGGAGATCGTGAGGCGCACTGGAGGTACGGGAGCGTTCCGCGTGCAAACCGGTCCCGAGGTGCCGCTGCCCGGCGTCGACGATCTCGCGCTCCGCCCCGATCGCGCCGCCAACGTGAAGGGCGCAGAGCTGCTCGACTTCACGCGGCGCGACCGTCCGCTCGATGCGCTTGGGGCTGGCGATGTGTTGCTCGTCGCGGACGAGGAGCTCGTCGGCGAGGACGCTTCGGGTGCGGCAAAGGCAGGAGCAACCATCGTCGTCGGCACGACGCTACCATTTTGGGCTCGTCACACGGCATCGGTCGTGCTGCCGATCGCCAACATGAGCGAAGAAGAGGGCACGTTCACGAACATTCGTGGACGAGTCCAGCGATATCTCCAAGCGAAGGCGGCACCGGGGTTCGCGCGGCCGGCCTGGTTCGTTCTCGCCGATCTATTAGCGGCGTTAGGTGGAACGGCGATTGGTGGAGGCCTGCCCAGCGACGTCTTCGCCGCACTGGCGGCAGCGCGTCCGGAGTTTGCCGGGCTGTCGTACGAAACCCTGGGCATGCGCGGCGCACTGACCGCCAACGCCATCGCGGGAGCATCGCTATGATGTTCCCACTGATGTGGCTCCAGGCGGCCGCACCCGCGCAGCCCGTACCGCCGTTGACGATCACGACGTCGGGACCGGAGCACTTCAAGGCGTGGCTGGTCTCCACGATCATCAAGATCCTCGTGCTCTTCACGATCTATCTTGTTGGCGTGGCCTTTCTCACACTGCTGGAGCGTAAGATTGCCGCATGGATTCAGGACCGGCTTGGGCCGAATCGTGTCGGACCGAGCGGTCTGTTGCAGCCGGCGGCGGACGGCCTGAAGAACATCATGAAGGAAGAGACGTATCCCGGCGCGGCGTACAAACCGCTCTTCGTCCTGGCGCCGGCGCTGTCCTTCATTCCGGCGCTGATGACGATGGCGGTCATTCCGTTCGCCGCGCCGTGGTACTCCCGGTATGGCGTCATCGACATGGCGATCGCGCCGATGCCGATCGGCTTCCTCTACATTCTCTCGATATCGTCGTTAGGTGTCTACGGCATCGTCCTCGCCGGCTGGTCGTCGAATAACAAGTATTCGCTGCTCGGCGGACTTCGCTCGAGCGCGCAGATGATCTCCTATGAGATCGCGATGGGATTGGCGACGATCCCTGTTCTCCTGCTCTCGGGCAACGTCTCGTTGAGCGCCATTGTCGAACAGCAGACCACGGGGCAGTGGCCGCTCGCCTGGAATGTGTTCGGCTGCACCCTGGCGTTCTTCATTTTCATGGTGTCCGCATTCGCGGAAACCAACCGCCTGCCATTCGACCTGCCAGAGGCGGAGTCGGAGTTGATCGCCGGGTATCACTCCGAGTACAGCGCGATGAAGTTTTCGATGTTCTTCATTGCCGAGTACGCGAACATGGTGACGGCCAGCGCGTTGATGGCGACGCTGTTCTTCGGGGGATGGGACATTCCCTTCACGCTCTGGGACAACTACGCCCACAGCCTCGCCGCGACACTGGCGACGTTCGTGTTCTTCCTCGTGAAGATCATGTTCTTCGTCTTCCTGTACATGTGGATTCGCTGGACGCTGCCGCGATTTCGCTACGATCAGCTGATGTCGCTTGGCTGGAAGATCTTTCTGCCGCTGGCTCTGACGTACATCGTCGTGATGGCGGCGACGATCGTCGGTTTGAGCTACGCCGGCTATGCGCGCGGATCGTGGCAGTTCGGCGCGACGCTGCTCGTGCTCAACATCATCTGTCTCGCTCTCGTCTTCCTGATCCTCGACCGGGGACGCATCGTGAGTCCGGCCTATTCGCGACTCGATCGGCGCAATCTCGAGAAGCTGCGTCACGCAACGCTCGACCGCGCCCGCTTCACTCCCGCGGAGGCGGGCGACTGATGGCTATTGGTGTGAAGGTTCTGGAGCGTCCAATCGCGCAGACGAGCTACGTGCGCGCGACGCTGAGCGGGATGGCGGTCACCTTGAAGCACCTCTTCTCCGACAAGGTGACCATACAATACCCGGAACAGAAATGGGCGCTCTCGCCCCGATGGCGCGGGACGCACCGGATGCTGACGACCGAAGACGGCAAGGCGAAATGCGTCGCATGCGGCTTGTGCCCGACCGTGTGTCCGTCGAACTGTATCAAGCTCGTGCCGGGAGAGGACGAGCAGGGAAACCGTTATCCACTGCTGTTCGAGATCGACGAATTTCGGTGCATCTTCTGCGGCTACTGCCAGGAAGTTTGCCCCGAAGAAGCGATCCACGTCGGCCGACATTTCGAGAACTCGGAATACAGCCGTGAAGGCTTTGTCTATGATCTCGAGCGGTTGATGGCGCAGACGCACCCCGTTTGTGAGATGTGGGATCCGTCCGATCCGAAGGGCGAGTAATGCAACCGAATCTGCCCCTCTTTTACACGTTCAACTTCTACGTCTTCGGCATCGTTGCCATCGTCGCGGCGTTGTTGTTCGTGACACGAAAGAGTCCAGTGGCGGCGGCACTGTGGCTCGTGACCACCATGTTCAGTCTGGCCGCGCTCTATGTCATGATGGATGCGCAGTTCATCGGCGCGATTCAGGTGCTGGTCTACGCCGGAGCCATCATGGTGGTGTTTCTATTCGTGATCATGCTGCTGAACCTCGGTCATCCGAGCGACATCGCCGACGCGCGTAGCCGAGGATGGAAGCTCGTTGCGACCGCTGTCGGGATCGCGCTCCTGGCGCAGATCTTCGCGCTCACGCGCGTGCACGTGCAGCCGCACATCCCGCCGGGATACCTCGGGCGGCAAATCGAGTACACCGGCGTGATCGCGCCGGTTGCCGGTCCATTGTTCAACGAGTACCTGCTCGCATTCGAAGTGACGAGCGTGCTGTTGCTCGCCGCGGTCGTGGGTGCGGTGGTCCTCGGCCGACGTCGAACGCAGGCCGAGGAGGAGGCGGCGGTCAATGCTCGCTGAAGCTCTCTTTTTCTCGGCCGTCTTGTTCACGATTGGCGTTGTCGGCGTTCTGACGCGGCGCAACGCGATCATCGTTTTCATGTGCGTCGAGCTGATGTTGAACGCGGTGAATCTGTCGTTCGTGGCGTTCTCGCAGGTGTACGGCGTCGCGGGGCAAGTCTTTGTCTTTTTCGTGATGACGGTGGCTGCGGCGGAAGCAGCGGTCGGACTCGCGATCATCATCGCGCTCTTCCGTCATCGACAGACGGTCAATCTTCAGAACGTCAATCTCCTGAAAGGCTGATGCTTCTCCAGGAAGTCGCGGGCGCCGCCCACCCGCTCTCCGGCACCATCGCGCGGTGGATGTGGCTACTGCCGTTGCTGCCACTGCTCGGTTTCGTGCTCAACGGTCTGCTGTCGATCGTGAGCGCGTATCATCCGGGGACCCCGGATCCCGGTGCCGAGCCGCACGACGCCCACCGTTCGCCGGAGGAGCGGCATGAAGCGCGCACTGGCCACGATGCGACCGGTGGGGTCGGGCACAGCGATGATCATCACGTCGTCGTCCGGCATCGTTTCGCCGGCCTGACGTCGATCATCGGCCCGGGCGTGATGGTACTCGCGTTCGCGCTCGCCGCGGCGATTTTCTTCGCGATGCGCAGCGCGGGAGAGGCGGCATTGCACGCGCCGTTCATTCAGCGCTACTACGAGTGGATGCCCGTTGGCGATCTGCGCATCGATGCCGCCTTCCAGCTCGATCAGCTCTCGATGGTAATGATCCTCGTGATCACCGGCGTTGGGATGCTGATTCACATTTTCAGCGTCGGGTACATGCAGGACGACCCGAGCTATCCCCGTTATTTCGCGTATCTGAATCTGTTCGTCGCCTTCATGCTCGTGCTGGTGATGGGCGCGAGTTATCCCGTGATGTTCGTCGGATGGGAAGGAGTCGGTCTCTGTTCGTATTTGCTGATCGGCTTCTGGTATCTGGACAAGGCGAACGCCGATGCCGGCAAGAAGGCGTTCATCATGAACCGCATTGGGGATTTCGGCTTCCTGATCGCGATGTTCATGCTGTTCGCGAATTTGGGGACGTTGGAGTTTGAGGGTGTGCGCGCGCAGGCGACGACGCTGGCCCCGAATCTCGTCACGTGGATTTGCCTGTTCTTCTTCCTTGGCTGCACCGGCAAGAGCGCTCAGATCCCGTTGTACACCTGGTTGCCCGACGCCATGGCGGGCCCGACGCCGGTTTCCGCGCTCATCCATGCGGCGACGATGGTCACGGCAGGGGTTTATCTCATCGCCCGCAGCAGCTTCCTTTTCTCGCTGTCGCCGGTCGCAAGCCTAACGGTCGTGGTCATCGGCGCGCTGACGGCGATCTTCGCCGCCTCGATCGGCCTGAAGCAGTGGGACATCAAGAAGGTGCTCGCCTATTCGACTGTGTCGCAGCTCGGATACATGTTCATCGGCGTGGGTTCGGGAGCGTACGTGTCCGGTGTCTTCCACCTCGTGACACACGCCTTCTTCAAGGCACTGCTGTTCCTCGGGTCCGGATCGGTGATCTTCGCGATGCACCGTGCCTATCACGCGACCCACAACGAGGAGGACGCCCAGGACATGCGGAACATGGGCGGTCTGGGCCGCGCCATGCCATGGACGTTCTGGTTGATGCTCATCGCGACGCTCGCGATCACTGGCATCTTCCCGTTCGCCGGCTTTTTCTCCAAGGACGCCATTCTGGGAACGGTGTTCCTGCGAGCGCGCGACTCGACTCTTGCCGACGCGCACTGGTTGGGTATTCCAGGAAACGTCATTCTTTACGCGTGCTATGTCATCGGGCTCGCGGCAGCGTTCATGACAGCCGTGTATATGACGCGGATGCTGATCTACACCTTCCTCGGACCGAATAGATCCGGCGAGAAGGAGCGCGAGTATCTGGCGGAGGCGCCCTGGGTCATGACCGGCCCGCTCGTCGTCCTCGGCGTGCTGAGCGCCATCGGCGGTTGGCTGAATCTGCCCGCGTCCATACCGGTGGGTCGGGTTGGCCTCCTCGATCGCTGGCTCGAGCCCGTCGTCGGCGTCGCGGCACTGCGCGTCACGCACGGGGCCGCAACGGAGGCAACGAGCACTGTTGAGTACTCGCTCATCGGCGCGGCGGTGTTGATTGCCGTCGCCGGCATCGTCATCGCGTGGCTGGTGCTGAAGCCGGACACACTGGTGCCGAAGCGCGAGGCAACGCCGGAAGAGGGTTTCGAGCGCGCGCTCGTGAACAAGTACTACGTCGACGAGATCTACGACGACGCGGTGGTGCAGCCGACGGTGAAGGTGTCGCGCAGCCTACTCTGGGAGGGGATCGACGTGGGCCTCATCGACACCGTGATGGTCAAGTTCTTCGGCACCTGGGTGCCGAGCCGCATCGGTTGGATCGGCTCTCAACTGCAGTCTGGTCAGGTGGGCACATACGCCTGGGTGCTCGTCGTCGGCGTCCTACTCGTGCTTGGCGCTTTCACGATCCGGTGATCATGAACGGTTTCTTGGTGTCAATCGGGTACGACCACTGGATCCTGCCGGCCCTGCTGGGTATTCCGCTGGTGGGCGCGGTGGTTCTGTGGCTGCAGGCAGGGGTCGGCGGCCGCGCCGGCGGTGCCGCCAGGCAAGCCGCACCCGAGGAATCAGCGGCAGCGCGCGCCGGCGTCGATACGCGTACGACGATGGATGAGATCGCGACGGGCGTCGCCGGGCCAGCGCGCCTGATCGCGCTCGTGACCTTCCTCGTCGAATTCGTGGTCTCGTTAGGCCTCTGGCCGATGTTCGATCCTGGCGACGCGCGCTGGCAGTTCCCGGTCGACATCAGATGGATTCCGGCGTGGGGCGTTCGCTTCACCATCGGCATCGACGGCATGGCGCTGATGATGATCCTGCTCACGACGTTCATCATGGTGCTGGCGTCGCTGGGCAGCTGGACGTACATCAGGACGCGCACCCATAGCTTCTATGCCTTGATGCTCGTGCTCACGACGGGTATGCTCGGCGTGTTCATGAGCCTCGATCTCTTCCTCTTCTATGTGATGTGGGAGGTCATGCTCGTGCCGATGTATTTCATCATCGGCATGTGGGGCGGCGAGCGGCGGCTGTACGCAAGCTTGAAATTCTTCATCTACACCATGGTGGGCTCGATGCTGATGCTCGCCGCCATCGTGTACCTCGGGCTCGCCGCGCGAAGCCGCGCGACGGGCATTCCGATATTCAACTACGACTACATTCTCCAGAACGTGGTCGTCTCACCGACGGCCGCCCTCTGGCTCTTTGGCGCGTTCTTCATGGCGTTCGCCGTCAAAGTGCCGATGTTCCCGTTTCATACGTGGTTGCCAGACGCGCACGTCGAGGCGCCGACCGCGGGCTCGGTAGTGCTGGCGAGTATCATGCTGAAGCTGGGCACCTTCGGGTTCCTCCGACTCGCGGTGCCACTCTTTCCTTCGGCAGCGCTCAATCAGACCGTTCGATCGATAATCCTGGGACTCGCCGTCATCGGAATCGTCTACGGCGCCCTCGTCTCGATGGTGCAGACCGATTTCAAGAAGCTCGTCGCGTATTCGTCGGTGAGCCACCTGGGTTTCGTCATGCTCGGCATCTTCGCGCTCACCGTGCAGAGTGTGCAGGGAGCGCTGATGGTGATGATCAATCACGGCATTTCGACGGGAGCGTTGTTCCTTCTCATCGGTATGATTTACGAGCGACGGCACTCCCGGCTCATCGAAGCCTATGGGGGCATCGCTCGCGTGGTCCCGATGTTCGCGGCTCTGTTGACGCTCGTCTCGTTGAGCAGTATCGGCTTGCCGGGGACGAACGGGTTCATCGGAGAATTTCTCGTCCTCATCGGCGCGTTCAGAACGGTGCCCATCTTCACGGTGATCGCGACGACGGCGGTCATCTTCGCCGCGGCCTATCTCCTCTGGGCGATTCAGCGCATCCTGTTCAATGCGTTCAACAATCCCGAGAACGAGCACCTCTCGGATCTCAATCCGCGTGAGTTGCTGATCATGGCTCCGCTCGTGGCGGCGATCATCTGGCTCGGCGTCTATCCCGCCCCGGTGCTGCGTCGCATGGAAGGGTCTGTTGAGCGTTTCGTCAACGTGGTGCAGGGTCGGGCGGCGTCACAGTCGCGCGTCGTGAGCGCGGGAGACGCTCGATGACGCTCGCGCTGCCGGGTGTGTTCGATCTCTCGAAGCCGCTGCAACTGACCGCCGCCCTGACGCCAGACCTCGTTCTCATTGTTGGCGCGATGGCTCTCGTCGTCGCGGCCGCGTGGCGCCCGGACAGCCCGAGACACCAGCGCGCGATTGGCTGGTCCAGTATCGTCGTCACGCTGCTCGCGCTCGTCGCGGTGATCTACTTCCTGCTGAATGGCTTCAGTTCGACACTCGGGCCGATCGCGGTCGACAACTATCGCTGGATGGTCGACGTCGTCATTCTGCTCGGCACTTTGCTGACGCTGATGCTCTCGATCGATGACAACGATCGTGAGTTCATCACCGCGCCCGAGTCGCACGTGCTCGTCCTTCTCGCATCGTCAGGCATGATGTTGCTGGCGGCGGCACGCGATCTCATGATCGTGTTCCTGGGCATCGAGCTGATGTCGATCTCGGTGTATGCGTTGGCCGGCATCAATCGACGCAGCATCCGGTCGGCCGAAGGTGCATTGAAGTACTTTCTCCTCGGCGCGTTTTCCACGGCGTTTCTGCTCTATGGCATTGCGCTGGTGTATGGCGCGACGGGCGCGACGAATCTGCAGACTATCGGAGCGAGCGGAGCGAGTGGACCACTATTCTACATCGGCATCGCGCTCTTGCTGATCGGCTTCGGCTTCAAAGTGGCGACAGTGCCGTTCCATATGTGGGCGCCGGACGTGTATGACGGATCGCCGTCGGCGATCACGGCGTACATGGCCGCTACGGTGAAGACAGCGGCGTTCGCGGCGTTTCTACGAGCCTGGCTCGAGGCCTTCCCCGGCGCATTCAATGCCTGGCATCCGGCAGTCGTCGGTCTGGCCATCGCCACCATGGTGCTCGGCAACGCCATCGGCCTCTGGCAGCAGAACCTCAAGCGCATGCTCGCGTACTCGAGCATCGGCCACGCGGGGTATTTGCTTGTCGCCTTGGCCGCTGGCACGGCTCAGGGTGCGTCGGCGATGATTTTCTATCTGCTCATTTATACCCTCGCGACATTCGGCTGCTTTGCCATCGTGAGCTCGCTGACGCGTCCCGCGGCTGGCACGGTCCGGCTCGACGAGCTGGCCGGACTGTGGAACGATCGGCCGTGGACAGCGTTCGCGATGGCTGTCCTCATGCTCGCGCTCCTCGGTTTTCCGATTTTTGGCGGCGCTGGATTCTTCGCCAAGTGGTACGTGATTCTAGCGGCACTGCAATCGCAAACACCCCAGACGTTGCTCGTCGTCGTGCTCGTGCTCACCACGGTAGTGTCGGCGGGATATTATCTCTACGTCATTCGCGTGATGTTCATGCGGCCACGACTCGAGGGGCTCGCGTTGCCGCCGCAGCCCGGGGCGCTGACGCGCTTCATTCTGGTCGCGACCGTCGTGCTGTTGCTCGTGCTCGGTATCGTCCCCGACTTCGTGGTTCGACTCACCTGGGCCGGCCAACCGCAGCTCGCTCCCGTGCCAGGAATGACCGGTCGGCCATACACCATGTCCGGCGTGCCCGCGGGGCCAACGGCCTTCCCAAGATAGCGCGGACTCTGTCATTTCGAAGCGACATAACAACGAGACTAGTATGGCCGTCGCAGCTGGCATTTTCCGACAGTATGACATCCGCGGCATCGTCGGGCGCGATCTCACGCCTGAAGCGGGCCGCGCCATCGGCGGTGCCTACGCTGCCTACCTGCGCGAGCATTCGAGTACGGCGAACCAGCGCATCGGTGCGGTCGCGGTTGGCCGCGACAACCGGCCGAGCGGGCCGGAGCTTCGCGATGCATTGGTGGATGGCCTAACGAGAGCCGGCGCCGATGTCGTCGACATCGGCGTCGTGCCTACTCCGCTCAACTACTGGAGCCTGCACCACCTCGACGTGGTTGGCGGCATTCAGATCACGGGCTCGCACAATCCGCCGGAGTACAATGGATTCAAACTCTCGGTCGGCAAGGCGTCGATGCACGGCCCCGAGATTCAGCGCCTCTATGAAATCATTCGCGGCGGCTCCTTCCCGAGCGGCAAGGGTTCCGTGCGCAACGAAGCAGTGATCGATAGATACATCGACGACATAGTCCGGCGTGTTGGCAAGCTCTCGCGCCGCATCAAAATCGTCTACGATTGTGGCAACGGCGCGGGCGCGCTGGTCGCCGCGCAGCTGTTCGAGAAACTGGGCACCATCGGCCGCGGCCTCTTCTGCGAGAGCGATGGGACGTTTCCAAATCATCATCCGGATCCGACGGTCCCGGAAAACCTCGAAGATCTCGTCCAGGCCGTGAAGAAGGATGGCGCCGAGATCGGCATTGCGTTCGACGGAGACGCGGACCGTATTGGCGTCGTCGACGAGCGCGGCGAGATCGTGTGGGGAGATCGCATTCTCATTCTGTACGCACGTGATGTACTCGCGCGCACGGGCGGGAATCAGCCGATCATCTTCGACGTCAAGTGCTCGCAGGCGCTGCCTGACGCGATCGCGCGCGCCGGCGGCAAGCCGATTATGTGGAAGACCGGACATTCTCTCATCAAGGACAAGATGAAGGAAACGCATGCACCGGTTGCGGGCGAGATGTCAGGGCACATGTTTTTCAGCGAGGGTTTTTACGGTCATGACGACGCGCTGTATGGGGCGGCGCGGCTGCTTCGAATTCTCGCGGACGCGGGCAAAACCGTTAGGCAGTTGCTCTCCGACGTGCCGAACTTCGTTTCGACACCCGAGATTCGCGTCGAGGTTCCCGAGGAGAAGAAATTCGGCCTGGTGGATCAGGCGGTGAAGCATTTCCGCTCCAGACATGACGTCATCGACGTCGACGGCGTGCGGGTCCTTTTTGGGGATGGATGGGGTTTGATTCGAGCATCCAATACGCAGCCGGTACTTGTTGCGCGGTACGAGGCGTCGTCTCCGCAGCGGTTGGCCGCTATTCAGGGAGAGATGGAAGGGTGGTTGCGGTCGCAGGGCGTCGAGGTGTGAAGAGGGGCTGATGGCTGCCCCCACGCGGCGCTGGGTCCTGCTGGCCGTCGCCGGCGTCGCGATTCTCCTGCTGGCGGCGCGCGCCGTCGCCCAGGTCTACGTCGACTACGAGTGGTTCGAGGCCGCGGGTGCCGTCGACGTCTGGCGCGCCCGCGCCGGCTACATGCTCGTTATGCGACTCCTGTCGGGCGTTGCCGCCGGCCTGTTCGTATTCGTGAACCTGTATGCGGTGCGGCATTCCGTCGTGTCGCTTGTCCTGCCGCGCAAGGTCGCGAATCTGGAGATCGGTGAGCAGGTGTCGGGTCGGAATCTCATGCTCGCGGTCGTCGTCATCTCGATCGTGCTCGGCGGCGTTCTGAGCCTGCCTGCCAGCGACTGGACGACGTTTGCCGCCGCGCACTGGAACGTCCCCTTCGGAGAATCGGACCCGTATTTCGGCAGCGACCTGGGATTTTTCGTCTACTGGCTGCCGCTCGAGCAGACACTCTACTACTGGACACTCATCGCGCTGCTGATCGTCACCGCGCTCGTGGTTTTTCTCTATGCCCTGACGCCGAGCCTGCGATGGGATCGCGGCCGTCTCTATGTCTCGGGTTATGTTCGACGCCACCTCACGGTGCTCGCGGGCGTCGTCTTGCTCGTGCTCGCATGGAGCTTCCGCCTCGACATGTACGACCTGTTGACCAGCGGGAGTGGTCCTGACGGTGCCTTCGGATACGTCGATCACAAAGTTCTCATCCCTGGGAACCTGATTCTCTCCATCGCGACGTTGGGCGCGGCGCTCATCGTCGTCTGGTCGGGGTGGACCGGGCAGGGGCGACTCGCCGGAGCGGCGATTCTCGGTATCATGGTGCTGGCCCTTCTCACGCGCGAAGTCGCGCCGTTCATCGGCGAACGGATCGCCGCCGAGCAGGACGCCCAGCTGCGGGAGCGGCCGTACCAGCAAACGCGCGCCGGCTACACCCGTCGCGCATACGCTTCCGACGCCGTTCGTCGTGCCGACAGCGCCGTTTCGTTCGTGAGTCTCGCGGCCCTCTCGCGCAGCGTTCCCATCTGGGACGCACCGGCCATATCACGCGCGCTCGAGACGACGGTCCGCGCGGACGTTGGCTCGTTAGGTTGGCACAGCTCGCCGGCGGGCATAGTCGCAGACGTGCCGGAACGTCCTCCGCGCGCCGGGAGCGATACGACGCGGGCGACGTTCGGTCTGAGCCGGATTCTCGGCTGGGACGTCGACGATCACGGCGGCATCGTGCAGGCGCCCGCGGTCGGCGCACACGACGATGAGACGCAGCTCGTCTCGGCGCTCGTCTTTCCCGGCGCCCGCGGCTACCTCGTGGTTGCCGATTCCTTTGCGCGCGTCGTTGGCGCACCCATAGAGAATGACGCCGCGCGGTTCGCACACGCCCTGAGCTTCCAACGGCTGCGCTGGGCGTCGAGCGATTTGCCACGCCCTCGCCCAACAGTTGTCGCGCATCGCGACGTACATGAGCGGCTTCGAACGCTGATGCCGTTTTTCACCCAGGGCACTTCGGTTACACCCATCGTTCTCGGCGATTCGCTCTTCTGGACAGTCGACCTGTACGCCGCCACGGACGCATATCCGCTGAGCCGACATATCCAGGCAGCGGGCGAGGAGCGCACCTACTTTCAGCACGCTGCCACGGCGGTGATCTACGCAGCCACAGGAGAGACCTTCGTCGTTGCGGATTCAACTGCCGGGTCGCCTGCGCAAACGTGGATCAAGCGATTCCCAACGCTGTTCTCTTCGTGGAGCGTTCTGCCGCCGAATCTCCGCGCCGCCGTCCCGCCCGCCGTCGATGGCGTCAAGGCGCAGGCTACGGCCTACGCCGAATATGGGACTCGCGCTGATAGCGACGTGCCACGACATCTCGTCGGCATCGATGGCGCGGACAGCGCCCTCGCTGGTTCGGTGCCGCTGTTCGTGCTGCCGCGAGGCGGCGTGACGGCAACTGGTCTCGTTCTGCTCGACGCGTCCGATCGCGTGAGAGGAATGGTCATTGGCACCGGCGGCGCGGAGCGCCAGACGCTCTGGTACGAGGCGTCGCATCTGGGCCCGAAGTGGTCTGCGGTACTCGATCGCCTGCATAACGTCGATACGACGGCGAATGGCACGACGCGAGACGCGACCGTCGCGCGCGGCCCCATTCGGGCGATGCCGCTCGCCGGCGGCCTTGCCTTCGCGCAAACGACGTACACGTGGCGAGCGCAAGCGGCGCCAACGCTGCTGCATGTCGGTCTTCTCCTCGACGACACTCTTCGCCTCGGATCAACGATCGCGCAATTGGCTGGAAGCCTGCCACCGCTCACGACACCGGTTTCCGCGCCGCCCGGCGCGGACATGCGCGCTCACGCTGCGATGCTCTATGAGCGAATGCGCCAGGCGCTGCGGCGAGGCGACTGGGCAGCCTTCGGCCAGGCGTTCGACGAGCTTGGAAAGCTGCTCGGAGGGAGTGCGCGATGACCGAGACCGTCTCGCCTAACGACTCGGCAGGGACGGCGGTGATCGCGCTTGGCGGCAACGCGCTTGCTCCCTCCGGCGAGCGATCGAATGTATACGATCAGTTCCGCCACACGCGAGCCAGTCTCGGGCCGATCGTAGACCTCGTGAGTGCGGGTTGGAACGTGTGCGTCGTGCATGGAAACGGGCCGCAGGTCGGCGACGAGCTCGTTCGAAACGAGCTTGCGCGCTACGACGCGCCGCCTCTGCCATTGGGTGTGCTCGTCGCCGCGACCGCTGGCTGGATCGGCTACATGGTCCAGCAGTCGATCGACAACGCCTTACGGCGTGCTGGCACACCGCGCGACGTCGCGACGATCATAACGCAGGTGGTCGTCGATCCAAACGACCCGGCGCTTCAGAATCCAACCAAGTTCATCGGCCGAGAGCTGCCGTCCGAGCGCGCCGAAGAGCTCGAGCGGGAGGGTCACGTCGTAAAGGCGGACGGGCATGGTAGGCCGCGTCGCGTGGTCGGGAGTCCGAGACCGCTCGCCATTCACGAGTTGCCATCCATCCGTCGCCTGCTCGACGCCGGATCGGTCGTGATCGCTGGCGGTGGCGGCGGGGCACCCATTTACGACGATCCTCGACTAGGTTGGGAGGGGCTCGATGCGGTCGTGGACAAGGATCTCGCAGCGGCAGTGCTCGCGCGCGATCTCGGCGCAGATCTGCTCTTGATCCTGACGGACGTCGACGCTGTGTACGCCGATTGGGGTACGCCTCGGCAGCGACCCCTGCCGCACCTCACGGTCGAAGAAGCAGTGCAGATGGATCGCGACGGCGCATTCGGTGAAGGCAGTATGGCGCCGAAGATCCGAGCCGCGGTGGATTTCGCGCGCCGTACTGGGGGCCGCGCGATCATCACGGCGCTCGAAAAGGGACGGGAAGCAGTACGGGGCGAAGCAGGAACAACGATCTCGATAACGGCACAGACAGTGGAGCACGTGTGAACATTCACGAATACCAGGCGAAGGAAATCCTCCGCAAGGCCGGTGTTCCAATTCCGACGGGGAAAGTTGCAAGAACGGCCGACGAAGTAGCGTCTATCGCTCGCGAGTATGGCGGTACCGTGGTCGTCAAGGCACAGGTGCACGCGGGCGGTCGCGGCAAAGCTGGCGGTGTGAAGCTCGCCAAGTCGCCTGATGAGGCGAAGACAATCGCCTCGAAGATCCTCGGCATGCAGATCAAGGGCCTCACCGTGAGCCAGGTTCTGGTCACACCGGCCGCCGACATTGCCGCAGAGGCGTACGTGGGCATCATCGTCGATCGTGCGGTGAAGAAGCCGGTGTTCATGGTAAGTCCCGCTGGCGGGATTGACATCGAGGAAGTCGCTGCGAAGACCCCGGAGAAGATTCTCAAGCTTCCCGTGGATACGCGATACGGTCTGATGCCATTCCAGGCAACACAGCTCGGATTCTTTCTGTTCAACGATGTCAAGAAGGTGAGAGCCGCCGCCAAGATCATGCAGCAGCTCTACATGGCTTTCATGCAGACGGGCTGTTCACTTGCCGAGATCAACCCTCTGGTGACAACGCCTAACGGCGACGTCGTGGCACTCGACGCGAAGATGGTCGTGGACGACAATGAGCTGGAGCGTCATCCGGAGATCGAAGCCCTTCGCGATCCCACTGCCGAAGAGCCGAGCGAAGTGGCAGCCCGCGAGGCGAATCTGACGTTCATCAAGCTCGACGGAAACGTTGGCTGCTGTGTGAATGGCGCCGGCCTCGCCATGGCAACCATGGATCTCGTGAAGTACTACGGTGGCGAGCCGGCGAACTTCCTCGACATCGGCGGCTCCTCGAATCCCGAGAAGGTCGTCAACGCACTGCGGATCATCACGAGCGATCCGAATGTGAAATCGATCCTCTTCAACATCTTCGGCGGAATAACGCGGACGGACGATGTCGCCACCGGAATCGTGACAGCGACCAAGCAAAGCCCGCTCAAGGTGCCGATCGTGATCCGCCTAACGGGGACCAACGAAGAGATTGCAGTGAAGATTCTCAAAGAAAATGGTTTTTCCGCCATGACCGATATGGACGAGGCGGTGAAGCGCGCCGTCGAGTTGGCGAAAGGAGGGAAGGCGGCGTGAGCATCTTCATCGACAACAACACCACACTCGTGGTGCAGGGCATCACCGGCCGCGATGGATCCTTCCACGCGAAGCAGATGATCGACTACGGCACGTGCGTCGTTGCCGGCGTCACGCCGGGGAAGGGCGGTCAGAAGTTCGAGAACCGAGTGCCGATCTTCAACACCGTTGCCGAGGCGGTGCGTGGCACTGGCGCGAACACGTCCGTCATCTACGTTCCACCGGTCTTTGCCGCCGACGCAATCATGGAAGCCGCCGACGCGGGGATCGAGCTGATCGTCGCCATCACCGAAGGCGTCCCGGTCCTGGACATGACGAAGGTGTATCCCTTCGTGAAGGAGCGCGGCGCGCGGCTCATCGGCCCGAATTGCCCGGGTCTCATCACGCCGGGACGTTCAAAGGTCGGAATCATCCCCGGCCGGATCTGCACCCCTGGCAACATCGGGGTCGTCAGCCGCTCGGGCACGTTGACATATGAAGTCGTTTACCAGCTCACGCGGGCAGGGCTCGGCCAGTCAACCTGCGTCGGGATCGGAGGTGATCCGATCAACGGCACGAACTTCATCGATTGCCTCGCCGCGTTCGAGAAGGACCCGGACACGCACGCCGTCGCCATGATGGGCGAGATCGGCGGGACGGACGAACAGGAAGCAGCGCGGTTCGTGAAAGAGACGATGACGAAGCCAGTCGTCGGCTTCATCGCGGGCCAGACCGCGCCGCCTGGTCGTCGCATGGGCCATGCGGGCGCGATCATCTCTGGCTCGTCGGGCACGGCGGCGGAAAAGATCGCGGCGTTCCAGGCGGCCGGAATCGGCACCGCGAAGCGTCCGAAGGATTTCGTGGAGTTGCTCCGCGATCGTCTCGCCTAACGACTCGACCGTCGCATGAAGCTCAGTGATTTCGTAGCCGCCGAACGGGTCATCGTTCCGCTGGCTGCCGACACATTGTCGGCGGCAAGCGAGGCCCTCCTCGCACGGATCGAGGCGTCCGCGGCGGTCCGCGATGCCGCCAAACTGCGTCGTCGCATGGACGAATCGCGGACTGAAGACCTCGTCGTCGTCGGTGGGCGAGCGTTCGTGCTACACTACCGAGCGGAGGCCGTCGGGGCGCTGCGGGTGGCGATCGGTGTGTCGTCGCAGCCGATTGCCCGTGATGACGCGACTGGGCGGGTTGTTGTCCTCGTCGTCGCTCCACCTCGAGAGGCCGCTCGCCATCTGCAGCTCGTGCGTGCCTTCGTGCGCGTTCTCTCCCGAGCGGACGTCGTCGACGACTTCACGAGCGCGGCGACGGCGCGTGACGTCGCGGAGCTCGACGCCCTCGCCGAATTCACACTTCCGGAGGAGCTCACCGTGCGCGATTTGATGACGGAGCGTCCGCGCACGACGACACCAGAGATGCCCCTGCGCGATGCGGCGCGCGAGATGCTCTCGTCCGGCCTGAGTGCGCTGCCGGTGGTTGACGAGAACGGTGGCCTGCTCGGCCTCTTGAGTGAACGGGAATTGATGAGACATTTCATAACGACGACCCTTCCCGCGAGCTCACGCTTCACGCCGCCGAGCACGCATGGCCGACGTACCGTGCGGGACGTCATGACGCGTCAGGTGTTGTGTGTCGCTCCGGAGCAGCCGCTTGCCGACGTCGCGGCGCTCATGACCAACAAGGACGTCGAGCGCGTACCGGTCGTTCGCGGCGGGCGGCTCGTCGGCTTTCTCACCCGCGGCGACATCGTTCGTAAACTCATCGCCCCCTGAGACCATGGCTGGCAATTACACCCTCACCATCATCAAGCCCGACGCCTTCAGCACGAACAAGGCTGGCAAGATCATCGCGCATCTCGAGCAGCAAGGCTTTCGCCTCCGCGCCGCGCGCGTGATGCACCTCGGCGACGCGCAGGCGAAGGAGTTTTACGCGGTGCACCGCGAACGTGCGTTTTACGGCTCGCTGGTGTCGTTCATGACTTCAGGGCCCTCGATGCCACTCGTTCTCGAAAAGCGCGACGCAGTTGCCGAGCTCCGTAAGGCCATTGGCGCCACGGATCCGAAGGAGGCGGCCGAGGGGACGGTGCGGAAGCTGTATGCGGAATCGAAGGAGCGGAACGCCATCCATGCGTCCGATAGCGACGAGAACGCCGCCCGCGAAGCCCGCTTCTTCTTCAGCGAGTCAGAGCTGATTAACGCCGGGTTTAAGGGCTAGGGAGTAGGGGCTAGGGGAGGCGCAAAGATTTTTCCGCACCGGCCCTGGCCCCCAGTCTAACCTCTAGCGCCTGCTTCACTTGTAACTCACTGTCCGCCTTGGTAGTTTTCTCGGCTATGCTGTCCTTTGACATTCGCTCTCTCGAGCAGCACGGGGTCGCCGTCGACGGCGTCTTGTCGCCGGACGACGAGATATGGCAGGCAGACGACCCCAAGCCGTCCGGTCCTTTGCATGTCACGGGACGGCTCTCCACCGCTGGCGCCGGACGCTACTACTGGCACGGACGGCTCGAAGGCGACGTGGTCATGGCTTGTCGGCGCTGTTTGAACGACGCATCGGCGCACGTATCAGGAGAGGAACACGTCATCTTCGTCGAAGCCGATGACGAAGAGGCCGATAACCCGGACGTCTATCCTCTGGACGCGCGCGCTGACGAGATCGATCTCCGACCGGCGATTCGCGAGCAGTGGCTCCTCGCAGTGCCGACCTTCGTGCTGTGCAAGGAGGATTGCAAGGGATTGTGTGCAACCTGCGGTGCCGATCTCAACGGGGGCGACTGTCATTGTCCACCGGAGGTCTCCGTGGATGCGCGCTGGGATGCGTTGCGCTCGCTCACGAAGGTCGACGACGCTGACGCCGCGACGGCACAGCAGACGAAGCAGAAGCGACGGAGCGGCGGCAACTCGCGCTGACCGTACCTCGACATTGTTATCAATACTCTAACTCTCGATTGTGACATGGCCGTTCCGAAGAGACGTACCTCGAAGCGAAAGAAGCGCGCGCGCAACACGCACAAAACCGCGCCCGCCATCGCGCTGCAAAAGTGCCCACAGTGCCAGGCGATGAAGCGTCCGCACCACGTCTGTCCGGAATGCGGCTACTACGCGGGTGAGCAGCGGGTCGCAGCGCGGGAAGCGTAGCCTTGGCTCGGATCGCGTTGGACGCCATGGGCGGCGACTTCGCGCCTCGGGCGACAGTCGCCGGCGCGCTCCAGTCGCTCGCCGAGCTCGATCCGACCCACACGATACAGCTCGTCGGGCAAACGAGCGTCATCGAAGGCGAATTGCGTACGCTCCTGGCTGGCGAGTTTGCCACTCAGGGAGCGCGCGGCGTCCGACGGGAGCGTATCGAAATCGTCGAAGCACCTGATGTCATCGAGATGGTCGACAAGCCCGGCGCGGCGGTGCGGGGCAAGCCGAACAGCTCGATGATCGTCGGATTGCGCCTTCAGGCCGAGGGAAAATCCGACGCGTTCGTCTCCGCCGGCAACACGGGGGCGCAGATGGCCGCGTCGATGATAATCCTGAAATTGCACGAGGGACTCAAGCGGCCGGCGATCGCCACGATCTTTCCAACGGCTCGGCAACCGGTGGTGGTTCTCGACTCCGGGGCCAACGTCGACTGTTCCGCCGACGAGCTTACGCAATTCGCCCGGCTTGGTGCCGTCTACGCCGAGGACATTCTCGGTCGGACCAATCCGGCGGTCGGATTGCTCAGCATTGGCGAGGAGCCGGAGAAGGGCAACAGCGTCGTCAAGGAAGCACATGAGATGTTGCGCGAGTCGGGTTTGAACTTCATCGGCAACGTCGAGGGCCGCGACCTGCCCGCCGGACAATGCGACCGCGGACCGATTGACGTCGTCATCTGCGACGGCTTCGTCGGGAACGTGGTGCTCAAGTTCTACGAGGCGGTCGCGCCAATGATGCTGGGCATCCTGAAGAAGGCAGGGGTCGAGCCCGAGCGGCTCACCGCCGCCCTCAAGGATCTGGACTATTCCGAGCATGGCGGCGCGCCGCTGCTTGGCGTTCGCGGTGTGAGCATCATCTCACATGGCAAGTCCTCGCCGCGTGCCATCAAGAATGCGATTCGCGCGGCCGTGCGCGCCGTGGAGTCTCATATGGACGAACACATCGGCCGCGGCTTGCAATCTGTCGCTGGCGAGGGAGAAGCGGCATGAAGCGTCCGATCGCTGCGATCGCCGGCACCGGCCGTGGTCTACCTCAAGCGGTCATGACCAATTTCGATTTCGCGAAAATTGGCATCGAGACGACGGATGAATGGATCACCGAACGCACTGGTATCAAGCAGCGACACATCGCGCGCAACGGCGAGTCCACGACATCGATGGCGGCGGCGGCTTCTCGTCAGGCCATGCACCGTGCCGGTGTCAGCGCCGGTGAGATCGACGCGATCGTCCTCAGCACCGCGACGCCGGATCGGTTGCTGCCGTCGACTGCCGTCGACTTGCAGGCCGAGTTGGGTGCGACTCGTGCCGCTGCCTTCGATATCGGCGCCGCCTGCGCCGGTTTCATTTACGCCGCTACCGTGGCCGAAGGGATGATCGCCACTGGCGTCGCTGAAACGGTGCTGGTCGTGGGCGCCGAGAAAATGAGCTCGATCGTCGACTGGAAGGACCGGTCGACATGCGTGCTCTTCGGTGACGGATCCGGCGCCGCGGTGCTGCGCCGGGCGAAACATCACAAGGGCATCCTCAGTGCCTACATGCGCAGCGATGGTACTCTCGCCAACCTGCTGTATCGGCCGGCTGGCGGAGCCTGCATGCCGTTCGATCAGAATGTGCTCAACGATCGCAGCTATTACGTGAAGATGGCCGGCCGGGAAGTCTTCAAGCACGCCGTGCGTTCGATGGCGGATGCGTGCGACCGGGCCCTCGACGGGGCAAAGCTCACTGGCAAGGACATCGATCTGCTCATTCCACACCAGGCGAATGTGCGCATCATCGAGGCGACCGCCAAGCACGCGAATGTCTCGATGGACAAAGTCTATGTGAACGTCGACCGATACGGCAACACGTCGTCGGCGTCGGTTCCCATCGCGCTGGACGAGGCGCTGGAGAATGGCCGAATCAAGGAAGGCATGAACGTGCTGCTGGTCGCCTTCGGCGCGGGCTTCACCTGGGCATCGATGGTACTGCGCTTCTAGATGGACATCGTTCTGCTGTTTCCCGGCCAGGGATCGCAGAAGCCCGGCATGGGGAAGGATCTCGCCGATGCCTTCCCCGAGGCACGGTCCGTCTTCGAGCAGGCGGACGATGTCATTGGCGCGCCGCTCAGCCGCCTCTGTTTCGACGGTCCGGCCGAGGAGCTGACGCTGACGCATAACGCGCAGCCGGCGCTCCTCGCGCATGGCGCCGCCGTGTGGGCGATCGCGCGCGCCCGCATCGGCCCACGAGTCCGCGCCGCGGCGGGACACTCGTTGGGCGAATTCACCGCGTATCACGCGGCCGGCAGTCTTGCCCTCGACGGCGCGCTGCGGATCGTTAGGCGACGCGGTGAGTTGATGTACGACACGGGTGTGCGTCAGCCGGGTGCGATGGCGGCCATCCTCGGCGATACGACCGAGCCGATCGAGGCGCTCTGCGAGCGTGCCAGTCGCGAGGCCGCTCTCGTCGTCCCTGCCAACTACAACGCGCCTGGTCAGATCGTTATCAGCGGTGAGGTCGCCGGAGTGGAGAGGGCGATGGCTCTGGCAAAGGAATCTGGCGCGAAGCGGGCAATGCGGCTCAGTGTCAGCGGCGCGTTCCACTCGCCGCTCATGCAAAGCGCCGCGGGAGGTCTGACGGAGATCCTCGCCGTCACCGAGATGCGCGACCCGCAGTTTCCGGTCTACGCCAACGTTGACGGGCAGCCGGTCACTCAATCCTCGAGGGCGCGCGAGCGCCTCGTACGCCAGCTCACCAATCCCGTGCGCTGGACTGAAGAGGTTAAGGACATGGCGAGCGCCTATCCGAACGCGCTCTTCGTCGAGATGGGGCCAGGTACCGTTCTCGTCGGTCTTGTGAAGAAGATCGCGCCAGGGGTGAAAACGGCGTCATGTGGCACGGTGGCCGAAGTCGAGCAACTGCTTGGGCTCGTGACCTCATGAAAATCGATCTGTCGGGGCGCACAGCACTGGTAACGGGCAGTACGCGGGGCATTGGGCGCGCAATCGCCGAGACCCTCGCACTATCCGGGGCGAGGGTGGCCATCGTCGGCCGGGATCGCTCTCGAGCCGCGGAAGTCGCCTCGCGATTGGCCGGCGGCACAGCGCAGGGTTTCGCCTGCGACGTCGCGGACGTAGCGTCCGTTGCTAAGCTGATCGAGGAGGTCGAGAAGGCATTTGGCGGGATCGACATTCTCGTCAACAACGCTGGCCTCACTCGCGACAACCTGCTGATGCGCATGAAGGATGACGAGTGGGATGCCGTGATCGACGCGAACCTGCGGGGGGCCTTCGTGGCAATCCGGGCCGCGACGCGTGGTATGATGAAGCGTCGCTGGGGCCGTGTGATCAACATCGCGAGTGTCGTCGGGATCGTCGGAAACAAAGGGCAGGTGAACTACGCGGCGAGCAAGGCGGGGCTGATCGGCCTCACGAAGTCGGTGGCCAAGGAGCTCGCGTCGCGGAATATCTTGGCAAACGTCGTTGCGCCCGGTTTTATCGAGACGGACATGACGGCGGCGATGACTCCCGAAGCACGAACGACCCTGTCACAGCAGATTCCACTCGAGCGACTCGGCACGCCCAACGACATCGCCGGTGTCGTTGGCTTTCTCGCGTCGGAATACGCGACATACATCACCGGGCAAGTGTTCGTCGTCGACGGCGGGATGGTCATGTGACATCCCTAGTCGTGACGCAGTAGATTTCCCGTAACCAGTCAAAACCGCAGAGGAGAGGCGCACGCCCATGGCCGACAACAACGCCCAGAAAGTCCGCGACATCATCGAGAAGGAGCTTGGAGTGGAACGCGAGAAGCTTTCCGACGATGCGAGCTTTATCGAGGACCTCGGTGCGGACAGCCTCGATATCGTGGAGCTGGTGATGGAGTTCGAGAAGGAATTCAATATCGACATTCCTGACGAAGATGCCGAGAAGCTTCGGACGGTCGGCGATGCGATCAAGTACCTCAACGACAAGGTCGCGGTCTGATGAAGCGTCGGGTCGTCGTCACCGGTCTGGGGGCGATCACGCCCGTCGGCAACGACGTGGCGGCGACCTGGCGCGCACTGATCGAGGGTAGGCCAGGCGCGGCTCCTATCACGAAGTTCGACGCCAAGAGCTTCCCCGTGCGCTTCGCGTGCGAGGTGAAGGGATTCGATCCATTGCAGTACATGGATCGCAAGGAAGCCAAGCGCGCCGATGCCTATGCGCAGTACGCGATCGCTGGCGCGACGCAAGCCATGACCGATGCGGGTCTTACCGATCCAGGGATGTACGACTCGGATCGGGTCGGCGTCATTCTCGGCAGCGGCATCGGCGGGTTGAAGAGCTTCGAGGAGCAGCACGACATCTATCGCGAGCGCGGACCGAGCAAGATCAGTCCGTTCTTCATTCCAATGTTCATTGCCGACATCGCCGCCGGCCTCGTGTCCATGCGCTTCAATGCCAAGGGACCGAACTACGCGACTATCTCCGCGTGCGCCACGAGCGCGCACGCGATCGGCGACGCGTTTCGCACGATTCAGTACGGCGACGCCGACGTCGTCATCACGGGCGGTTCCGAAGCGACTGTAACGCCGATGGCGATCGGCGGCTTTGCGAACATGAAAGCCCTCTCCGAGCGAAACGACACCCCGGAAACGGCTTCCCGCCCGTTCGATCAGACGCGGGATGGGTTCGTGATGGGGGAGGGAGCTGGTGTGGTCGTGCTCGAGGATTACGAGCACGCCATCAAGCGCGGCGCGCACATCTACGCGGAGATCGTCGGCTACGGCGCCACGGGCGATGCGTATCACCTCACGGCACCCGCTCCAGATGGCGAAGGCGCGCAACGCGCCATGCGGCGCGCCATGGCCGACGCGAACCTCGAGCCGGTCGACATCGATTACATCAATGCGCACGGCACTTCGACGCCGGCCAATGATCTGAACGAGACCAAGGCGATCAAGGCGGTCTTCGGTGACGTCGCCGCCGATATCAACGTCAGTTCGACGAAGTCGATGACGGGCCACATGCTCGGCGCCGCGGGCGCGGTCGAATTCATCATCTGCACGCTGGCGGTGCGAGATTGTGTCGTGCCGCCGACGATCAATTACGAGCATCGCGACCCGGAGCTCGATCTCAATTACACGCCGAATCGCGCCGTGCGGCGCGACGTCGAGATCGCACTCAGCAACAGCTTCGGGTTCGGTGGCCACAACGTCACGCTTGCCGTTCGCCGCCTCAGAGACTGACGCCATGCCGCTCGCTGTTCCGCTGGACCGGAGGCTGCTCAGCGATCCATCACTCGGCCCAATCGCCGACAAGGTGGAGCGCGGTGAGCGCCTCTCGGCGAATGATGGACTCGCGCTCTTTGAATCGCCCGACATCGTCGGGCTGGGTGCCTTGGCAAACGCGGTGAACCGTGCGAAGCACGGAGACCGCGTTGTGTTTGCCGCGAATCAGCATATCAACCCCACGAACGTCTGCATCCTGCGCAAGACGTGCGTGTTCTGTTCCTACGCGCGGCTGCCGAAAGAGGAAGGAGCCTATCGCTACACCCTGGAGCAGGTGCTCGACGAGGCGACGACCGCGAACAGCACACTGACCCGTGAGTTTCACATTGTTGGTGGGCTGGATATGAAGGCGGGGCTCGCGTACTACACGGACATGTTCCGGGCGCTGAAGGAGAAGTTTCCGCACGTGCACATCAAGGCGCTCACGGCGGTCGAGATCGCGCACATTGCGCGCATCGAGAAGATGAGTGTTCGCGAAACGCTCATCGCGCTGCGCGAAGCCGGGCTCGACACCATGCCGGGTGGCGGCGCGGAGGTCTTCAGCGCGGGCGTCAGAGCGACGATCGCGGATAAGAAGCTCGCCGGTGAAGAGTGGATTGCCGTGCATCGCGAGGCGCATCAGCTGGGCATTCGCTCCAACTGCACGATGTTGTACGGGCACGTGGAGACATTCGCCGATCGCATCGCACATCTGTCGATGCTGCGCGATCTGCAGGACGAAACTGGTGGATTCCTCGCCTATATCCCGCTCGCATACCATCCCGACAACAACGAACTGGGTCACACGTTGCATCGCGAAGGCACGGCGACGAGCGCCTTCGACGATTTGAAGAACCTGGCCGTCGGTCGGCTCTTTCTCGACAACATCGATAACATCAAGACGCACTGGGTGATGGTGACCCCGTTCATCTCGCAGACCTCGCTCCACTTCGGCGTCAACGACATGGAAGGCACGATGGTCCGCGAGAAGATTTACCATGAAGCGGGCGCGCACACGGCGCAGGCAATGACGCTCGACGCGATTCTCAAGCTCATCCGCGGAGCAGGGAAGACGCCTGTCGAACGAGACTCGTTTTACCGCGTGATCC
>Ga0070713_100000167_pt1 | contig 43653 bp, 36 predicted proteins | sample LARL82metaG_FD_65465 | JGI IMG/M metagenome (GOLD analysis project Ga0070713, IMG submission 65465) | Corn, switchgrass and miscanthus rhizosphere microbial communities from Kellogg Biological Station, Michigan, USA - LAR L8-2 metaG | ecosystem: Host-associated > Plants > Roots > Rhizosphere ... | reverse complement strand
ACATCGCCACCGGCAAGCGCACCGTCATCGCCGAGGATCCGCAATACGACGTCTCGTTCGCGGTGGAACAGCCCAAGAACCACAAGTTGCAGGCCGTGGTGTTTCTACGCGAACGACGGGATTTTCAGATTCTCGACAAAGATATTCAGTCTGATTTTGACGCGTTACACAAAGTTCGCGACGCCGACATCAGCAACGTCAGTCGCGATCTGAAGGATGACAAGTGGATCGTCACTTTTGAAGGCGACGACTCTCCGATTTATTACTACCTTTACGACCGTGCGTCCAAGAAGGCCACCATGCTGTTTAGCAACCGGCCGGCGCTGGAAAAATACAAGCTAGCCAAGGTGCAGCCGATCACGTACTCGGCGCGCGATGGCATGAAGATTTACGGCTACCTGACCACTCCAGCCGGATCTGAAGCAAAGAATCTTCCGATGGTCGTCTTTCCACATGGCGGCCCTTGGGGTCGAGATGTCTGGGGTTACGATGCATACGCGCAATGGCTCGCGAATCGCGGCTATGCGGTCCTGCAGCCGAATTTTCGTGCGTCGACTGGGTACGGCAAGCAGTACCTCAACGCCGGCGACCGTCAGTGGGCTGGCGCAATGCACACGGATCTTCTCGATGGCAAAGATTGGGTTGTGCAACAGGGAATCGCAGATCCGAAGAAGATCTGCATAATGGGCGGCAGCTACGGAGGTTACGCCACCCTCGCGGGCGTAGCATTTTCGCCCGACGCATTCTCATGCGGCGTAGACATTGTTGGTCCGTCAAATCTCAACACGCTGCTGAAAACCATCCCGCCATACTGGTCGACGTTTCTGGCGATTTTTCATAAGCGCATGGGCGACAACGAAGAGACACTGAAGGCGCAGTCTCCCCTATTCAAGGCCGATCAGATTAAAGTGCCATTGCTGATCGGACAGGGTAAAAACGACCCGCGGGTTAACAAGGCTGAGAGCGATCAGATCGTGGCTGCCATGCGCAAGAATAATAAGCCGGTCGAATACTACGTCTTCCCCGACGAAGGTCACGGCTTCGCCCGTCCGGAAAATCGCATGGCGTTCAACGCTGCATCCGAAGAATTCTTGGCGAAGTATCTAGGCGGACGCTTCGAGCCCCCAAGCGATGCAGAAAGAAAGCTCCTCGATAGCGTGAAACAATAGCGGGGTTGTGTAGGGGCGGACGCAGCTTGCCCTGAGCGTACTCGAAGGGGCCGCCCGACCCTGAGCAAAGCGAATGGGAATGCGACGGCCTAAGCCTTTCGCAGCGGAATGAGTTCCCTCAGCCGCAGATCCCGGATAAACAGTCCACCCCAGGCCAGCATTCCGACAACCACAGGCACAGGCCACGTCGGATCGCCGATGCGAATCTCCGTGAGCGTCGCTCCTCCCAGCAGACCCGTCATCAGAATCGCTCCTAAGACAGCGGTTTGCGGTATCACGTAAACGATGATGCACACGAGTTCAATGGTGCCCACAGTAATAATGAACCGCTCGGGCAATCCTGCCCGCGCGAATCCTTCAATAACCGCCGGAGTCTTCATCAGCTTCATCACACTGCCAAACAAAATCATCAGCACCGGCAAAGCACTCATGACTCGGCCGGTCCATAGTGCCGGCTTCGAAACGGGGGAATTAGCTGGCATGCTGCCTCCTATAGGCGCTTCAGTGTCAATCCTTTTGCGTAAGATGTCTAGTGCGGACCAACCGATTCGCTAAGTTCCCCGGCGGCTTTGCGCGCAGTTGGTATGATGTTCTCTCGCACATAACATTTCAGGGGATTCGCGCAATGCGCATGCTCTCCCAACGAGCTTTCATTCTCATAGCACTGATCAACATAACTGCATGGGCGCAAACACCCAGCGGTGCTTCGCCTTCAATCAGCATCGACTCAGTTTCTTCGGCCCAGCCGCTGCGCGACGGCGTCCAGGTCCAGTCCGGGCCGGCTGTGCTCCGCATTACAGCACTCCGCAATGACATCATCCGCGTCCGAGTCTCTGCCAACAGCTCCCTCCCAGAAGACGCCTCGTGGGCCGTTCTCTCCGATGCACGCACGAAGTCCATCGACGTTCAACCGTCACAAGACAGTTCGTCGATAGGCTTCCGCACCGGTGCCCTCGATGTAAGGATCGAGCGCGAGCCTCTCCGACTGGTCATTCGTGATCTGGAAGGCAACGTGATCTCCGCCGACGCTGTCGGCCGTCCTGCCAAATTCCAAGCCGCCGGATTCTCGATATACAAGCAAATGCCGCCCGCCGAACATTACTTCGGCCTCGGAGACAAGACCGGAGCCTTCGACCGGCGCGAACAGTCCTACACGCTGTGGAACACCGACGTAGGCCCGCAGGAATCGGTCGATCCGCTGTATAAAGCGATTCCGTTTTTCCTCGCCATCAACGGCACTCACAGCTACGGCATTTTTCTCGATAACACCTGGCGCACATGGTTTGACTTCGGCAAACAGGCTCGCGACAGTTACGCTTTCGGCGCCGAAGGCGGCCCTCTCGACTACTACTTTATTTATGGACCCAGCCCGAAACAGGTCGTTGAAGGTTATGCATATCTGACAGGAAAGCCTCCGTTGCCGCCGCTGTGGGCGCTCGGCTTTCAGCAATCACGTTACACCTACACGCCGGAATCCAAGCTGCGTGATATTGCAACTCGCCTGCGCACCGATCGCATCCCGTCCGACGTGGTCTATCTCGACATCGATTACCAGGATCGCAACCGCCCTTTCACTGTCGACTCGAAAACATTTCCCGATTTCGCGACCCTGGTCTCCGATCTGCGCAAGCAGCACTTCCGGCTTGTGAACATCACGGACCTGCATATCGCGCATGCCGAAAATCAGGGTTACAAACCCTACGACTCCGGACATGCGGGCGACCATTTCGTCAAAAAAGCCGATGGCAGCGAATTCGTCGGAATCGTCTGGCCCGGCCCGGCGGTCTTCCCCGACTTCACCCGCGCACAAACCCGGGAGTGGTGGGGCAATCTCTACCAGGAATTCGTGAGAGACGGCGTCGCCGGTTTCTGGAATGACATGAACGAGCCCTCCGTCTTTGATGGACCCGGCAAGACCATGCCGCTCGACAACGTCCATCGCATTGAAGAGCCAGGATTCGCCACCCGCGCCGCGACTCACGCCGAAATTCATAACATCGTCGGATTGGAAAACGCCCGTGCGACTTATGAAGGGCTTATCGTCCTGCGCCCAAACGAGCGCCCGTTTGTTTTAACCCGGGCCACCTACGCCGGGGGGCAGCGCTACGGATTCACCTGGACCGGTGACAATGCAGCAACGTGGAACCATCTCCGCCTCGCCACGCAAATGGTCTTGAATCTCGGCCTCAGCGGCATTCCGTTTGTCGGCGCCGATGTTGGCGGATTCAACGGATCGCCGTCCTCCGAACTCCTGACGCGCTGGGCCGAGCTAGCGGCGTTTTCGCCTTTCTATCGCGATCACTCCGAAAAAGGAAGTCTGCCCCACGAATTCTGGGTCAACGGCCCCGAGCAAGAGGCCGTCCGCCGCCGCTATGTCGAGACGCGCTATCGCCTTCTCCCCTACATTTATTCACTGGCTGAAGAGTCCTCCCGCACCGGACTCCCACTCATGCGTCCCGTCTTCCTGGAGTTTCCGGAAATTTTCGCGCCGGGCGCCAGCTTTGATCACTCGGACACGGAATTCCTGTTAGGCCGCAGTCTGCTAATCGCCCCACAGCCCTTCGGCGAAATGATGGACGATTACACAGTCTCATTCCCGAAAGGCTCGTGGTTCGATTTCTGGACTGGCGAGAAGATGCCGCCGTCCGCCGCCGCTCCTCCGCCGATCGCGGAGGCCGTCACCGCCAAACCCGGCACGAAATTCCCCGAGGTCCGCAAGCTGCATCCCAAACTCGATACCATGCCGGTCTACGTGCGCGGAGGAAGTATCCTCCCTATCCAGCCGCTGATTCAGAACACCGAAGAAACTCCGCGCGGCCCGTTAGAACTGCGCGTTTTCCCCGGCCCCGACTGCCAAGGCACCATCTATCTGGACGACGGTCACACCTTCGATTATCAGCGCGGCCAGTTCTTGCGCCAGAATTTCACTTGCGAGGCGGACGCCAAATCACTCCGCCTGAAATTCCACTCCCGCGAAGGGTCGTATACGCCTTGGTGGAAGTTCGTGGAAGTTGTCGTCTATGACTGGCCGTCCGCCCGCGCGGAAGCCAAGATCACTGGAAGCGCGTACCCGCTCAAGACCACTTACGATCTCAAGCAAAAGGCGCTGCACGTGACACTGGCGGATCAAGCGGGAGAAGCAGAGCTCAGCGTTCGAGGAAGATCAGCGCCGTAGCAACTGAGATCACGATTCCTTATCAGAGATAACCTGCTCGGCCAATCGCTTCGGCGCGATCAGAGCGTAGCTGCCCAGCAATAATTCCTTCACCTCATCCCAATCGATCGTGCCTCGGTCTAACCGCAGCGCGACCCACCCGCGCGATGCGACATACGCCGGTGGATAAAACCTGTCGGGCTGCGCTGCGATCAGTGCATTGTTTTCACCCGGCAGCACCTTGCAGGTGAAGCCCACTATTCCATCGCCGTGGTGGTTATTTAGAAAATAGGCAAACGGCTTCTTTCGGATGAGAAAGGTCGCGTGCGAGCCATGCAGTTTCCGTTTGGCCTCAGGGAACGCGAGAGCAATCTTGGTCAGTCGCGAAAGCCGCCGGTCTTTAGACGATGACTTTGCCATTCCGCCTATTATGCATTTTCAACCGCTCCTCCATCCCTTGTCATCCTGAGCCGCGTTTTGCGGCGAAGGACCTATGCAACTTCTCGGCCACATTGCGGACGGATCCCGGTGCCATACTTTCATTCCTGATAAAATCAAAGAGCGATGCTGCTTCCCTTCGTCCGCGAACTCTTTGCGGACGTAGAATTGCTTCCCGGTTTTACGCGTGTAGCCTCCCACCTGAAAGAGGGCACGGGGAGGGTTCGTGTCTCTGGACTATCCCCTGCCGCGCAGGCGCTGCTCCTGGTTTTGTTTCGCCGAATGGCAGACCGCCCCCTCATTCTGGTCGTAAACGACAATCGGGCCATGGAGGACCTTGTCCCTGTACTGCGCGGATTCTGCGAACTCACGGCGGCCTGCGAACCGGATTCTGTCGTTTCTCTGCCTGCGCGCGATGTCCTGCCATTTCAGAATCTTTCCCCTCATCCGGAACTTCAGGAAGAGCGCGCCACCGCTCTGTGGAAGATCGTTACCGGGAAAGCGGCCATCGTGGTTGCTCCGATCGCTGCGACGGCAATCCTGCAGCGGTCCGGCGAGTACTATTCCGATCTCGCCAGGACCTTGCGCCGCGGCGAATCCTTCGACATCGATAACCTTATCGCTCACCTGAACACCGTAGGCTACGCATCAGCCGATGTCGTGGAAATGCCCGGGCAATACGCCCTGCGCGGCGGCATTCTCGATGTTTATTCGCCCGAAGAGGAGCGACCGGTTCGTATCGAATTTTTCGGCGACGAGGTGGACTCGATTCGTCGCTTTGATCCGACTTCACAACGGTCCTCGAATCCAATTGACGAGGCCCTTCTGCTGCCCCTGACCGAAACTCCCGTGACCGATCAGTTGCTGGGCGCCATTCATACCCGGCTCTCCGGAAAACGAATAGCAGGTACGAGTGAAGAAATCGTCGAAGCGGCGGTTCGCTCAGGTGGCGTCACGGTCTTTCCTGGATGGGAGTTCTACGCGCCCGTTGCTGGCGCCGATCGCACCGTCTTCGATCTTCTCCCTCGCGCCGCAGTGTTGCTCGATGAACCAGATACCCTTCACAGCGAATTCGACCGCTTCTGGACGCGCGTGGAGGAAGCCCACGAGCGCAGCGGCGTGGGCAACCTGGTTCGCCCGCAAGATTTGTATCTTCCTCCTGATGGCTGGTGGCAAAAGACTGCTGCTCTCACAGGGGCAGATCTGGAACATTTGGGCATTACTCACGGGGGTAACGAGGCGACCGTTGCAATCCTAACGCAGCCAACTCCACGCTTTCACGGCGCCGTTCCATCCATGCTCGAAGAAGTGCAGAAGCTCACCGGTGCGGGAAACCAGGTGCTCTTCGCTGTGCCAAACACAGGTGAGGTCGAGCGACTGGCAGATATTTTCACGGAATACAACGTCTCCTTCCGCTTGGGAAGTCGGACGCGGGGCGGCGAGAGCTATGCCGACGAAACCAGTTACTTCGCCGGCGAAGTGAACACGACAACGCTGGCGAAAGCCTACGTGCCCGATGGAGTGATGTTCCCTGACGCTCACCTGGCTATCTTCGGCGCCCGCGATCTGTTCGATGAATCCGACACCGTAGCTTCTCGCCCGCAGCGGCAAAAATCGAAAGTCTCCGCCTTCCTGTCTGACTTCCGCGACCTTCAAGTCGGAGACTACGTAGTTCACGTCGAGCACGGTATAGGTCAGTACCAGGGGCTCAAAGAAATCAATCAGGGTGATGGGAATGCCGAGTTCATGCTGCTGGAGTACGCCGAGGGTGCACGGCTCTACGTTCCCCTGACGCGCCTTGATCTAATCCAAAAGTATCGCTCCTCGGAAGGCGCAAAGCCGGCGCTGAGCCATCTCGGTACGCAGGCCTGGGCCAAGACCAAGGCTCGCGTGCGTAAGGCGATGAAAGACATGACCGAGGAACTTCTGAAGCTTTACGCGCAGCGCAAGATTGCGGAGGGCCATTCGTTCCCGGCGGGGAATGAGTTTGTGCGCGAGTTCGAGGATTCCTTTGAGTACAACGAGACCGAAGATCAGGCGCAGGCTATCAACGATGTAATGCGCGACATGGAATCAACCCAGCCTATGGATCGCTTGCTTTGCGGCGACGTGGGCTACGGCAAGACAGAAGTCGCGATGCGAGCCGCGTTCAAAGCGGTCAGCGACAACAAGCAGGTCGCAGTGCTGGCGCCCACCACAGTGCTGGCGTTTCAACACTTCGAGACATTCAAGCAGCGCTTTGCTCCCTTCCCGGTCACTATCGAAATGATCAGCCGTTTCCGCAATCCCAAGCAGCAGAAGGAAATCTTGCAGAAAACGGAAGCCGGCAAAATCGACATACTCATCGGCACGCATCGCATCTTGTCGAAAGACCTGAAATTTTCCGATCTCGGTCTCCTGATCGTCGACGAGGAACAGCGCTTCGGCGTACGCCACAAGGAGCGCATCAAGCAAATGCGCAAGCAGGTCGACGTGCTGACCATGTCTGCCACTCCGATTCCTCGCACGCTGCACATGTCCCTGGTCGGCCTGCGCGATATGAGCGTGATCGAGACGCCTCCCAAAGACCGTATGGCGATTCAAACGGTTGTCGCCAGTTGGGACGACAAACTAATCCAGTCAGCTATCGAACAAGAACTGGAACGTGGCGGTCAGGTCTATTTCGTCCACAACCGGGTGGAGAGCATTTGGGAGATCGCGGCAAAGCTGCAGGAACTCGTGCCCAAGGCCCGAATCACTGTCGGACACGGACAAATGTCAGAAGGGGAACTCGAAAAGGTGATGCTGAAATTCATGCATCACGAGGCCGACATCCTAGTTGCGACGACGATCATCGAGAACGGACTCGATATTCCTCTATGCAACACGATCCTGATCAATCGCGCCGATCGCCTTGGCTTGTCGGAGCTCTACCAGCTTCGCGGAAGAGTCGGCCGTTCCAATCGCCGCGCCTATGCCTACCTCATGGTTCCACGTGAAGTCGAACTCACACCCATCGCGCGCCGGCGTCTGGCGGCGCTAAAAGAATTTTCCGACCTGGGTGCTGGATTCAAAATCGCCGCACTCGACCTCGAACTGCGCGGAGCCGGCAATCTTCTAGGCGGCGAGCAAAGCGGTCACATCGAAGCCATCGGCTTTGAGCTTTATACCCAGATGCTCGACCGGGCCATCCGCGAGATGAAGGGCGAAGCCGCGCCCGATGAGGCAGAGACCCAACTCAACCTCGGGCTTAACATCCGCATTCCGGCCGAATACATTCCAGAGGAGAATCAGCGCCTCAGAATGTACAAACGCGTAGCCGGCGTTGAAACCGAAACACAACTCACTGATGTAGCTTCGGAGTTGCAGGATCGCTATGGCGAGCCTCCCCAGGCTGTACGCAATCTTCTCGACTATGCTTCGTTGAAGCTGCTCTGCATCCGCGTAGGCGTGAACGCAATCGACCGCAAGCGCGACGCGGTTACATTCAAGTTCCGTCAGAATGCCAGTGTTGATCCCGAGCAACTGGCCCGCTTCGTCTCGGCGCAGAAAGGCACACACTTTACCCCCGACGGGATGTTGAAGTTTGTAGTGAAAGCAGTTGCGGCAGACGACGTTCTGCGCGCTTTGCGCACCGTTCTTGAGCAGTTGTCCTCGGAAGAGGCCTCCGAAAAGACCTCATCAGAGACTCGGTAACTGTAAGATCGATTGCCTTTTCGCACTCTTGTGTTCCAAGGTTCCTGTACCTCTGCGGCAACTCACCTGTCCTGTAGTCCCTTCCCAAGAAACCCCGTTCCGGGTACCATAAAGCCACTCGAGTGAAGGTGTACCGCCGTTCGCTTGGCTGGGGTTTTGGCGCATAAGTGCAGAATCATCTGCTCTGAGCGGCGCATCCGATAGGCATCCAGTGAATTTGAGAGAGCGTCGTCCAGTTTCCTGTACGACGCATATTTCCTTTTGAGCAGCATCGGCGGTTCATTGCCAAGGACGAGATCAATGACTATCCCCGACGAGAAGTTCTACCACGCGCATATCACCAAGCGAGTCGATTTTGCGCCCGATCTATGGATGTTCCGGATTCGCAGTGGAGGGGAATTCAACTTCGTCCCCGGCCAATACGCCACTCTCGGTGTGGAGAACAATGGAAAGCGCGTTGAGCGCCCGTACTCGATTGCCTCATCTCCCACGGAAGATGAAGTAGAGTTCTTTTTCGAACTGGTTCCTGAAGGCGCACTTACACCCTTGCTTCACAAACTGCAGCCCGGCGACCAGCTCTTCATGCGCAAAGCCCCAAAAGGAAAGTTCTCGCTCGACACCTCGAATGGCCGCAAGAATCATCTGCTGATCTCGACCGTGACGGGTGTCGCGCCGTTTGTCAGCTATGTCCGGACTTTGGCAAAAGATTGGAAAGAAGGCCGCTTCGACGGGTCGCACAAACTCTTCTTGCTGAACGGCGCCAGCCGCCCGCACGAGTTTGGCTACAAAGAAGAGCTCGCCCAGTGGGACAAGGAACTGCCCTGGTTCAAGTACGTTCCGACAGTTAGCCGTCCTTGGGACCACGCGGACTGGCCCGGCGAAATCGGGCGCGCCGATGACATCCTCCGCAAATACGCTGATCAATGGGAACTGGATGCGACCAACACGGTTGCGTACCTATGCGGACATCCCGAGATGATCGAGCACAGCAAGGCAATCCTGAAGCGTCGCGGCTTCACCGAAAAGGGATCGGTGAAAGAAGAGGTCTACTGGATCCCGCCCAAGGCGTAACTCCGCTGACACTTGTCATGCTGAGCGGAGAACGAGTTGCGAAGCGAACTCGTTCGCAGTCGAAGCATCCCTACCCAGAAATCATCGCTGCGGCTAGGGATTCCTTACTTCGTTCGGAATGACAGAATTGGTGACTGGCTTTCAACTCTCCGCGGGCGCAAAAAACACCAGCACCGCCAGCTCCTCGCTGATGTCATGAAACCGATGTTCCACTTCGGCAGCGACGAAAAGCACGCTGCCTGCTGAAACTTCCGTCTCCTCATCCCCAGCGCGAAAGTGTCCTCGCCCGCGAATTACGTAATACATCTCGTCTTCGTGATGAGGCCGCTGTGGATCCGTCCCACCCACAGGCAGCACATACAATCCGGCGCTCAGTGCCGGAACGCGAAGGAACTCGCGATACGCTTTGCCAGCCTTGGCGCGCTCGCGGTCAATCTCTTCGATTCGGGTGAAGTACGCCTTCACGACAATATCCCCCCGAACATTAATTCCGTGAACTGCGGCACCAGATTGTGCGCCTGCAGGTTGCCCTCGGGTTTATACCATTGATAAATCCAGTTGATCATCCCGAGCAAAGCGAACGCCGCCGCCCGTGGGCTTACTGATCCCTTCGCTTGGCGCACGCGTTGCACTTCCGCCATCAATCCTTCGACGAAGTGAATGTAATCTTTCTTCCGTGAATTGATCCTCCGCCTCAGCGTGGGCGGCAGAGGATGGTTCTCGTGCAGCATCACCGTAATCTCACGGTCTTGGGGGCTCAACACAACTTCGATATGCAGGCGGATAAGTGCGCGCAGTCGCGCCTCTGGATCTGTGATGCCGCGCACGGGAGCCAGCACGCGCTCCTCGGTAATCTCCATGGCGTGATTCATGATCTCGAACAGGATCTCGTCTTTACTCTGGAAATGGTGATAGAGGCCGCCCTTGCTTAGTTTCAAGGCCGCGGCAACATCGTTCATCGAAGTGGCGTCGTATCCGCGCTGCTGAAACAGCCGCGCCGCCGTGCGCAGGATTTCCTGCCGGGAATCAACCAAAGTCTCGCGTGGCATCGCGTGTCATGGTAAACACTCGCAAGATTGCTGTCCATCGCCCCGATTCTGACGAAAACAGGACTCGCCCCGAACCGAATCACCGGATCGCGATGGTGCCACTCTCTGTGCGCGCTTCGATCTTCTTCCCTCCACCGTTAACCTTCTGCAGCGCCTGGCGTACGTCCGCGGCAAGAGTGGTCAGGTCATCCCGATCAAATTGAAGCCTGCCCGAGTCGGTCGACGCGTCCAGGTCAAACCCTGCTCGCTCGGGCAACTCCACCCGAATCGTTCCTGATCGCGAATTCAATTTCCAATCGCTGCGGGGCACTGCCTTAACATACAAGTCCCCGCCATCAGTCGAACTGACCACACCCTCCCGCGCCCCGCCAATATCAATTCTCCCTGTTCCATGCTTCACAGTTGCTTCTGACGCCCCAACCACCATGAGCGTGATGTCCCCTTCGCCAGTTTCGGCACTCACGCCTTTGGCCAGGCGCTCTCCCTTAATATTCCCGCCCCCGCACGTCGCCGAAACATGTTCGCCGATCATTTGCAGGTCAATGTTGCCCCTCTCGACGAGGACTCTCACCGCCTTGGAAACATGTGACACGCTGATATCCCCGTGACCGCCGCGGATAGCAACTGGACCCATAACGCCACGAACAGTCTGGTCCCCGTAGTCGTCGGAAACCGCGACTTCGGTTCGATACGGCACATCGATCCGATAGCGAGCCTTGATCTTTTTCGTCGGAAAAACGGCGTTGGCAACCAGTCGGACGGTTATGTTGTTGCCGTTCTGTTCCACCCTTAGCACCTTCGAGAAGTAGTTCTCGTCAAGTTCCAGATCCCCGACCCCCTGAGCTACGGCAGAGATGGCAATCTGCCCATCCCGGCTGTAATCGATCTCCAGGTCGCCACCCGGCACATCGACCGTCAGGATCACCGGCTCTGCCAGCGTGACCGAAAGCGTCGCGTGAACCTCGGCTGTCCCTACCGCATAACAGCACCCGGCAGATTGAAGGATAAGCAGAGCGAAACCCATCACAATTCGCGATGGAGTGGTCATGAACATATACCCCTTTCCACGAAGCTGCCTCCCGCCGAAGCAGGAGGCAGTTGTTTACAGTGATCGCAGGAAGTCCAGAATCGCCTGCTGGTCTTTCTGACTTAGTCGATTGAATCTCTTGACCACGCCGTTCGCCTCAGACGCCGGATACTTCGACGACGCCTGAGAAGAGTGCTGGCGAATCGCCTCCAGCAAATTCGACGTTCTTCCGTCGTGCAGGAAGAAGATGCGCTGTCCTATTCCCCACAGAGGCGTAGTGCGGAACTCGTCACCCGCCGCTTGGCCCTGGCTGATGTCATCCGCCAGGTTTGGTCCCATGTGATGCACCATCAGATCGGTGAAAGCATTCACAGGACGGTTCTGTAACACGGCGCTGAGCATTACAGGCGCGGTCTGCATCTGGGCCGTGTGGCAGAGAGCGCAGCCGATGTCGGAGAACAACGATCGACCATGCGCCGCGCTTTCGCTCGGATTCGGATCTGGCGCCGGCCCATCGGTGAAGCGCATCAGGAGTTGGAATTGCATCCAATCCGCCATGATGTGCAGAGGATTGTTGAAATCCTGGTTCTTGATCTCCGTATCGTCAGTCCGCGTCACGTCGTTCGGTTCCGGCTTTTCCGGGCCTTGGCAGTCAGGGTCTTCTTCAGTCGCCGTCGGAAATGCTTCATTGGTGATACCCATCTCGACGTTGTAGGCTTCGCCGGCAAAGATCGTGATGGACTTATTCTGTGCTTTCCAGCCAAACCGCGTGATGGTTCCATCATTCCCGCTGCGGTTCGGATGTCCAGTGATGCCAAGGGGCGCGCGCAATGACGCCGTAGCCTCGTGCTGTGCCAGAATCTCGCGATCTTGAATCGACTCCAGCAGTCCGAGTCCGGTCATCTGCAGCGGAATGCGGAACGCGAGATTGCCCCGCTTGTATTCCGGTTCAAAATCCGGCTGCGTCAGCGCGCAGTTCGGAATAGTCGTATCGTTGGTGCTGCCGCGCACGGTCCAGAGTTGATGGACCCCGCCATCCGGAGTCCCGTCGGGCTTGTACTTGAAGCGCACCTCACGAGCTGGACCGAAGCGATGCTCAAAGCTCGGCACAACGTTCTGCCGCCCGTATCGATGGGGGATGAGACGGAACTGAGGGTTCTCTGCTTGTTGCGGAACCGGGTCTCCAGGATTTGGAACGAGAAATCCGCCCGAGCCTCCCAACGTCGGCTGCGCATGACATGAGAAGCACTGATCGGAATTGTGCCGTGCACCCAACCCGTTCGAATTTGTGTGGAACTGCGGAAACAGAGGATCGAGTTCCCCAAGTCCTAGCACCGGCGAGCCATCCGTCACATCCCCGCATTCATCACAAGTCGATTCCAACTGGCCAGCACGATTAATACCCTCTAGGAACGACTTGAGTTCGTTGTCGTTGACGGTCGCACCAGTGGTTGGGTTTGGGCTGATCAGTGGAGGATGTGGAATCGGAATACCTTGTTGTTGCAGTCCTCCACCGGTGTTCTGGATCCCGCCACGCACGCCTGGGTCTTTCTGGGCAAAGGTCCAGGTGGAAAGAAGGACCACCGCGCATACCGCCCCGGCCGCCTTCAGCATGTTTCGAGTGTTGTACATATCTATTCGCCTCCTAAGTCATTTCCGAAATCACTGGCCACGTGCCCCCTTCACAACCTGCAGGAGCGACTTCAGGCATACGGCCATCCCTTCCTTGGCTCGCTCTAGATGAAGTTGCGTCTTGCTCTTGCCTTCGAGTGGAATCCCATCGAGCACATTTCCCGCTTGCTCGAGCCCTACAAGGTCCACCTCCTGCCCACACCGCTCGCACCAGCCCCGGCTGGTTTGCCTTCGGAGGAGGAGCAGGACGCGTTCTGTTTCGATCGTGATCCGTGTACCTCGGTGAGCGGTCACTTGGCCTCCCGCGATCGGAAATCGTGCGGCCAATTTGCCGTGGCTACGGGGAATGGTCAACGGATCTGACCAGGGACTAGTTCTGAACTGCTAAATCACACGAAAGAAAGGAAGAATGGAACTTCCTGAACTGCGTGATAGAATCGCGGCCACTCACGGTTTAGGAAAGTTTGGCAGTATGAAGTCCGGGGCGTTACGGCAGAGTATTGTCAGATTCGGTCTCTTCGAAGCAGACCTGCAACAGCGACTAATTACAAAGGGTGGAATGCGGATCCGTTTGCAGGATCAACCCTTTCAGGTCCTTGCGTTGCTCTTGGAACGTCCCGGCGAGCTTGTCACGCGAGAGGAAATCCAGCAGAAGCTTTGGCCCGCCGACACTTACGTCGCCTTCGATGACGGCCTGAACACCGCGATTAAAAAGCTGCGTGGGGCACTGGGAGACTCTGCCGACAATCCCCGCTTCATCGAGACCGTTCCTCGCCGCGGGTACCGGTTTCTCGCCCCCGTTTCCATCGTCTCTTCACCGGAACCAATTGTCCCCACCACTTTGCCTGAACCGCTCCCTTCTGAAGTTGTGATCGCTCGGGATCACACTCGGGTCGTCGTAGAGAAGATTTCTCCGAGCCACACCTGGCAGTGGGTTGCACTGGGCGTAGGAATCGCCTTGGCGATTGGAACTGCCTACATCTATCGTGCGAAGCACGAGGTTTCGGGTGATGTGGGTCAGGGATCTCGTGCAACTCCGGGCGCATCGTTCCGGCCTCGGCCATCGGTGGCTGTCCTTTCTTTCCGCAATCTCTCTGACCGTCATGAGTCTGCCTGGCTCTCCGTCGCAGTTCCCGAAATGTTGGCCACGGAGCTGGCTGCCGGCGAGGAGTTGCGCACGATTCCCGGAGAGAACGTAGCCCGCATGAAAGCCGATCTGTCCTTGCCCGACACTGACAGCTACGCCAAAGACACTCTCACGCGTGTGCGTGACAACCTTGGCACGGATTACGTCGTGTTCGGCTCATTCTTCGATTCGGGTGAATCCTCTTCGCGCTCCTTGCGTCTCGATGTTCGTCTGCAAGATGCCCGCAGTGGAGAAATCCTGGCGACCTTCAGCGCTGTTGGCCAAGATTCCGGTCTGTCCGACTTAGCGGTCAAAGTTGGATCAGAACTTCGTCAGAAACTTGGCGCGGCCCAGCTCTCTCTGGCGCAGGCAGCGACGGTCAATGCGTCGATGCCATCCACCACGGATGCGTCCCGCGCGTATGCCGAAGGTCTGCAGCGCCTCCGGGCGTTCGACAATCTCGGCGCACGCACTGCACTCGAGGCCGCAGTGGCTGCCGATCCCAACTTTTCGCTTGCGCATGCGGCATTGGCCGATGCTTGGTCTGGTCTGGGCTACGACGGAAAAGCCCGCGAAGAAGCTGAGAAGGCGTTTGACCTCTCTGGTCCACTTTCGCGCGAACAGCGCCTTTGGGTAGAAGGGAGATACCTCCAGGCAACTCACGAATGGACCAAGGCTATCGACACCTACCGCTCCATCTATCGCTTTTTCCCTGACAATCTTGAGTACGGACTCCGCCTCGCCAAGGTGCAGACTTCCGCCAGCCAGGGCAAAGATGCGCTGGTGACGTTGGCAGATCTACGCAAGCTTCCGGTTCCCGCATCCGCAGATCCTCGAATCGACCAGACGGAGGCGGAAGCCCAAGCGAAAATCGGAGATTTCTCCAGTGACGAAGCAGCGGCATCCCGTGCCGCTGATAAAGCCAAAGCTCTCGGCATGCGTCTGCTGCAGGCTCACGCTCGCCACTTCCAGTGCTGGGCGCTCCACAAAATGGGAAAGGCAGCTTTGGCGAAGGTTGCTTGTGACGAATCCAGCCGCATCTTCGCGGCGGCAGGGGACCGCGACATGGTCGCTTCACTCCTCGTCACCACGGCTGCAATCCTCGAAGAAGCTGGCGATATTCCTGGCGCGAAAGCTCGCTACGAAGAAGCCGTGCCAATTTATCGGGAGATTGGTGACGAGGCCGGAATGGCGACAGTTCTGAACAATCTTGCCATCGCCCAGCGCAACGCCGGAGACTATTCGGACGCGCACAAAACTTACGAAGACTCCATCGCAGTGTCTAAAAAAATAGGCGACCAAGACAGCCTCATGCTCGCGATGGGCAATCTAGCCGATCTCTACTACTACGAGGGATACCTCACTCAAGCCCGAGACATGTTAGAACAGGTGACGGTCGCCGCGCGCGAAACGGGCGCCAAGGATCGCATCGCCGCCCAGCTCAATAATCTGGCTCAGGTCTTGTACGTCCAAGGCGATCTTCCTGGTGCGCAGCGTGCACTCGAAGAGGCCATAACCCTTTCTCAGCAGGCTGGGGAAAAGCGCCAGCTCGGCTACCATCTTTCCGCCATGGGGGACCTGCTCCAAACCGAAGGAAAGTTGCCTGAGGCTCGCCAGGAACGGCTGCAAGCACTGCAAATCCGCAACGAACTCGGCGACAAAGCTGATGCCGCCGATACTCGTGTGTCGCTAGCTGACGGATCAATCGAAGAAGGTCATCCGGATCAGGCCGAGGCTTCCGTGCGCGAAGCGATCGCCGAATTGAAGTCGCTCAAACTGGTCGACGACGAGGCCGTTGCCTATCCGGTGCTGGCGCGTGCCTTACTTGCGCTGGGAAGACCAGGCGACGCGCTGAAGTTGCTCGAGAGTGCGGCGTCTACGGTGAGCAAAAGCCACAGCCAGGACGTTCAATTTACCAATGCAATCGCGTGGGGGCGAGTTCTAGCTGCGAACGGCAAGTCCAGCGACGCCATACGGAGCCTGAAAGCCACCGATGCGCGCGCGACAAAATCTGGATTCGTCGGCTACGCCCTTGACGCGCGCCTCGCACTAGCTGAGCTTGATGTAAAGACGGACAAGGCCACGAAATCATCCTTGGGGTCGTTCGAGACCGACGCCAACAGCAAGGGCTATGTACTGATCGCGCACAAAGCCGCCGCATTGAGAGATTCGACCTCGAGACCTTGAAAAGATATCCGAGCACCGAAGCGGGCCCCAGGGATCCGAATCGAAATAGACGATCAGACGAATCACATAAATCGTTTTGACAGCCCGTTCGGGCGTGCTAGCCTAAGCTACCCTGTAGGGGAAGAATCATGCATTTCAGCCAGAACGCAACTCGAATTAGCTTCGTCGTAGTCGTCGGTGTACGAGTGCGTCCCGAAACACTCTGGCTGGGGGCAAACGGATAAGCAGAACAAAAGGATCGAACATCCGAACCCACTGCCAGAGAGATGGCGGTGGGTTTTTATTTTGGGGGCATTTTATGTGGATTTTGGCCGTAAGGAGGGGCGAGAAAGGCTGCTATCAGTGCGGATCTGATTTCACTTGACACCCCCCTGTGGGAAAGTTAGCATTTAGGAATGTACCGACCGACCGGTCGGTATCCGTGCGGCTTCCCAGGTTTGAAGCCGAATCTCTCCCAACGGCGGGCACATCCCGCCCGCAAAATGTGAGCAGTGCACGAGAGGAGCACGATGGCGGTTACTATTTTTTATGAACGGGATGCGCGGCCCGATGCCCTGAAGGGCAAAACCATCGCAATCATCGGTTATGGCAGCCAGGGACATGCGCAGGCCCAGAACCTTCGCGACAGTGGACACAAAGTTATCGTTGGCCTCGACCCGTCTCGCAAGAGTGCCCAGCAGGCCAAGGCAGACGGCATGGTGGTCGTGGCTCCAGACGAGGCCGCAAAGCGCGCCGACTGGATTCATATCCTCACCCCGGACGAGACCCAGGCTGAGATGTATGACCAGCTCATCAAGCCCTATCTCCATCCTGGAAAAGTGCTCGGCTTCTCGCACGGCTTCAGCATTCATTTCAAAGCCATCGTTCCGCCAACTGATGTTGATGTGGTGATGATTGCGCCCAAGAGTCCCGGACACCTCGTCCGCCGTGTTTACACCGAAGGCCGCGGAGTTCCCGCGCTGCTCGCGATCCAGCAGGACGCCAGCGGCCGCGCCCACGAACTAGGGCTGGCCTATGCGCACGGAATCGGTTCCTGCCGCGCCGGAGTTCTCGAGACCACGTTCCGCGAAGAAACGGAAAGCGACCTCTTCGGCGAGCAGGCAGTCCTTTGCGGCGGCCTCACCTCCCTGATCAAGAAGGGATTCGAAACTCTGGTCGAAGCCGGATACGCACCTGAGATCGCCTACTTCGAGTGTCTCCACGAAGTAAAGCTCATTGTCGACCTGATCTATGAAGGCGGCCTTGATCGCATGCGCTACTCGATCTCGAACACCGCCGAATATGGCGACCTGACTCGTGGCGAACAGGTAGTGGGAGATGCCACGCGCCAAGCGATGAAGAAGACGCTGGCCGACATCCAGTCCGGCAAGTTCGCCCAGGAATGGATTGCCGAAAACAAAGCCGGCTGCCCCAACTTCAACAAGCTGCGTGAAAAAGAAAAGCAGCACCCCATCGAGATCGTTGGGGCGCAACTTAGGGGCATGATGAGCTGGCTGCCGAAAGAAGGCAAGAAGCAGGCCGCTCCGCAAGATTCGACCAAGCAGGTGGTGAATGCTTAAGGGAGCCGACATCGTTCTGCAGTGTCTGCGCGCCGAAGGCGTGGACCTGGTCTTCGGTTATCCGGGTGGTGCGATCATGCCGTTGTATGACGCACTCGACGGTAGTGGTGTCCGCCACATCCTCACGCGTCACGAGCAGGGCGCAGTCTTCGCTGCAGAAGGGTACGCACGCGTTACCGGCAAGGTCGGTGTTGCCATGGCGACCAGCGGCCCCGGCGCGACCAATCTGGTTACCGGCATCGCAGACGCCAAAATGGACTCCGTTCCTCTGGTTTGCATCACCGGGCAAGTGCGCAGCGCCCTGATCGGAACTGATGCGTTCCAGGAAACCGATGTTTTCGGCGTCACCCTGTCGCTCACGAAATGGAGCCGTCTCGTGCGCACAATCGATGAAATCCCCGAAGTGATTGCTGAGGGGTTTCATTGGGCGCGTAGCGGACGTCCCGGTCCGGTGGTGATCGACATTCCCACCGACATGCTTAAGGCGAAGAAAGAGTTTTCCGGTCCGGTGAAGTTCACGCCGCACGCTCGCCCCGCTGATGCGAAAGCCGAAGGCGGCTTCACCGACACGATCGTTGCGTTACTGCAACAGTCTTCGAAGCCTGTGGCGTTGGTCGGAGCAGGTGCAAAGATTTCCGGAGCAATTCCCGAACTGCGCCGGCTGCTCGATCATCTGAACATTCCAACATTCGCTACTGTTCACGGCCTCGGCGCCGTTCCGCAGCAAGCTCCGTATTACCTCGGCATGGTCGGTATGCACGGCACGCGCGCCGCGAATACGGCCTTGCACGAAACCGACCTCCTGCTGGTATTCGGTGCGCGTCTCGACGATCGCGTCACCGGCGATCCGTCGCGATTTGCTCCGCACGCCAAGATTGTCCATTTTGAGATCGACCCTGCTCAACTGGATCGCGTTCGACCCTGTAACCTTCCGGTCATCGGAAATCTGGCGGATACGATTCCCGCATTCGACGCCGAACTTCGCCGTCACTCTCTGCCTGACTTCAAAGCATGGCGAGACGTCGCATGCGGACCGGATCGCGCCGAACTCGATCCCCGTGGCCTGGCTCAGCCAACCATTCGGTTTCTCGACGAACTCTTCGGCCGCTTGCCCGCAGACAGCGTAGTGCTCGCCGACGTAGGCCAGCACCAGATGTGGTCCGCGCAGCGCTACCAGGCCGATTCGCCGCGTGGCTTCATCACCTCCGGCGGCCTTGGAGCTATGGGTTTCGCTCTGCCGGCGGCCGTCGGTGTGCAACTGGCCAAGCCGGAAACGTGCGTTCTTTGCGTCTCCGGAGATGGCGGTTTTCAAATGAACATCCAGGAGCTCGCGACCGTTCACCGTCTCGGGTTGCCGGTCAAGATGGTCATCATCGATAACAAGTATCTCGGCATGGTTCGTCAGTGGCAACAGCTCTTCTACGAGCGGAACTACGCCGAGACCGACCTAAGCGACAATCCCGACTTCGTAGAGATCGCGAAGGCCTACAAGATTCACAGCTTCCGCATGAAAGAAGACGTAATGCGCGAGTTCCCGGTCTCGCAGGAAACAGGAGATCAGATCGACCGCTTCCTGCACTCGCCAGATCCAGAATTGTTAGTGTTTGACTGTGCCCCCGAGGCCAACGTTTTCCCGATGGTCCCGGCCGGCGCAGCGTTATCCGAGATGTTGTTGGAAGAAAAACCGACGCAGTAAGTGGGGACGAAAACATGAATACTTTCACCATTCGCTATCGCAACACGCAAGGAACCTTGATGCGCATCCTGAACGCAGCTTCGCGCCGCGGTCTCGATATTCCTTACGTGCACGCCGAACCCGCCGAGCACGATCATCAAGTCACGCTGCTGCTCGATGTGAATCAAAAGCAGGTCGGCCAGGTCTATCGCGAGTGGTATTCCATTGCGGATGTGATCAAGGTCAGTTCCGGCGCTGCGCAGCCCGCGGATTGGAGTTCACCCCATCCTCCCGCAGGAGTCTCGATCGACGGCTCGCGCCCAGCAGCCCGCGCCTGAAGAGTTGAGTTTTTGATTGGGCAAGCATGACGATCCCTGGGCAGCGTCATGCATTCTGGGGAACCTGCAAAGCGGGTTCCCCATTTTTCTGAAACGACCGCTAGATGCCAACTCCACGTTCAGCCGGCGTCATCCCGAGCGTAGCCGTTTTTCAGCGGAGCGAGGGATCTCCGGCGAGCAGAAATGTTCCGGAGCAGAAATCCTTCGTGTACCTTGGTGTCCTTAGTGGTTTATGCTTTTGACTTCCTAGCCACACAAACGAATTCATAAGGATCAATCCAGCCATGGATCTCAAACACATCAGTCGCGCAATCACCGAAGGACGCGATCGCGCCGGCGCTCGCTCCATGTATAAAGCCGTTGGATTCACCGATGCCGATCTCAGCCGTCCGCTAATCGGCGTAGCCAACACGTGGATCGAAACCATGCCCTGCAACTTCCACCTACGCCGTCTTTCAGCGAAGGTGAAAGAAGGCATTCGCGAAGCCGGCGGCACTCCCATGGAGTTCAACACCGTCGCCATCTCCGACGGCGAAACTATGGGCACCGAGGGCATGCGTGCCTCGCTGGTGAGCCGAGACCTGATCGCTGACTCCATTGAACTGGTCTGCCGCGGCCAGATGTTCGACGCCTGCATCTGCGTAGTCGGCTGCGACAAGACGATTCCTGCTGCTGCCATGGCCCTTGCGCGTATGAATCTTCCTGGAGTCGTACTCTACGGCGGCACGATCGCTCCCGGAAGTTATCGCGGCAAAGACGTCACCATTCAAGATGTTTATGAAGCCATCGGCGCCAACGTCGCCGGCAAGATGAGCGACGCCGAACTCAAGGAACTCGAAGACGTCGCCTGCCCCGCAGCCGGAGCATGTGGCGGGCAATACACCGCCAATACGATGTCGACGGTGATGGAGATGATCGGCCTTTCACCCATGGGGTTCAACAGCGTTCCTGCGATGGATCCACAGAAGGATCAAATCTCCTTTGAATGCGGCAAGATCGTCATGGACGTCCTGAAACACGGCCTCAAGCCCCGCGACATCCTGACCCGCGAAGCCTTTGAGAACGCAATTGCGTCGGTCGCAGCAAGCGGCGGATCTACGAATGCTGTGTTACATCTCCTCGCGATCGCTCGCGAAGCCGGCGTCCAACTCGATATCGAAGATTTCCAGACCGTCAGCGAGCGCACTCCTCTACTCGCCGACTTGAAGCCCTCCGGAAGATTCGTCGCGGCTGACATGCATCGTGCGGGAGGCATCGGCCTTCTGGCAAAGCGCCTGATGAGCGGCAAGTATCTTCACGGCTCGGCCAAGACGGTAACGGGGCAGACGATTGCCGCCGAAGCTGAGAAGGCTAAGGAAACACCAAAGCAGGAAGTAATCGTTTCGCTCGACAAGCCGCTGAAAGCAACCGGCGGCCTGGTAATTCTGAAAGGCAATCTCGCACCCGAAGGCTGCGTCATAAAAATCAGCGGCCACGAACGCCTCGAGCATCGCGGCCCCGCCCGCGTCTTCGAATGCGAAGAAGACGCGATGACCGCCGTGAAAGCCAAAAAGATCGTCGCTGGAGACGTCGTCGTGATCCGGAACGAAGGCCCCAAAGGCGGCCCCGGTATGCGCGAGATGCTAGGCGTAACCGCAGCGTTGGTGGGCGAAGGACTCGGCGGCTCCGTAGCGCTTCTAACGGACGGCCGCTTCAGCGGCGCCACCCGCGGCCTAATGGCCGGACATGTTGCCCCCGAAGCCGCGCTGGATGGCCCCATAGCTGCCGTTCGCGACGGCGACATCATTCAATTTGACGTGAAGAAGCGCCTGCTCCAGGTGGAAGTCACTGACGATGTCCTGCGCCAGCGCCTTGCGCAGTGGAAAGCGCCAAAGCCGCGCTACGATACCGGAGTCTTTGCGAAATACGCGGCCCTGGTATGGTCAGCCTCCCAAGGAGCAATCACAAAACCCCGCTAAGAGGTCAACGACCGTCTGATCTGTCATCCTGAGCGCAGCGAAGGATCCCGTGCCCCCGTTCACCAGCAAAGGCGTTGATGGCAATTTCCGTGGCTTGATAGCGCGCTGACCGACTCCGTGATGACCCCGGTCCAACGCACCCCTATGCGGCGAAGCATCAGCCGCGAAGCGGCGAAAGAATGCAGCCCACGGCGCAAGCCGTGGGTAGACGTAAAAAAAGAGAAGCCCCGGAGGGGCGAAAGAAGAAGACTTCCGACGAGCGATGGTGTCGAACTCGCAACAACCCGAGCCGCATAGCGGCGGCGCGAGATTTTTATTTCTTCCAGCGGCCCACGAATCGGTAGCTCTAACCGGGCAGCGCAGCGCTTTCTAGCGCTTCGCCAAAACTCGGTGCTCACCGTGCGGCTTCAGCCGCCAGGTGCTCTCTGCGACCACCCCATTCATCTTCTTCAACGCTCCCTCCAGCTCCTCCGGCTTGAACCCAAACGGTCCCGGCTTGCTCTTGTAAACAATCCGCCCATTGCGATCGATCAGATAAATCCGTTCCGGCCACCCCGTATAGGCCGATTCAGTCTTGTTATCGAATCCATCAAGCACGGCGGGAAACTTGATCCCTAGCTTCCGCACGCACGTACCTGCGATCTGGTTGCGCTCCTCGTAATCCTTTGGACTCGCAAAAAGAACCTTGTCCTTCACATTACTCTCGGTCTGCCACACATCGGTCGGATGCGCTTCCACGATGTAAACAATCAAAAACGCAACCTGCTGCCCGTACTGGTCGAACAGTTTGTTCAGAGCGGGAACCTCCCGCCGAAACGGAGGTCAAGTGTAACTGCCGAACAGCAGCACTACTGGTTGCGTAGCAGCGAGAGACGAGAGTTGAACAGTAGCCGACTTGTCGAGCTTGGTCAGAGAGAAATCGGGTGCCAGATCCCCCGCCTTCAGATGCCCAGCGCGCGCACGCATCCACATGGTCTCAAACGGAACCAGCACGTACGCGATTCCCGGAAGCCGTTTCATGACTCCGCCAAACGTCTCCGGAGTCTGATTCATCGCCCACCAGATGTAACCCACAAATGCGGCGTAGAGGACCGCCAAGACAACTCCCGAGCGTAAAAGAATCTTCAACATAATGGCAGCGAATGATACTCGAAATCCGAACGCGTGGACGTAGTGCAAACAGATTACACGCGCCCACCCGCCCTCCCATTTCTGTCATCCTGAGCGAAGCGAAGGACCCCATGTCTGTCGAAGCCAGCACCGACTCCAAAAAGAATTCCCTTATCGGATTAGCCTCAAGCGACGAGCTGGGGATCAGCCATAGAGTCCCAACGCTCACCTGACCCTGTGTTAAATTAATTGCTCGATTTTCTGGGGTCGCCTTCCACTGGAGCGAAACTACATTTTGCAGCCGCAGATCGCGCCTGTTCTCAAAAGACCAACCGGTCGTTGTCGCATGCTTCGGCGGGGGCTGATCTGTCTTTGCCTGGGACTATCGATGACGGCGCAAAACCCGACTCCGCCCGTCGATCCTCCCCGCCAGGACTACCTCGTCTACCTAGTCTGCGAGTCCGCGGACAAAATCATCCTCCTTCGCTTCGGACCGAAGGGTCTGCAGATTGAGAATCAAACCCGCACGGGCCTGATGCCGATGGACATCAACGGCCCTCACGGTATCGCGGTCTCACCCGACAAACAGTACTTCTATGTTTCAGAAGGACACGGACGTCCCGAAGGCTCGGTATGGAAATACCGCGCTGGTACGAACGAGGTCATTAAGTACACCGGACTTGGGATGTTTCCAGCCACAACGGACATCACTCCCGATGGCAACTTTATCTACGTCGCCAACGCCAACTTTCATGGTGATATGGTGCCTTCTTCGATCTCTGTCGTCGCTACTGATCAGATGATCGAAGTGAAGCGCATCACAACCTGCACCATGCCTCACGGCTCGCGATTGAACCATGCGGGAACGCGGCAATACTCGGCGTGCATGATGGATGACATGCTCGTTGAGATCGACACCAATAAATTCGCCGTCTCGCGATACTTCACTCTCGCCCCGGGCAAGGAAATGGGCATGAACGGTGCTCCTTATCCTGCTTCCGGCGCGGATCACAAGATGGCCGCCATGGGTGATCACAAGCCCACCTGCACTCCGACCTGGGCGCAACCTTCGAATGATGATTCCGTCATTTACGTCGCCTGCAATCAGGCCAACGATATCGTCGCGGTGAACACCGCCGATTGGAGACTGGTCCGCCGTTTCCCCGCGGGAAATGGCGTTTACAACCTTGCCATGACCAAAGACGGACGCCTGATCGCAACCAACAAGCGCGGCCAGTCTGTATCAATTTTCGATCCAGTCAGTGGTAAGGAGTTGGCGAACGTCCCCACGAAAAGAAAGGTTGTTCATGGTGCTGTAGTCTCTCCCGACGATCGCTATGCTTTCATCTCGGTCGAAGGAGTAGGCACGGAGCCGGGAACAGTCGAAGTAATCGATCTGGGAGCGTATAAGACGGTTGCAACGATTGATCTGGGGCCCCAAGCAGCAGGCATCGATTTCTGGAAGACGGAATCAAGCAAGCAGTAAGAGCAACTCGGCAAGACGCCGCGAAAGCGGCGAAAGACTGCAGCCCACAGCGTAAGCCGTGGGTGCAAGGCAAGTGCAACCTTAAGCCCCGAAGGGGCGAAAGAAAAGCCACGCACCTCCAGCAGAGGAAAGACCTATGTCCAATCACCGCTCACTCGTTCTGGCGCTTGTTGTCGCATTCGTATCTCGTCCGCTCTGGTCTCAGGACGCCGCCAAGCCGCAGGAGTCCAGCACATCCGTTGCTCCTGCCGTCGTAGAAATCACGCCGAAGACTCTAGACGCCCACGTTGGCGAAAAAATCAAATTCAGCGCGGCCGCCAAAGACGCCTCCGGCAATCTCATCGACGCCAAGCCGTCTGTCTGGTTCGCGGCTCCCTTTGATCTTGCAGGTGCGGACGAATCGGGAGAAGTCACCTTCCACGCGCCCGGCATCGTAACCGTTGGAGCGGTCATCGCGGGCAAAACGGGCTACGCCAAGGTGAACGTCGGGACATCGAAGATCACCACGCTTGAGATCGAGCCGCTTGCACGGCCGATCGTTGCGGGTAGCGCCGAACGGCTAAGCGCCATTGCTCGCACGCTGAACGGTCAGCCTCGGAGCGACGCTGACATCAAATGGACGACAAGCAAGCCATCGATCGCTACAGTCGATGCGGCTGGACTCGTAACCGGCATTGCCCCCGGCACCGCAACGATAAGCGCTGCGTCCGGCGAGGCCAGCAGCAAAACGACCGTTCAGGTCGTGCGTGATGCCGTGCGCAATCTCACCATTAAACCCGCAACCGCGGACGGCCGCACTGGCGACGTCGTTCATTTCACTGCCTCCGACGGCTCCAAGGCAGTTCCCGTCCGTTGGTCGGTGACCGGAGGTGGAGCGTCAATCTTCCCGGATGGAGCCTTCGTAGCGGAGAAGGCCGGAACCTACGTCGTGACCGCGAGCAGCGGGCAGCATAGCTCCTCCGCGTCCGTCGTGGTGAAGCCGCGCAACGTGGAACGCGAGGTTGAAGTCGTCTCGCACGTCCCCATGCCTGATCTTCAGATGTCTGAAGAATGGATCATCGGGCATCACGCCTATCTCGCGACGATCGCAGACAAATTGTTCGTCTACGACATCGCCGATCCTGCGAGTCCCAAGTTACTCGACACGCTAAAAGTCGATGCGCGTCTCATCAACGACATCAGCACCACACCCGACGAAAAAATCGGCGTTTTCACGCGCGAAGGAGCGTCGAACCGCAAAAACGGGATCGTGTTCCTCGATACGTCCGATCCCTCGCATCTCAAAGTACTCTCCGAATACACTGCGACCGTCAGCGGTGGCGTGCATAGCGCGTACATCGATAGCCACTACGTCTACCTGACCGACGATGCCACCGGATCGCTCCGCATCATCGACTTCCAGGATGTGAAACATCCTAAGGAAGTTGCCCGCTGGCAAACGGAAAATCCCACCGTAGTTACTCTCAACACCGAGATGGGATCGATGTCGAGCGGCCGCTACCTGCACGACTTGCAAGTGAAAGACGGCATCGCCTATCTCGCCTACTGGCGCGATGGCCTGATCATTCTCGATGTCGGCAACGGTATGGCGGGCGGAAGTCCTGAGAATCCCAAACTTATCAGCCAGTATCACTTCAATCACTACGAACTCTACGGCGACGGGTGGCTCGCCGGCACTCACAGCGTATTCCGCTACAAGAACTATCTGTTCGTCGGTGACGAGGTTTTCCCGGCGATCTTTAACATCGAAGATCGCGACCGCATTCCGGTGCGCGCGATTTGCCATGTGATGGACTTGTCCGATATCAAGCATCCCAAGGAAGTGGCGCAGTACGAGGCGCCCGAAGGCGGCTCGCACAATTTCTGGGCGGCGAACGACATGCTGTACGAGGGGTACTACAGCGGCGGCGCGCGCGTTCTCGACATCTCTGGCGAATTGCGCGGAGATCTATACCGCCAGGGACGCGAGATCGCTCGCTTCTGGACAGGCGATTCGAAAGGATTCCGACCGAACCTGCCCTTCACCTGGGGAGGTCAGCCATGTTCCGTTACCTGCGACACTCCGGAATTGAATGGCCTTGTGTATTTCAACGATATCCACTCAGGGATGTGGATCACGAAGCTGGGTCCCGCAAAATTTGAGGGGTCGACGACCTCTCCGCCAGTCAGAAAGAGTGAGCAGACCGTTCACTAAGAGTTTCTGGAAAGAGCGGCCTTCTTCAGGATCGCCATTTGTCCCGCATGATACAGCTCATGCTGCGTGATGCCGTGCAGCAAGTGATAGAAGTCATATCGTTTGCCCGGCACCCGATCACGCAAACGTGAATCCGGCAAACCTTCAACCATCTTTACTAGCTGGTCATGTGTCCGATTCGCCGAAGCGATCGCCGCGCGCCATGCGCTCTCGGTACTTCTTCTCACTAGCGGAAAATTGTCGACACCCTTTGGCTGGCACTTCTCCCCTCCCAGCCGTACCATCGCGGCGCGATCCCAAACCTCAACGTGTAACAGCAACTCCCAAATGCTGTGCACATGTTTCATCGGCTTTGCAGCCGCCGCAGGCGCATCCACTCCTTCCAGCAATTCGAGCATCGCAGGCCCATGCCACGCGCTTCCCTCGAACGCCCGGCGCAGTTGGTCGGCGATTCGTTCACATTCGTTCATGACAACTCTCCCCATGGTGTCATGCAGCAACCCGCTTCACATCCGTAAAGATCACATACAGAAAACCGCTGCGTACGGGACAGCGGTACGCTCCCTTCGCACCGAGCAACTGAGCCGACACAGCTGTCATCTCCCAGCCGTCGGATTCTTCTGCACTCCACTTGGCCTCGGCCAGTTTCTCAATCCCTTCTGAAATCCCGAACTCGCGCACCCTGGACACGTGCTCGCGAGCGGTCTCCACAATCGAAGCATTTGCCCACGACCAGAGCCACGTTTTGGTTGTGGGGGAATACGAACCTACCAATTGAACACGCGCAGCAACGTTCGCGACGGATTGATGGGAAAACACAAACTCTCCGGACTCCTGCTGGTAATCCCACCGCTCATAGTGACCGATACCGAACGCCTTCTCCAACCTATTGTTTAGAGCGTCCAGGTTCTGCAGCGCATTGTCGGCGAAGAGACGATATTCTTGATCGGTCATGCTGCGTGCGCCGCGACGATTGCGATTCCCGCCGCATCCGCCGCTTCAACGACCTTGTTGCCATCCAACAACAGACACTTCCCCTCGTCCACGGCTAAACAAGTCGCTCCCGCGGCTTGCATGACCTCAATCGTCCTCACACCGACCACGGGCACATCAAACCGCATGTCTTGATTGGGCTTCGCGATCTTCACGACTGTCAAATCGCGGCTCAGCGTTGACGCATTTCCATGGAGAGACTTCATAATCTGCCCGGCGCGTTCGATGGTGGCATCGGTCCCCTCCATCGCCTCGACTGCGACACACGCCGACTCCGCGATCAGTACAGTCTGCCCAATGTCATGCTGTGCTACTTGACGTGCAACGCCACGGCCGTACTCAATGTTCTTTTGCTCTTGCTCCGTCGGGCCTCGCTTTGTTAGCACTCCCGGCTTCACAAGCAATGGTTCCAGCAACCAGGTGGATTTCTCTAGCGTAATTCCTTCCTCGCCCAACACTTTCGCTACCGCCCCAAGCAGTGAATCCGTATTCCGGGTCGTGAGTGACAGCAGGAGCTTTGCCAGCTTCCAGTCCGGCCGGATGCTGGAAAAAATCTGCTTATGTTTTACCTGCCCGGCCATCACGGCGCGTCGCACGCCTTCCCGCTGAAACGTCTCGATCAGTTTCGAAAGTTCTCCCAGCGACAACCAATGCACCGACGAGGCTCCGTGGGATTCGATCTCCGGAAATGCCTCTTCCTTGATCGCCGCCACGACCACCTCATATCCTTGCACCCGCGCCGCGTCCAGCACGAGAAAAGGGAACTTGCCGTTCCCCGCGATGAGCCCGAGCCGTTCTTTCTGCGATGTCATAACTAAAAGCAACAGTGCGCAGTCAGTCTAGCATTGGTGAGATTTCCTCTGCGCCTCTGCGCGCTTCTCCGAGATTAGCCGTTCCTGTTTCTGCACCGCCGATGCCAAGATGCAATAATGCTCTGGATTTCATGGAGGAATCGTCTTGCGAGCTTCTTTGCTACCCGCCCTGCTCATCGTTGTCGTAGCGCTCGTTCGCCAAACCACCGCCCAGTCCAGCAGTGCCACGCTCGATTCACGGCGCGCCGAACTTAAACGCTTGATCGCGGATGAGTGGGAATACACTTTGCGCAACGCGCCCGAGTTGGCAACAAATACAGGCGATGTCCGCTACAACGACCGACTTAGCGATCTCTCTGCCAAAGCAATCGCCGACGACCTCGAGCACACGCGGCAGGCATTGAAGAAGTTCGAAGCCCTCGACGTCTCCGGTTTTCCCGAGCAGGAAAAGCTGAACCACGCGCTCATGGTCCGGGACCTTCGCGAATCCGTAGAGAGGGCGCGTTTCAAGGGCTGGGAGATGCCTGCCACGCAGTTCGGGGGCGTTCATCTTGAGTACGCGTCCCTCGCGTATTCCGTGCCATTACGCACCGTGAAGGACTACGAGAATTATCTCGCCCGCCTCCACCAGATTCCTCGCGTTCTCGATGAAGCGATGGGACACATGCGCAGCGGCCTGCGCGATCACCTGATGCCCCCCAAATACCTTCTCGAAAAAGTCGCGGCCCAGGCGCAACAAGTTGCCGACGCTCCCCTCGAGAAGAGCACCTTCACCGATCCGCTGCGGAAATTTCCAGACTCCATCTCGCCGCAGGATCGCGCTCGATTGCAATCGAGCATTGAAGACGCTGTTAAGAATGAGGTCGCCCCTGCGTATGTGCACTTCGCCAAGTTCGTGCGCGAAGAATACGCTCCTCACGGCCGCCTCGATCCCGGCGTCTGGTCCCTGCCCGATGGAGATGCACGCTATCAGTTCGCCGTCCACCACCAGACCACAACGAATTTCACGGCGGATCAAATCCACCAGATGGGCCTGAAGAGTGTCGCGCAGATTGAAACCGAGATGTTACAGATTGCGAAGGCGCAGGGCTTCCATGATCTGAAATCCTTCAACGCCTATATCCGCCGGGATCCTGCCGTGCACGCGAAATCCGGCCAGCAACTCCTCGATCTCTACACCAAGTATCGCGACCAGATGTATACAAAGCTTCCACAACTGTTCGGCCGACTGCCCAAGAACAAGCTGGATGTCGTTCCCATGGAAGAATTCCGGGCCCCTGACAGCGTCCCCGCCGACTACTCCATCGGCTCTGGCGACGGATCGCGTCCCGGGCGCATCAACGTCAATGAATACGCTCCTGAAAAGCGACTGCTCCTGAATGTCGAAGCAATTGCATATCACGAAGGCGTGCCCGGACATCATTTGCAGTATTCAATTTCGCAGGAACTCACGGACCTGCCGCCATTCCGACGCTTTGCTCTTGACGTCAACGCCTTTACGGAAGGCTGGGCATTCTATTCCGAGCGTCTCGGGAAGGAAGCTGGCTTCTACCAGGATCCCTATAGCGAATATGGACGTTTGCAGAACGAAATGTGGCGCGCGGTACGATGGGTGGTCGATACCGGCGTGCATTCAAAACACTGGACTCGCCAGCAGATGATTGATTTCTTCCATGAACACACCGCGATGGACGACCAGAATATCGAAACCGAAGTCGACCGCTACATCGCATGGCCCGGACAGGCTCTCTCGTACAAAATGGGCCAGATGAAAATCCTCGAACTGCGCGAGAAAGCGCAGCACGAACTAGGCACGAAATTCGACGTCCGCGCTTTTCATGACACGGTTCTCGATCAGGGCCCGCTGCCGTTGGATGTGTTGGAAGCAAAGATTACCGAGTGGATTCAAGCGCAGAAGTAAAGCAGGCCAATAGTCAGGAATTCGGATTGTCTCCGCGAACTCTGCGGTTAAGAAGTTTGGCTGCGAATTATTTGATTACTCCCCGCTCCGAAGTCTCGATAAACCGGATCAGCATCTCCACATCCTCGCCGCGATCCGCTTCCGATCTTAGCTTTTCGAGCGCTTGCGACGTATTCATCTTCGACGCCAGCAAGATCTTGTACGCGTGATGGATCTTCGCGATGCGTTCTTTTGAGAATCCCCGCCGCTGCAGTCCCACCTTGTTCATGAGATAGGCGCGCGTCTCGCGCGCTGCAGAGGTCATGGAAAAAGGCAGCACGTCTTGTGTAATCGTGGTTCCGCCCCCGATATACGAATGCGCTCCAATCCGCACAAACTGATGCACCGGGCATAGAGCGCCCACCACAGCCCATTCCTCCACGGTCACGTGTCCACCCAGCGTCGCACCGTTCACCAGCATGGCGTGGTCGCCAATCACGCAATCATGCCCGATGTGTGTGTACGCCATGATCAGTATGTGGCTTCCGACTTTGGTGAGCTCTCCACCCTTCACCGTACCGCGGTTGATCGTGACGTACTCGCGAATCTCGTTACTATCCCCAATCTCCAGCCGGGTTGGTTCGCCCTTGTAACTCACGTCCTGCGGAGCCATACCAATGGCGGCGAAAGGAAAGATCCCGTTATCGGCCCCGATCTTTGTCGGACCGCCAATTGCGACGTGCGATACCAGATCGCATCCCTCGCCTAGTTCTACGTCCGCCCCGATAACGCAATAAGGCCCGACCTTGCACGAAGCAGGTACTCGCGCACTAGGATGAATGATCGCCGTAGGATGAATGTTGGATGTAGTCATGAACAGGGCAGCAAGGATCGATCAGGTCTTCTCTGTGTTCCTCTGTGGTGAAAGATTGTCGATGTCAGCCGCGAAGAGAGGCTAACCTTCACTACCGTCGTTGGAAGCCCTGCCACGCGAACTATCAATAAGTTGGCAGGAAACGCCCGCCTCAGCCACCTTCCGTTCGCCCACAAACGCGTACCCCTGCATTTTCGCTGCCGTCATACCGGGCACCACACGCCAGCCCTTCACTTCCACTTCAAGCCGTAGCTGATCTCCCGGGCCAACCGGACGGCGGAATTTCGCCCGGTCAATGCCGGTAAATACCATCACCTTGTCGTGGCGGTCCTCGACTTCCGTCAGCAGCAGCGCGCCTCCCGCTTGGGCGATTGCTTCAACAATCAGCACTCCCGGCATAATCGGCAGTCCGGGAAAGTGTCCTGCAAAAAAAGGTTCGTTGATGGTGACGTTCTTGATCGCTACAATCCGTTCTTTGCGCTTGATGTCAAGCACGCGGTCAATCAACAGAAACGGATAACGGTGCGGCAGAATTTTCAGGATCTCGTGGATATCCAGCCCGGTCTTCCCGCCATTCGCTACAGTTTCGGGCACGGGGACACTCTCAGTCATAGTTCGTATGAAACAGCCTGAAGATTATACTGTACGACTCGCACCAGTAGAGTCAGAGATCACGCGCGGATTCTGCGGGCGCAAGTCGCCTGATGCACATTGGGGTGATTAATTGTTGTGGAGAGGCGACAGCCATGCTTCGTGCTCCCAGCCGCGAAGCGGCGATAGAATACAGCCCACGGCGAAAGCCGTAGGTGGGAAGGACAGTATGAGGAAGCCCCGAAAGGGGTGAAAGAACTGCTGTGACACCAAATACGTGGTAACCGTTCCCTGATTGAGTTCCTGCAAATCCAACTATTCCCATGGCAACGAAAAAACAAAGTACGGTCAATGCTGAACCATCCGCTCGCCTCCGCTACTTCGAATCCCGTCTCGATTCACTCGTTCAAACGATCCGCGAACTTGCCGAGATCGAGTCCCCCAGCGACAACAAATCCGCTTGCGACCGCATCTCCGCCATTCTTGCAGAAAAGTTCGCGCTAATCGGAGGTCGACCGCAACTCCACCGCGCGGAAGAATATGGCGATAACCTGCAAATCGATTTCCCCGGCTCTGGAAATTCAAAACCAGTTCTTCTCCTCGGCCACTTCGATACCGTCTACCCGCTGGGTACGCTGGCCAAAATGCCATGCCGTCGCGAAAACGATCGCCTGCATGGCCCCGGCGTGCTCGATATGAAGGCTGGCATCGCGCTGATGCTATACGCAATCGAAGCGCTTCAATTCTGGCACGGGCAGCTCCCAAGGCCCGTCACGGTCTTCCTTGTCTCCGACGAAGAAGTTGGCAGCTATTCTTCCCGCAAAATCACCGAGGACCTTGCCCGCCACTCCTCAGCCGTGCTCGTCCTGGAACCCGCAGCGGGCGCGCGTGGCGCTGTCAAGACAGCCCGGAAAGGTGTGGGCGAATACACTCTCACTGTCAACGGCGTCTCATCTCACGCCGGGCTCGATCCCGGCAAAGGACACAGCGCCATCCTGGAACTCGCCCGCCAGATTTCCGTGATGTGGAAGTGGAACGACTTGAAGAGCGGCCTATCCATCAACCCAGGGGTGATCCGTGGAGGTACTCGCACCAATGTGATCGCAGCCGAAGCCATCGCCGAGATCGACGTCCGCATCCAAACCGCCAAACAAGCCGCCGGTCTCGATCGCAAGTTCCACTTTTTGAAGCCCTTCGATAAGCACTGCAAACTTCACATCGAGGGCGGCATCAACCGTCTTCCCATGGAGCGCACCCATGGAGTGGCTGCGCTCTACAAGACTGCGCAGACCATTGCCAGGCAAATAAACTGGAAGCTGGGGGAGGCCGCGGTCGGGGGCGGCTCTGATGGCAACTTCACGGCCGGCATCGGCATTCCCACGCTGGACGGGATGGGCGCCGTCGGAGACGGTGCTCACGCGATTCACGAGCACATCATGATTTCCGAACTTCCGCGCCGGGCGCTGCTTCTGGCCGGAATGATCCAGGCTTCCTGAGTGACGATCATGGTTAAGTTTATGGTTGTCCTCTATCGCCGATCTGACCTGACTCCGGCCCAATTCTTTCACCATCTCGAACACGTCCACGCCCTGCTTGCCCAGAGTCTCCCCGGGCTCAAGCGCTATCGACAGAATCACGTTTCGCCCGATCCCTGCCGCAAGCACCCCGGATGGGATGCCATCATCGAACTCTACTTTATCGATCGCGAAAGCATGGAGGCCGCATGGTCCAGCGCGCAGGGCGCCGCCTCCGACGCTGATCTACCTCTTTTCGCTGACCTTACTCGTACCACGTGGTCGGTCGTCGATGAAATCAATCTCCTGCCGTGAACACCAGGAAGTAGTCCATTTTGTCGGCCTTGACGAAGTCATACTTTTTCTCCAGCTGATAACCCGCCTGCTGTGCTTCGCGAATCACCACCTCGCTGTCCACACCATGGTCCTCGCCATTCCCGTTACGATCGATGATTCCGACCTTGGCTCCACGCCTCAGTGCGGCGCGCAAAGTTCGCAGCAACTCCACCGGTTTTGCCACCTCGTGATACGTCTTCAGCAGCAACACGGCGTCAACCGAGTCTTTCGGCAGCAGCGGATCGTCTGGCTTGCTCAAAATAGTCTTGACGTTCAACACGTGCTCTTTTGCGACCCGTTCTCCAATGTAGTGAATCGCTTCCGGATTAATGTCCGCCGCATAAATCGTTCCCGTCGGTCCAACGCGCTTCGCCGCTCGTACCGTGAACCATCCCGAGCCAGCGCCGATGTCCGCAACACTCTTTCCGTCGCGGATTCCAAGTAGATCCATCACGCGGTTGATCTGCAGCCGCTCGTCGCGCCCGGCCGACTCGAAAATGGACAGGTCCCCTATATATGGATCGCTGGTTTTACGCTCCTGTTTCGCATCTTGTGACGCGGCCTCGGTCGTCGTTTGCGCGCCACCACTGGTCAGTCCGACCAGAAGACAAAATACCAGTAGGCGAATTCGAAAACTCCGCATGGATACTCCTTCGAAATCAGACTTCTTGTCAGGATAGACCGGGAAATCTCACATCAGTGAGCCGCTTCGATAGAAATCCTCGTTTTTTGACTAACCGGAGCGGCTAGCCTAAACTTTCATTAGCGGAAGTTGTTCGTCCCGGCAAGCTGTCCACGCTCCCGCGGAGGTAATTCATGGAAGGCAAAATTGGAATTTGGGAGATCCTTCTCATTGTTGGCATCGCCCTTTTACTCTTCGGTCCCAGCAAGTTTGCTTCGCTGGGCAAGAGCATCGGCGAAGGACTCCGCAATTTCAAGTCAGCTATGAAAGAAGGCGAAAACAAGGAAGAGAAGAAATCCTAGTTCCTTGCCCGCCTAAGCTTCTCAGCTCCCACCCGTTTATTCCCGCATCATTCGATACACCAACGCAACCGGCAGACCCACCACATTGCTGTAGTCGCCTTCGATACGAGGAATCCATCGCGAAGCGATTCCCTGGATCGCATACGCACCTGCTTTATCCATCGGCTCGCCAGTAGCCACATAATCGCGAATCTCGCGATCAGAAATCCCGCTCATGGTCACAAGAGTAGTTTCAGAAGCAGTTCGTATTTCAGTGTCCTCGATCAAATTGGTTTTCCTATCTCCTGGCCCCTGACCCCGGGTCCCTGCCCTCGGCCCATTGGCCCCTGCAAAGCAGACTCCCGTGATCACCTGATGCGTTCGCCCCGATAACATACGCAGCATACGCGCTGCATCCTCAGCGTCCGCTGGTTTTCCGAGAATAACGTCGTCAACGACCACAACGGTATCCGCGCCCAGCACCAGGTCCTCCGGCCGTTTCTGCCAGACCGCCAGTGCCTTTTCCTTTGCCAATCGTTCGGCACACTCCCGCGCCGATTCCTTCGCAAGCGGCGTCTCATCCACATCCGCCGGCTGCACGACAAAAGAAATCCCGGCACTCTGAAGCAAATCCTGTCGTCGCGGCGAAGCCGATGCAAGAACAAGCATGAGGATCGATTGTACGGGAGGAGGGGTGCCCTATTCTTGCCCTGAGCGGAGTCGAAGGGTCTGGCCGATTTTGCTAGAAGTGGGGATTTTTGCCTGAATACTTACTCGCTGATTAACTCGATCCTGTTCCCAAACGGATCAAAAACATGGCAACGTTGCACTCCTGGAATGCTGTCATCTTCCTTCATCTCTACCCCGGCAGCTCTGATCCGCGCCGTAAGCCCCGGGTAATCGAGGCAACGCAGAGCGGGATGAGCCTTTCCCGCCGGACGAAAGTCGACTTCCACCCCAAGATGAATCTGCACTGGCCCACACGCAAACCAACATCCTCCGCGCTTGGCCAGTTCCGCAGGTTTCGGAATCTCCGCCATCCCCAGCAGAGTTCCATAAAACGCCCGCGCCCGATCCTCTTCCCCCGCCGGCATCGCCAACTGCACATGATCAATCGCGCTGAAAGGATAAGTTCCCATGTCACAAGATGTAGCAACAGCCGCCTCGGCTGTAGAGCGAAGCGAGCGATATCGTGCTCGCAAATTCTGAGCGACCTCAGCTTTTCTCCGCGACCTCTGTGGCATTTCTCAGCGATCTGAGAGGTTAAAATGTTCCGCGACTCACAGCTATCGGGTTCCCACCGATCCCCGCACAGACTCAATCAATTTCGCAGAATCGTATCCCACTCCGTCCTTAAACACCGTCTCCACATTCTCAATGTCTTCAATCTTCTTCGACGGGTCCCCCTTGACGACCACCAGATCAGCCTGCTTCCCAGCGACGATCGTTCCGATCCGATCCAACTCGCCCAGATACTGCGCGCCGTTATACGTCGCAATGTGAATGGCTTCCAGCGGAGTAAAGCCGGCCTCGACCAGCAGTTCCACTTCGCGCTGATCTCCGAAACCTGCAATCACTCCACCCATCCCAGTTGGATCCAATCCCGCAAGCAACAAGCCTCCAGCCTTCGAAAATGCATATTCGAATTCCAGTTCCTTCTTGAAAGCGGCAGGAAGCGGCGACTCTTCGGTCCCGAAGGCTCTTTTCAAAAACGCCGAATCGCTGTAACGCAGGCGATTCGCCATCCATGAATTGACTGCCTCCGTGGTCATGGAATCTGTCACCTGCTTCTGCACCGCAGGCCGTCCGGCAAAAGTTCCCATCTCAAAAACCGGCAGAGTCGACGTAACCGCGACATGATGCTGCACCAGGTACTGAATCATCTCGTGCAATGGCCCGGAATTTACGTCGAGCTTCGCCATCAGGAACGGGTCTTCCGGCTTGTCCGGACATTCGTCCAGCTTTTTACCCGGCAGGAATTCGGTGTCGACAAACAATCCATGTTCCAGATCGTCGATCCCCAAATCTGCCGCTTCCCGGAACGTCACCGCGCACAAGTGGCCAGTCACCTTGGCTCCCCGCTTGTGGGCCGCCTCGATGGCAGCCTTAAGTTCAGCGCGGTTGATGAACATGTATGCCTTGAAGTTATCCACGCCTTCATCCAGCCAGTAGTTCACCGTCTTCACGGCGTCCTCAGGCCCGGTCAGCTGGTGCAATTGCAGCGCCCACGATCCCTTTCCTTCCAGGTACGGTCCGGTCACATGCATCTTCGGACCCGGCATCTGCCCACCATCAATCGACTTCTTGATCTCAAGATCCGTATAGGGTTCGAGCGATCCGGTCGTGCGGATCGTAGTCACTCCGCCTGCAAGGTAAAGCCGCGGAAAGCTGTAAGCCATCTCCCCGAACACGCCTCGCCCAACTGGATAAAACATGTGATCGTGCATCCCGACCAGTCCGGGAATTACGCTGTATCCATGCAGATCAATCACCTGCGCATCTTTCGGCACGCTAGCCGAAGCCGCGTCGCCCACGGACTCAATTTTCCCCTTACTGATGACGACAGTTTGATCCTCACGCGCCGCCGCCCCCGTTCCGTCAATCACGCGCACATGCGCCAGCGCAACAACAGGCGCATCAACCCTCACAAACGCGCGCACCTCCGCCGAGAAGGTTTGCGCCGACGCGATACCACAGACAAGAACGATAAGTGCAACGACGATCCGCATGATTACTCTCCGCATTATTCCTCCCAGGACAAAGAATCAGCCGCGAAGCGGCGAAAGAATACAGCCCACGGCGCAAGCCGTGGGAAGTCAAAAAGAGAGCACAGCCCCGAAGGGGCGAAAGAAAATGCTGCCAGGCAGAACTCTGACCCGGAACAATTAGCGCGATTTTTGGGTGAATTCAAAACCACGTTCCGGCTCGATATATCCGATAGTCCTCCCCAAACGCCGCTTCAAGCACCGCCGATTCCTTCCCCGCCCGCCAGATCTGCAGCGGGATCAGAATCAGAAAAATCAAAAGCCCCACCGGCTTCCCAAACACAAGGATTCCACCCGCGACTACCCACGACCCAAACACATAAATCGGATTGCGGATCTTCGAATACAAACCACGGGTCACGAGCTGGCGTGCCTCAGCCTTCACCGCGAAAGACGCGCCTAACTGGAATCGAGCAACTGTCCACAAAACGAATCCCGTAACGAGCAAAGCCATCCCGGCAATTCGAATGGCATTCCACTCCACCGGAGGACGCTGCCACATCAGAAAGCACACAGCCCCGCCCACCATCAGCGTCAACACAATGTGCTTTCCAATCATGATCTCGGGACACGAGGTTAAATGAGAAGCCCCGAAGCCGCAAGAAGAAGGAAGAAATACGAAAGGCCCCGAAAATCAGGGCCTTTTGAGAACTGAAATACAGCACCTCGCGACGACATTATCATCGTCCCTTCTGGTGCCAGGCTCAAGTCATTTTCGCTCTAGTTAAGACTAAAATTTCGATAGAACCGAATGTCATTCATTTTGATTCCAAAATGCGGCGAGGATCTCCAGGTCAAATGGCTGGAATTGGCGTCCGACCATCCTGCTGCTCCATCATGCGAATCTGATCGACGAAAAGCAGCATGAGTTGATGGGGTGCAATGGCCGTGGTGGAGCGGTTGATTCCGTAACAGCAAACAGGATTGTCGAATTTCTGAACCAGCAACTCGCGAAGATGACTCCAGGCCAACGGCTGCGTGGTGATCTAACCATCACCTCAGAGCCAAAGAAAAGAGCGGTCTTTACCCCCACTTCGAAGGTCGAGGACTTCGATGCAATCGAGATGTACTCTGCGACTTACGAGTGGCTGGTCAAGTTCCGGGATTTCTGCTGCGAATCCAAGGGTTTTGAAGTCATCTGACCACTCACTCAGTACTTCCTCAGTCACCTGCTAAAATCAATACTTAGCCACGCTCTCATGGACTCCCAGCACATCCGCAACTTCGCGATCATCGCGCACATCGACCACGGCAAGTCCACGCTCGCCGACCGCCTGCTGGAGCTTACCGGATCCCTCACCGCGCGCGAGATGCAGGCTCAGGTCCTCGACTCCATGGATCTGGAACGCGAACGCGGCATCACCATCAAGGCTCACGCCGTCCGCATGGCTTATACCGCGCACGACGGGCAAACCTACCAGATCAACCTGCTCGACACTCCCGGCCACGTCGACTTTTCCTACGAAGTCTCTCGCTCTCTAGCTTCCTGCGAGGGTGCACTCTTGGTCGTCGATGCCTCTCAAGGCGTAGAAGCACAAACGCTGGCGAACTCGTATCTCGCCATCAATCACGGACTCGAGATCATCCCCGTCATCAACAAGATCGATCTCCAATCCGCCGACATCCCGCGCACAAAAGAGATGATCGAGAGCGCCGTCGGACTCGACGCCACCGACGCCGTCCTCATCAGCGCGAAGACCGGACAAGGTGTCCCCGATGTCCTCGAAGCGATCGTCAAGCGTATCCCGCCGCCTAAGGGCTCACCCGACAACCGCCTCCAAGCACTGGTCTTCGATTCCTGGTTCGACGCCTACCGTGGCGTCATTGTCTTAGCCCGTGTGTTTCAAGGCACGTTGCGCAAAGGACAGAGAATCCGCCTAATGTGGAACGGAACTACATTCGACGCGGAAGGCCTCGGCGTCCTCACGCCGAAACCGGTTGAGATCGATCAACTCCAGGCCGGCGAAGTCGGATTCCTCATCGCCAACATCAAGAACGTCGCCGATACCAAAATCGGTGACACCATCACCGACGACGCCAATCCCGCCATCGAGCCCCTCCCCGGCTTCGAAGAAATCAAGCCGATGGTCTTCGCCGGGCTTTACACGGTTGACGCCCACGAGCACACGCAGTTGCGCGAAGCTCTCGAAAAACTTCGCCTAAACGATTCCAGCTTTTTCTTCGAGCCTGAAAGCTCCGCCGCTCTCGGTTTTGGATTCCGCTGCGGATTCCTCGGACTGCTCCACATGGAAATCATCCAGGAGCGCCTCGAACGCGAATTCGGGCTCGACCTCATCACCACCGCTCCCGGCGTCCGCTACAACATCACGATGACCGATGGCACTCTTCTCGAAGTCGATAATCCCTCGCGGTGGCCCAACCCCGCCGCGATCGCAAAAGTCGAAGAGCCAGTCATTCTCGCCACGATTCTGACCGCCGAAGAATATGTCGGCGGAATTCTCGCTCTCGTTGAAGAGAAGCGCGGCAAGCAGAAGACCTTCGAATACGTCGGCTCAACCCGAGTGATGCTCCATTACGAGCTGCCGCTGAACGAAATCGTTCTCGACTTCTACGACCGCTTGAAGTCCGTCTCCCGCGGATACGCCTCTCTCGACTACCATCTCGCCGGATATTGGGATTCGCCCATGGTGAAGCTCGACATTCTCGTTGCCGGTGATCCTGTCGACGCTCTCTCCATCATCGTCCATCGCGATTTCGCGTACGAACGTGGCAAAGCGCTGGTCTCAAAGATGCGTGAACTGATTCCCCGGCAGATGTTCGAAGTTCCAATCCAAGCCTCGATCGGAGCGAAAATCATTGCGCGCGAGACCGTCCACGCCATGCGCAAGAACGTCCTTGCCAAGTGCTACGGTGGCGACATCACCCGAAAGCGCAAACTGCTGGAGAAGCAGAAAGAAGGCAAGAAGCGCATGAAGCGTATAGGCCGAGTAGATATCCCGCAAGAAGCTTTCCTCGCAGTCCTGAAAGTCGGCGAAAGCAGCGACTAATTCTGTTGAAAACGCACCGTGTGGGGACAGCCGCCTTCGGCTGTCCAGCGGTGGCGGAGTCGAGCCCTGTAGGGACCGCCCTTCGTCCGTCCCGCGGGTGAAGCCCGCGCGCAACTGTCGATCTCGCCATTCTGTCTTAACAGTCGATCAGCCATCCGGGCAACTCCGCCCTGACTCCCCCCATCTGACCATCCGGAACTTCCGTGCCGTTCACGGAGTCTACCGATCAAGCCTCTTCTTGAGCGACATCAGGAGGACTGATGCAGCGCCACGCCCTTTTCCGCTTCGCAATTCTAGTTCTCTGCCTGACATCCATATTCGCTCTTGCTCAGCGACCCGATGAATCTTCTTCTCCGAGCCAACACAAACAATCGCCCGCAGTCCGCCAATCCGCAATGAGCCTGCTTGAAGAAGCTCTCGCTGGAACCGGTTCGTTGACGCTCCCCTCAAACCGCCTCGCGATCGAATTGCGCGCATTCCCGGTTGTATGGTCGCGCAGTGATGCTCGTGCCCGTGCTCTCGTCCAACAAATGGCAGGCGATTTCGCTCAATCTGCTGGCGCCCTCACCCAATCTCCCGACCAGAATCCAATCGAGGCGTTGAACACTCTGCGAAACCAGCGCAACAATATTGCCAACCGGATTGCGAGCACCGATCCTGAACTGGCTCTGCTTTTTGTATTTGGCACGCTTCCGTATCTCACATCCATCAATCCTGACGAGGACTCGGACGATCACGCGCTGGTTCTCGATCTCGCGGCGCAAGTGGCACAACACGACCCCCGGCGTGCTCTCCAACTCGCCCAGCAGCAATTAAAACAAACTGTCGATCTGCCCCAATCCATGATCGGCCTGCTGCAACAGGTGCAGCGCTACGATTCGCAGGCTGGTGCACATTTGCTTCGTGACATCGTCGACCATCTCCGCGCACAGAATCTCGCCGAAGATACCGAGGCTCTTTCGTTTGCCGCTTCGCTACTAGGAGACCAGTTCTCCCGCCAATCGGAAACGGGTAAACCGGATGAGTCGCTCCGTACATTAGCCGAGACTGTCGCCACCGCGGCTTTGAATTCCGATGTGATGCGAGAATCGCCTTACCTGATGAACCCTGCATTGCCTGCCCTCGATGCCCTCGTGCCCCCGAAAAGCGCGCTACTACTCCCCCGCACGGCCCGGACAATAACGCCGAGTTCAATTCAAGGCTCTCTCTGGCAAAAATTCAATCAAGCCCGGGCAAGCGGCAACAGTGATCAAACCCTGGCCGTGGTATCGCAAGCTCCCGAAGACATCCGCGCACAGATGGTGGAACAAGCCGCTTGGGGCTTCGCCGGCAATGGAGATCTGGAACGAACAGGCCAGGTCGTGCAGAGTCTTGAGCCCTGGAAAAGAAATGGAGTAATGCAGTTGGCGATCCGGTGTGCTGCTCTCACCGCAGCGAGCCGAGGAAATTTTTCGAGTGCCCGGCAACTCGCCGCTCAAATCACAGACGAAGAGACGCGTGCTACGCTCCTCAGTGACCTTGCACTTTATGCTTTCTCCGTCGATAAGCGCGCGATCGCGGAGGAAATACTGGGCGAGGCAACTGCGCTAGTCATGAATCGAGGTGCCGGAACCTCCGCTTTCGCGGCACAGCTGAAGGTTGCCCTGGCTTATCTGCAAGTCAAACCGGCCCAGGCCATTCCTTTGCTTGAGCGCTCCGCAAGTCAAATTGAGCAGGCTCTATCGGCGGCCGCCCAACTGGAAGGCTTTCTGCCCGACCGTCATTCTTTTGAAGGCGAAGAACTGATACTCGATCAGGGATTCCTGTATAGCTCGCTACTCGAGCCCTATGCTCTTGCTACCGCTGAACTGGCGACGCACGACCTTCCGGCTGCCCGTTCCTTGGCAGACCGTCTTCCTTTACCCGAAGCTCGCCTCATGACTGAAGTCTTTGTCGCCACTGGTGTCCTCACTCAAAAGGACTCAGCCCAAGCCGCTTCCAACGCTAGCAACGAAAAAAGTCTTTCTCTTGAGAGCTATTGGCCCAAGTAAGTGGGAGAACGTAACCGCCGCGAAACCTGCATGTTCTAGCTCACGCCTTCATGGTTGAAGCTTTTCTTGTTTCCCCTCTCACTGGGCCCGATCCCCCCGATCAATCGACGCCCGCAGCGCCTTCGCCACCTCCGCTGCAATATCTTCCTGCACCCACAATTTGTCCCCCAGTGGCCGATCGTAGTCCTCGGACCACATCACATACCCATTCTCCGCGCGCACCAGGCGCGCTGCCACCCGGAATCTCGCCGACGACTTGCGAACGCTCCCATCCAAAACATAAACAACGTTCATTTGTTTCGCGATCTCGGCAAGAGGCATCTGCTTGCCCTTGTAATAAAACGAAACCGTTGCAGCCGGAACCCGAAAGTCGGAAATTTTGCTTAACCTGTCGATCAGCTCCTCGGTCATCCCGTCGGCGAACTCCTCCTCCTTCATGCCATCGGTCAAATCGAGAAACGGTAAAACGGCAATCGATCTCTGATTTTGCGAGGCAAGCACCGAACCTCCCGATGTATCCGCCGCCACGCGGCCCCGAATCAAAACCGCCCACGTTACGACGATCACGGCACCCAGGAGTACGACCAAGGCAACCACCCACTTAGCCCTGACCTTGGAACCAGCTGGTGCTTTGCCATCGTTCTTCGCAGCACCCAACCCAGCCGCCAGGCTCGCGCCATCATCCACCCATGGTCCCACCCGAGCCAACATCCGATAACCAAGTCTCGACACAGTAGCAATATAAGTCGGCTGCTTCGGATCATCTCCCAGCGCGCGCCTCAACGAGGCAACCGCTTGGTACACCGAATCCTGACTGACCGCCACACCCTCCCAGCCCGCATCCAGCAGATCGTCGATGCTCACCACTGCGCCCGCCCGCATGGCAAGGCACATGAGCACCTTCATGGTCCGCACCTCGACACGGACGGTCTCTCCCCCGCGTGAGATCTCTCCCAACGAAGCGTCAACCCGCCATTCGCCGATGCGAATGATGTTCTCTTCCATACCCACAGACAGGA